>Ga0070679_100006469_pt1 | contig 10918 bp, 15 predicted proteins | sample KBSC63BmetaG_FD_65652 | JGI IMG/M metagenome (GOLD analysis project Ga0070679, IMG submission 65652) | Corn rhizosphere microbial communities from Kellogg Biological Station, Michigan, USA - KBS C6-3B metaG | ecosystem: Host-associated > Plants > Roots > Rhizosphere | place: USA: Michigan... | reverse complement strand
CTGACGTCGACGCCGCGCGGGCGCGGCCTGCTGTTCGCGTTGTGCTACGTCGCCGTGCTCGGCGGCGTGGTCATTCGGCGAAGGTCGCGGCGAGGTCGGTGAGCGGCGGCTTGACGTAGACGCGGCGGCGCCAGCTGCGTCCGTCGGCGGCGCGGACTTCTACCTTGCAGCGCTCGTAGCCGGCGACGTCGGCGGAGACCGGCGCGCGGCCCATGTCGTCGCCGTCGACGAGGACCTCGGCGTCGGGCGCGTTGCTGGTGACGTGCAAGGTGGCGCGCGGGCGCTCGAGGCGCGTGTTGGCGCGGCCGGGCGCATCGACGTCGAGACGCGCGGTCTGATAGCGCGGCCGCGACAGCTCGACGACGTGCGGGCCGCGCGCGACGTGCGCGACGAGCGGCGTGTGGCCGACCTTGTGCCCGTCGACGATGACGGTGGCGGCCGGCTCGGCGGCGATGCTGAGCGGCGCGTCGCCGTCGAATGCGGCGGTCGGGCGCGCCGGCGCCGCGGCCGGCGCTGGCGTCGTCGTCGACGGCACGACGATCGGTGCCGGCTCGGGAAACGACGGTGGCGGCGCCACCGCGAGCGTCGGGGATGAAGACGCGCGCCTCGCCCAGACGCGATCGATCTCCGCCGTCGCGTGGATGAGCGCCGCGATGCCGACGCCGCCGGTCACGAGGCCGAACACGAACGGCAGCCACGGCGGCAACCGCCGCCGACGCCGTCGCGGCGCCGCCATGCGCACGGCGTGAAACGCGACCGCCGCCGGCCCGCGGCGCAGCGCCAGCGAGCCCGAGCGCTCGAGCGACCAGTCGACGAAATAGGCGAGCGCCGCCTCCGGCACGTCGCCGAAGGGGTTGGCCGGCAGCACCGTCCCCGGCGCCGACGGCGGCCGCGGCGCGCCCATGGCCTCGACCACGCGCGCCGAGGCCTCGTCGAGCGCCACGAAGCGCAAGAGCATCCCGCGCGGCATCCCCGGCGCCGACTCGGCGCGCGACTCGATCACCGTGCCGGTGCCGTGCAGCGCGATGCGCCCGTCGGCGAGATCGACGCGGAACTGCACCAGGCTGCCCGGCGGCCCGACGGCGTCGGTGGCGATGAAGATGCGATCGCCGTCGAGGAAGCGGCCGTAGCGGTCGACGAACTCGTCGACGGTGCCGCACTCGACGCCGATGCGCACGCGCATCTGCGGGATGAGCGGCGTGTAGTCCTCGTCGCCGTCGGCCCGGCCGACTTCGACCCCCATGGGCGCGGGAAGCTAACAAAGGTGCGTCACTCCGACCAGACGTGATCGCGCTACCTCGCTCTTGCGGGTCCCGGCGCGCTGCTTACATGACTTCGGTTGGACATTCTCGTAGTCGAGGACGAGCACGATGTGCGCGTCGTATTGCGCGAGATCCTCGAGGCCGCTGGCTGGCGCGTCACCACGGCGGCCAACGGGCGGGACGCGCTCGCCCATCTGCGCGGCGGCCTGGTGCCTTCCTTGATCCTCGTCGATCTGTGGATGCCGATGATGGACGGGGCGCAGCTGATCGCGGCGCTGCGCGCCGATCCGGCGCTGGCGTCGATCCCGATCGCGGTGCAGACGGCGCACGAAGAGGCGGCGCTGCCGTCGGGGCTGGCGTTCGTGCTCGTCAAGCCGGTCGACGCGGCGCGCCTGCTCGCCGCGGTGGCGCCCTACTTCGCGCGCTAGGCGCGCGGTCAAAATTTTGCGGGCGCGCGCGGCGCGTTCGACCATGGGGCGATGCTGCGCGTCGGGCTCGTCCTCGTCCTCGTGGTCGCCGTCGGCGGCGCGCGCGTCGCCGCGGCCGACGAAGAAGAGCCGCCGCCCGTCGCCGCCGCCGTCGGCACCGCGGCAGCCATGGCGATCGTGCCGCTGCTCGCCGGCAGCGTGCTCTACGCCTCGGGCAATGACGACGGGCTGCGCCGCACCGGCACCTTCGTCGCCATGAGCGGCCTCGTGATCGCGCCGGCGGTGGCGCATCTGTGGGTGCGCGAGTACAAGCGCGCGGCCATCTTCGCCGCGCTGCCCCTGGTGGCGCTGCTCGCCAACGTCGTCGTCTTGTCGATCGATCCCAAGACGACGACCTACGGCTCGGCCGGCTCGCGCACCGTCTACGGCGTGGCGCTCACCGCGGGCACGCTCGGCGCCGTCGTCGGGCTCGCCGATACCTTCGGCGCGCGCGATCGCTGGCGCCGCCGCCATCCCGTGCTCGGAGCCCTCTTTTGATGCGCAAGCTCCTTTTGTGCGCGCTGCTGCTCTCGGGCTGCGCAATCGTGCCGCAAAATCGGCGCGCGCACCTGGCTGATCCGACCATGGCGATCGAGGACGACGCGCTCGACGCCTACCGCAAGCAGAAGCTCTACGGCGTGCGCGAAGGCGCCGCCGGCGGCGACGGCGCGGCCGCGGGCGGCGGTTGCGGCTGCCAGTGACGCGGCCCTCCGCGCTCGTCGCTGCGCTCTTCGTCGTGCTCGCCGTCGCGGGCGGGCCTGCGCGCGCCGACGAGCCGCTCGCCACCGACGCCATCTTCGGAGCGCCGCGCCCCTACTCGATCGAGTCGGTGCGCTCGCGCTTCACCCATTTTTCGCAGAACGGCCGCGGCTTCCAGTCGCAGGCCGACGGACCGCCCGGCTCCGAGGAGCTCACCGTCGAGCAGCCGCAGCTCGAGATCGTCGCCCACCAGGGCGCGAGCATCACCCACCGGCTGTGGGTGCCGCTCGACGTCATCACCGCGGCGTCGCCCGACGCGCTCGACGCGGTGTCGACGGCCTCGCGCACCAACGAGGCCGGCACCATCGACATCGCCTCGACGTGGCAAGCCACGCGCGCCACCGCCGCGACGTTGCACGGCGGGTTCCATCTCGAGGAGCCCTATCGCGGCTGGGATCTCGGCGCCGCGTTCGCGCACAGCTTCGCCGACGACAACGCGGTCGTGAGCGCCAGCATCAACGTCTTCTACGACTGGCTCGACACGTTCGACCTCATCGGCACGCGGCTCATCCGCGCCGGCCGCTCGACGACCAACGCCAACCTCGGCATCACGCAGCTGCTCTCGTCGACGACGGTGGCGCACCTCGACTACGGCGTGACGCTGCAGTCGGGCGAGCTCGGCAACACCTGGAACGCGGTGCCGCTGTCGACGGGCACGCTCGCACAAGAGAAGCTGCCGACGTTCCGCCAGCGCCACGCCTTCGTCGGGCGGCTGGCGCAGTGGCTGCCCTGGCGCGGCGCCCTGCACCTCTACTATCGCTTCTACGTCGACGACTGGGGCATGCTCGCGCACTCGGCGGAGGCGCAGCTCTATCAGCGCATCGGCAACCTCGTGTGGGTGCGCGCGAGCTATCGCGTGCATCAGCAGAGCGGCGTGTCGTTCTTCGCGACCTCGGCGTCACCGACGGCGGCGTTGCGCAGCGCCGACAGCGACCTGGCGCCGTTCGTGGCGCAGACCTTCGGCGGCGCGGTCGGCGTCGACCTGCCGATGATCCCGCGCTTGCGCCTCGTCAGCGTCGACGTCGGCTACGAGCGCTACGTGCGCACCAACGATCTGCACGTCGACATCATCACCATCGGGGTGGGCTTTCGGCTGTGATAGGCTGACATCGTGCGCGCGCTGCCGCTCTGCCTGCTCCTCGCCGCCTGTGCTCCCGCGCACACGAAGACGCCTCCGCCTGCGACCGTGGGCGCGCTGGCGCCGTGCGAGCTGCGCACGCTCGACGGACGGCCGGCGCGCCTCGACGAGGTGACGCACGGGCGCCCGGCGCTGGTGAGCCTGTGGGCCACCTGGTGCGAGGCGTGCGCGCGCGAGTTCGACGCCCTCACCCGCGTGCACGAAGCGACGCGCAACGCCGGTGCCGCGGTGATCGGCGTGGCCGTCGGCGAGCCGCATGCGCAGGTGGCGGCGTTCGTGCAACGGCGCGCCCTGCCCTACGCGCAGTTGGTCGACGAGCGCTTCCAGCTCGCCGACGCGCTCGGGCAGAACCGCGTGCCGGCGACGGTGGTGCTCGATCGGCAGGGCCGCATCGTCTATCGCGGCGGGGTGTTCGACGAGGCGGCGCTGGCCGCCTTCCGCCGTGCGCTCGCCGACGACGGCGGGAAAAACGCGGGCGCGACCAACGCGGCGGCGCGCTGATGCATCCAAGGGACATGAAGCTCGCCGTCGCGCTCGGGCTCGCTGTCCTCGGCGCTCCGCTGTCCGCGCACGCGCAATCGCAGACGCTCGGCTGCGTCGCCGGCCCGACCGATCTCAACCGCTGCACCATCACGGGCGCGCCTGCCGCGGCGCTCGCCGCCGTCGCTGCGCCGGTGCTGGTGGCCGGCGCCGCGGTCTCGATCGCGCACGAGCTGTCGCACCGCACCGAGGAGCGCGCCACCGACGCCAACGTCGCCACGCCGCCGGCGGCCAGGAACGGCAAGCGGCCGGCGCCGAACCTGGCGCTGGTGCCCGAGCCGCCCGATCCCTATCGCGCCAAGGCCGGCGCCAAAGAGACACGCAAGAAACCGAACGCGGCCTTCCAGTTCAACGAGACCGCCACCAACGTGGCCACCGTCATCACCGGCGCGGCCGTCGCCGGCGCCATCATCGCCACGATCGTGCAGGACTCGCGCGGCGCCGCGCACAAGTAGCGCGCGCGCTCAGTGGCACATGTGGTCGGCGCCGCAGCTCTTGCCGGTCTGGCAGCTGCCGCAGTCGATCGCTGCGGAGCAGCCGTCGCTGATGAGGCCGCAGTCCTTGTTGACCATGCAGACCTTCGGCGTGCACGCGCCGCCCGAGTTGCACACGTTGGCCATGTGGTTGGCGCCGTTGCCGCCGCCGCAGGTCTGGCCCGACGGGCAGTTGCCGCCGCAGGTCTCGGCGCCGCCGCAGCCGTCGGGCTGGGTGCCGCAGTTCTTGGGGCCGCAGCTCACCGACGTCGGGCAGCCGCACAGGTGCGGCGTGCCGCCGCCGCCGCAGCTCGTTCCCGTCGCGCAGTTGTCGCCGCAGTCGATGGTGCCGCCGCAACTGTCGGAGATGACGCCGCACGCCTGCGCGTCGCAGCCGGTCTTCGTGCACAGCGCGAAGTCGACGGCGGCGCCGCCGAGATCGCGCCCGCTCGAATAGCAGCGTCCGTCGACGGCGCAGCTGTAGCCCGGCGGGCACGTGCTGTTGGTGCCGCACAAAACCTTGCCTTCGCCGAGATCGGGCGTGAAGCAGCCGGCGGCGAGGAGCGAAAAAGCACACGCGAAGAGAGCGCGCACGCCGACATTATAAGCGTTACTTCGGAAAGTATGAACGGACCATCTGGAAGAATGTCTGCGGCCCGGGGCGGTCCGGCTCGCCGCCGATGGTCCAGTAGGTGATGCCGCCCAGGCCCGCCGCCTGCGCCGCCGCCACCTTTTCGGCGTGCGAGGCGATGTCGTCGAAGTAGAGGTGGCCCTTCGACGACGTGGCGTTGGGCGCGCGCCCCGCCGCCATCGGCAGGCCGTTGGTCAGCGGGCAGACGCTCATGTGCGTCGTCGTCGTGGCGTAGCTGCCGCCGACGAGGTTGATGCAGTCCATCGAGCTGCCGTACCAGCTCGTGACGCCGCTGTCGTCGCCGGCGAGGCCGTAGTTGGGCAGCCCGAGGATGAAGCGCCCCGCGCGTCCGCCGCCGCCGATGGTGCCGATGTACGCGAGCACCTGCTGGACCCAGCCGAGCGGCGCGACCGGCCCGGGGTGCGAGCCGAGGTAGTGGAAGTCGTAGCCCATGACGTGGAGCTGATCGGCCACCGTCGAGAGGACCTCGTAATCCCAGTGCGAGTACTTGGCGCTCGTCAGCCCGCCGACGGCGAACGAGAGCGTCTTGCCCTGCGCGTGCAGCTTTTGGCCGAGCTCGGTGGCGAACTGTGAGAACGCCGCCTTGTCGCCGTCGGGCAGGTGCTCGTAGTCGAGATCGATGCCGTCGTAGCCCTTGGAGACGACGAGGCTGACGATCGCCGCCTCGTGCTGCGCGCGCAGGGTCGCGTCGTGGATCATCTGCGAGGCCCAGGTCGGCTGCGAGCCGTCGGCGGCCGCGATGGTCGGGATGAGCAGCGTGCGCTTGCCGCCCGCGGTGGTGTTGGCCCGGACCAGCGACGAGCCCTCGCCGTAGGCGGCCTTGAACGTCGTCGTCGACGCGAGCGAGTACCACATGGGGTGCACGGCGTCGAAGTCGGCGGCGTGCGCGACGAAGGCGAGGTAGCCGGGATCCTGCTCGATGGGCACGTAGCCGGTGGCCTGCAGCCAGCCGCAGAAGCGATGGCGGTTGCCCGACGGCGCCGGCGCCGACGGGGACGGCGTGGTGAGCTGCGCGTCGGCCGAGTAGACGGCGTTGCCGGCGCCGTCCTCGGAGCGCACGCGGTAATGATAGGTGGTACCGGGCACGAGGCCGCCGACGTCGATCGAGTGGCTCGTCGACGAGGCGCCAGCGTAGACGCTCCAGGTACCGTAGCTGGTGTCGGCGCCGTACTGCACCTGCCCGTCGGCGGGCACGCTCGTGGTCCACGTGATCGTGGCGTCGGTGCCGCCGGCCGACGGCGCCGCCATCACGCCGGCGACGAAGGTGCCGCCGCCGCCCGAGCCGCCGCCGCCCGAGCCGCCGCCGCCCGAGCCGCCGGCCGGCGCGGCGAGGCCCATGCGCGCGCCCGTGATCGCCGCGCCCGCGTCGACGAGCGCCGCCGTGGCCAAGAGCGGATACGCCGGCGCTTGCGCGCTGGTGTACACGGCATTGCCGTTCTTCGAATAGGTCACGATGCCGCTCTGCACCGCCACGCGCAGCACGTCGCCGGCGACGACGGTGTTGTCGGCGCGCCACGCCCCGTCCTCGTAGACGTCGGCGCGCCCGCTCTGCAGGCGGAACGCGAAGTCGACCGCGCCGTCGGCCGTGCCGGCGTGCGGGCGCGCCAGCCCCACGAAGCGGAACGCCGCCGTGTCGGCGACGGTGACCTCGAGCCAGCCGTCGCCGTCGCCGATCGACTGCGCGCTCACGCCGCCGGCGTCGTCGGCGGAGGGCTGACCGCCCGACTTGGTGATCGTGCTGCCGGAGGCGCTGGCGTTCACCAGCTGCGTCCACGCCACGTCGACGGGCGACAACGCGTCGCCCGAGTAGCTCGTCGGCGCCGACGAGGATTTTCCGCTGCATGCGACCGCGCAGAGCACCAGCCCGAGCATCATTCGTCTCATCGCGGCGGGCCCAGAGCAATGGTCGGACCACTCGGGTTTTAACCTGATTTCAGATGTTTACGACATGACGATTGTCGCTTCCGGAGCACAGCTGTGGCCCTCGGGCAACACGGCACGGCCGATGAAGCTCTGTTGCCGCATGCGCGTCCTCGTTCAAGCGCTTCCGGAGCGCGTTCCGCAAAATGGAAGCGATCGTTCGCCGGCGGTCGCCGTCGCTTCTTCCCAAGACACCGACGATGCTTCGGGCGACGCCGTCGTGGACGCGCCCGACTATCTGTTCCGCCCGCCGCGGCGAACGCCGCTGGCCGATCGCGCCGTCGCCTTCGTGCGCAGCCCGAACCCGCTCTCGCGTCGCGCCAAGGCGCTGGTGCAGGCGCTCTTCCGCGCCGAGGCGCCGGCGTGGCCGATCTATCGCGTGCTCGCCGCCGAGCGCTTCGCCCGTGCCGTCGTCGTGCGCCACCTCGTGCGCGCCCTCTACCACCAGCCGATCCTGCGAACCATGTGCGCGTGCGCCGGCGAGCGCCTGATGCTCGATCCCGGCACCGGGCTGCCCGTCGTCTTCGGCATCGACCTCATCCTCGGCGACGGCGTGCATCTGTCGGGGCGCTCGACCTTCGCCGGCGCCGTGCGCAGCGACGGGCGCCGGCCGCGCCTCGTCGTCGGCGACGAGACCTATCTCGGCCATCGCCTCATCATCAGCGCCGACGACGAAGTCACCATCGGCGCGCACGTGCACGTCGCCGACGACGTCTACATCTGCGGCTACGACGCGCATCCGATGGATCCGATCGCGCGGCGCACGGAACCGGGCCCGGTCGATTACACGGGGGCGAGCCGCATCGCCATCGGCGACGACGCGTGGATCTGCCGCGGCGTCATGATCTTGAAGGGCGTGCGCATCGGCGCCGGCGCCGTCGTCGGCGCGCACGCGGTGGTCACGCGCGACGTGCCCGAGCGCGCCGTCGTCGCCGGCAACCCCGCGCGCGTGGTCGCCTAGAGCACGCCCGGAGCGCGGCGCGGGCGGCGGCCGCGACCCTAGCTCTTCGTCTTCTTCTTGGCGCGCGCCGGATGCAGGAGCTCGCCGCGCGCGAGCATGCCGACGAACTTCTCGATGTGCCGCGCGCGCGTCTCCGCCTTCTTCGCCGTCTGCACACGCCACAGCATCGCGTAGCGGTTGGTCGCGTCGATGGTGGCGAAGAACTTCGCCGCCCGCGCATTGTCGGCGAGCGCGCGCGCGAAGTCCTCAGGCACCGTCGAGCCGCTCGGCGAGTCATAGGCCGCGTCCCAGCGTCCGTCGGTCTTGGCGCGCTCGATCTCCGCCAGCCCGGCCGGCCGCATCTTGCCGGCGGCGATCAGCTTGGTCGCCTTCTCGCGATTGATCTTGGACCACAGGCTCTTCTTGCCGCGCGGGCAGAAGCGCTGCAGCCAAAAACCATCGTCGTGCGACTGCTTCTGTCCGTCGATCCAGCCCCAGCAGAGCGCCACCTCGACGGCCTCGGCGTAGCTCACCGACGGCACGCCGGCCGCCTTCTTGGCCAGCTTGAGCCACAACCCCGTCGACGACGCATGGTTCTTCTTCAGCCACGCGTCGAAGGCGCGGACGTCGGCGAACGCGAGCTCCATGCCCGCGATGCTACCTCACGCTTCGCGCGTGTGGTTGGCCTGCACCCAGCCGAGGGCCCGGCCGAGGCGCGCGAAGGAGAAGCGGCGCGGGTGGCGCCGGCGCATGATCATCTTGTCGCGCATCTCCGCCAGGCGGCGGATCACGCGATCGCGGGCGACGTCGACGGCGGCGAGCACGCTGTCCTGCAGCTCGCGCACGTTGACGTCGTGGTGCCCCTTGACCTCGACGAGCACGTGGCAGCCCCCCTTGGTCCCCTCGACGAAGAGCTGTACTTCGGCGCGGATGATGTCGAGCCCGGTGTGGTGGCGAATCGGTGCGATCAAGTGATGTTCTACATAAGCGCGGATCTCGTCTGACAGCGCGATGTGGCGCGCGGCGAGGTAGACGTGCAAATGGCACCTCCTATAGGAGGATGGTGCGTCGTATACTCGCGTCGCCAAGGGGGTGTCGGTGGACGTCGAGCTGCACTATGCGGATGATGCGATGGGCGTTTGTACCGTCGGCAGCTCGTTCGTCAACGTGCTGCGCAAGCCGGCGACGATGGCGATGATCGACGAGATCCGGCGCCACGTGGCGCGCCATCACCGTCGCTGCAACGGCGTGGTCATCGCGATGTCGGTGCTCGAGCCGGGCGCGGCGCAGTCGGTGCCGCGCGAGGTGCGCGACAACAGCGCGCGCCTCACGACCGAGTACTCGAGCCTGGCGGCAGCGACGGTGATCGAGGGCTCGGGCTTCCGCGCCGCGGCGACGCGCACCGCGGTGACGACGATGTTCTTGTTCGCGCGGCCGCCCTATCCGTACAAGGTGTTCGGCAATCTGTCGGAAGGAGCGTCGTGGGTGATCGAGACGGCGGAGCGGACGGCGCCGCTCGCCGTGACGTCGCAGGATCTCTTGCGCGCCGTCGAGACGGCGCGCGCGGCGATCAAGGCGTAGCGCTTACTTCGCCTGCTTGGCGATGACCTTGTCCTTGATCTTGTCGTAGGTCGCCTGCGGCACGATCTTCTTCGAGACCAGCTGATCCTTCTTCGCGTAGGGACGGCCGGCGATGATCTTCTTCGAGTACGCGTCGCCGATGCCGGGCAGCGCCTTGAGCTCGTCCTCGGTGGCGCTGTTGAGATCGACGAGCGCCGCCTTGTCGGCCCGGGCCGACGTTCCCGACGCCGGCGTCGTTCCCGACGCGGGAGCCGCGCCCTTCTTCGCCTGGGCAAACGCGCCCGGCGCGAACAGCACCATCGTCAACGCCAGCACAATCAGTCGCGCAAGTCTCATTGCATTCCTCCCATGTGACACCGGTCGTACCGGAAGCGCACCATTCTTGCAACTCCTGCGCACATGAAACGGATGATGAAGACGATGTTGACGGTGATCTGCGGCGCCGCCCTGGCGGGCTGTTATGCCGACGACTACGCGACGACGCCGGTCTATCACGCGCGTGCGCCGCTGACCGTGGCGGTCGCGCCGCCGCCGCCCGTCGACGAGGTGCCGCCGCGCGAGCCGTACGCCGGCGCCGTGTGGATGGCGGGCTATTGGGATTGGCGCGCGGACCTCGGCCGCCACGTGTGGATCGCAGGGCACTGGGCGGCGCCGCCGCGCGCGGGCGTCGTCTACATGCCGCCGTCGTGGCACGCGAGCCCGCGCGGGGGCTACTACCGCATGCCGGGCCGCTGGGTCGCGGGCGCGCCGCGCGACGCGTACGGCCGCCACCTCGCCTACGACTCGGCCGGCCGCCCGCACTACTTCTAGGCGACGGGCGTGACGGCGAACGTGCGCTACCCTCGTCACATGACCGCGTTCCGCTCGCATCGGGGGCGCCGGGCCGCGTTCGCCGTCGCCGTCGTCGTCCACCTCGCATCGCTCGCGCTCCTCGCCTGGCGGCCCGAATCGCGCGTCGCGCTCGGCGGCGCGCTGTTGACGCTCGCCATCGCCGGCGGCGCCTTCGCGGCCTGGCTCGACGGCGTGTCGCGCAACCTGCCCGCGCTCGGCTCGAACGCGACGACGCCGACGTGGAACCTGCAGCGGGTCTGGATCGAGAGTCAGGCGGCCGACGCGATCGACGGATCGGACGTGATTCCCCTTTTGATCCTCGTCGGGATGGGCACCACGACGCTCGTCGGCAGCG
>Ga0070679_100006467_pt1 | contig 10920 bp, 5 predicted proteins | sample KBSC63BmetaG_FD_65652 | JGI IMG/M metagenome (GOLD analysis project Ga0070679, IMG submission 65652) | Corn rhizosphere microbial communities from Kellogg Biological Station, Michigan, USA - KBS C6-3B metaG | ecosystem: Host-associated > Plants > Roots > Rhizosphere | place: USA: Michigan... | reverse complement strand
CCGGCCATCAGCCTGGAGCCGTCCGACGCCGCATTCGCCTCGATGTACCTCAGCTTCGACTCGAAGATCCTGCAGGACAACCAGGTGACCGACTACCTGATCCGCGTCGTGCAGCCGCAGCTGTCGGCCATCGAGGGGGTACAGAAGGCGGACATCCTGGGCGGCCGCACGTTCGCCCTGCGGGCGTGGCTGAAGCCGGACCGCATGGCGGCCCTGAACGTCAGCCCGATGCAGGTGCGCCAGGCGCTGGCGGCCAACAACTATCTGTCCGCCGTCGGGCAGACGAAGGGGACTTACATCCAGCTGAACCTGTCGGCGACGACCGGCGTCGAGTCGGTCGAGGACTTTCGCCGCCTGGTCATCCGGCAGCAGGGCGGCACGCTGGTGCGGCTGGGCGACGTCGCGGACGTGGTCCTGGGCGCCGACAACTACGACATGGACGTGCGCATGTCGGGCAAGAGCGCCGTCTTCATGGGCGTCTGGGTGCTGCCCAACGCGAATGCTCTGGACGTGATCGCCCGCGTGCGCGCCGAGCTGGACAAGATCCAGCGCGAGCTGCCCACGGGCCTGTCGGCGATGATCGCGTTCGACGCCACCAAGTACATCGACAGCGCCATCCACGAGGTGCGGGGGACGCTGATCGAGACCATTTGCATCGTCATCGTGGTGATCTTCCTGTTTCTGGGATCGCTGCGCACGGTGGTCGTCCCGGTGGTGGCGATCCCGGTGTCGCTGATCGGCGCGATCTTCCTGATGCAGGTGTTCGGGTTCACGCTGAATCTGCTGACGCTGCTGGCGATCGTGCTGTCGGTCGGTCTGGTGGTCGACGACGCCATCGTCGTCGTCGAGAACGTCGACCGCCACATGCGCGAGGGACGCTCGGCGATCCAGGCGTCGTTGCTGGGCGCGCGCGAGCTGGTGGGGCCGGTCATCGCCATGACGATCACCCTGGCGGCCGTGTACGCGCCGATCGGATTTCAGGGCGGCCTGACCGGGGCGCTGTTCCGCGAGTTCGTGTTCACGCTGGCGGGCGCGGTCCTGATCTCGGGCGTGGTGGCCCTGACCCTGTCGCCGATGATGTCGTCGAAGCTGCTGCGGCCGCAGCACCAGGGACCGTTCACGTCGCTGGTCGATCGCGTGTTTCATCGCATCAAGTCGCGTTACGCCCGGATGCTGGCGGTGACGCTGGCCAACCGGCCGGCCGTCTATATCGTGTGGGTCGTCCTGTCACTGCTGGTCATCCCCATGTACATGTTCTCGGGCAAGGAGCTGGCGCCCACCGAGGACCAGGGGGTCGTGTTCAACAAGGTCGACGTGCCGGCGAACGCCACGCTGGAACAGATCACGCCCTTCACCGAGAAGATCTATCGCAATTTTGCGTCCATCCCCGAGTTCAGTCACAGCTTCCAGCTGACGCTCCCCAGCGGGGGCTTCGGGGGCATGATCGTGAAGCCGTGGGAAGAGCGCTCGCGCAGCATCTTCCAGATCCACCAGGAGCTGTTCGGGAAGCAGATGATGCTGACGGGCGTGCAGGCGCCCGTCTTCCTGCCGCCGGCGCTCCCCAGCCCGGGCATCTTCCCGGTCGAGTTCGTGATCGCCTCGACCGGCAGCCATGAGGATTTGGTGCGCGCCGCGGATCAGATCGTCGTCGAGGCCATCAAGAGCGGACAGTTTGCCTTCCCGCCCGTGACGGACGTGAAGATCGATCAGGGCAAGGCCGAGATCGTGCTCGACCGCGAGAAGATCTCGTCGATGGGCCTCAGCATGCAGCAGGTGGGCGCCGATCTGGCCACCATGCTCGGCGGCAACTACGTCAACCGCTTCAACATGGAGGGACGCAGCTACAAGGTGATCCCGCAGGTCGAGCGTGCCGGCCGGCTGACCGCGACCGACCTGGGACAGATTCACATCACCGGTCCTGGCGGCGCGCTCATTCCGCTCTCCTCGGTCGCGACCTTCCGCACCCAGGTCGAGCCCCGGTCCCTCAATCGCTTCCAGCAGCTCAACGCCGTCAAGATCTCGGGCGTGGCGCCCCGGGGCCTGGAGCAGGGGCTAGCCGTCCTGGAAACTGCCGCCGCGAAGGTCCTTCCGCCGGGCTCGCGCATCGACTACACGGGCGAGTCGCGCCAGCTACGCCAGGAGGCAGGCAAGTTCCTGCCCGCCATGGGGCTGGCGATCATGCTGATCTTCCTGGTGCTGGCCGCGCAGTTCAACTCGTTCCGGGACCCCATCGTCGTCCTGGCCGGGTCGGTGCCGCTGGCCATGTTCGGCGCGATGATCTTCACGTTCCTGAAGTTCTCGGGCCCGCCCGGCATGAAGTTCGCGCTGACCGAGGGGTGGACCACCACGCTGAACATCTACTCGCAGGTCGGTCTGGTGACGCTGGTGGGCCTGATCGCCAAGAACGGCATCCTGGTCGTCGAGTTCGCCAATCATCAGCAGGCGAGCGGACTGTCGAAGGTGGCCGCGGTCCAGGCGGCCGCCGAGACGCGGCTGCGTCCCATCCTGATGACGACCATCGCCACCGTGGCCGGGCACTTCCCGCTGACGCTGGTCAGCGGACCGGGCGCCGCGGCCCGCAACTCGATCGGCGTGGTGCTGGTGGGCGGCATGGCCATCGGGACCATCTTCACGCTGTTCGTCGTCCCGTCGGTCTATGTACTGGTGGCGCGTGACCATCGCGCGACCGCCGCGCCGGCCCCGCGGGACCTGCCCGACGCGCTCGACGGAGACCTCGCGCACCCGTCGCGGATCTCCGCCGAAGCTGTCCCGAGCTGAAGATCGTCCTGCGGTATCGCCTCGGTTGTCTGGCTCTCCGTCAGAAGCCGCGCGATATGTTGCCCAGATCGAGCGGGCCACCGCCGAAGGTCACGCGGTGACCGGCCGAATGAAGCCTTCGACACGGGGACACCGAGTGTCCCCTCGGACCTGTGCAGCTTGGTTGCTCGGTGGGTTGCCGCCTGCGCGCCACGCCAGTCAGGCAGCCGCGGCCACCAGCGAATCAATCGTCGCCTTGAGGGCGGCTGCGATCTGCAAGCCGACCTTGGGGTCGTCGGTCGCTCTTGCGAGCGTGACGCCGCCCGACAGGGCGGCCAGAACGGCCCAGGCCAGCTTGCGCCGCCCGGCGGGCGCCTTGCCGGGCAACCCCGCCGCCATCGCCTCCACGACCCTCAGCAATTCGACCTCGTACGCGACGCGGGTCTCCCGTCCGGCGCGCGCGACCTCGGGGGTCAAGCTTTGGAGTGCGCAGCTCTCGCCCAGCTCGCAGGTGCGCTTCGTGCTCAGGTAGAAGTCGACGAACCGCCCCAGCCAGCCAGCACCTCCTTCGGCCCGGAACCGTTCGACCGCTTCGCGAAGCTCGACGAGCCCGGCCAGCGCTGCCGCTTCGAAGGCATCGCCCTTCGAGTCGAAGTGGCCGTAGAACGCGCCCGAGGTCACGCCGGCCTCCTTCGCGAGATCGTCCACGCCGATTCCGTCGTACCCGCGCCTGCGAAATCCGCGTCCGACGGCGCTCAGAATCTTCCGCCGCGCAGTCTCCTTGTGCTCGGGGCCGTAGCGCATGAGGTTCACGATTATATCACGTTCGTTCTTTTATGGCCTTGACGGATTACGATCGTTATCCTACGGTTCAAATAACGATCGCTATCCAAAGATCGCAACCGCTCCCGTCCACACAGGAAGAAGGATCAGCTATGCAAAGAACCTGGAAGCTCCCCACCGTCGTCGTTTCGACCCTGGCCGTTCTCGTGGTGGCCAAGCTGGCCCACAGCGGGCCTGCCCGGCATCCGTACGTGATGATTCCCGCAGGGGCCGCGAACTTCGTGCCCCTCGACCCGAAGGATCCGCAAGGGCTGCACAGGGCCGTCCTGTCGGGGGATCCCAAGGTGGGCCCTGTGGCCTTCATCATGAAGTTCCCCAAGGGGCGCCTACCGATGCACTACCACTCGAGCGACTACTACGGCTGGGTCGTCGAAGGTAAAATGAAGCACTGGGTCGCCGGCAAAGAGGCCGAAGCGAAGGAGAGCCCGCCCGGCACGTTCTGGTTTCAACCCGGTGGCCCAGCCGCGGCCCACGACGACGAGTGTATGTCCGACAGTTGTCAGCTGTACGTCTACATGACGGGCAAGTTCGACGCGATCCCGGTCGCCGCGTCGGCGCCACCCAGGTAGTACGTTCCGAGAGAAATCAGACGAAGGCCCGGCTCGGTCCGCCGGTCCGGGCCTGCGTCTGCCCGACGCATTCCGAGTTGCAGCGACGCGGTTCAGCTCGATCTGAGGCTTCAATCGAAGGTGACGGTCGCCAGCGCGGACAGTGCCTTGATCGTGTAGACGGCGTCCACGCCCGCAAACGAACCTTTCATCCGGCCCAACGCGGCCTCGACGGCGAAGCCCAGTCCCCACTCGTTCGACAGGCGCCACTCCTTGCCGGCGGACAGCCGGCCGGTGTAGCCCCAGGCCGAGGTCGCGTTTATCCCGTACCGCGTGTCGAGCGGCGTGCTGTTGCGAAAGCCGACCTGCGACAACCAGAGTGACGCCGACAACGACAGCCCGGCGGGGAGACCGTAGTAGATGACGCCGGGGCCGGCGCCGATCAGGTCCAGGTCGATGAGACCGAGATCGCGGCTGTCGCTGGGCCGTGTCACCTGGTGCTCGAAGAATTCGCCGACCACCACCCAGTCGTGGGTCACCGCCCAGCCAGCCGAGAGCGCGAACGGAACACCGAAACCGTGGATTCGAAGGTCTCCGTTGCCGGTGCTGGTGTGCTCCGTGACGTCGAGCCATCCGCAGCCCAGGCGCGCCCCGACGTGAAATCCCTGGTGCGGGCGCCGCGCAGGGGCGACCTCGGCCGCCGGCGCCTGCGCGACGGGCGCCGGTTCGTGCTCTTTGGCGGGCGCTGCTGCGAAAGGTTGCTCGACGGCAACGGCGACCGGAGATGCATCGCCGGCGTCGCCGGTCGCCGACCTCCCTGCGTGGCCGTTGCCGCCTGCCGAGTTGTAGGCGAGCACGGCGAGCAGGGACAGGGCCTTGGGCACGTGCATGCCGTCCTCGCCGCCGTCGACAGCGCCCAGCAGGAGATCACCGGCCAGACCGATGGCCCAGTGCCGGAACAGCCACCACTCCTTGCCGGCGGTGATGTGCGCGGCCACGCCGGTTTGGGGCCCGGGTGTGTAGTACGGCGAGGGATTCCAGAACGTGAAGTGCGTGTAGCCGACCGCTGCCTCCACGAACGTGCTGTCCGGCTGCAGGTAATACTTCGCGCGCAATCCGTACCCGTGTGAGCGGGCCGACTGCAAGGCGGTGTACGAGCCCGAGGTGAGATCGGGCACGCGCGCGTACGTGAAGTCCGCCAGGACCGCGAGCCGCGGTGAAAAGAGGCGCCCGGCCGACAGCTCGATGGGGACGATCGTGCCGGAGGCGAAGTCCACGCCGTACCGGGTCCACAGGTGGCCGATCCCCCCGCGAGACTCGATGAACAAGTTGCCGCCGTCGTCGCGCTCGTCGGGGGCGTCGGGCGTGTCGCGGGCGACCGCTTCCTCGTTGTAAGCGACCAGGCCCAGCAGCGAGGCTCCCTCCATGACGGGCGGACTGTTGATCGAGTTGCTCACCTGCACGCGGAAGAGATCGCCGGCCAGACCGACGCCCCAGTGCGGCGTCAGCCACCACTCCTTGCCCACCGACACGTCCGCGCCCCAGCCCCAGTGACTTTGCGCGCCGCTGTCGACGGACACGTCGGCCAGGTACGGCGCCGCCGAAACGAACAGGTCGTTCGACGTGAGCGTGTACTTGGCCCGCGCACCGAAGCCGTAGATGCCGCCGGAGTCGAAGGAGGCGCCGGGCCCCGTCGGGGTCGAGATGTGCACGTAGGAGAAGTCGCCGAGGAGCGCCAGACGGCGGGTGACAGAGGTCCCGGCGGACACGCCGAAGGGAGCGCCCGTCGCGGTGGCCGAGGCGGCGCCCGAGAGGCGCAGCGCGCCGGCGCCGCCCCGCACCTCGAGATGAAGGCCCAGACGCCGGCCCGGCCCGTGCTCCACGGGATCGTGGCCGTACGCCGCCGATACCAGGAGCGAGAAGCTCTTCACGGTGCCGGTCTCGTCGGGATCCGGGGCGCGATAGGTCATGCGCCCATAGAGAGCCTCCCCCTCCAGGCCCAATGACCATCGGCTGGAGGTCTGCCAGGTCTTGCCGAGCGCGACACGAAAGGTGGCGCCCCAGTCGGTGCTCTCGTCGACGGCCTGCCGCATGTCGGGAAAGACGCCCGCCCCATCGATGCCGAAGCGCACCTTCGAGAGCATCACGGAGCCCGAGAGGAAGACGTTGGCGGGCGTCAGGTAGTACTTGAGCCCCGGCCCGACGCCGAAGAGGTTCAGATCCGAAAGCTCGCCGTAGGTCGACGAGGGACCGAAGACGTGCGCGTCGTAGAGCTGGCCGAAGAGGATCAGGTTGCGCGTCAAGGCGCCTCCGGCCCACAGCGCGATGGAGGAGCTCCGGCCCCAGAACACATACGGCCCGTAGCTGAAATGAAGCTCTCCCAGACCGAGGCCGGCCCCCGCGAAGAGGCCATGCGACGTCGGCCCGGCGGGCGGGGCCGCCGGAGGGACGGAAGGGGCAGGGACGGCGACCGGCGCCTCTTCGACCTGCGCCGCGCTCCGTGCACCGACGAGCATTCCGGCCACAGCTACGGCCGCGCCCCACCGGAAACGCCACGCACGCATCGGTCAGGAGTTCATCACGAACCGGGCGGTCCGTCACCTCCAGCCGCCGGGACCCGGCGCCTAGTACTTCAGCCCCGAGAAGAACCCCGTCACGTTCGACTGCAGCGCCGCCACGTCGCTGTCGCTCATCACGTTGTTCGTGAAGAAGGCCTCGCGCATCCGCACCGGGGCGGGCTGGCTCAGGTCGCCGCCGCCGCCCAGGTGGACGGCGGTGCCGGCGTTCAGCTTCGCCTTCGGCGGCGAGTGAGTGAGCACCTTGGTGCCGTTCAGGTAAGTGATCACCGCGTTCGGCGACGGATCGAACTGGGTCACGACCAGGGCGTTGTCCAGGGCCGAGCTGCCGTAGTCGTACAGGTCGTTGTTCTCTTCTTCCTCCGCGCCGACGCAGTAGGTGTTGTTCTTGCCGCAGTTGACGGCGATGCAGCAGCCGCCCGAGTCCTTCCAGCCGTAGGCCAGGGCCAGCATGAAGTCGGTGCCGGCCGTGTCGTTGGCGTTGTACTTGTGGGTCAGGCCGATGACGCCGCAGCAGTAGACCTGGTTGGGGACGGGCTTGCCGTTGTACATGATGCCCATGGCCTTCGAGCCGCCGTTGATGCCGGTGGCGTAGTTGTCGCCGGACAGCGAGTACTCCGCGGGCGAGTCGGTGGTGACGATGGGTAGGCCGGTCGCCGATTCGATGGTGAACTTGCCGGCGCAGGTGAAGCCGCCGGCGCTGCAGTCGGGGTTCCACGGGGTCTTGAACACGCCCGGCACCAGATCGTTGGGGCCGCTGTGGATCTGGGCGTAGATCTTCGCCACGACGCAGTTCGACTGGCTGCCGCCGCAGAAGTTGCTCCAGGTGGTCATGTCGGCCTTGTGGTCGCTCGTCTGGCCGATGTCCAGGGTCTTGCTCTTGTCCTTGGCCAGCCCCAGCTGGAACAGCGGTCCCGTGTACTTCACCGTCATCGCCCGCGCCACGCCGTACGCCTCGGCGCAGCCGTTCGCCAGCACGTCGCACGGGCCCTTGTAATCCGCCATCATCATCCCTCCCGACCCGCCGCCCGTGCCCGTCGCGCCGCCGCTGCCCGGCGCGCCGCCCGAAGCGGTGGTGCCGCCCGACGACGAGGCCCCTCCCGTAGAGGCGACGCCGCCCGATCCCACGACGCCCCCCGATCCCGGGGGCATGCCCGCGCCGCCGCTCGCGTGGGCGCCGCCGCTCGAGACCACACCCCCCGACCCCGTCACACCACCCGAATGCGAAACCTCGCCGGCGCCTCCGCTGCTCGACACCGATCCACCGGAGCCACTGCCGCCACTGCCGCCGCTGCCGCTCGGCTGGGTCACGCCGCCCGAGGATGAGTCCCCGGTGACGCCTCCTGTCTGCGACCCGCCGCCTGGCGCGGCGCTGTTGCACGCTGAAACGGCGCAGAGGGCGAGGACAGACATGCAGACGACACCAGCTCTCATTTGGTTCCTTTCGCTAGGCGCGGGCGCGCAAAGGCAGCGGCCCGGCCGCATCGTGTTTTCTCGGACTGGTTCGACAGCGCCCGCGACGGTCAGACCGCGTGGGGCTGTCGGGGAAGCTGCGCTTGCGCTACTTGCAGACGAAGGTCGTCACGGTGCTGGCGCCGAGGCTGGCGTTCAGAACGCCGCCGCTCACCGCGACCGGGGTGGTGCCTGCCTTCAGGTTGTCGCTGGCCGACGTCACGTTCGGCGTGCACGACGCTGGCGCGGTGCCCCCCGCGATCGTGATCGGCACGGTCACCGCAGACGTGCTCTTGTTGATGGCGACCACGACGACCGTGCCGTCCATCCCCTTGAACGCCGACAGCAGCAGGTTCGTGTTCGAGTTCCCCGTCACCCCCACCATCACGTAGCCGGGCCGCACGAACTTGCTGTAGTTCCCCAACGTGTAATGGCGCTTGGTGTCCGTCGACCCCAGCATCAACCCTTCGTTGTCACTGCTGGTCGAGTACCACCACCACAGCCAGGCCGACGCCTCGCCGGTCACCAGCGCGGAGTGGATCCACCCAGCGACCACGATGCCGTTGGCGATGTCGCTGCTCGGACCCTGCTCGGGCCACCACTTCACGCCGGACATCTCGGTCTGCCAGACCTCTTTGTTCGGCTTGCCGCCGTTCACATCCGATGGCCACGGCGACGCGATCTGAGAGTCGTACTCGTGCGTGCCGATGATGTCGATGGCGGCCCAGGCCGTGGCATCGGCGGCCAGGTAGTGGCCGTAGTCGTAGCCACCGCCGGTGGTGCAGGCGCCCGTCGTGCTGGGGGGGAACCCGCACTTCAGCGGATCCGAGCTGTTCTTCCCGGCCGAGTCGGGGCCGGCCGAGACGTTCGACCACAGGTGATTCCACTCCGACGCCTCGGGCGCGATCATCTTCACGCCGGCCGCCTTGAACTTCGGCGCCGCTGCCTTCACGAACGCCACCATCTCGTTGGCCGTGTACAGCATCGTCGGATAGTTGCCGTTGCAGGGATCGTTGGTGCCGCACGACGCAAAGTCAGGCTCGTTCGCGACGGACATGGCGTACAGGCCGTTGCTCTTCGCGAAGTTGGCGATGGTCGTGGCCCACGAGTCGTAACAGCTGGTGTTCAGGTGGCCGCCATCGTTCTCGCTGTTGTTCGATTTGCAGTTGGCGGGCGCGGTCCAGCACGACCCGATGATCTTGGTGCCGCTGATCCCTTTGACCATCGACATGTCCGACATCTGGACCGAACTGGTGATCAGGCTGCCGCCTGAGTTCATGCCGACGCGCAGGATGGTCAGGCCGATGCCGTTCGTCGCGTCGAACAGGCTCGCCGGCAGGGCAGCCGACGCGTAAGTGTCGTTGATCCCGAAGCCCTGGATCGTCTGGTGGGTCTGATCCAGTTGCACCGTGACACCGCCCGGGTTGCCGGTGCCGCCGCCCGCCGCGCCGCCGCTGCCCGTGGCGCCACCGGCGTTCGCGCCTCCCGTGCCGCTGGCGCCGCCGGCCGCGGTCGAACCGCCCGAGGCGGAGGTGCCGCCCGTGCCCGTCCCGCCGCCCGAGCCAGTCGCGGCGTTGCCTCCGCTGCTGCTGGCGCCGCCCGAGCCGGTCGCTGCGCTGCCTCCGCTGCTGGACGCGCCGCCGGAGCCCGGCTGTCCGCCGCTGCTCGACTTGCCGCCGCTGCCCGTGGCGCCGCCGGAGCCGTTGACCCCGCCGCTGCTGCTGCCACCGCTGCCGTTGACGCCGCCGCTCGCCTGGCCACCCGAACCGCCCTTGTTGCCGCCGCCCCCGCCGCAGGCGGCGAGCAGGCCGAACAGCACGGGCCAGGAAAACGCCTTTACAAACGCGACGCGGGGGAGGTCCACGCGTACTACTGTCGTGACGATGCCGGATGGTAAAAAAAATCTTCAGGCCGCCTGAAAAAAGGTCGCGGCGCGTTATTTATTCCCCCGTCGGTGACCTCGGAATTCGTGATCCGCATCAACACAAAGTGCGCTGATTCGTTTGATTTTATGCCAGAGTACGGGGCTCTCCTCCCCCCGCTGACACAAGGAGAAGTTCGATGAGGTCATCTTCACCGAAACTGCTCGGCCACGTCGCGGCGTGCCTGGCGGTCATGTACATGGGCTGTGGCGGGAGCGGCAGCTCAGCAGGGAATTCCGGCTCGGGCGGTCGGACGTCTTCGGGCGGCAGCACGGGCACCGGCGGAGCCAGCACCTCCTCGGGCGGCGCGACCGGCTCCGGCGGCAAGGGGTCCGGCGGCGCGGCGTCGTCCGGAGGCGCCCCGGGCACCGGGGGCGCCAGCACGTCCTCGGGCGGCGCGACGGGTTCGGGCGGCAAGGTCGGCGGCTCGGGCGGCGTTCCCGCCAGTTCGGGCGGCGCGGGCCCGGCGGGCGGGGCCACCGGCAGCGGCGGCAAGGTGGGCGGCAGCGGCGGCGTCACCCCCACGGGCGGCGCGGGTGCCGGCACGGCCGGCGCACCGGGAAGCGGGGGCTCGGCGCCGGGCGGCAGCACGGGCACGGTCAACTGGGGCAAGGAAGAGGACCCCAGCTCGCACTGCACCGTCACCGGCAAGTTCCCGACGTACGACATGCTGACGGCCGACCCCAAGCTACCGGACCCGTTCAAGATGCTGGACGGCACCCGCATCACGAACAAGAGCCAGTGGGCCTGCCGCCGCGAAGAGCTGCTGAAGCAGCTGTTCAACTACGTCTACGGCGACAAGCCGATCCCGGCCAAGGGCTC
>Ga0070679_100006464_pt1 | contig 10921 bp, 11 predicted proteins | sample KBSC63BmetaG_FD_65652 | JGI IMG/M metagenome (GOLD analysis project Ga0070679, IMG submission 65652) | Corn rhizosphere microbial communities from Kellogg Biological Station, Michigan, USA - KBS C6-3B metaG | ecosystem: Host-associated > Plants > Roots > Rhizosphere | place: USA: Michigan... | reverse complement strand
ACCTCGGCGACGTACCAGCGCAGCACGCCCTTCTCGAACACGCGCAGCACGACGTGGCGGCTGCCCTCGATCCACTCGTAGGGATGCTCGCGCCACTTCATCTGCATGCCGGCGACGCGCTGGTTGCCGGTCGTCGCGGTGCCGCCGTTCGCGCGCGCGCTCGTCGACTCGATCTCGAACCGCACCGGCGCGAGGCCGACCGCGCGGTTCATCTTCTCGGTGTTCGACACGAACGGCCACAGCGCGGCCGGCGAGCTCTGGAGGTCCCACTCGAACGTGTAGCTCAGCACGGAGCTCTCGCGCACGATCGGCGGCGCCGGATGGGCGGTGATCAACGCGGCAGTGCCGTCGCATAGCTGTTCGATCGCGGCGAGCATCTCGGCGGCGTCCTGCGGCCGCTTCTTCGGATCCTTCTCGAGGCAGCGCGCGACCAGCTCGGCGACGGCCGGCGAGACCTCGGGCATCACCGCATCGAGCCGCGGCGCCGGCTCGTTGAGGTGCGCGAGGATCACGGCCATCTGGTTGTCGTCCTTGATCACGAACGGCGGATCGCCCGCGATCAGCGCGAACAGGCAGCAGCCGAGCGCGTAGACGTCGGTCGCCGGCGTTACCTGCGCGCCCTGGCACTGCTCCGGCGCCATGAACTCCGGCGTGCCGAGCACCGCGCCTTCGCGCGTCATCCCTTCGTTGTGCTGCTCGACGAGCCGCGCGATGCCGAAGTCGCCGAGCTTGATCACCTGACCGACCGGCGCGCGCTCGAGCTCGAGCCCGGAGCGCACGAACATCATGTTGTCGGGCTTGATGTCGCGGTGGACGATGCCGAGGCGGTGCGGCTCGACGAGCGCGCGACACGTATCGGCGATCACGTCGAGCGCGAACCGCTCGGGGAAGCGCGCGAGCCTCTTCTGAGCGGCGGCGACGCTGCCGCCCGGCACGAGCTCGAGCACGAGATAGTGCAGGCCGCGGTCCTCGTTGAGATCGATGAAGTTCGCGATGAACGGGCTACCGACCTTCGCGAGCACGCGCGCTTCCTTGCGGAACCGGCGGAGCAGCTCCGCATCCGCCGCGATCTCGGGCTTCAGCAGCTTGATCGCGACGCTCGCACCGGCGCTGTCACGCGCTTCCCAGACCTCGCCCATCGCGCCGACGCCGAGCTGGCGGACGAGCTCGAACCGGCCGAGCCGGAGGCCGAGCCCCGGGCGCGATGGCCGCGCGAGCTCCGGGTCCGCCTGGATCTCGACACGGCCCGTGACCTTTGTCGGCGTCCCGGCGAGGTTGCGCGACAGCTCGAGCGCCGACGGCCGGGTATCTGGATCCGGTGACAGCGCGCGATCGATCAGGCCGCGCAGCATGTCGCTCGCGGCGCGCGGCTCGGCGAGCAACTGCAACAGCGCGCCGAGCGCGTAGACATCGCTCGCCGCATCCGGCGCACCACCGACCTCGACCTCGGGCGCCACGCAGCGTGCGATCCACGCGTGAGCGGGCCGGAGCTCGAGGCCGGTCAGCTCGAGCCGCGGCCGATCGTTCGCGCCGACATGCACCGCCCACGGATGAAGTCTGCCGTGCGCGAGTCCGTAGTGATGGAGCGCGGCGACCGCACGCGCGACCTCGCCGATGATCCGGAGGACGCGCGTCATGTCGCACGCGGTCTGGTCGACGAGCTCAGCGAGCGGCGGTGTGTTATCGCCCTCGAGCACGAGCTGCGGCGGCGACGCGTCGAGCGCGAGCACGTGACGGAACGCCGGATGATCGACCTGACCGACGGCGCGCAGCCGCGCCTCGAGTCGAGTCCAGCGCGCGGATTCGGGCGCGAAGCTCGGCGTGATGATCTCGACGAGGCGGTCGCCCTTACGCGCGAGGATCGCGGAACCTTCCCGACCGGCTCCGAGCTGCGCGAGTGGCACGACCTCGGCGGAGCTTCCCGAAGGTGCAAACAATGCCGGCATGGTCTGGTCGACCGGTTGCACCACGACCGAAAGCTTACGAGAAAACTCTCTCGTGTGCCGCTAACGAGCTTGACGCACCCCGCCGATGCCGGTGACCCTGTTCGGATGAAGGGACTAAAACTCGTCAGTGCAGTGGGGTTGGTGTTGATTGGAGCGTGCGGCAGCAGCTCGGTGTCGCCCGTCGACGCTTGCAACCAGGAAGTGCAGACGGAGTGCACGCGTGTCTACGAGTGCTTCACCGCAGCGGAGTTACAAACCGCCGGGTTTCCCGCCTCTGAATCGGCGTGCGTGACCCAGTTCGAGGCGAGCGAGGGCTGCTCCGCGAAGACGGCGGACAACTTCTGCACGCCGAGCACCGCCGTTTACCACGGCGAAGCAGTCGACGGCTGCATCTCTCAGGTCGAGGCGCTGTCGTGCGCGGATCTGAAGGCCAACATCCAGAACCTCATCCCCGTCGCGCCCAAGTGCGGCGAGGTCTGCGTCATCCCCGGGTAGCTCTGTCTCGGGACCGCGATGGCTTTTGGAGCACTGCTCACGAACCGTAGCTTGGTCTGACTCCCAGGCACATCTCGTAAAATTCGCGTCCAGATCTGATCGAAGCGTCCTCGAATTCCAGTGCCCCCATTGCAGCTACTAGGCATCGTTCGTCCGGTGTCGAGATGCCGATGGTGGATTTCTCAATTCGTATTGCGGTGAGCCGCGCATAGGTCTTGCCGTCCGCGTGAGTCGAACGAACCTTCTCGAAAGAGAATTCGAAGAATTCCTTCGGTCTTTGCGAACGAACCATGATCAGATCTCGGCAAGTAAGGAATGACTTCTTATGGGCCTCGATGGCCGCGGCGAGTGCATCATCGCGACTGGACGGGACGTTTACATCCGAGGGCCCTCCGCGACGCTGCTGAAGATCTAGACGTGCCTTGGTCAACATGTTGATAACGATGACGTGCGGATACTGACGAAGAGTATTTCCATGAGACGCAAATAGTCGTCGTCCAACGATCGTTAGGACGAATAGGATGCACCATAGGATCGCGACCTTTGCCCACTGACGCATGACATCTCCTTGGAGTGAGATACGGCAAGTTGGTGGAAGCTCCACTTAAACTCGGTCGGACGAGGCATGAATCAGACTGGCATGCCTAAGGATCAGCGCGGGTATCTCATGAGATGTCCGGCAGCCGAGTTTCTTTATCGTGTTGCGGACGTGATATTTCACTGTGTTGGGACTCAGAGCGAGATCAGCCGGAAGCGATGAACGGGTGGACCCTCCTGACATCAGGGCGAGAACTCTTAGCTCTTGAGTGGATAACTCGTGCCGTTGGGCGAGATGATCCAGTACGGGAACGAGAAATCTGGCCACGTGAAGTTGCCGTAGCATCGCAACCCGTACAAGTGAGACAAACCTCTCCTTGTGGATCGGCTTGCCAAGAAGGATGTCATAATCGGTGTTAGACGGGCCCGAAACGTCATAGCCCGTGATTATGGCGATTGTTCTCTGCTGTCCGTATCGGTGTCGAACCTCTGCCGCGAGTTCTAAACCGGTGCGTCCCTTATCGAGAATGTAGTCCAAAACTAGTAAGAGAGGGGGGACGCCTAGCTCCTCCAATCCAACGATTGCCTCACCGTAGTTTGAATAGCCAATCGACTTGATGCCTTGCGAGCGACAGAGAGAAGCGATCGCTCTTCTGACGCCGGCGTTATCGTCGACTATCACCCCGACAAACGGAGTTGCGACCGAGCGCATTCCTACCTCTCCACCTAGTCGTACCCCGTACACCTGGGATGCAAAGCCGAAAACGAGCACTCTCCGACTTGGAGATCTTGACTGGCTATTGCTTCGGTTGTCATAAGTCGAGGTACACGTTTTTTGCACCTTTTCACGTTGAGCCGTGAAGAGGTCACCGTCGATCAGCTTATACAGGTGCCGCTACGTGCACAGAGGAAACCCATCTGGACGCAGCTTGCTGCTCCAGATTGCCCTAGTTCTTGTGTACACTGTGGTACTGGAAAGCCGGCGCACGTCCAACACTGAGCTGAAGCAGTTCGGGCCGAGTACATTGACGCTGCGAACGGTGAGGATGCAAGGACTAGAATCATAATGAATTTCCGATACATGACCTTCTCCTTTCTGAATGTTTGAGTTGCTGACTCTCGCATTCTGAGAGTCACGCCCTCGCAGGTCGCCCGCAAGATCGAATCTGGCACTCGTGTCGAATTGGGAAGTCTCTACCCCGCAGGGGTGGCAACTGGGACCTTTCATCGAACACAATTAGCCGACAAAGCCACGGTGGCCCGGCGACCGTTATGGACGCACGGGTAAGACAGTCGCGCGGATCACCGCAACGGCGACCAGCGGTGCGGTCTCCGCGCGCAGCGTGTTCGGCCCGAGGCTCATCCCGCGAAACCCCGCCGCCGCGAGTTGCTCGGTCTCGAGCCACGCGAGCCCGCCCTCGGGTCCGCTGATCAGCGTGACGTCGTCGGCCGCCGGCGCGACGCGCTCGCCATCCGGATCGAGCATGTAACGCTCGCCTTCCGGTAGCGCTCTGATGGCATGGCGCAGCTCGGCGAAGCTCACCGCCGGGATCGTCGTTCGACCACTCTGTTTCGCGGCCGCTTCGATCACCGCGGCGTAGTGCGCGACCCGGGCGTCGCGCTTGCTCGCATCGAGCCTCACGATCGAGCGCTCGGCCATCCACACGACGATCTCGTTCGCGCCGACCTCGACGAGCTTCTCGATCGCGTAGTCCATCCGATCGCCCTTGATCAGCGGCAGCAGCACGCGCATGTGCGGCCACGGCTCGATCACGGTCTCGGGTTCTCCGACCTCGACGACCGTCTCGCCGTCGGTCATCCGCACGATCTTCGCGGTCGCGCGATGGCCGACACCATCGACCAGCTCGATCGCGTCGCCGATCCGCACGCGGCGGACCCGGCCCAGATAGTGATGCTCGTCGCCGGTGATCGCGAGCTCGCCGGCTCGGAGCTCCGCGACGACGATCCTCATCTCGCGAGCACCGCCGTCGACCACTGCGGATCGGTCGTGCTCGCCCGCACCCGCACGAGCTTCATGCCCGCCGCGACGAACTCGTCGGCGAGCGGCTGCGCCTGCGGCGTCAGGAGGCCCGACAGGATCAACGTCCCGGCGGTCTTCGCGATCAGCTCGGCCTTCAGCTCGCGCAGCACGTGCGCCTGGATGTTCGCGAGCACGAGCGGGAACGTTCCGGCGATCTCGGCGAGCGGCGTGATCGCCGCGCCGAGCGTGACCTGGTTGTGCGCCGCGTTCTCGAGCGTCGCCGCGACCGCGATCGGATCGTTATCGATCGCGATGCACTGCGCGGCGGGCCAGCGCTTGACCGCCGCGATCGACAAGATGCCCGAGCCGCAGCCGACATCGAGGATCCGGTCGGGCTCGAGCCCTTCGTCGGCGAGCGTCTGCAGCTCCTCGAGCACCAACCGGGTGCTCGCGTGCGTGCCGGTGCCGAACGCCATGCCGGGATCGAGATCGATCACGACATCGCCGGGCTCGGCGGCGTACTTCTCCCAGCTCGGCACGACCACGAACTGGCGGGTCAGCCGGCTGACCTTGAAGTAGCGCTTCCACGCGTCGCGCCACTCGGCCTCGGGCATCGCCGCGGCCGTGCGCACGCGTGCTGGATCGAGAGCGGCGCCGCCGGCGGCCCAGCGCGCCACGGCATCGCGGGTCTCCGCGAGCGCGCTCGCGACCTGTGCCTGGTCGACCCAGAACACGATCTCGTCGCCGCGCTGCTCGGTTCCGGCAGCGGCGGCCCCCACGTCTGATGCGATCAGCGCCGCGACGTCATCGACGTCTGCAGCACCGACCGGAACGATGATCTCGACCCAATCAGCCAAGCGGCAAGCTAGCGAGCCGGAGCCGGGGTGACCCGGCGCTTCATCTCGCGACGGAGGCGCTTGCGAGCCTCGCGCGTCTTCCGCTTCTTCTTGACCGACGGCTTCTCGTAGAACCGGCGACGCTTCAGCTCTTGCAGGATGCCTTCCTTGGACATCTTCTGCTTGAGGATCTTCATCGCCTTCTCGAGGCTGTCGCGAACTTCGACCTCGACGGGCCTTCCGAACGAATTCTCCATGGGGGAGTGGGTTGGTACCTGATCCCGGGGGGGAGATCAAGCCAACTTCAGGCCTTGGCGTTGTGCTTGTAAAACAACGTGATCGTCAGGCAGTGGAACTCGGAGTCCGAGCTCTGGGTAACGATCTTGTCCACGATCTCGTGCTCCGGGTGGCTGCGAATCCAATCGGTGATCAGCTCGCCCAGCAGCTCGCGCTCTTTCGCTTTGGTCGCCGAGAAAACCTTCACGCCGGTTACGTCGATCATGGTGCTGCTACGCCCTTCCTCTGAAATTGACTGCACTCGTGCCACGGCACTCTCCTAGATGTCTGACTGACTTAGGCGCCACTTTGCAGCGAGCTGTGTTTCCAGTCAACTCGAATAATTCCGTTATCGGTGAACAGTCAGTGTTTTGTGGGGTACGCGCCAAACGCTACCGTAAGTCCTGGCTTTGTCGAGTTGTTCCGCTACTGTCCGCCAGTCATGAAGCGCACCTTCGGTTCGATCTTGCTGGTCGGACTGTTCGGGATCGCGGTCTCGGCCGCACCCGACAAGCCCGCCATCGTTCATCTCCCTACAGTCGAGACTTTCACGCTCGCGAACGGCCTCCAGGTCGCGGTGCTCGAGGTCGACACCGCGCCCGTGGTCGCCGTCCAGGTCTGGTACCACGCGGGCAGTAAGGACGAGCCTCGCGACCGCCGCGGCTCGGCCCACATGTTCGAGCACATGATGTTCAAGGGGACCGAGCACGTCCGGCCCGAGGCGCACGCCCAGATGCTGAACGGCGTCGGCGGCTACGTGAACGCCCAGACGGACGAGGACGCGACCCACTACATCGATACCGTCCCGGCCAGCTACCTCGACTTCACGCTCCAGCTCGAAGCCGAGCGGATGCGCCACCTCCTGTTCCGGCCCGAGATGATCGCGACCGAGAAAGAGGTCGTGAAGGAAGAGATCCGGCAGCGCGAGAACTCGCCGATCGCGAAGGGGTTCCTCAAGTTCCTCGACGTCGCGTACACGAAGCACCCCTACGCGTGGACCGCCGGCGGCACGATCAAGGACCTCGACGCGACGACGCCCGACGATCTGAAGAAGTTCTACGACGCGTACTACGAGCCGAACAACGCGATGCTCGTCGTCGTCGGCAAGACCAACGCCGCGGCGGTCAAGAAGAGCGCCGAGAAGTGGTTCGGTCCGATCGCGAAGGGTGCGGAGCCGCCGCGTCCCGCGAAGGCCGCGCAGGAGCCGCCGCAGACCGAGAAGCGTCGCCAGACCGTCGAGCCCGGCCAGGTCGGGATCACGATCGTCGGCTGGCACGTGCCGGCCGCGAAGGACAAGGACGTCTACGCGCTGCAGGTCGCGTCGATCATCCTCGGCGCCGGCGATTCGTCGCGCCTGAAGGTCCGCTTGAAGTCCGTCGATCCGAAGCTCAAGCGCCCGCTCGCGCTCGACGGTGGGATGGAAGCGCTGATCCACGAGGATCCGGGCATGGTGATCGCGCTCGGCGCGTACCTCCAGATCGGTGAGGCCGGGCCGGTCGAGTCCGCGCTGTTCGACGAGGTCGAGAAGCTCGCCGCGAAGGGCCCGGCGCCCGAAGAGCTGCGCAAGGCGAAGAACCAGGTCCAGAGCGGGTTCGTGTTCTCGCTCGAGCACGCCCAGGGCCTCGCCGAGGCGATCGGCCGGTCGTGGATCAACACGGGCGATCCGAGCTCGTTCCTGCACGACGTCGACAACATCGAGAAGGTCACCGCGGCTGACGTCCAGCGCGTCGTGAAGCAGTACCTGGCGCAGGATCACGCGACGGTCGTCGTGATTCCGCCGCCGAACGGCGCCGCCGCCCAACCCGCCGCCGCACCACCGCCGCCTACCAAGCCCGCGCCCGCCGCGCCTGCCGCGCCTGCCGCGCCCGCGAAGGAGAAGAAGTAATGCGCTACCTACTCGCCGCGATCCTGATCGCAGCTTGCGGACCCAAGCCGGCGCCGGTCGAAGTGCCGGTGCTGCCGACCGATGGCACCGCGCACATCGCGCAGCCCACGACCGCGCCGAAGCAGGACAAGGATCCGTGGACCGGCCGCACCGACATGATCACCGCGCCGCCGGCCGCGCAGCCCGCCGCGCTCGTGATCCCACCGGTCGATAACTTCAAGCTCGCGAACGGGCTCGACGTCTACGTGATCAAGAACGATCGCCTGCCGGTCGTCAGCTTCGATCTCGCGATCAAGGCCGGCCGCCAGCAGGAGCCGCGCGCGCGGCTCGGCGTCTCGGAAGCGACCGCCGACATGCTCGTCAAGGGCACGCGCAAGCACGACGCGATCGGGCTCGCGAAGGCGATCGACTTCGTCGGCGGCACGATCGGTGCGGACGCGACGTTCGAGGCGACGCTCGTGTCGTGCAGCGTGCTCGCACGCAACAAGAGCTCGTGCCTCGACCTCCTGCCCGAGATGATCACGCAGTCGACGTTCCCGGACCAGGAGCTCGCGAAGATCAAGGATCAGATGGTCGCCGCGGTTCGCGGCCGACTCGATAACGCGGAGCAGCTCGCCGCGGTCCAGGTCCAGAACCTCCTGTGGAGCAACGACCACGTGCGCGGCTGGATCAACAGCGAGCAATCGGTCGCCGCGATCCGCCGCGACGAGGTGATCAACTGGGCGAAGACCTGGTACGTGCCGAACAACGCGATCCTCGTCGTCGCCGGCGATATCGACGGCAAGACGATCAAGGGCGAGCTCGAGCGCGCATTCGGCAGCTGGAAGAAGGCGGAGGTGCCGCCGACGCCGTCGTTCAAGGAGCCCGGGCTCTCCGGGATCCGGATCCGGCTCGTCGACAAGCCGGGCCAGACTCAGACCCACATCCGGATCGCGCAGTTCGGCATCAAGCACGACGATCCGCGGTTCTTCGACACGCTCGTGTGGAACTACGCGCTCGGCGGCGGCGCGTTCAGCTCGCGGATGATGAAGGTCGTGCGCGTCCAGGGCGGCAAGACCTACGGCGCGAGCTCCGCGTTCGATCGCAACCTCGACAAGGGCTCGTTCGTGACCCAGACGTTCACGCGCAACGCCGAGGCAGTCGCGACGACCAAGATGCTGCTCAAAGAGATCGACAAGATGCAGAAGGACGGCCCGTCCGAGCAAGAGGTCGCGGCCGCGGTCGCGAACATCGCGGGCGGCTATGCGCTGCGCTACCAGAGCGCGGGCGACTTCGCGAGCGCGCTGATCGGCGCCGAGCTCCACGGCTTTGGCAACGAGTACCTCGCGAACTATCCGCTCGCGGTCGGCAAGGTCGATGTCGCGGCGGCGAAGCGCGCGGCGGCGGAGATCCTCGACCCGAAGAACTACGTGATCGTCATGGTCGGCGACGCGAAGGACCTCGAGCCCCAGCTCAAGAAGGAGGGCTGGCGCTACGAGAAGGTGTCGTACACCGACGTGATCACGCCGGAGCCGAAGGACGTCGCGCCGCCGGCCGATGCGAAGGCGCTCGCCGCAGCGAAGAAGGTCGTCGCCGACGCGCTCGCCGCGAAGGGCGGCAAGAAGGTCGGCGCGTACAAGACGATGCGGACGACCGCGAGTGGCACGACGACGATCCAGGGCCAGTCGCTGCCGGTCGATATCGATCGTCAGGTCGTGATGCCCGACAAGATGCGGATCGACGCGACGATCGCGAAGCAGATGAAGGTGATCGTCGCGATCGACGGCAAGACCGGCTGGGAGATCGCACCGGGCAAGGGCAACAAGCCCGCGCTCGTCGACCTCGCGGGCAACGACATGGCCGCGGCGCAGTTCGAGGCGTGGCGCGACCCCGAGCTCATCCTCGTCAAGGCGAACGACCCTGCCGCGAAGCTCACGCCGCTCGCCGACGACACGATCGATGGCAAGCCGCAGTCGGTGGTCCAGCTCGCGTCGCCGTTCGGCGCGCTCGCGGTGACGCTGTTCATCGACAAGAAGACGAAGCTGATCACGCGGATGTCGTACTCCGACGCCGGCCAGACCGAGACCGACGACTTCGCGGACTACCGCGACGTCAAGGGCATCAAGGTCGCGTTCAAGCGGATCAGCGCGACGAGCGGGCGCAACACGGCGCTGACCGTCGACAAGGTCGACTTCGACGTGACGGTCTCGCCCGATCTGTTCAAGAAACCGGCGACGCCGTAGCACCGCGCAGCGGGCGATAGCCGGGCACGGTCTGGAGCGCGCCGCACAGCGCGGCGCCGTTCTGGAACCGCAACTCGGCGCGCTTCTGCAAGTCGGGCGGCTTGCCCTGGCACTGCTCCGGCGACATGTATTGGTGCGTTCCGAACACCGCGCCGGTCGCCGACAGGAGAAGGCTCTCCTGCAGATCGCCGAACAGGATCTTCGCGAGCCCGAAGTCGAGCATCTTGACGAGCTTGCCGGCGGGATGGTCGGCGAGCATCAGGGTGCGGCTTTCGGCACGATGTTCTGGTGAGACAGCCGATGACCGGCGCGGACTTCGCGCTGGAATCGGGCCTGGGCGTGACGCTGCTCGGCGTCGTCGATCTTCTTCATCACCTTCAGCGCCTCGAGTCGCCTCGCCGCGAGGTTCTCGACGAGATAGACCTCGCCCATCGCGCCGGCTCCGAGGAGCTTCTTCGCCAGATACTGCTCGGTCAGCTGCGGCAGTACCACCCCGCTGCGATTAACTCACGGGACGGATCAGCGCAGCAAGCTCGTCGGGCGGGAGCGTGTTCAGCACCTGGCGCCTGCGGATCCGCGCGCGCCGCGCCATCGCGACCGCCCAGCGCAGGTACTCGAGGTTGCCGATCGAGTGCGCATCGGTCGACAGCATGAACGGGATGCCCCGCTCCGCGGCGGCGCGGGCGTGGACCGGGTCGAGATCGAGGCGATGCGGATCGCCGTTGATCTCGATCGCGGCGCGC
>Ga0070679_100006463_pt1 | contig 10921 bp, 11 predicted proteins | sample KBSC63BmetaG_FD_65652 | JGI IMG/M metagenome (GOLD analysis project Ga0070679, IMG submission 65652) | Corn rhizosphere microbial communities from Kellogg Biological Station, Michigan, USA - KBS C6-3B metaG | ecosystem: Host-associated > Plants > Roots > Rhizosphere | place: USA: Michigan... | reverse complement strand
CCCCTCCCACGACCGCAAGAGCCCCGGGCTCACGACGTACGACGCGGTCACCCTGGAGCGGGGGGTGACCCACGATGTCGCGTTCGAGGCCTGGGCCAACAAGGTCTCGAGCCTGGCGCAGCCGGGGATCTCGCTGGCGGACTTCCGCAAGGACCTGATCGTCGACGTCTTCAACGAGGCCAACCAGAACGTCATCAGCTACCACCTGTTCCGCTGCTGGGTCTCGGAGTACCAGGCGCTGCCGGCCCTCGACGCCTCCACGTCGGCCGTCGCGATCCAGACGATCAAGCTGGAGATGGAGGGCTGGGAGCGGGACGTGTCGGTGACCGAGCCGGCCGAGCCGAGGGTCTGAGGAGCCTGACGTGACCTCGGCCCCCGGCAGCGCGGCCGGCCCGGCGCGGCTCGCGGCGGCGATGGAGGACGGCGACGACCTGCTCGCCCAGACCGTCGCCGTCCTGCGCGTCGCACGGCCGGATCCCGACCCGGACTCCCTCCCGGTGAGCGAGGGCGATCGACTCCTGCTCGATGTGCACGAACAGGCGCTCGGACGGCCGCTCGAGCACGCCGTCCAGTGTTCGTCCTGCGGGACATGGAGCACCCTCGTGCTCACCTCCTCCAGCGTCGGGCCGCACGCACCCCGGAGTGCCTGGTGCGCGCCGGGCGTGGGACTGCGGGAGCCGACGTACGCCGATCTCCGGGCCGCCGACGGCGACTCGGACACCCTGCTGGCCCGCTGCCGCCTCGGACCTGCCGCCACTCCTCCGCCGACGCTCGGCGACCTCGCCGGCGTCGAGGGATCCCTGTGCGGCTCGGTGCGGTCGTCGTGCGTCGAGTGCGGCACGCCCGTCGTGGTCGAGGTCGACGTGGCCCGTCTGGTCCTGGAGGCGCTCGGGCTGCTGCGAGCGGAGATCGACCTGGAGGTGCATCTGCTGGCCACCGGCTACGGCTGGGACCTCGCCTCGATCGAGCGACTGCCGGACGACCGTCGGCGGCGGCTGGCCTCCTTGGTCTCCGGGGGGCGGACATGAGCGGCTCGAGCCCCCTGGTCCGGCTGCTGGCGCGCGCCACGACGGCGCCCGTCGGCGTCCCGTCCCGCAGCGCCGTGAACGAGGCGCACGAGGGGTCCACACCCCGGCCGTCGGTTCTGGAGACGTATCGGGAGGGGTCGAGGATCGCGTCGGCGTCTCTCGCGCGCGAGGTCGACCCGGCCCTGCGACCGGCGACGGTGAACCCCGCCCCTGGGTCGCCGCCCGACACCGCCCAGGTGTCCCTGCCGTCACCCCGGCGGGAGCCGGACCAGGCCCCGGCCGTGCTCGGCGCGGCGGCCGCTCCACGGCACCCCAGGACTCCCCCGATGGCGGCCCGCGCGACAGTCCCCGACCGCCCCTCCCCTGTCGATTTCGATGCCGATGCCGATGCCGGTGGCGGTGCCGGTGCCGGAGTCACCGGGCGCGGGTCCCCGACCGCGGCGCGCCCCCTGCCTGAGAGCGACGGACTCGGGACGCAGCCGGCGTCGACGTCCCCGGCACGCCTCCCTGAGCAGGTGGATCCGCCGATCGTCCCCCGGCCCACGGCCGACGTCGCAGTGACGCCGTCGTCCGCGCCGGCCCCGCAGGCGCCCGCACGACCGGATCCCGTGCCTGTCCGGATCGGCCGGATCGAGGTCCAGGTGGCACCGCCCGCGGCCGAGCATGACCCGTTCGCCGGCTTGCGCGAGGTGGCCGAGGGGCTGACCGCACGCCGAGGAGGTGGCTGGTGAGCCTGTTCACTCCGGGTCCCCCCGTCCTCTCGGGGGTCGACGAGGTGCTCCGCGTGCTGACGACCGAGGCCCTGAAGGGTCTGGCCAGCCCGGTCACGGTCAGCGTGGGACCACTCGACCGGCCACCGGACGGTCCGCGGCTGAACTGGTTCCTCTACCGGGTCGAGCCGTCCTCGGCGTACTCCAACATGGAGCCACCGGGCAGCGGCTGGACGACGCGACGCGGCCACCCGCCGTTGGCGCTCACCCTCCACTACCTGCTCACCGCCGACGCGGGCGAGCTGACCGAGACCGGCACCGAGGACGACGTGGTGCACGCTGCGCTGTCCGCGCTGATGTCGGCCCTGCACGGCAACGGCCTGTTCGGAGCGGACACGCCGGTGGCCACGGCGCCCGACCGGACCGTCTCCGACGTGGCCGGGGCCCTGGACACCCTGGTGGAGCCGCTCCGGATCACGCTCGAGCAGGTGCCTCTGGACACGATCACCTCCCTGTGGAACACGGGGTCGCACGCGCTGCGTCTCTCGCTGGGGTACGCCGTGAGCCTGGTCACCGTCCCGGCACAGGTCGCGTTCGCGCCCGGCCCGCCCGTCCTCGTCCGCCGGGTCGGTGTCGCGCCGTCCCCTGCCCCGGACGTACGACGTGTCTCCCCCGCGACCGCGTTCTTCGACGCGCCGGTCTCCCTCGACGTGGGCTCGCTCACCGACTCCCACCGGGTCACGCTGGGACGGCTCGCCGGGGACCCGGACGACCCGACGGACGGCCGCCCGGACCCGGCGCACACGCACAGCACCGGACCCTGGCTGCTCGCCGAGCACCCCACCCCGACGGGCCTCGACGTGCGCCTTCCCAACGGCGAGCTGGTGCCCGGCCCGCGCGCCCTGGTGGTCACCAACGTGGCCGACGGACTGCCCGCGGGCAGCGACCACGCGCTGGTCACCGTCGTCCCGACTGTGGTGTCGGCAGCCGCTCCCCTGCAGTCGGGAGCGACCGCCACCCTCACCGTGCGCCACGTCGTCGGTCTCGGCCAGGTGTTCTTCGGCGGCCGGGCGGCGCCGTACGCGATCAGTGGGCCGGGCACGATCGACGTCCTGGTGCCCGACCTGCCGGCCGACGCGCACGGTGCGACGGTCCCGGTGAGCGTGCGGTGCGGCACGGTCACCGGCCCACCGACGGAGGTGTCTGTCGCATGAGTACGGCGCTGCTCGCCGTCGTCGGCGCCGGCCCGAGCGCCTGGGACGACGCCCGCCTCGTGGCCTGGCGGGACGCCTTCGCCGACGGCGCCACCTCCACGCTGCGACGCCTGCACGCCGCGTGGCAGGGTCCGGGCCTCGATGACGCCGGGCGCGCGACTGCCGGCGTGGGCGCGGTGGGGGCGACGATCCGGGACGATCCTCCCCGGCTCCCTGCTCGCGGGGGCTTCGCCGACCTGGTCGCCGCGACCGGTCTCGACCTGGCCTCCGAGGCCGTGCTCGCGATGGCCTGGTGGGCCACGACCGATCCCCAAGTGGCCACCGTCTGGGGCTGTCTCCACGACGACCCGACCCGGCGCGCGCCGTCGTTGGGCATGCTGGCGCCGGTGCTCGCCGAGGCGGGCGTCCGGACGCCGCTCGCGCTCGACGAGACCCATCCACTGGTACGCCGCGGGCTGCTGGGCGCGGTCGCGGACGCCGCGTCGCCGGTCCGGATCCCGGCCACCACCGCCGGCCTGCTGGCCGGCGACCCACCGGAGGTCCCCGACGTCGCTGAGCTTCCGCGACGGCTGGCGGGCTCCGCCGCCGCCCTGACCACCCTCGTCACCGGCGGCGTGCGGGTGCTCGTCCGCTGCGCCGTCGCCGACGACCGGACCGTCCTGCGCGACACCGTTGCGGCACGCCTCGGGCTGGCCGTCGCACCGGTGCCCCGGCCCGAGGCGGTGGCGGCCCTCATGCTGCGCCTGGGTCGCGAGCTCCCGGCCGAGGTGATCGAGCCGGGCGACGTGATCGCGCCGGCCACGGTGCTCGCGCTGGCCGACCCCGGACACCCCGGACCGGGTGGCTGGGAGGTGCTCGATGTACGGGGTCCCACACGTGAGGAGGCGCGGGAGACCTGGCGCGATGCGCTGCGTCGCCACGGCGTGCCGGCTCGCGGCGCCCTGGCCTCGGCCCTGCTGGACCACGACGTGAGCGAGCGTGACGTCGAGGCGACGACCGCCCGCGCCGTGACCTCGGCGGCGGCGCACGGCCACGGCGCGGGCCTGTCCGACGTCCTCGCTGCGCTCCGCGCGTTACCGCGACGCGACCCGGGTGGGCTGGCCCGGCCGGTCGAACCCACGATCCGGTGGGAGGACCTGGTCCTGCCGGCGGCGACCAGCGAGTCCCTTCGGGAGGTGCTCGCCCATGCGCGCGTGTCCGGGCTCGCGCACGAGCGACTCGGGCTCCGCGGGTCCCGGGGTCGTGGGGTGATCGCGCTCTTCCACGGACCCGCCGGCACCGGCAAGACGGCGGCCGCGGAGGCCCTCGCGGCCGCGCTCGACCGCGACCTGTGGGTGGTCGACCTGGCCCGGGTCGTGAGCAAGTGGCTGGGCGAGACCCAACGCAACCTGGACGTGGTCCTGCACGAGGCCGCGGCCGCGGGGGCCGTGCTCCTGTTCGACGAGGCGGACGGGTTGTTCGGCAAGCGCGGCGAGGTCACCGACGCGCGCGACCGCTACGCCAACCTCGAGATCGACCACCTGCTCCAGCGGATCGAGACGCACGAGGGGGTCGTCGTCCTGACCAGCAACCGACCCGCTGCCCTCGACGAGGCGTTCGCGCGCCGGATCCGCCTGGCGGTCCGCTTCGAGCCGCCCGACCACGAGGACCGGCGCAGGCTCTGGGCGACCTACCTGCCAGGGGTCGACACCGAGGACGTGGCACGCGAGGAGCTCACGGGAGGCACAATCCGGGCCGCGGCGCTGGCGGCCACGGTGCTCGCGCTCGACGACGGCACCGAGGTCACCCCGGAGCGATTGCGCGGCGCCGTACGCCGAGAGCAGGACAAGCAGCGCCGGACGCCCGTCGCGCGGGGTGCCCGATGAGCAGCCGGCACGCCCCCGACCTGAGGGTCGAGGTCGCGAGCCCTCCGCAGCCGGGACTGCTTCGGCCCGCGATCGAGGCCGCACTCGCCGGGCGCGGCTTCGCACCAGGTCCGGAGTCGGATGTCGCGCGCGCGGTCGCGGACGCCGTCCGTCGAGCCGTCGAGTCGCCCGGAGGCCAGCCGTGCTGATGCGAGGGATGCTGCTGTCGTTCAGCGACCCCCGCGCGGGGATCGTCCCGACGCCGGTGCCGTTCCAGTACAACCCGTCGGAGGTCACCCGGGTGCTGCGCCCCCAGGCGGGCACCTCGGGTGGGTCCGGGCTGCGCGTGGCGGGGCCGCCGACGGAGACCTACACGGTCAAGCTCGAGCTCGACGCGCTCGATGCCCCGGACAAGCCGCTGACCGGGACACTCGGCGTGGGTCCGCTCCTGGCGACCCTCGAGAGCATGCTCGAGCCCGGGGGCGGGGGCACGTCGGGCCTGGTCGGCGCGGTGGCGGGCCTCCTCGCCGGTGGGGGCAGCCCCACGGCGGTGCCGGTTCCGACCCTGCCACTCGTGATCCTGGCCTGGAGCATCCAACGGATGGTGCCGGTGCGGATCGAGACCTACACCGCGCACGAGACGGGTTTCGACGCCACACTCCAGCCCGTGCAGGCGACCGTCGACCTCTCGCTCACCGTGCTGCGGCCCTCCGACGTGGACCCGTCCCTGACGCTCTCGACCGTCATGGCCGCGGCGTACCAGACGGTGCGTCAGGCCAGTGCCGTCGCCGGCGTCGCTCAAGGACTGGAGCTGATGGTGTGAGCAGCAGGTACGACGACCAGCCTCTCCTCGACGTCCCCCAGGACGACGCAACGACCCGCCGCATGTCCGTGCCGCGGATCAGCGTGGCGTCGTCCTCCGACGTGGTGTACCCGGTGCGCGAGGGCGACCGGTTGGACCTCCTGGCCCAGGCGGCGTTCGGTGACAGCACCCGCTGGTGGGTGATCGCCGACACCAACCCGGCGTCCGACGCGCTGAGACTCGAGCAGCCGGGGACGATGCTGGCGGTGCCCGATGCCTGAGACCAGCACGGTCATCACCGTCGACGGCTCGCCGCTCTCGCCCGCTTCCCTCGAGCTGGTGCAGGACGTCACGATCGAAGAGGCGCTCGGCGCGCAGGACAAGGCCAGCCTGACGGTGGCGATGCTCACCAGCGATCGCAGCGCCTGGACCAGCCCGCTGGACCCCCTCGTGGCGCCGGCCGTCCCGTTCACGGTCTCGATCGACCGCGGCGGCGACGAGTACCGGCTCGAGGGGCGCAGCGTGAGCGCGAGCTGGCGCTTCGCCCCCGGCGGCCTGTCCACGCTGACGGTGGAAGGGCTCGACCGCAGCGTCGAGCTGGACCGCACCCACGTGCAGAAGGTCTGGCAGCACCGCTCGGACGCCGACATCGCCCGCGAGATCCTCGAGACCGGCCACGGCCTCGCCACCCGCATCGACGCCACCACGTCGGGACCCGATCCCGACACCTACTCACCGCAGCAGAGCGACACCGACTGGCGCTTCCTCAGGAGCCTCGCGGACCGCAACGGCTTCGACGTGCACCTGGAGTCCGTCGGGGGCGTGGCCACCGTCGTCTTCGGCCGTGTCGATCCGCTGGCGGCGCCGCAGACCGCCCTGGCCCTGGGGTACGGCGACCTCGGCGGCGCCGCGAGCGCGACCGTGCAGCTGCTGGCGGGCCAGGAGGTCCACGTCACCCGCAGCATCCCGGGATCGACCGACACCGACGTCGCCAGCGACACCGGCACCGGACACGCGATGGGATCACGGTCCCTGGGCGGCGCCACGCTGGTCCGCATCCATGCGGCCGTCACCGCCGCCGCCACCGACGCCGCCACCCTGGCCACCGCGACCGCCGAGCGCAGCGCCTTCGGCGCCACGCTGGAGGCCACGCTGACCGCGCCGACGATGCCGCTGGTGCGGGCTCGCCGTACCCTCACCGTCGCCGGGCTCGGCGAGGCGCTCGATGGGCTCTGGCTGGTCCGGTCGGTCCGCCACACGATCACCGCGGGCGGCCACACGCAGGCTCTCGGGCTGACCCGGAACGCGCTGGGGAGCTCCTCGGCGGCCGGTGGAGCGGCCGGGCTGGCGCAGGCGGTGGGACTGTGACCCAGGAGTACGTCGGCCTCTTCCAGGGCGTCGTCACCGACAACGACGATCCCGAGCACAAGTGCCGGGTCCGCGCCCAGGTGCCCGAGGTGCTCGACGGCGCCACGGGCTGGTGTCTTCCGTCGTTCCCCTACGCCGGTGACGGCTGCGGCTTCGCGATGGTCCCCCCGGTCGGCTCGTCGGTGCTCGTGCAGTGGCCGCGCGGCGACCTCTCCGCGCCACCGGTCTGGTCGGGGGCGAACTTCAGCGGCGGTGCCGCGGTCGACGGAGCCGGACCCGACACGGTCGTGGTGCTCACGCCCGGGGGTCACCGCCTCGAGCTCTCCGACGAACAGTCCGCCCTGACGATCACCTGCTCGCAGGGTCCCGTGATCACCCTGGACGGCAACGGCGTGAAGGTCGACAACGGCATGGGCGCGACCCTCGCCATGCAAGGGTCGAGCGTCGACGTCAACAACGGCGCCCTGCGGGTGAGCTGAACATGCCCGGGAACGTCGTCACCACGGCCACCGTCGCGATGTGCCCGCACGGCGGGTCGGCGTCGTTCACGGCGGGTCAGACACGGCTCCAGGTCTCGGGCGCCCCCGTGGTGGTCGCCTCCGACACGGTCACGGTCGCCGGGTGCCCCTTCGTCGTCGGCACGGTGCCGAGCCCGTGCACCACCGTGGAGTGGCTGCTGCCGGCGATGCGCGTCACCGCCGGCGGTGACCCGGTGATCCACGACGCGAGCGTCGGCCTCTGCCTGAGCGCGGCCTCGGCACCGCAGGGGACCCTGCTGATCAGCGTCAACCAGGCGCGGGTGCAGGCGTCATGAGCCGGCCCGCCCAGCAGCCGTGGACGGTGGGGCCGGGCCACCGCCTGGTCACGCGCGACACGCCGGCGCACCTCGACGACCTGGTCCGGACCGTGCTGCTGACCGGCCCGCACGAGCGGCTGCACCGCCCCGGGTTCGGCGCCGGGCTCGGCGCCTCGACGCTGTTCCAGCCCCTGTCGGGTGACCTGGCGGGCACCGTGAGTGCGCGCGCCCGCGGCAGCCTCAGCGACGCGTTGGGCGACCGTCTGGACGTGGTCGAGGTGAACGTCACGGTCGCGGACACCACCCTCTCGGCCGAGGTCGTGTACCGCCCCAAGCCCGCCGGCGAGACCCGCCGGGTCGCCCTCACCCTTCCGGCGGCGGCACTGTGACCGTCTACGACGCCTTCACCCCGCCGCTCGAGCCGCGGGCCAGTGCCGTCCTGCGGCCCCGAGCCCTGTTCGCCAGCACCACGGTCGTCGGACTGCGCGTCGCCAGCACGACGGTCACCGGCCCCGACCACCTCGTCTCGGTCTGGCTGTACGCCGATCCTCCGGCCGGCCTCGCTGCGCCGGCGCTCTGGTCGTTCACCGGCAGCCCCGGCAGCCCCCAGGTGACCGTGAGCGGCCCCGGGACCGTCGTGGCCGCGGGTCTCGACGCCGATGGCAACCCGGTGCCGGCCCACCTCGACCTCCCGGTGGCGGCGAGCGGTGCCGCCCTGCCCGGCCGCGCGCCGTACCGACTCGGGATCGACCCCGGGGGCCTGGCCGGCCTCGGTCTCGAGCTCGACCCGCTGCGTCGCTACCTGCCGGTCAGGCTGCGCCCGGAGTGCGGCGACGTCCCCGACTGCGTCACGATCCCCGACGAGCCCGGTCCCCTGACGCCGCCCGACTACGACACCCTCGCCCGCGACTACGCGGGCCTGCGGGCCACGCTGCTGGAGCGGCTCGGCGTGCTCGTCCCCGGAGCCGACCAGTCACCGGCCGACGAGACCGTCACCCTGGTGGAGCTGATGGCGCACCTCGGCGACCTCCTGCACTACCGGCTCGACCGGGTCAGCACCGAGGCCTGGCTGCCCACGGCCCGCACCCGGGCAGCGGTCACCCGCCACGCCCGCCTGGTCGACTACCCGGTCCTCCCGGCGACGAGTGCCTCCGCCTACGTCCAGGTGCACCGGGCCCATGCCAACGCCGGACCGGGCGACGGCGGGACGGACGTGCTGCCCGGCGACACGGCGACCGACGCGGCGGCGGCTCCGGACGATGCCGGAGCCACGTCCTTCACCCTCGAGCTCGACGAGGCGGTCACCGTCTACGCGTCCCACGGCGAGGTCGCGCTCTACGACTGGAACGAGGCCGACGCCGTGCTGGCGGCCGGCGCCCTCAGCGCCGTCCTGGTGCGCTCCCTCCCGTCGGACAGCAAGACCCTGAACGCCTGGCTCCCGGTGGGGTCGCTCCTCGGCTTCGAGGTCGTCTCACCGGGAGCGCCGGGGGCGCACCACGACTGGACGCGGCGGGTCACGCCGTGGCCGCCTGACGACGGGGGCGGCGCGCAGACGCGGCAGCCGCTCGCGTCGTACCCCGCCCAGGTCGTGCGGCTCACCCACGTCGTGCCGGTCACCGATCCCCTCTCACCGGGCCTGCCCCTGGTGCGCGTCTTCTGGGACGAGCCCCTGGCAGCCGACGTGCCCGTGAGCATCGACACCGCCGGCGGCACCCCGCACGTCGGCGTCGGACGGCTCGGCGTCCTCCCCGCCCATCACGGACTGGTCGTCGACGGGCCCGAGGCGGTCCGCGCGCTGGACCCGCTCACCGGCGACGAGCCGGACCCGGCCCTGACCCAGGTGTCGGACTACCTGCTCGAGCGGGCCCGCTCGGCCGGGCTGTCGTGCACCCCCGGCGGCGCCCCGTGGCAGCTGGACACCCGTGTCCGGCTGCCGAACGGAGTACCGGTCGAGGCCACCCGGGTCGCGAGTCTGCTGCGGGCGCCGTCGGAGGGGTTCAGCGTCGTGGTCGACCACGACGACGACGGGCCGCCGCGGCTGCGCTTCCGCACCGGCGTGCTCGGGAGCGTCCCGCCCACCCAGTCGGTGGTCGGCGTGCGCTACCAGGTCGGCAGCGGGACGGACGGCCTGATCGCCGCGAACACCCTGTCGCGCCTCGTGCGCAGCGGCTCGGCCGTGGGGCAGCCGTGCGCATGGGCCGACGTGGACGACCGGGTGACCGCGCGCAACCTGACCCCGGGCGTGGGCGGTGCGCCGGCCACCCCCTTGGACGACGTACGCCGGGACGCACCCGAGGCCTACGCGGCCGTACCCCGCCGGGCCGTGCTCGTCGCCGACCTGCCGGGATTCGCCGCCCAGGTCCCCGAGGTCGCCCGCGCCGCCGCCCGTCGTACCTGGTCGGGCTCGTGGCCGGTCGGCCTGGTCGCCATCGAGACCGACACCGACCTGGCCGACCAGGGGTTGGCGGACGCCGTCGCCGCGGTCCTCGACGGCGTGCGGATGGCCGGGACCGAGGTCGTCGCCCAGCCGGCGACCCCGATCGGCCTCCTGCTCGGGCTCACCGTGTGCCTGACAGCCGCCACCGACACGGCGCAGACCCGGCTGCGCATCCTGGCCGCGCTGCGACCAGGGCGTCCGGGTGCCGTCTTCGCGCCGGCGGCGCACTCGCTGGGCACCTCGGTGTACGTGTCCACGGTGGTCGCCGCGGCGGCGGCGGTCCCCGGCGTGGACGCGGTGCGGGTCACCGAGGCCCGGCGCCTCTCGGAGCCCGCGGGCACCGTCCACGAGGTGATCGAGGTCGGCCCGGCCGAGATCGCCGTGTGCGACGACGACGCGTCCGCGCCCGACCGCGGGCGCATCGAGCTCACGCTGGAAGGGGGCCGGTGATGGACGCTCCGCTGCCACGAGACCTGACCCGGCGTCCCGACCCTCTCCCCGGGCTGAGCCCGCTGCGACGGCGGCTCGCCGACCGGCCGGACTTCCGCGACGCACTGCTCGCCGGGGTCGCCGAGGTCGTGGACCCCGGTGGCGGCACCGTCGGCCGGCGGCTGGACGTCGCGGGCGACCCGACGGTGGTGTCGGTGGCGGAGCTGTGGTCGCGGGTCGCCGACTCGGTGGCGGCGTACACCGAGCTGGCCGCCGGCGAGCGCTACCTGGGG
>Ga0070679_100006462_pt1 | contig 10922 bp, 9 predicted proteins | sample KBSC63BmetaG_FD_65652 | JGI IMG/M metagenome (GOLD analysis project Ga0070679, IMG submission 65652) | Corn rhizosphere microbial communities from Kellogg Biological Station, Michigan, USA - KBS C6-3B metaG | ecosystem: Host-associated > Plants > Roots > Rhizosphere | place: USA: Michigan... | reverse complement strand
ATCACGAACGAGCTGCTGTAGCGCTCGTCCGCCAGGTCGTGATAGAAGCTCGCCAGTTGATTCGGCGCGAGCAGACCCTTGTAGACGATGGTGCGCGATGAAAACGAGGCAATATAGCCCTCGTCAAGCTGGGCATCCTGCCAGCGCCGTTCAATCAGACGGCGGGCGTGATAGAGTGCGCGTTCGTATTCGTCGCTGGAAAGCTGTGCGGGACGCTGCAAGAGAATCTGGGTAATCGCGGGCATTGAAGCACGAGCGCGTGAACCCGGTACGGTAGCATCGAGTGGCGGATTGCGCCAGAGCAGGCGGGGCAGCGTAAGTTCATCCAGAGTCTGTTCAACAATGTGGCGGGCCTGCGCATTGGCGGACTCGTCGGCTGGCAAGAAGAACATGCCAACGGCCAGGTCGGTCGGATTGGCAACGGAAATTCCCCGTTGTTGGAGTTCAGCAAGCAAGAGAGTGTGGGGCAGCGCGGTCAAGAGGCCGCAGCCGTCGCTCGTTTCAGCATCGGCATCCTGTGCACCGCGATGGGTGAGATTGACCAGAGCGGTCAACGCCTGCTCGACCAATTGATGACTGGATGCGCCAGAGATATGCGCGAGAAAGCCTATACCACAGGCATCATGTTCCCAACGGGCCTCATAGAGAGGATACTGGCCATCCCCAGCCAGACCGCTTGAAGAAGAAGAGTGCATAAAATTTCCTCCCTACCAAAAATTGGCAATAGTGCGTAAGCAAAACCGACCAGAGCCAGCATTTCGGCAACGGCCAGTGGGAGGCACCTTCATCGGAGCCAGCAGGCTGTTCGGCGACAAAGCAGCGTCTACCGAACGCATCTTTTATTTGTCATAGCGGGTATATGCCGCATGGGCAAAATAACATGCAGCACAAAAGCAATGAGGCGAGCAGCAGCGAATTCTGGGGAGCATCGTAACTCAAAAGAAACGGGCGGTGTTCCTTGTACACCAAGCATACCATACTCAGCATGAATTTCGCAAGGTTCATCTGAACGAAAATCAGCGCTTTGTACTTTTCGTGAGGAACGAGAGGGGCGCGAGATGTTGTTATACAGTTATGAACAGTATTTCGCGTGTACAGGATAGTGCCATTAGTGCCAAGTTATGACAAAGATGGTCACGTAATGGCAAGATGAGAGCGGCAGTACGCAGGGCGCGGGCAAGCAGACGCCCCTACTATGGACGGGGTTGGGCTATAAGGCGAGATGGTCATGTGATAGCAAGATGAGAGTAACGGCACGCAGGGCGCGGGCGAGCAAACTTCGCTACGCCCACCCGCGCGTACTATGGACGGGGTTGGTTCCAATTCGAATCTTTTCGCGTCAAACAAACAGGAATCTCACTTCATCTGTTTCATTTTACGTGAGAATCTTTGAATTGCTGCAATCCCCGTCCATAGTAGGGGCGTCCCCTTGCGTGCGCCCTGCCCTTCACACAAGAATGGTTCTTGTGAGCCACGCCAAAGGGGGATTATTTAATACCGGTCGCGGTCGCGATATCCACCACCACCACCGCGTCGATCGCGGCTCTGATAGCCGCCTCTATTGCCACCGGCAGGGCGCTCTTGAGCCTCGTTCACGGTGATTGTCCGGTTGCCAAGCGACGTGCCATTGAAACGGGCAATCGCGTCCTGGGCCTCCTGGGTATCCTCCATCTCAACGAAACCGAAGCCTTTGCTCCGTCCGGTCGCGCGATCGATGATGACCGTCGCGTTCGTCACATTACCCGCCTGCTGAAACATCTCAACCAGGTCTTCTTCAGTCGTCTGATAGGGAATACCACCAACGTAAAGTCTCATGTTTTATGCTCCTGTTGACATCGCTCTCCACATTGACGCTCGTAGAAAACACTTCTCACAGGAGCGAAACAATTCTCGGTGATGCCATACACCCCATTGTAGCACACAACGCGACAAAATCGCTTTTTATTATCTGAACCACCGCCAATTTTTTCTGATGAAACATTTTCGCAACATTGAATTTGACATTTCCCCAATCTACTGATATGCTTAAGCAACAAATGCATAAACAAGCTGGCCCGCGTTGAGCGAATAGAGTACGGGATGTGGCCGCCGACAGCGATCTGAAACAGTGTGAGAGTTCAGAATGGATTGGTCCACCCGGAACGCCTTCGTGAGCGGCCCGCCGAAGAAAATCTCTGGCTATCCGTCAAATAGACGCTAAACTGGCTGAGATAAGTAGGCACGGATGGGTGGCTCCCATGCAGCGCAAGAGCCGTTGAAAAGTGGTCACGTCCTTTCACCTCCATCACATTGTTGTGAGGAAGCTCACAGGGCCGCAGCGCGTGACAATCAGGGTGGCACCACGGGTACGGAGAACTTGCATCTTCTCGCAAAACTCCACTCTCGTCCCTTCTGCAAAATGTCGTTTTGAAGGGCGAGGGTTTTTTCTTGCCTCGCTTCTTCCCAGAACCATGTTTTTAAGGGCAATTCGTATGACCAAACTCTGGCAGAAAGGCTACCGCCTGCACGAACAGGTGGAACGCTTCGAGGCAGCGCAAAACAGCCTGCTCGACAATCGCCTGGTTCGCCACGACGTCTGGGGATCGCTGGCCCACGCCGCTATGCTTACCAAAATCGGCGTGCTGAGCAACGAGGAGTACCAGGGCTTGCACACACAACTGTGCAACATCCTGCAACTCGTCGCGGAAGGTCAGTTTACCGTCACCCAGGCCGATGAAGACGTCCACACCCGCGTCGAGAATTATTTGACCGAACAAGTGGGCGAGGCAGGCAAAAAAATTCATACCGCGCGTTCGCGCAACGATCAAATCCTCGTCGATACGCGCCTGTACGGTAAAGAGCAGCTTCATCACGTCGCCGACCTGCTCTGCACACTCTGCAAGGCTCTGCTCGACCTGGCAGGCACGCACATCGATACGCCCATGCCGGGCTATACACACATGCAGCGCGCCATGCTCTCGTCGGTCGGCCTCTGGGCGACCAGCTTTGCCGAATCCCTGCTCGACGACGAACAACTGCTCAGCGCGGCCTATCAACTCAACGATCAATCACCGCTCGGCTCGGCTGCTGGCTACGGCGTGCCGCTGGCCATCGACCGTCAATATACATCCGATCTGCTCGGTTTCGCGCACGTGCAAAATAACGTACTGTACGCTCAGAATGGGCGCGGCAAGATCGAGGCTGCGATTATCCAGGCATTGGCGCAGATCATGCTCGACCTGAGCAAGTTTGCACAGGACGTGCTGCTCTTCACAACACTCGAATACGGCTTTTTCCGGCTTTCCCAGGAACTCTGCACCGGCAGCAGCATTATGCCGCAGAAACGCAACGTCGATATCATGGAGCTGGTACGCGCGCGCACCCAGACCATGCTGGCCCTGCAACAGCAGATTCTCGGCATCGTCAGCGGCCTGCCCTCCGGCTTCAATATGGACTATCAGGAGACAAAACGCCCATTCTTTGAGGCGCTGGACCTCGCGCAGGAGAGCCTGGAAATTTGCGCGCTGGTGGCGGCTAATCTCAGCGTCAACAAAGACAAACTCGTCGCGGCCTGCACCTTTGAACTCTTCGCCGCCGATCGCGCCTACGCCATGGCCGAGCAAGAGGGGATTTCGTTCCGCGACGCCTATCGCATCGTGGGGAAGGAAGTTACGGCGAAAATCGACGAAGTGCGCGCCGCTGGTCAAGACCTGCCGTCCGAAAGCCTGGACGAACTGGTGCGACGTCTGCACGCTCGCGCCCATCTCGGCGGCACTGGCAATCTCGGCCTCGACCTCGCGTACAAACGCCTGGCCGAAATCGAAGAAACCTGGCTCACTCGCACCGAACAGTTTGAGGCCGCGATCGAGAAACTGGTCGCACTGGAATCATCACACTAAGGAGCAATTATCATGGCAACGGTTGTACTGGCGTATTCTGGCGGATTAGACACATCGGTGGCTATTCGCTGGATTAAAGAGAAATACGGGCTGGACGTGATTACGGTCACGATCGATGTGGGCAATGATCGCGATCTGCCCGCGATCGCCAAACGCGCGGAACAGATCGGCGCGGCGAAGGCGCTGATCGTCGATGGGCGAGCCGATTTCACACGTTATTTTGTCTGGCCAGCGCTCCAGGCGGGCGCGATCTACGAAGGGCAGTATCCGCTGGCGACGGCCCTGGCACGTCCCTTAATTGCACGGCTGCTGGTCGAGGTGGCGCGTCAGGAAGGCGCGGTCGCGGTCGCGCACGGCTGTACCGGCAAGGGCAACGACCAGGTGCGTTTCGATGTCTCGGTGCAAACGCTGGCTCCTGATCTCAAGATCATCGCCCCGGTGCGCGAGTGGAGCATGACGCGCGATGCCGAGATCGCCTACGCCGCCGAGCAGGGCATTCCCATTCCCGTGACTAACGCCAGCCCCTACTCGGTCGATCAGAACCTCTGGGGTCGCAGCACCGAATGCGGCGTGCTTGAAGATCCCTGGGCCGAGCCGCCTACAGAGGTCTACGCCTGGACCTCCAGCACGCCCAGCAGCGAGCCGACCTACGTCGAGATCACCTTTGAGCAGGGCGTTCCCGTCGCGCTGGATGGCGAAGAGATCGACGGCGTGACGCTGATCGAGAAGCTCAACGACCTGGCTGGAGCGTACGGCATCGGGCGCATCGATCATATCGAGAACCGCCTGGTCGGCATCAAATCGCGCGAAATCTACGAGGCCCCGGCAGCGGTCGTCCTGCACGCCGCCCATCAAGCGCTGGAAAGCCTCACGCTCAGCCGCGACCAGGCGCGTTTCAAAGAGATCGTCGCGGGCGAGTACGCGCGGCTGATTTACAACGGCCAGTGGTATAGCGCGCTGCACCAGGATCTCGCGTCGTACGTGCAGAGCACGCAGCGTTTTGTCAGTGGCACCGTGCGGCTCAAACTCGCGCCCTGGCATTGCACAATCGTCGGGCGCAAATCGGAGCATTCGCTCTACAGTCACGCCCTGGCTACCTACGAAACCGGCGACCAGTTCGACCACAACGCCGCGCTCGGCTTCATCAAGCTCTGGGGTCTGCCGCTCAGCACCCAGGCCCAGGCCCAACTCCTGCCATCCATCGGTGTCGAAGGCAACCTGCTTTCAGGCACGAACGGGAAATTGCTGGAGACGAAGAAACCGGAATAAGCTGCTGGGGCGCCAATCTCGTTGTCAAAGGAAACCTCTGACAACATGGCCGCGATCAACCACCATTGGTTGCGGCCATGACCTGCATCCATGTTTTTTCGTAACAAAAGACCTATACAAAACGGTGTAATTCTGTAATTCTTGCGCTAAGCTGGCTCTAGAAGCTGCTTCACGACCAAGAATTACAGAATTACATCGATTTTGCACACTCTCTGGCGTATCCCACGGTCTCCGCGTGAATGGCGCGCTTCCTCGAACGGAACAAGGCTTGCTGACTAACCTCGCCGCGCCGCGCACTAACACGCCAGATTCCGTGCAATGCGGACGTCTTTTTGCCGCTATTCCTGGTACACTTTGAGCATGAAGGTCGGTTTCGCATTGAGACAGGCATGTGATGCTCGGCTCAGCAGCATAGTTGGAGGTATGTAGATGGACTCGTTATGGCAGGACGCGCTCTGGCAGCAGTTTAGCGCGGCCCTGGCGATGTTTGAAAATGCCCTGGTGGCCTGTCCCGCGACATTATGGAGAAAAAGCCTCTGGCGCGTGCCTGACGACAATTCGTTTCCCCCGGAGTTCGCGGAATTCTGGCATGTCGCGTATCACACGCTTTTCTGGTTCGACCTCTATCTCTCCGGCTGTCGGGAAGAGGATTTCACGCCGCCTGCTCCCTTTATCTGGACCGAGCTCGACCCGCCTGTGTCGCCCGCGCGGCCCTACACTAAGGAGGAGCTACTTACCTATCTCGCCACTACACGCCAGAAGTGTCACGACCAGCTTCTCGCGTTAACGGACGAGCGAGCACGCCAGATCGTTGACTATCCCTGGTCGGAGGGCCGACCCGTCAGCTACCTGGAGTTACAGATCTACACCATGCGGCACGTGCAGGAACACGCGGCCCAACTGAATCTGTGGCTTGGCCAGCAGGACATTCACGAAGTCTCTGACCGGGTTTGCCGAGATGAAACTGGCGAATAATTAAGGAGCAAACAACATGAGCGAGACACACGAAACCCTGACATTCTTTACGCAAGGTTGGCAAAATTATCAGAACCAGTTGAGCGCAGCGCTCGCCCGGCTCACCCCGGAGCAGCTTGCCTTGCGCGCCGCGCCTGGTCTGCGTTCCATCGAAGAACTCGCGCTGCACGTGATCTCCTGCCGAGCTGGCTGGTTCCATTATTGCCTGAAAGAGGGCGATGAGGAGTTCGGCGCGTTGGCTGAGTGGTATCGTCCGGGCAGCCCGTCGCGCTCGGCAAGCGAACTGGTCAGCGGGCTGGAGAAGACGTGGCAGGTTTTGCAAGAAGTCTTAGGACGCTATACCCTCGCGGATTTGCAGTCGCTGGTCGAAGACGAGGATAACGGTCAAATCTACACGCTCACACGCGGCTGGGTCATCTGGCACGTCATGGAGCACGACCTGCATCACGGCGGCGAAATTGGGTACTCCCTCGGCATGCATGGTCTCACAGCCCCGGATATTTAGGCAGCAGCGACGTGCAGCTCGTTCTAGTGTCCTGCCGGATGCAAGCCTTGCGCGAGGAAACCGAAGGCGATAATCACCAGGCAGATCGCGATAATCACCAGCGTGATGATGATGGCGGGGCGCGCCTTGCCACCGGTGTGCGGTTCGTCCGGCTGATAAGGGACTGGCTGCACTTCGGCCAGGTTGCGCAAATCGGTCAATAGAGCATTGACCGATTTGTAGCGCTTCTCAGGATCGCGGCGAATCGCGTGCATGACGACGGTGGCCAGTTCGGGCGCAATCTGGGGATTGAATTGCAGGATCGAGGGCGGGTCCTGCGAGACGTGCTGATTGATGATGGCAAAGATATTCTCGCCCACGAACGGCGTGCGGCCACAGAGCAGCTCGTACAGCAACATCCCAACGGCGTAGATATCCGCAGCCGCCGTGCCGCGTTCGCCGCGCAACTGTTCCGGCGACATATAATCGGGCGTGCCGACGGTGCTCGACAGGCCACGCCAGGTCACGCGCCGCGCACCCTCTAAAAGCGCGATGCCGAAGTCGATAATCTTCACATTGCCATCCGCCAGCACCATGATATTCTCCGGCTTGATGTCACGATGAAAGACGCCGTGTTCATGACAATAAGCCAGCGCCTCGCAAATCTGCTCAACAATCCGCAGCGTCTCGTCGAGCGGGAGCAGGACGCCTTCGCGCGCGGTCAACAGCTCGCGCAAGGTCTGCCCTTCGAGATATTCCACCACCAGGTAGTCGGTGCTACGTTTCTCGCCGCTTTTGAGCAGGTGTTGGATATGGGGATGGTTCAGGCGGCTGCCAATCTCGGCCTCGCGCCGATAGCGTTCAAACACGCCGATATCGCCGATGAGATCATCGTTGGGGAATTTCAAGACCACGCGGCGCTGATCCTCCTGATCGAGCGCCAGGTAGACATGGCTCATGCCGCCGTGTCCCAGTTTTTGAATGATTTCGTAGTGATCGATCTGTGTACCGGACGAATAGAGCGTTGTCATAGCGCTTCACTCACGCGACGAATAGCGCGGGCAGCGGTCCACGTTGATAGAGGACGATGCCATCGCGCGCGACATTAGCCACAAAAGTCGGGTCCCATTCCTGCAAAGTGCGCGACGCGAAGAGAACATTCACCTCGCGTGGAGCCTGGAGATGCCGTTTTTCAGCCAGACCCATCGTAGAGAAAAGCGCTGCTTCCTGAGCGCGAATTGCCGCACGATCACCATCAACAATGACGAGCACATCAACATCGCTCGGATCAGGTTCGTTCAGGGGGCGCTCATCATGACGAGCAACCGAGCCATAAAGGATCACCGCGAGAATGCTGGGGTGACGCGCGACTAATGAAGTAATCTTGCCCTTCACAAGCGCGCTGGTTTCACGGTCCAGCCAGCCTGGAATTGCCGAGAGATCATAATCCATCGCGCTTCTCCTTTTTAGGAAGTTGCCCATGAGCGAATCTGGCTCCAGCTTGACAATCCCTTTTTTCAATACTCTCTGCCGCTTTGCGATGATTCTCTGCTAACATACACTTCCTACCTTATTTTTCATAAAAAACTTGCTGCTTTATTGTATCCGCCCCAATTGTTACGGCTATCATATCAAATTTCCCGCTTGCTTGCAAAGTTCTCACAGAAAAATGCGACTGGTCGGTTGCCAGCCGGCCAATCGCACCAGTGAGGGAGGAAACAGCGCGAGGGAACGTCTCTCGTTAATCACCGGTTGCGGCGTCAACGACCGATACAGGCGGCGCGCTCAGGGTAGCTTGCAGCTTCTCCTTGTGGTCTTCAGCGTGCAGGATCGGGATACCCTTCGTGAGCTTGCGCACGTAAAGATAGCTGAAGCCGATCACCAGCCACGCCACGCTAAAGACGGCGGCAATAATCGTGTTGAGTTGCGACGCACCGCCGGCTGTGACCGCGTAGTAGATCACGCCAATCAGCATCAGAATGTTGAGCGTCGCGCCCAGGAATGGAGCCACGACCGTCGAGAAGCGGTTACGGCCCTTGACGCCCATAAAGGCGATAATACATACCAGGCAGGTCATGCCGTAGAGCAGGAACGTGCCGATATTGGAGATCAGCGTCACCTGGGTCAGATTGTTGACGTTGAGGACACCATACGAGCCAATTACCGCCGAGATCACGGTCAGGACGATCACCGCCGTGTGAGGTGTGCGAAAGCGGCCATGCAGGAAGCCGAAAACCGCTGGCAGTTCGGTATCTTTGCCCATCGCGTACGTCACACGCACACCGGTATTCAGGCAGGAGAGCGTCGTGCCGATCAGCGCAATCACCACGCTCATTGCCAGGATGATCGCAAAGGCGAGGCCGTTGCCGTGCAGAACCGCGTTACCGATCTGTTGCGCAATATCACCAATCGGCGCACCAGAAGAGCTGGCCCCGGCAAACCCGGTCGCCGCCGTGCCTGAGAACGCTGTTTTGGTGTTGACGACAAAGTTCGCGGCAAAGTATTCAAAGAAGTAGAAAACCACCGCCTGGATGACCAGCGAGAGCAGCACGCCGCGCGGGATATCGCGGCCAGGATTCTTTGTCTCAGCAGCCAGAGCCGTCGCCGACTCGAAGCCGACCACCAGCAGGATGGCGATGGTGGACTGGAAGATCAAACCGCCCAGGTCGTGGGGCATAATCACGCTCAACGCAGTCGGATGCAAATAATGGATGTTGGGATTCTCAGCGCGGAAAACAATGGCGATGATCGAGAACGAGAGCAGAGCGAGAATCTGGATCACGTTGATGATGATATTCACCACCGTCGCGCCCTGCACGCCGATATAGGCAATGCCGCCCACCATGGCCGCGAAACCGATACAGACCAGCACTTCCTGCCAGGGTGCACCAAAGCTCGGCACAAAGGTCTGAATGATGTACGTGATGACAATACCCATGAAAGCGACCATCACGCCGGGATAGATCCAGTAGTAGAGATGCGAGGCCCAGCCGACGATGAACTTCGCCAGACGCGCCCACTTAAAGTGCCGGTGTTTCTCGCGCTGCAAGACCGCCGCTTCAGCGTAGTAGTAGGAACTGCCCGCACCACCTTCGGGATAGCGGCGTGAGAGGCTGGCGTAGGCGATCGCGGTCAACATCGCAATGGCGGTCGCGATAAAGACGGAGAACCACATATTCATAGCCGAGCCAGGCACAGCCTGAATCGCATATGTAGTCCAGAGGAACGCGCCAGGGGCAATCAACGCCATTGCGTTAATCGTGACGCCAGTCAAGCCTAGAGTGGGCTTCATCGTCACCTGAGAAGGATTGGTCGATGCCATGAAATACTCCCTTTTTGAGAACTGGCAGATAACAAAGGTCATACAGGCAGCATCACCAGAATATGGCTCTCATAGCCAGGGAGAAAAGAGAGAACGCACTCGTCGCGCTCATTGGCATGTCGTTACAGAGAGTATACGCAATTCGCCCGCGCGATCATACGGCCAATCCATGAAAAAAGTCACGTTCAATTTTGTGCAAATTGCACAATGGCTTATCCAGCCGAGAGGATAAATCTGCGCAAGGAGTAAGGTTGCTCACGTATATCGACGGGAGTAAGGTTGAGAAAAAGCTGGATTGTATAGGATGTCCAAACACGCATGTCTACTCAAAAAGTAATCTTGCGTTGGGCGCTGGCCTCCCTGGCCGATGAAGGACATTTTACTGACGCCAGTAAAATGTCCTTCCAGGGGCAACTCTGCCTTCTGCGCGGAAATAGTTGCCTTCCGAATTACCTTCTCAAAGTTTTGCCATTTTTTCCCATAACCGAGCAGCGGCATCAAATCACGCGCGCTCCAATATTCATGCCCAAGTACATTAAATCGCTTGATGCTCTCAAAATCTGGCTTCTCCATCTCTCCATCCTTTTCTCTGGCTCTCATGACTGGCCGCATCCACCTGCTCGCTTGAAAAAGTGTTCCTACTCACTATTGTACTGACGCATCCAAATTTTATCGTCTTGAACAGGTGTTCAGACGTGGCGACCGGGACCGGCTATAGGACAACCAGCACAATCCAGGCGCTTTCCTTGACGGATCGCAAAACGCCTGATATGCTACACAGGTCAATCGTTGTGTGCCACGAGGGCGTGAGCGAGTATGCGATGGTGCAGTGGAAATGAAGGGCGACCTGTTATGAGAAAGCACGTTGAGCGTCTCCGTGGAATGCACGATCTGTTACCGGCACACTATCACCATCACCACCGGATCAGCGAGCATCTTCACCACTTTTTCGCTCAAGCTGGCTATGCCCCGGTCGATGTTCCGGTCCTGGAAC
>Ga0070679_100006452_pt1 | contig 10928 bp, 6 predicted proteins | sample KBSC63BmetaG_FD_65652 | JGI IMG/M metagenome (GOLD analysis project Ga0070679, IMG submission 65652) | Corn rhizosphere microbial communities from Kellogg Biological Station, Michigan, USA - KBS C6-3B metaG | ecosystem: Host-associated > Plants > Roots > Rhizosphere | place: USA: Michigan... | reverse complement strand
AATGGAAAATCGATAGGAGATAATAATGTAAATCCTGTTTGCTATAATGAAGAAGTAATTGCGACCATTGATAAACCATTGCAGGAACATGCAGGTATTGTTGTACTGAAAGGAAACTTATGCGAGCAGGGAGCTGTGATAAAGCCCTCTGCGGCAACAACGGAACTAATGAAACATCGCGGACGTGCGGTGGTATTTGAAAGCATGGAAGATTATCACGCACGCATTGATAATGCTGAACTTGATATTGATGAAAATTGCGTGATTGTTTTGAAAGGCGTTGGGCCAGTTGGTTATCCGGGTATGCCCGAAGTGGGAAATGTGGATTTGCCGGAAAAATTGTTATTGAAAGGAATAAAAGATATAATAAGAATTTCTGATGGAAGAATGAGCGGAACTGCGGCTGGTACAGTGGTGCTGCATGTTTCACCGGAATCAGCTATCGGAGGAACATTGGGGTTAGTGAAGGACGGCGATATGATAGAGCTTGATGTGGAGCAAAGAAAACTGCATCTTGATGTAGGTGATGAAGAATTAAAAAAGAGAAAAGAAAATTGGATTGCACCACAACCGGTAACTAACAGGGGCTATGTAAAGTTCTATATTGACCATGTGCAGCAGGCCAACCTTGGTGCCGACCTTGATATTTTGCAAGGCGGATCGGGAAGCGAGGTCACAAGAGATTTACATTGAATAATCAACAAAAACCATCACTTAATATTTTATAAAAAATGAAAGTTTATAAAACCAAATCAGGAATTGTAATTGAAAAAGAAGCCAAATTTTATTTATTAAAAGACGACTGGGATTTATTTATAAATGACGATGATCTTCTTCAGAAAATTGAAAAGCTGACGCAATCAACAACTGCAACTGAAAACGGAAATAAAATTATTGAAGAAGAAATATTAGCGCCTGTGGGCAGCCAGGAACTTTGGGCTTGCGGCGTTACTTACCTGCGCAGTAAGCAAGGCCGGCAGGAAGAAAGCAAAGGTGCTGGTGGTGGTGATTTTTATGCAAGAGTATATGAAGCAGAGCGACCTGAAGTATTTTTTAAATCAACAGCGCATCGTATTGTAGCGCCTGGTAGCGAAGTGCGCATTCGCAAAGATTCTACCTGGGATGTACCCGAGCCGGAACTTACATTAGTTGTTACTTCTTCGGGAAAAATAATTGGCTATACTATCGGTAACGATATGAGCAGCCGCAGCATTGAAGGCGAAAATCCTTTATATCTGCCGCAGGCAAAAACTTATGATGGTTGTGCATCATTGGGGCCGTGCATTTATGTAACAGATCAGCCGCTTGATAAGGACACAAACATTTATCTTGAAATTAATAGAAACAATGAAAAAGCTTTTGAAGGAGATATTTCAATTAGCCAAATGAAAAGAACACCAGAGGAATTGGTATCGTTTGTTTACCGCGAATGTTCCTTTCCCACTGGCTGCCTTGTTATGACAGGAACAGGTATTGTGCCGGGCAACGATTTTACGTTGAAGCCTGGAGATGAAATTAAAATTTCCATTGATAAAATAGGGACACTGATAAATATTGTAAAATAGCAGTTAATATTCGTGTCAACAATTGATTTTTGTTAGTAATTAGAATTTATTTTTCTTTACTTTTTAGTTTATTAAAAAGATTGAAAGGTTGATTTGAATATCGTTAAAAGGATAAAGTAAGAATTCGCTGTATGGCTTTTGTAGTCTAATTTTGCGTTTTTTATTTAATACCTGTCCCTCTATTAAAAACTATTTATTATATAAGTTTTTATGCGTGCTGTTTTTTGCTTTATGCGGCAAGCTAAATGCCCAGGAGCGTATCATTTCAGGCAGGGTAACAGATGCCAAAACAAATCTCCCCTTAGCTTCGTGCAGCGTATATGCGCTTAATTCCGGTAATGGAGTAATTACTGATGATAATGGAAAATTCAATTTAACCGTTAGTGATAAAACAGATTCTATCGCTATTTCAATGATTGGGTATAAATCCATAATAAAGCCGCTTTCAAGAGCTGCTGAACAGGTAATTAATTTTGAAGCTGAAGTGGCAGATAATGAAATGGCTGCTGTAGTTCTTACCATTAAGTCAAAATATACAAAGGCGCAACGGCTTATTTTGAAAGTAATAAAAAATAAGCCCCGCAACGATCCCTTCAATAATAGTACTTTTCAATGCCAGGTATATGATAAAATAGAAGTGGACGTTAAAAATATTCCTGAAAAAATTCAGAACAACAAATTAATGAAACCGTTGGCTTTTGCATTCAACAATATGGATACAACTGCTGACCATCAAACAATATTGCCCGTATATTTATCGGAAACCAATTCAAATTATTATTACAAAAAAGATCCCGAAACAGACCGGTACGATTACACTGCAATAAAAAGTTCAGGGCTTGATAATAAATCTATTCTTACTTACATGGATGGCCTGTACAAAAAGATAAACGTATATGATAATAACATAAAGCTCGTAGATGTAAATTTTATAAGCCCTATTGCTGATAATGCGTTGCTCTTTTATAACTATCACATTTTAGATACGCTTTATTTCGATAATCACCGTTGCATACAGGTTCAGTTTTCTCCGGCTCATTACGGCAGTAAAACTTTCAACGGTTATTTGTGGATTGCAGATACTTCTTATGCGCTTAAATCGCTGGTAATGCACATGGATAAAAATGCCAGTATCAACTTTGTAAATAAGTTTGAAATATCCCAATTTTTTGAAGCGGATACAGCAAATAAATTCTTACCCCAAAAAACAATTCTATATGCCGATGTTGATTTGCCGATAAAGAAAAAAACAGGAGTAATTGCAACAAAAACTACGCTATATAAAAATATTATTCTTAATAATAATGCTATTGATACTGCATTCAACAAAAAATTTGTACCGGTTGCAGCTTTTTCAGGCGATACATCTAACAGGGCGCCTATCCTAAGATTTGAACCCCTAAGCAGGTCAGAAAATTCCATTTATCTTTTAATGGATACGTTAACCAAAATACCGGCAGTAGTGGCTTACAACAAAATAATTTCAGCATTAAGCACCGGCTATTATACAGCAGGCCACTTTGATTTAGGCGACATCTATTATATATACACGAATAATATTGTTGAAGGCAACAGGTTTACTTTCGGACTAAAAACCAATACAGGCTTCAATAATCATATACAGCTTAAAGGCTATGCAGGTTATGCAACGCTTGATAAAAAATTCAGGTATTTGCTTGGGGCTAAGTTTGTTTTAGATCCCAAGAACTGGTCAACTTTAGATTTGGAAGTAAGCAGTGATATTACAGGAACGTACGATCATAACGATGAACTGGATCAAAACTCGATTTTTGCCTCGGTTTTAAGAAGAGTAAAATATTCGCAAACGAGGCTTATCAACAGCAAATACATAAGCGCTGCGTGGCAAAAATATATAAGCAATGATATAGCCATTGGCGCAGCAGTTAATCATAATATACTCACGCCTTTCTTCGATGTATATTATACTTACAATGATTTTAAACCTTATATCAATAACATTAACGAAACGAATAATTATGCAGTAAACCAGGCCACTTTATCATTACGCATTTCTCATAAAGAGAAATATATTACACAACATTACCGCCGTGGAAGCCTGGGCAGCCTTTACCCAATTATAAAGCTTAGTTATACTAAAGGATTTAAAACGCCAGGCGGTTTATTTAAAAGCGATTTTGATTACAGTAAATGGAATTTATATCTTGAACATAATATTACTGTTGGAAGAATCGGGCAGCTATCTTATATAATTGATGCAGGATTAACGAACGGCGTTTTGCCGATTGTTCTTTTAAATGTATTGAAAGGAAACGATACTTATTATTACAACCGTTATGCATTTAATAATATGAACCGTTTTGAATTTGTAACCGATAAATATGCAAGCCTGGCTGTACAGCAGTCTTTTGGAAATTTTCCTTTCAGGTATGTTCCTTTTTTAAAAAAATTGAAATGGCGCTCGTTGGTAACTTTCAGGGGAGTGCTGGGTGACATGTCGAAGGCAAATAGAATGGCTAATGGGTATTATGATACTTCAATAAATTATCATTTTACAGTACCTGACAAAATTCCTTATATCGAATCAGGCGTTGGGATAAGTAATATCTTCCACATAATAAGAATTGACGCCGTATGGCGAATGACTTATCAGCATAGTCTCAATATACCTGTTTTTGGAATTAAGGGAAGCCTGGAATTAAAGTTTTGATTCTGGTCTTTCTTTTGATTAGACAATTCGTAAGGAATCATGTTAGTTATAGCTTATCTTTTCATCTGGGAAAGATTGGGTTACAGTTAAACTGATTTCTTTAAAAGATCATAATATTTAAATTGTTTTATTGTTTAATTATAATTGTATGGTTAAACGATATGCGTTATGACAGAAAAAGCCGGCCATCAGAAAAAACTTAAGCAACTTGCAGCTACAGCTATTTGTGGAAATGATATTACTTCTTCCTGCCTGTATGTTTCAGCTTTAACAATAATGTATGCCGGTCAGTACGCATTTATCTCATTAATTATTGTAGGGATTGTTTTATTTTTTTTTAGAAAAATATACGGTGAAGTAGTTGGCGCTTTACCTCTTAATGGCGGCGCATACAATGTTTTACTTAATACTACCAGCAAAAGCAATGCATCGCTGGCAGCCTGCTTAACTATACTTTCTTACATGGCTACAGCCGTTCTTTCTGCATCCGAAGCCATGAAGTACCTGCATAGTGTTTTTCCGGTGTTTCCTGTAATTGTAGCTACAATGGTATTGCTTTTTTTATTTTTAATTCTTACCATATCCGGGATAGGTGAGTCTTCCATTGTCGCCATTATAATATTTTTAACCCATTTAACCGTTATTCTTTTGATTATTGGCAGCAGTGTTTTTTTCCTGATCGGAAAAGGTTTTGATATTGCCAGCGTCAACTTTCATACACCATTAAAAGATAAGCAAACTATAGCTAATGCATTGTTCCTGGGCTTCAGCGTAGCAATGCTTGGCATTAGCGGTTTTGAATCTTCAGCAAATTTTGTAGAAGAACAGAAGCCCGGCGTTTTTCCAAAAACATTACGAAATATGTGGTCAGCGGTTATGGTTATTAATCCTGTAGTTGCACTGTTGGCGGTTATGATTATGCCAATGACAGAAGCCGTAAACCACAAAGATGCCTTTCTTTCATTTATGGGAAAAACAGCAAGTGGTAACTGGCTTGCTATAATAGTATCTTTGGATGCGGCTCTTGTATTAAGTGGGGCTGTTCTTACTTCTTTCATTGGCGTAAGTGGCCTTATGAAACGGATGACGCTGGATAGAATTTTTCCGCAGTTTTTATTAAAGGAAAATTCAAGAGGAAGTACTCCAAGAATTTTAATAACGTTTTTTATTTTATGCTTGTCTATATTATTTATTACGGAAGGAGAAATAAGCCCTTTGGCGGGCGTTTATACTATTTCATTTTTATCGGTCATGGTGTTTTTTGGATTGGGCAACATACTGCTAAAAATTAAACGTGCAAAATTGCCGAGGCCTGAATATGCACAGCCCACAATTGTCGTAATTGCCATTCTTGGAATCTTAATTGCTTTATATGGAAATGTAAAGCTTCATCCTGAATACCTGGTAATTTTTCTTCAATATTTTATTCCCGCTTTTCTTATTATTTATTTGTTTCTCCAAAGAAAAATTGTAATAAAATACCTTCTTCTTTACGTGAACAGTATGTTTGATAAAATTCAAAGAGCTTCCGTTTTCAGCAGATTTCATCTTAGTAAAGAAATGCATAAGCTAAACAAGCAGGCGTTTGTATATTTTACAAAAGGAGATAATATCGAGATTCTTAATAAAGTAATTATTTACGTAAAGGAAAACGAGATTACTCAAAAATTAAAGATTGTTACGGTTCTTCAAAAAGATGAGCAATTATCAGAAACTTTTGCACGGGATTTTGAAGCGCTTGACCGTGCTTATCCGGATATTAAAATAGAGTATATAAAAATACCGGGAACTTTTGGCCCGGAAATAATTGATAAGCTAAGCAAAGAATGGAATGTCCCGCATAACTTTATGTTTATTGGTTCCCCCAGCGACCGTTTTCCGCATCGCCTTGAAGATTTGGGAGGCGTAAGATTAATTATTTAATAATAGAACATTATTTTAGAAAGAATCATCCACCACTTTTCATACTTTACGATAATTCTATTTCCTACATCATCGTAAACCCTCTTTCCAAATCTTCAATTAAATATTCAGCATCTTCGAGACCCACGTACATTCGCATCGTTCTATGATCTTTATTTTTTGCATCAAACTCATCTCTTTTTATGGATGCGCATCCAGGTATAATTAGAGACTCATAACCACCCCAGCTCACGGCCATTAAGATGTGTTGCAATGCTTCGCAAAATTTTTCCACCTGCTCAACTGTATTTGCTTTTACAGTAAATGAGAATAATCCACATGCGCCATTCATCTGTTGTTTTGCTAACTCATATTGTGGAAAATCTTTATCAAAGGGAAATACAACTGATTCTACTTTTTCGTGCTGTTTTAAATAATTTACAATTGCAGGTGTGGTACCGGAGATTTTTTCAAGCCTTATTTTTATGGTTCGTAATCCGCGTATCAGCAGCCATGCATTAAATGGTGGAGCGCCTATACCGATATTCATGTATTCGCCATTAAAAATCTTATTGATCATTTTCCTGGTACCGCATAATACACCTGCCACTACATCGCTATGGCCTCCGATATATTTGGTAGCGCTTTGCAAAACCATATCTATCCCATATTCAATAGGTTTTTGATATAATGGCGAGCAGTAACTATTATCGCAAATAGTAAGAATATTTCTTTCTATAGCGAGCCTTGCAACTTGTTTCAAATCTTGCAAATAAAAGTTCCAGCTATTAGGTGTTTCCAGGTAAATAATTTTTGTATTTGGTCGAATTGCATTTTCAAAATTTTTAGTTTCACGCCCGTCAACATAAGTAGTTTCAACATTGAAGCGGGGTAAAATATCATTGAACAGTTTTTGCGCCCATGAATAAGGTTTGTCAACTGAAATAATATGATCACCACTTTTTACATTCGCAAAAACTGCTGCATAAATAGCTCCGGCTCCGCTGTTAAACACAAGGCAATCTTCAGCACCATCAAGCGCCGCAAGCTTTTGGGATAATATTTTTAATGTAGGGTTATTGCCGCGGCTATAGATATATGTCGAAGCTTCGTCTTCAAACGCCTTTCGCATATCATCTACTTTCTTAAAAGCAAAATTGCTTGTTTGAATAATAGGCGGCGCAACCGCGTTAAAATAATTTTCACGTTCTTCTCCCAACTCATTTAAAATATACGACAGGTCCATTAGTTACATTTTAATTTTACTATTATTGGAAACCGCTTTGGCTACAAAATAAATTATCATGAAAGCTGCAAGTACAGCCAAACCTGTTAGCGCAGCATAATTATTGTTCTTATAATCCGCGGCAATGCTGATGCCTACAAAAGCATAAGCAGCAATAAAGATGAGTGGCAACAAGGGATAGAGCTTCATTTTATAAATACCGGTTTTATCAAGATAGGCAGTTTTTTTCCTGATAATAAAAATACTTCCGGCGGAAAACGCCATCCCAAAACAATCAAGGAAAATGGTAAAGCTCAGTATCTTATCAAATTGTTTTGCCCAAAAAATAATCAAAACACATAAAGCTGAGAAAACACTTAGCGACGTAGTAAGCGCTTCGGTCTTCCTGTTTCGCTTGCTGAAAGAAGGTGGTAAAATTTTATCCTCACTCATAGCCGCCATTACCCGTGGATTGCTCAATAGCAAAACATTTACGTAACCCAGCACACTTAAAAAAAGGAACCCGGACAATATTCTTTCTGCATTTACTCCAAATACTTTTGAAGCCATGATCGCTGCAATGTTCTTACTGGTTTTTAGCTTTTCAAACCCAATCACTTTTATATAAGCATAGTTTATTAAAAGATATAAAATAATAATAATGGCTATGCCGAGAAATATAGAACGTGGAAGCGTTTTCTTAGAATTACGGACTTCTTCACCAAAATTAATTGTTTGCTGATAGCCGCCATAGGTGAAGCTTACAGCCACCAACCCCACCCCAAACGCTTTTAAATATTCCATTAACGTCGGTGTATTTTGCGATGAAGAGACAACCGCAGACGAAGCTGATTGAGAAGCAAAAAATAGCGGACTGATTAATAACATTACCATTGTTACCTTAACAACAGTTAATACATTTTGCGTACGGGAACTCATTTTCAAACCCAATAAATTCAGGCCAAAGAAAAGAATAATAGCAAAAATGGCGATTGTAATTTGAATGGTTTGCAAATGACTTGCATTCCCAGCATTTGATATCCATTCGGCATTTTGAGATACAGGAACTAAAATTCCGGTAATATATTCCGCACCTACCAATGCAACAGCAGCAAGCGATGCAGCATTTGATACAAGTATGATACAGTTTACCGCAAAAGCTATTGAAGGATGATAAGCATAAGCAAATACTTTATAATAGCCGCCTGTAACCGGCAACCGGCTTCCAATTTCTGCATAGGTGAGCGCCCCGCAAAAAGCAATAAGGCCGCCTGCAATCCACGCACAAAAAAAAATAAAAGGGCTGTTTACGGCTTTGGCAACATTTACCGGCGTTCTAAAAATTCCCATGCCTATCACAAAACTTACCATAATAATGGTGAGATCAAATAGGCCAAGTTGCTTTGCCGGTTTCATTTTGGGAAGATAAAAAATATTTGTGGTTACATTTGTGTTTTATCAATCTTATGAATATCAGGAAACTATTATTGCTTTTGTTGCCAATAAGTAATTCGGCTTTGGCTCAAACTTCAACTAAAACTGACTCAGCTGTAACACTGCAAAATATAATTGTAAATGCTTATGAAAATAACCGCAAACTTATTGACGTGGCGGCTCCGGTAAGTGTTACAGCGCAGGCACAGCTCAATCGTTTCAGTAACATGAGCATATTGCCAGCTTTAAATATTACCCCGGGTGTGAGTATGGAAGAACGTTCGCCCGGAAGTTACCGGGTTAATGTTCGAGGCAGTTCTTTACGTTCGCCCTTTGGTGTGCGTGACGTTAAGATATATTTGAATAATATTCCTCTTACCGATCCAAGCGGTAATACGTATCTCAATCAATTGAGCTTTTATAATTTTAATTCTATAGAAATTATAAAGGGACCCGCAAGCAGTTTATATGGAGCAGGCATTGGCGGCGCTATGTTGATACATACTTTGCCAAATAATTGGAACAAGGGAATTTCATTTACTTACTCTGCCGGAAGTTTCAATACAAATAGTATCAATGCAAATATAAAAACGGGAGATGCGGATCATGAAAATAGTTTTAGTTACTCACATCAAACAAGCGATGGTTATCGCCAACAGTCAAAGATGCGCAGAGATATTGCCACATGGGAAAGCTTACTGAAGTTAAATAATAAACAAGTATTACATGCATACATGTCTTATAGTGATCTTTATTACCAGACACCTGGTGGTTTAACGCTGTCACAATATAATACTGACCCAAAGCAGGCGAGGCCCGGTTCTGGTTCCCAACCTGGAGCCGTAGACAATAAAGCTGCTATTTATCAAAAAACTTTTCTTGCAGGTTTTAGTAATGAATATGAATTTAATGATCACTGGCATAATACAACTTCTTTGTATGGGTCTTACACCGATTTTACCAACCCTGGTATAAGAGTTTACGAATTAAGAAAGGAACCTCATTTTGGTGGCCGAAGTATTTTTGAATATAAAAAAGAATTCGGTGCTACGAGCCTTCAACTTAATTTCGGAACGGAAGCGCAGAAAGGTTTTTTTAATACAAGAGATTATGGCAACAAGCTTGGCGTTGCTGATTCATTACAATCTGACGATAATTTAAATATTTGGCAATACATGTTTTTTGCACAAGCGGATCTAACCTTGCCACATGGTTTTATAATTACTGCTGGCGTTAGTTTGAATAAGTCATCACTGCAACTCGTTCATCTCTCCTCCAGGCCTTCAACAACACAAGAAGTGATCTTCAAAAATAAGCTGCCTCCGCATCTTGCCATTCTTAAAAAGATTAATAAAGATGTCTCAGTTTACGCAAGTATTGCCCGTGGTTTTTCTCCGCCAACTGTTTCAGAGGTACTCCGCTCTAATGGACTGTTTGGTACCAATCTTCAGCCGGAAGATGGAATGGATTATGAAGCCGGGATTAAAGGCACATTACTGCACAACAAATTATATTTTGATATCAGCGGATTTTTCTTTGATCTGAAAAATACAATTGTACAACGCATAGATACCAATGGCGTTTATTATTATGTGAATGCCGGTTCCACCAAACAAAATGGCGTAGAGACTTATCTTTCTTACCAGATTATTGATGCGCCGCATCATTTTATTAATTCTGCTAAAATATTTACCAGTTATGCATGGCATGATTTTCATTATGAAAATTTTAAACAGGTGAGTACTGATTTTTCAAAAAATAAATTACCTGGTGCGGCGCCCAACGTAGTTGTGGCCGGGCTTGACATAGCATCAAAAGCAGGCTGTTATATCAATATCACTTATAATTATTCAGATAAGATTGCACTTAACGATGCTAATTCTGCTTATGCATCTTCTTATAATCTTTTAGGTGCAAGGCTGGGATATAAAAAAGATTTTACCAAAAAGATCAGCGCAGAAATATTTGCAGGCGCTGAAAATATTTTTGATACAAAATACAGTCTCGGCAATGATATCAATGCCGCAGTTGGCCGCTATTATAACGCAGCGCCCGGAAGAAATTATTACGCTGGTATAGTTTTTAATTTCAATAAAAAATAATAATCCAGCTT
>Ga0070679_100006451_pt1 | contig 10929 bp, 8 predicted proteins | sample KBSC63BmetaG_FD_65652 | JGI IMG/M metagenome (GOLD analysis project Ga0070679, IMG submission 65652) | Corn rhizosphere microbial communities from Kellogg Biological Station, Michigan, USA - KBS C6-3B metaG | ecosystem: Host-associated > Plants > Roots > Rhizosphere | place: USA: Michigan... | reverse complement strand
ACATAGCGCTCCGCGGTCGCGAGGTCGGGCTTCTCGACGAACCGCACGACGGGCATCACCGTGTCGAGCACGGCCGGTCCGGCGAGCTCGAGGTAGCCGAAGCCGGTCTCCGCGCGGGTCGGGGCGATGCCGATCGTCGCGATCGCATCGGTGGTCTCGGCGGCGGTCAGCGCGACATCGAGCGCGTGCACGAGGCCGGCGCGATTGGTGACGTGCTGATCGGCCGGCAGCACCGCGAGCACCGCATCGGGATCCGTGCGGACGAGGCGCGCGGCGGCGAGGCCGATCGCCGCGGCGGTGTTGCGGCCGAACGGCTCCTCGATCAGCGGCACGTTCGGCACGACCTCGCGCGTCGCACCTGCTTGCGAAGCCGCCGTCACGATCGTGACCCGGCCGGGCGCGAGGTCGTTGCCGATCCGGGTCGCCGTCGTGACGAGCGCATCGCCGCCGGCGGCGAGCGCGATCAATTGCTTCGGACGGGCGCGCCGGCTCGCGGGCCACAGCCGCGTGCCGCTTCCACCCGCGAGGATTACCGCGTGTCGCACGCGCGGAGCTTACCGCGTAGACGTTCTCTATTCAGGTTCCGCTTCCACGGTTCACCATTCGCCGGACCACGCACCTCCGAACGAGCTCTGCTCGCGTCCGCCAGGCATTGTGTGGCAGACGACGAGGGTCGGCCGCTGGCAGTCATGGTTGGCGAACCCGACATCATGCGTCCGTTCGTGGTCTCGGTTCACGGTCAATAGCGAATGAAGAACAGGAACCGAGAACGTGAATTTCTACTCCGCTAGTAGTTCCTTCGCGAGGTCGGGCGCGCGCAGGCAGTCGTTGCCGACCAGGATGAAACGCAGCCGCTTACGGGTGTCGTACACGTTGTAGTGCGGCAACGCCGAGATGTCGTACGCGCGGGCGAGCCCGCCGAGGCCGTCCCCGACGTCGACCTTGCGCAGGATCGTCCGGTCCTGACCGGCGATCCCGGCGGCCACGCGCGCGTGGACCTCGACGCACGCGCCGCACGACTCGCTCCAGAAGTCGACGATCGTGACGTAGCCGGCGAGCGTCGCGTCCTCGACCTTGACGAGCACGCCCGGCTGGTTGAGCTGGAGCTCTTTGTCGGGCGGTGCCGGCGCTGGCGTGGCTGCGCCACATGCGGCGACCACCACGAGCGCGAGTCTCACGTCTCGGCCTCGGCGACCTGCTTCGCGAGCCGCGACACCTCGGCGCGCGTCAGGCCGGCGTGAAAGATCTGCTCGAGCGTCAGGCGCTCGCCGGAGACCAGCTCCGAGGCCGACAACCTCACGACGCCGTCGGTATCGAGCGTGACCTCGACGAGCACGAGCACGTCGCCGGCCGGCGCGAGCGGCAGATCGACGACCGCGTAGCGACCGAGGTGCCGGTTGCGCGCCGGGTCGGGCGACTCGCCTTCCCACAGGTCGAACTCGATCCGCGGCTGGTTCTCCGACCGCGTCGCGAGCAAGCGATGCTCGCGGGTCGGCACGATCGAGCTCTGCGCGATCACCATCTCGCACTCGCTCTCGACCGTCGACATCGACAACCCGCGCGCCGCGACATCGATCAACAGCACGCCTTCGATCGTGCCGTCGAGGCGGGCGACCTCGAGCGCGGCCCCGATCGCGACGACCTCCTCGGGGTTGCGCAGCGTCGCCGGCTCTTGCCCCATCACGCGTTCGACCTCCTTGCGGACCGCGGGCATCCGGGTCGAGCCGCCGACGAGCAGCACTTCCTCGACGTCCTCGCGGCGGCGGCCCGCGCGACTCAGCGCCTCGAGCATCGGCGCCTCGATCTTGCGCACGAGCGGGGAGGTCCACAGCTCGAGCTCGTCGCGGCGAATGACCCGGCTGTACTCGACGCCGCGGCCCGATGGCAGCTGCGCGAGCTCCTGGATCGCGAGCTTCGTCCGCTCGGCATCGGACAGCTCGTGCTTCGCGCGCTGCGCCGCGAGCCGCAATCGCTCGATCGCGATCGCGTCGCCGGAGATATCGATCCCGCGGGCCTGGCGGACATCGCGCACGAGGTGCTCGACGATCGCGCGATCGAGATCGTCGCCGCCGAGGAACGGATCGCCGGTCGTCGCGAGCACCTCGAACACGCCGGCATCGACGTCGACGGTCGCCACGTCGAACGTGCCGCCGCCGAGATCGCACACGAGGAACCGCCGGTCCGCGCCGCGATGCGCGCCGTGGCCGAGCGCGGCCGCGGTCGGCTCGCTGAGCAGGCGGAGCACGGTGAGCCCCGCGATCTGCGCCGCATCTTTCGTCGCCTGGCGCTGCGCGGCGTCGTACCACGCGGGGATCGTGATCACCGCGCTCGTCACCGGCTCGTGCAGGAACGCCTCCGCGGTGCGCCGGAGCTCGCGCAGGATCAACCCGCAGACCTCTTCGGGCGCGATCGCGCGGCCGGCGGCGAGCTGGATCCACGTATCGCCGTTCGGCGCCTCGGTCAGCTCGAACGGCAGCGTGCGAGCGAGCCGGCGGATCTCCGGGTGATCGAAGCGGCGGCCGAGCAAGCGCTTCGCGCCGAAGATCGTGCAGTCGGGGCTGTGATCGAGCCCGGCCCGCGCGCGCTCGCCGACGACGGGACCGTTCGACGCGTACCACACGAGCGACGGCATCGTCGTCGAGCCCTCCTCCGTCGTGAGGATGCGCGGCGCGCCATCCTTGTCGATCAGCGCGACGACCGAGTTCGTCGTTCCGAGATCGATCCCGACCGCGCGGCTCATTGTACAAGCTCGCCTGCGGCTCGCTTCATAGAAAGATCCGCACGAGGTCTTGGTTGCGATCCGCGCCGAACTTCTTGACGTGGTCGAGGAGCAGCGCGGCCTCGTGACAGCCCTCGTGGTGTGCGAGCGCGTTCTCGAGCTGCGAGATCGCGAGCATGACCTCGCCGTCCTGGAGCGCGACCATCGCGGTCGCGACGTAGTACAGCGAGCGCAGCGACTTCGAGCGCGGATAGACGACGAGTGCCGCGGCGAGCACCTCGCGCGCCTCCTGCGCCTGGCCCTGGCCGAGCATCACGCGAGCGCGCTGTTCGAACGCTTCGCCGCCCTGGATGTTCGTCGGCGGCAACGTCGGCGACGTTCGCGGCTTCGGCGTCGCATCCGGGACGTGTTGCAGCCGCGGCTGCGACGGCCGTGGGCCGACCGAGCCATCACCCGACGCGATGTCGTCGAAGCCGACGAGCCAGCCCGCCGGTGCCGACAGGGTCGGGCCGACGATCGTCCCGCGACCCTCGGCGACGAGCGCCGCGCGCAGGCGGTCGTACGCACGGTTCGATAGGATCGTGAGCTCCTCGGCGAGGTGCGAGATCGCGGGCGCGTTGCGGCGCGCGACCAGATCGGGGTGATGCCGGCGCACGAGGTTCTTCCAGCTCGTCCGGACCTGCACCGCATCGGCATCGCTCGCCACGCCGAGGACGTCGTGAACGGCCGCGGCGCGCAGCCTGCGGAGCTCACCCGACAGGTGCTGGAACAGCGCCTTCTCGTCGGCCGGCAGATCGTCGACGACCGGCGCGGTCTTGCGCCGGACGCCCGGCGTCGCGCCGAGCTGCGGCGTGTGTTGATCCGCCTCCTCGCTCGCCATCGTGCGGATCCGCGCCATCACGTCGTCGGTCAGGCCGGTCAGCTCGATCTCGATCCACGTTCGCGCGGACGACTCGATCTTGCCGGGCTCGGCGGCGATCGGCGAGGCGCGCTGGACGACGCCATCGATCGCGACGACCAGCTGGTTCGGGAGCTCGAGGCCGAGCGTGACGCGCGCACCGGCGATCGTCTCGAACGGGACCTTCATCGACAGCAGCTTGCCCTTGCGCAGCTTGCGGGTCGTGAACACGTCGACCTGATCCCAGGTCGAGCACCGCACGTGGAGCGTGCGTGCCTGGTTCACTTGCCCTTCTTTTTGTGATCGTCTTTCTTGGGCTCGTCCTTCTTTGCCGCGTTCGGGTCCGCGACCAGGTCGACGTTCTTGTCGAGCGTCGCCTTCTTCTTCGCGCTGTCGATCGGCGCGTTCGGATCGCCGCCATCGCGCCACTCGTCGGCGGTGACCGAGATGTAGCCGGGCAGGTAGCCATCCGCGAGCACGCGCAGCTCGTACGGCATGCCGGCGCGGATTCCCGAGAGCTCGACGTTGTTCGTCATGCCGATGAACATCCAGACCTCGGCACCCGGCGGCGTCGAGTCGACGTGGATCGGCCCGCGCCCCGGTGTGAAGCCGGTCGCATCGGGCGGCTTCGGCGGCATCACCGGCAGCTTCACGGGCGCGGCCTTGCCGGTCTTGTCCTTCGCCGCCGGCTTCAGCACGACGGTGATCGATGCTTTCTTCTTGGTCTTGTCGCCGGTCCAGTGCGACGCGACGACCTGGGTATCGACGGGGTCGTAGCCGTCGACGCCTTCGACCCGGAGCTCGTGCATCTGCGCGGACGACAGCGGGATCGAATCGACCGGCGTGCGGCCGATCTTCAACCACACGCCGGCCTGCGGCGGGTTCGAGGTCACGCGGATCGAGCCCGGGTCCGGCAGGCCCTCGATCGCCTCGCGCTCCTTGCGATCGTGCTCTGCCTGGTCGGCCGCCTTCTGCTGCTTCGCGGCGGCGTCGAGGTCTTCCTGCTTCGTGAACTGCTTGTAGATCATGTAGCCGGCGCCGAGCGCGAGCAGCACGACGATCACGCCGAGCACGCCGCCCATCCGGCTCTTCACGTTCATCGACGGTGCGTCGATCTCGGGAAGCGGATCCGCGATCGGCGGCGCGCGGCGAGGCTCGATCTTCTTCTGGCCACCGGTCTCGAGCTTCACCGCGGCGCGCTCCGCGCGGGCGGCGGCCTCTTCGAGCTTCATCGCGGCGATCGCGGCCTGGTCTCCGATGCCCGACATCCGGCGCGCACCCTCATCGAGATCGCCGATCGCGGCGAGCGCCGCCGCTTCGTCGGCAGAGCTCGCCCGCGCGCCGGTCGACGCCGCGCGGCTGTTGCGCCGGCCGGTGTCGTAGTCCGCGTGCGGGATCGGCGGCGGCAGCGGCGTCGCGTCGTCCGGATCGTCGAGCGACGGCACGCGAGTGCTCGACACGATCGCTTCGCGCTTGCGAGGATCGAGCGCGATCAGCTCCGAGATCGGATCGCGGCGATACGGTTCGTCGTCGATCTGGGTGACGTTCGTGTGGTCGGGGCCACCGAGATCCGCGAGCAGCGCGTCGAGCCGGCCGCCGGTCTGCGGCATGCCGGGCGAGCTCTGGCGCGAGACGGCTTGCTCCGCGCGGAGGTCCATCGAAGGCCGGGTCGGCGTGACCTGCATCGCAGACGAGCCGAGCGAGGCGAGCAGGTCCTCGGTCGCGTCGTCGATGTTCTGATCGGCGGCGGACAACCCGGCCTCGCGGATCAGCTCGGTCTTGTCGGCGAGCTCCCAGCGATCGTCCTCCATCGCCTCGAGCAGGTTCTCGAGCAGGTCGGTCGCCGTCTTGTAGCGGCGCTTCGGATCGGTATCGAGCGCGCGCTGGACGAGGCGCTCGACCGCGGGCGTGACCCGGAGCGTGCCGGGCGGGACCTCGCCCGACAGCATCGTGAACAGCATCGCGCCGACCGCGTAGACGTCGGCGCCGGGAGTCGGTTCCTCGCCGACCACGAGCTCCGGTGCGATGTAACCCGCGAGGCCGCGCCACAGCGCGGAGTCGGCGCCCTGGGCGACCGCAGTCGTGAGCGCGCGACCGACCACGAAGTCGCCGACGCGGACGCCGCCGTCCTCGTCGATCAGCACGCTGCGCGGGTGGACGGCGCCGTGGATCACGCCGGCTTGGTGCGCGGCCGCGAGTGCCTCGATCACCGAGCGGCCGATCAGTCCGGCGACCGGAATCGACAGCTTGCCGCCGCCCTTGGCACGCGCGCGCGATGCGGTGATCAGGTCCTGGACCGTGACGTAGCGCCCCACACCGCGGGTCACGACGACCACGTCGGGGCCGCCCGACTCGACCGTGAACGTCGGCACGACATGCGGGTGCTCGAGCGCGGCGACGCTCTCGATCAGCGTCGCGTCCATGACGGTGTTGCGAAACGCCGTATCTTCCAGGAACTTGGGGTCGACGATCAGACCGCGGAGGTTGCGCTGGCCGTTGAACTGGGCGCGGTGAATCGCGCCATACATCGTGACGGCGAGGCGCTCCGAGAGCACGACGCCGGCGATAATCTGCTCGGCCGCTTGGCCACCCACAACCTCCACTATAGCCGGAAGTGGAGGTCGATCCACGGCGCCGCGAACAGATAGAACAGCGCCGCCATTGCCAAATATGGGCCGAACGGCACCTCGGTCTGGAGCGCGCCTCGGGCGGGCTCCGAGTCGGAAGCATCGGCCGTTTCGTCGGCCGGTGTAGGCCGTCCCCCGGCGAGCATCGCGGTCAGCGTGAATACGGTCCCGATCACCGAGCCCCCGAACAGCGAGGCGACCACGCCCTTCCAGCCGAGCAGCGCGCCGACCACCATCAGCATCGTGCTGTCACCCAGGCCGATGCCTTCGATCTTGCGGACGCGAATCCAGATCTCGCCGATCAACCACGGCACGCCGTAGCCGACGACCGCCCCGACCAGACCATCCCACCAGCGATAGCCGGGCAGGGCGAACGTCACGGCATAGAACAGCGCCGCCGCGGGCCACGTGACCTTGTCGAGGATCAGCATGTGGTCGAGGTCGATGAAGAAGATCACGACCATCACCCACACGAACGCGGCATCGACGACGAACCACAGCAGGCGGACGTCGAGCGCCTCGAACATGCCGCCGGTGCCGAGCGTGAACCACCATGCGACGCCGAACAGTGCGGCGGTCGCGGCCTCGACGACGAGATAGCGCGCGGAGAACGGCGCCTGGCAGTTGCGGCACTTGCCGCGCAGCCACAAGTAGCTGACGAGCGGCACGTTGTCGTACCAGCGCACCGGCGCCTTGCACGCGAAGCAGTGCGAGCCCGGCGCGACGACGGAGCGGCCTTTCGGGAACTCGTCCGTCGGCGGCCAGCGATAGATGCAGACGTTCGCGAAGCTGCCCCACAGGAGGCCGAGCACCACCGCGAGCACCAGGCCCGGAACGTGGGTCAGGACCAGGAGCTCTTGATTCCACATCAGCGGGGTCTCGCAACGGTAGCTTGGTTGACCTCGGCCGTCGAGAAAGCTAAGACCTTCGCGATGCGCCGCGCCACCGTGATCGCTGTATTGCTCACGTGCTGCGGTCGTTCACGCGGCGTGCCCGATAAGGACCTGGGCGGCCTCGTCATCGCGCCGAGCACGGCGCCCGCCAAGATCGACGTCGACCGGGCGGCGAAGGACCCCGACGAGCTCGGCGCGGCCCTCGCGATGCCGCACCACCAGCTCGATGCAGCGCTCGGCCCTCACACGGTCGCGATCGCGATGGCGACGCACGTGAGTGAAGCTGGCAAGCCGGTCACCGATCTCGACGACAAAACGGCACTCGAGGTCGGCGATAAGGGCGGGTTCCACGCGACGTACACGAACTCGGCCGACTACGGGCGCGAGGTCATCTTCATCCCCGGTACCGGTGCCGGCGGTGGTCAGCTCTATCTCCGTCCGCGCTATCAGCGCTGGCACGGCCGCGCGCCGGAGACCCCGAACGAGCCGGAGCAGATCGAGGACAGCTTCTACGATCCGGTCGCGGCGACGTGGGACCTGCTCGCGCCGGGCGTCGAGCTCAGCGACCGCGGCACCGTCCAGGTCGCGGGCCGCACCGGTCGCAAGATCGAGATCAAGCCCGCTCCCGAGCCGAAGAAGCCCGCGGCCGAGCCGCTCGTCCAGCGCAAGTGGCGCGAGACGCGCACGATCGAGGCGCTGACCGGCGAAGTCGTGCTCGATGTCGACAAGGGCGTGCCGCTCAGCGTGAAGCTGTCGGGCACCGTCGGGTTCATGCGCGATGGCCGGCGGTTCGCGATGAAGGTCGCGGTCCAGAGCGATGTCACTGCGATCGGCAAGGCGGTGGCACTCGCCGCGCCCGCGAGCGAGGAGGTCGTCGCGACGCCCGAGCGCTTGCGCGAGGTCGATGACCGCGACTTCCTGTTGCAAGGCATCGCGCCGCCGCTCCGCAAGAACGCCGACGGCACGCCGGTCACGCCGCAGCCGAATCGCCTCGCCGGCAGCGGCGCGGGAAGCGCCGCGCCCGCGCCCACACCCCCGGCGACGAAGTCGAAGCCGGCGGGCAAGGAATCGAAGTGACCGCGCTCGTCCCGCGCCGTGACTACCTGGGAGGCCAGCGCCGGTCCATTATCGCGCGCGCGATCATGGGCTCGCTCGCCGGCGCGGTGCCGCTGCCGTTCGTCGACAACTGGGCGATCGATCGGATCGTCGGCGGCGGCTACAAGCGGATCGCGGCCGCGCACCAGGTCGATCTCACCGACGAGGGCGCTGCGAACCTGACGCACGGCACGACCCCGCCGCCCTCGATCCTCGAGATGGCGACGAGCGGCATCGCGCTACGGATCGCGACGAACGCCGCGCGCCGGATGATGGTCGCGCTCGCGACGGTCAATCGCGCACGGTCCGCCGCGCGGACCTTCATGTGCATGACGCTGTTCGATCACTACTGCGCGAAGCTCCACACCGGTCTCGCGATCGACGGCGCGACCGCGCTGCTCCTCCGCGAGGAGATCGTGAAGGCGATCGACCAGACGCCCGGCGCGCTCGCGTTCCATCCGTTCCGCCGCGGCGTGCTGTCGGCCGCGCGCGCGACGTTGAAGGCGCCGCTCGAGCTCGCAGACCTCGCCTCGCGCGGTGCGCTGCGCCGGCTGCTCGCGAACAACGACGCGATCGCGGAGCCGAAGCAGATCGACGACAGCGAGCAGGCGATCGAAGCAGCGCTCGCCGAGAAGACGAACTTCCTGGCGCGCACCGTGACCGCGGTCGAGATGCAGCTGTCCGCGGAGGTCAACCCATACCTCGACGGTGCGATCGAGTCGCTCGATCGCCGCTGGCGCGCGCGCCAGGCTGCGAAAGCGGATACGTGAGCGCCGATGAGTGAACGGTCTGCGCTCGCGCAGGCGAAGCGCGTCGTGATCAAGTGCGGCAGTCGGCTGATCGCCGAGGCGCCCGCGAGCCGACCGGCGACGATCGCGGATCAGGTCGTCGAGCTGCGCAAGCGCGGCGTCGAGGTCGTGATCGTGTCGTCGGGCGCGATCGCGCTCGGCATCGGCCGGTTGCGCTTGGCCGCGCGCCCGACCGAGCTACCCGGCCTCCAGGCCGCCGCGGCGGTCGGCCAGTCGCGCCTGATGCAGCACTGGGAGCACGCGTTCACCGCACACGGCGTCGAGATCGGCCAGGTGCTGCTGACCCACGACGACCTCGGCGACCGCCGGCGCTTCCTGTCCGCACGCCTCACGCTGCGCGCGCTGCTCGATCACGGCTGCGTGCCGATCATCAACGAGAACGACACGGTCGCGACCGAGGAGATCAAGTTCGGCGACAACGACCAGCTCGCCGCGCTCGTCTGCAACCTGGTGTCCGCCGACGCGCTGATCATCCTGACGGACGTCGAAGGCGTGCGCGACGCCGCCGGCGTTCGGATGCCGATCGTGCGCGACATCGAGCGCGAGGCCGCGCCGGTCGCCGGTGGCTCGACGAGCGGTGTGGGGTCCGGCGGGATGGCGAGCAAGGTCGGCTCGGCGCGGATCGTGACCCGCACCGGCGTGCCCGCGATCGTCGCGCCCGGCCGCGAGCCGAGCGTGCTCGTCCGCGTGCTCGCCGGCGATGACATCGGCACGCTGTTCGTGCCGGCGAAGCGCGACCTGTCGGCGCGCAAGCACTGGATCGCGTATGGCGCGCGGCCGGCAGGCACGATCGCGGTCGATGCCGGCGCGGCGCGCGCGGTGACGCAGCAGCAGCGGTCGCTGTTGCCGGCGGGCATCACCGACGTCGTCGGCGAGTTCGAGGCCGGCGACACGATCTCGATCGCGCACGATGGCAAAGAGATCGCGCGCGGCCTCGTCGCGTATGGCGCGGGCGACTTGCGCGCGATCAAGGGCATGCAGTCGGCCGCGATCGCGACGAAGCTCGGCGTGAAGTCGGCGGAAGAGGCCGTGCACCGCGACGACCTCGTCGTGTTGTAGAGGACGCCGAAAACGAGAACGGGCGCCGACTCCGGCACCCGCTCGTTCACACAGGTCGTGTGTGGCTTACATCGTCTCGCCGGCGACGGTGAACGTCGCCTTCTCGGCCGCGACCTTGATGCCGAGCGACAGCGCCATCTTGCCGTCGATCGTAACGTCGGGGGCGAGGAGGCTCATGATCAGGCTGTTCGACTTCACCTCGTCGACCGAGACCATGCAGTCCGCGTTCTTGTCGAACAGGCCGATGATCGTCTTGCCGGTCGTTCCGTCGCCGCAGCCGCAGGTCGGAGGCGAGCTGAGCATCGTGCAGTCGCGCGCGATCGTCGGCGTGAGCTGATTCACGACGGCCGGGATGATGTTGTTGTTGATGTCGTCCTGGGTGATCGCGCCCGCGACCACGACGCCACCGCTGACGGTGTTACCCGACACGGTGCCGAGGTTCGCGTCGCTCATGCCGGTCGCCTTCGCGCGCGCGCCGAGGAGGTTCAGCGGAATCGGCATCGTGCCGCCGATCGCGATCTGGATCGACAGGTCGCCGGGGCCGCCGGTGAACGTGCCGCCGACGATCTTGCCGGCGAGCGCGATGTCCTGGTTCGTCGCGGCGGTGAACATGGCGCCCGGCGGGGTCAACTGGTGACCGCAGCCCGTGCACACGGCCGGCTTCGTGGTCGTGCAGACGACATCCTCGCCGGTGTCACAGGCAGGGGGCTGCGGGTTCGAGCCGATGTAGACCGAGAGGCCCGTCGCAGCGCTGCTCATGAACGTCGCATCGGCGGTCTGGACGTCCATCAGGAGGTTGATGCTGCCCTTCAACACGGCCGTGTCGATC
>Ga0070679_100006449_pt1 | contig 10931 bp, 6 predicted proteins | sample KBSC63BmetaG_FD_65652 | JGI IMG/M metagenome (GOLD analysis project Ga0070679, IMG submission 65652) | Corn rhizosphere microbial communities from Kellogg Biological Station, Michigan, USA - KBS C6-3B metaG | ecosystem: Host-associated > Plants > Roots > Rhizosphere | place: USA: Michigan... | reverse complement strand
CGTTCGGCGGCGGCACGACGCTGCTCAAGATGGCCGACCTCGGGGAAGTGCGCATCCGCGCGCTGTTCAACGAGACGGACATCGGCTCCATTCGCCCCGGCGAACCGGCGATCGTGACCGTGGATGCGTATCCGGATCGTCGCTTCCAGGGCACGGTCGCGAAGATCGAGCCGCAGGCGGTGATTCAGCAGAACGTGACGATGTTCCCCGTGCTGGTGAACCTCGAGAACCAGGAAGGCCTCCTGCGTCCCGGCATGAACGGCGAGACGTCGGTGCTCATCGATGAGCGTGACAACGTGCTCGCGGTGTCGAACGACGCGGTCAAGTCGCCGCGCGAAGCCGTGGCTGTCGCGTCGCTCCTCGGCCTCAATCCCGATTCGGTCACCGCGCAGCTCAAGGCGCAGGGCGGCTCCTTCGGCGGCGGTCGCGGTGGACGTGGCGGCGGCCGTAACGGTGGTGGCGCAAGCACCGGCGCACGGACGACGAACTCCGGCGGTGACGTGGCGCTCGGCGAGAGCCCGGCGCAGCAGCCGCAGCAGGGTTTTGGTCAGGGCGGACAGGGCGGCTTCCAGATGCCGCAGGTGTCTGACGCCGATTGTAAGCAGATCGACGCGGCGTTCGCCAAGCATCCCAAGGAGAAGAAGGAGCTCGACAGCCTTCGCAGCGCGATGATGGCCATGCGCGGCCAGGGTGGCGGCGGCAATGGCGGCGGATTCCAGCGTCGGAACCAGGGCGGCTCCACGAGCGCGCCCGGTGCCGGCAATGGCGGCTTCCAGCGTCGCAGCCAGGGCGGCGCGAACGGTGGCGCCGCGGGCGGGAACGCCGGCGGTGGCGCTCAGGGTGGCGCGCAGGGTGGCGGCTTCCGCGGCAACCCGGCCATGCAGGCATTCAGCGACAAGATGAAGGCGATCTACACGGCCGTTGGCGTTGATGAGCGCAAGGCGGGCGCGTGCCGCCGTCGCAGCGACGGCGCGGCGGGCAATACGGGCTCGGGCTTCGGTGGTGGTGCGCAGTTCGCCAACGCTGGGGGCCAGGCTGGCCGCACGGGCGCGCTTCAGCCGTCGCCCGAAATGGCTCCGGTGGCCGTCCGGCCGCACGCGGGTCTCGTGTTCGTGGTGAACGGCGCGACGTACTCGCCGCGCATCGTGATGCTCGGCGAATCCAACTTCGACTACAGCGAAGTGTTGAGCGGCCTGAAGGAAGGCGACCAGGTGGTCCTCCTCACGGCGCTCACCATGCAGGCGCAGCGCGATCAGCAGAACGATCGCTTCCGTCAGGCCACCGGCGGCGGTCTGCCGGGCGTGCCGGCTGGCGGCGGCGGCAGGGGGCGGTAGTCATATGCTGCTCGGAGAAACCATCGCCGTTGCGCTCAGCGCGCTTCGGGCCAACAAGCTCCGCTCCATGCTCACGATGCTTGGCATCGTGATCGGCGTGGGCGCGGTGATCACGGTCGTGGCGCTCGGTACCGGCGCGCAGCAGCAGGTGAAGCAGCGCATCGCCGCGCTCGGCACCACGCTGCTCACCATCAACCCCGGCCAGCAGCGCGGCGGCGGCGTGGTCATCGCCGGCGCCGTCCAGAAGCTGACCATGGACGATGCCAAGGCGCTCGAGGATGGCGCCGAGAACATCGCCGCGGTCGAGCCGGAGATGAACACACAGCAGCAGATCACCTACGGCAACAAGAACACGAATACGTCCATCGTCGGCACCTCGTCCAACTATCCGCAGGTGCGCAACTACACCATCGCGGCGGGCCGCATGTTCACCACGGCCGAAGACGAAGGAAAGCAGCGCGTGGCGGTGGTCGGCTGGGACGTGCCCACCGAGATGGGCCTTGCCGCACCGGAAGCTCTGCTGGGTGAGCAGGTCCGCATTCGCGGCATGCTCTTCCAGGTCGTCGGCGTGCTGGCGACCAAGGGCCAGGCGAACGGCTTCTCGAATCCCGACGACCAGGTGCTGATCCCGATCAACACGGCGCGCTTCCGCGTGATGGGAAGCGATCGGCTGCGGTCCATCAACGTCCTCGCCGCCAGCGAGGACAAGATCAACGACGCGATGGCCGACATCGAGCGGATCATGCGCCGGCAGCACCGCATCCGGCAGAACGCGCCGGATGATTTTCAGATCCGTAATCAGAGCGACTTCCTGAACACGGCCGCCGAGACGACGCAGGTCATGACGTACCTGCTCTCCGGCATCGCCGCTGTATCGCTGCTCGTGGGCGGCATCGGCATCATGAACATCATGCTCGTGTCGGTGACCGAACGCACGCGCGAGATCGGCGTGCGCAAGGCGCTCGGCGCGACGCGCGCGAACATCCTGCTCCAGTTCCTGATCGAGGCAGTGGTGCTCTGCTGCCTGGGCGGCATCATCGGCATCGCGCTGGGCACCGCGGGCGCGCTCATCATGAGCAAGACCGCGGGCTGGACGACGCAGGTGTCGCCGACGGCTGTCGGCCTCGCCTTCGCCTTCTCGGCGTTCGTCGGCGTGGCCTTCGGAGTCTGGCCCGCCCGCCGCGCCGCGATCCTGGACCCGATCACAGCCCTGCGCTACGAGTAACCGCCCCCAACGTCGTTTCAAGGGGGACGGGGGACTTGATCGGGCGTTTCAAGGGGACGGAGTACTTGATCGGATGATATTGGGCGCTTAACCGCAGAGAATCGCGGTTAAGCGCCTTTTTTCGTGGCGTAGCATTGCAAATGGGAGGGCCGGCGTTTCAAGTCCTCCGTCCCCTTGAAAGGTTGCGAAGTTATATCGCCGATATATCTTACTGCGCATCCTGATCGGAGAACCAACGATGCTCGACGACATCCTGAACGAACTCGGGCTTGGCAACGCGAGGCGACGGACGCATTGGCGCGGCCGGGCGGGACGCCTGTTCGAGCAGGGCGACCTCAAGTACGTCATTCTGCGGCTGCTCGAGGAAAAGCCCCGGCACGGCTACGACATCATCAAGGAGCTCGAGAGTCGCTTCGAGGGCACCTACGCGCCCAGCCCGGGCGTCGTCTATCCGACGCTCACCATGCTGGAAGATCTCGGCTACGCGCGCGCGGTCCCCGAAGAGAGCGGCAAGAAGATCTACGAGATCACCGACGCCGGCCGAGCATTTCTCGCCGAGCACAGGTCGACCGTGGACGACATCTTCGAGCGGATCAGCAGCTTCGTGCAGGGCTTGGCCGACGCCCCTATGCGAGACGTCAATCACGCGTTCCGCCGCGTGGCCAAGGCTACTTATTCGACAGCCGGGCGACACATGCGCGACACCGAGATGCTCTCCCGGATCACCCAGATCCTCGGCACGGCCGCCGACCAGATCGAGGCAATGAGCAAGTAGCACCGCCACAACGAGTTGCCGGACGGGGTCCCGCCGCTGCCGCTGGACGCACCCCCTCCGGCCACTAGATTAACGATGGGTCGCGGACATTCCGCGACCCATTTTTTCGTGAAGGATGACCGGCCGGCAGCGCCCGGATCACATCTGACCGATACGGACGTGCCCGCAGCGCCCAGATGACCGCAGCCCTACCCCCGTCCGGCGGTCCCGGCATGACAACCGGCTTTCACGAAGCCGCGCCGGGACGCGTGCACGTCGAGGCCAATCCCACTGGCCGGCGACTCGCATTCCTGTCGCTCACGGCGATCGGCATCGTCTACGGCGACATCGGGACGAGCCCACTCTACGCGATGCAGCAGTGCTTCCAGGCCGAATACGGCCTGTCGCCGGTGCGCCCGAACGTGTACGGCGTACTGTCGCTGATCGTGTGGCTGCTGATCCTCGTGGTCGGGATCAAGTACATCGTCTTCATCATGCGAGCGGACAACCGCGGCGAAGGCGGCATTCTGGCCCTCCTCGCGTTGCTGCTGCAGCAGGAGCGCCGCAAGGATAGCCGCCGTCGCATTCTGCTCGTGTCGCTCGGCCTGTTCGGCGCCGCGTTGTTGTACGGCGACGGCATGATCACGCCGGCCATCTCGGTGCTGAGCGCGGTGGAAGGCCTCAAGATCGCGACGCCGCACCTGTCGGCCCTCGTGGTGCCGCTCTCGCTGATCATCCTGTTCGCTCTCTTCGCGGTCCAGCGCTTCGGCACCGCACGCGTCGGCGGCGCCTTCGGCCCGATCATGACGCTCTGGTTCATCACGATCTCCATCCTCGGCCTGAACCAGATCGTCCGCGAGCCGGAAATATTGTTCGCGCTCAATCCGATTTACGGCTATCGCTTTTTCGTTGACAACGGGCCGCCGTCGTTCCTGATCCTCGGGGCCGTCGTCCTGGCCGTCACGGGCGCCGAGGCGCTGTACGCCGACATGGGTCACTTCGGCAAGCGCCCGATTCGCCTCGCGTGGTTCAGCCTCGTGATGCCGGCGCTGCTCCTCAACTATTTCGGCCAGGGCGCGCTGATGCTTCGCGAGCCGAGCGCCGTCGCGCAGCCTTTCTTCGCGCTGGCGCCGCACGGACTCAGGCTTCCGCTCGTGGCGCTGGCCACGATGGCCGCCGTGATCGCGTCGCAGGCGCTCATCTCCGGCGCCTTCTCGCTCACGCGTCAGAGCGTGCAGCTCGGCTACTCGCCGCGCGTGACGATCGTCCACACGTCCAAACGCGAGGCCGGCCAGATCTTCATCCCCGAGATCAATCAGATCCTGATGATCGGCTGCCTCATCATGGTGCTGGGATTCGAGAACTCGGCCGCTCTGGGCGCCGCGTATGGCATCGCGGTGACGGGAACGATGGGCATCACGTCGCTCCTCTTCTACGTGGTGGCCAAGCAGCGCTGGAACTGGTCCACCTTCCACGCCGTCGGCCTCACGGCTGCCTTTCTGGTGATCGACCTCTCGCTCTTCGCCGCGAACGCGGTAAAGATCCGGAGCGGCGGCTGGGTGCCGATCGCCATCGCGATCGCAGTCTTCACGCTCATGACCACGTGGAAGCGGGGCCGCACGCTGCTCAACCGCGTGCTCCAGTCAGGCTCGCTGCCGCTGGATCTCTTCCTCAACGACGTCTCCCGCCGCAAGCCGCCGCGCGTGCCCGGCACCGCCGTCTTCATGACGTCGTCGGCCGATGGGGTTCCGCTAGTGCTGCTGCATCACCTCAAGCACAACAAGGTGCTGCACGAGCAGGTGATTCTGATGTCGGTGGTGACGCAGGAGATTCCGGAGATTCCGGCGCACGAACGTGTACGCGTCGAGAAGCTCGAGCAGGGGTTCTACAGAATCCACGCGGACTACGGATTCATGCAGACGCCCAACGTGCCGGACGTGCTGCACTGGGCGCGCGAAGCCGGCGTCAAGGCGCGGCCGGGCGACACCACGTTCTACCTGGGACGCGAGCGCATCATCATCTCCCGTGGCGCCGCGAAGCCGGGCAGCCGCCGTGCGCCCGAGGGCACGGAGCTCCCACGGCTCGCGCGCTGGCGCAAGAAGCTTTTCGTGATCATGTCACGCAACGCGCGCTCGGCCACGGAGTTCTTCAGCATTCCGCCCAACCGCGTGGTCGAGCTGGGGGCGCAGGTCGAGTTCTGACCGCTGGCTGCACCGCCGCGCGATGCCGGCGATGCAGCCTCCGCAACCGCGTTACCAGTCCAGCCGGTGGCGGCCGAGTGCGACGCCGAGCGTCTGCACGCGCGTGCCAAGCCGCTCGAGCATGGGGCCGGCGGTGAGACGCACCCCGTCGAGGGTACGCCGCAGGTTCATCTCGATCGTCGCGCGCGCGGCCGAATCGCGGCCGATGTTCACACGCGCATTCTCCGGCATGTTCATCAGATCGGGCGTCACGCGCATGTTCCGCATGGTCATGCCTGGCATGTCCCGCAAGACGCCGAATGAGCCAGTCTGCATCAGGAGGTCGCGTGCCTCCGTGGTCTTCACGTCCACGGACCGCACGCTTCCGTCGGCGTACACGCGCAGCTTCGCGACGTCGCCAGGCTTGAGCTTCGCCATCTCGCTCTGAAGCTTGCGCATCGCGGGGCTGCCGAAGTCCATCTCATCATCGTCGTCTGCCGCGCGGCGCTGGCGCAGGTCCACGCCGTTGATGGACTGGATGCGGTTCCCTTCCTCGAGTCCAGCGCGTGCCGCGGGACCCGAGTCCGAGACACTCGTGATGAGAATGCCGACTGAATCGCGGGCGTTGCCGGTGGTCGCGATGGACACGCCAAGACTGGCGCGCGGATTCGCCGCCCGGGCCTTGCGCGCGCGGCGCACGGCTTCGGGCTCTTCGGCCTTGACGCTCACAGTCTTCCACGCGCCCGACGCATAGACGCGCAGCTCCACGTTGTCGCCCGGCTTGAGATGCGACGTCACGCGCGCCAAGCGGTTGTTCATCGCCTCGGCCATGGATTCGTCACCGACGTCGGCGCGCGCGAGGCGGAGGTTCACGCCGTTCACGCTCCCGATGCGGTCTCCCTCTTCGAGGCCGGCCTTTTCGGCGGGGGAGTTGGCGCGGATCGTCGAGATGAGAACGCCGAGCGTGTCGCGGTTGCTCGACCCACTCACGGTCGAGAGCCCGATCGTCGCGCGCGGCGACATGGAAAACACGTAGCTGCCAGGGGCAGCGGGGGCCAGCGGGGTCATCACAGCCGGCCGCTGCGCCAGCGCTGGCGCCGCGACCAGCCCGATCAGCGGGATGCAATTCAGGTAACGCATGAGAGCCTCTGAGGGCGGAAGGGTTCCAGCCTTCGACACGCGCCGCCAACCGACGGTTTCCAAGGACTCCCGCGAGAAATCGCGGGCGGCCGCCGGCCGCGCTACTTTCTTGGAATGACGGCGAGCGCGTCTCCTCCCACTGTTCCACCGCCGGCACGGCAGCCTTCTGGCGCCGGCGGATCGCGCCAGCCAGATGCGCACACATTCAAGCACCACTGGCAGGACGAGGCCGACGCCGCGTACCTGTACCGGTTGCTCGCGGGCGCCGAGCCCGATCCGACCAAGAAGAGCCTGTATCTGCGGCTCGCCGAGGTCGAAGACAGGCACGTCAGGATCTGGGAGCAGCTTCTCGTGGAGCTGGGAGTGCAGCCCGGGCAATTCCGGCCCAGCGGCCGCACGCGGTTGTTGGCCGCGGCGGGCAAACTGTTCGGCCCGGGTTTTCTCCTGCCGATGCTTCTCGCCGAGGAAGGCCGCGAGGTAAAGGGTTATCTCGACATGCATCGCACCACGGCGCGCGGTGCGCCGGGGTCGATGGAATCGCTCACGCTCGCGCGCGAGTCGGCCGAGCACGCGGAGACTCTGAACCAGATCAGCGGACGGACGGGCGAGCCGTGGCATCGCACGGGCTCCGGCGGGTTTTTGCGCAACGTCGTGTACGGCTTCAACGACGGCCTGACGGCGAACTTCGGTCTCGTGGCCGGCCTGATCGGCGCCGCCGCGGAGTCGGCGCACCACAGTGTGATCCTCGCCGGCGTGGCCGGCCTGATCGCCGACGCCCTGTCCATGGGCTCGAGCGGATACCTGGCGGCGAAGAGCGAGCAGGAGGTGTACGCCAACGAGATCGCCATGGAGCGCGACGAAATCGCGCTCATGCCCGAGGTCGAGCGCGACGAGCTCGCGCTGATCTACGAGGCCAAGGGGATGGCCGCGGAATCGGCGCGCGCGCTCGCGACCGAGGTGATGAGCAGCCCGGAGCGCATGCTGGACGAGCAGGTGCGCGAGGAGCTCGGCATCGGCGATCCACACATGTCTCCGATGCGCGAGGCGTGGATCACCGGCGCCGCCACGGCGATCGGCGCATTCATCCCGGTGTTTCCATTTCTCGTATGGACCGGATCCACGGCGGTGATCATCGCCTTCGCCCTGGCGATGGGGTCGCACTGGATCGTGGGCGCGGCGCGGTCGGTATTCACCGGACGCAGCGTATTCCGCTCCGGTCTGGACATGTTCGTGGTCGGACTCGGCGTTGCGGCCGTGGGCTATTTCGTGGGCGAGTGGGTGGCCCGCGCGCTCTAGCGCGCTCCGGATGGACGGCGGCTACCTGCACGTAGCGAACGGCGATTCCACGGCCGGGACCCTGCGCGACGCAGACGTTCCCGGCCGCGTGGTCAACTGGGCGGACGCGCTCACCGACGGGCCCGTCCCGGATGTGGACCACGCCGAGTTGCGCCGGGTGCGCGCGCGCTTCTGGAGCGACAAGGGATTCGTGTCGTTCGCCGACGCCGCCAGCATGCACGAAGCCTGGGATCGCGACCTCCAATCGTTCACCGACGACGACGAGGTGGTGGTCTGGTGCGAGCACGACCTGTACGACCAACTGCTCCTGCTGCATCATCTCGACACATTCGCCGGTCGCCGGCCGCGCGCGTTCAGCCTCATCTGCATAGACAGGTTTCCGGGCGTGTCGCGATTCATCGGATTGGGTCAGCTTCGCGCGTCCGAGCTGGCGTCGCTGTTTCCGGCACGTGAACGACTGACTGACGCGCACGTCGCGCTTGGGCGCGCGGGCTGGAGCGCGTTCGTGGGCGATGATCCGCGCGCAATCGAGCGTTTTCTTGCAGCCGACTTGTCGCCGCTCCCGTTCATGGCCGCGGCGCTTGGCCAACTCCTCCAGGAGTATCCATCGGCGCGCGACGGCCTGCCGCGAACGGAGCGTCGCTTACTCGAGATCATCGCCGCTGGCGACTCGAGCTTCGGGTCGCTGTTCGCGGCGTGGCAGGCATCCGAGGCGACGCCGTGCTACGGCGATTCGAGCATCTGGTGGCGGCTGCGCGATCTCGCCGGCGGCCCGCGGCCACTGGTCGCGATGGGTGACCCCAGCTCAGTGCCGCGACGCGAGGCAGCGATCAGCATCACGGACGATGGACGCCGCGTGCTCGCCGGTCAGCTCGGCTGGCTCACCATCTGCCCGTTCGATCGGTGGATCGGCGGAGTCCATCTCACCAGCGCGAACGCCTGGCGCTGGGACGCCGAGCGCCAGCGACTTGTCAGACCACCAGGTTGAGCAGCCGCCCGGGCACGAACACGATCTTACGTGGCGTGCCCGTGACGAACTTGGCGATATCCGGCACGCCGAGCGCCGCGGACAGCGCCGCGTCCTGATCGCAGTCCTTCGGGAGCTGCACCGTGCCGCGCAGCTTGCCGTTCACCTGCACGGCGAGCGTCACGAGATCCTCGGCGGCGAGCGCGGCGTCGAAGGCCGGCCAGCCCGCGTCGAACACGCTGGTCTGCCCGCCGAGCAACTCCCACAGCTCCTCGGCGACGTGTGGCGCGAAGGGAGCGATCAACTGAACGAGCGGCACGACCTCATCGCGGCTCACGGCGCGCTCGCCTCGCCGCATGACGTTCACGTATTCCATCATGGCGGCGATCGCCGTGTTGTAGCTCAGCGCCGGCACGTCGGCGCCGACCTTGGCGATGGTCTGATGCAGCTTGCGCAGCACGAGCGGGTCGGCCGCGGCCGACGTCGCCGTCATGGCTGACGCCCACACGCGATCGAGGAAGCGCCGAACGCCGGCGACGCTCTGATCCCTGAAATCGCCCCCTTCCTGATAGGGGCCGAGGAACATGAGGTAGGTACGGAACGTGTCCGCGCCCCACCGCTCGATGTACTCGTCCGGATTCACGACGTTGCCGCGGCTCTTGGACATCTTCGCGCCGTCGCGGATGATCATTCCGTGCGCGCGGAAGCGCGTGAAGGGCTCCTCGAAATCCAGGTAGCCCGCGTCGCGCAGCACCATCGTCACGAAACGTGAATAGAGCAGGTGCAGCACCGCGTGCTCGTTGCCGCCGATGTACGAATCGACCGGCAGCCAGCGGCGGGTGAGCACCGGATCGAAGGCCTCGCGATCGTCGCCGGTGCTCGGATAGCGCAGGAAATACCAGGCGCTGTCGAGGAAGGTGTCGGAGACGTCCGTCTCTCGGCGCGCCGGTTTGCCGCAGGACGGGCAATTCACGCGGTACCACGACTCAACGCGCGCCAGCGGCGAGACGCCGCTGTCGTCCGGCTTGAAGTCTTCGACGAAGGGCAGCTCGACCGGCAGATCCTTCTCGGGAACCGGCACCGTGCCGCACGCATCGCAGTAGATGATGGGGATCGGCGGGCCCCAGTATCGCTGCCGCGAGATGCACCAGTCGTGCAGCCGGTAATTGACGACAGGCGTCGCGTGGCCGTTGGAGGCGAGCCACGTGGTGATGGCCGCCTTCCCCTGGTCCACGCTGAGCCCCGTGAACTTGCCGGAGGCCACGAGCCGGACGCCATCGGTCTCGGTGTACGCCTCGCTCAGCGGAGCGTCGTGTTCGCCCGCCGCCGCGCCGGAAACGACCCGCGTGATTGGCAGATCATAGACATTCGCGAACTCGAAATCGCGCTCGTCGTGGCCCGGCACCGCCATGATGGCGCCGGTGCCGTATTCCATGAGCACGTAGTCAGCGATCCAGATCGGGATCGGCTGCTGCGTCGCGGGGTTCACGGCGAAGGCGCCCGTGAAGACGCCCGTCTTGTCCTTGGTCACCTTGCGCGAGACGATGTCCTGCTTGGCCGCGCGGTCGCGGTAGTCGCGCACGGCGTCGCGTTGCCCGTCGGTGGCGATCGTCTCCACGAGCGGATGCTCCGGCGCGAGCACCAGGTAGGTTGCGCCGAAGATCGTGTCGGGCCGCGTGGTGAACACCTGGATGTCCACCGGCTTGGCGGCGAATTCTCCGCTCTGGCCGGTCGCGACGGTGGCGGCGCCGGTGAGCTCCTCCAGGTCTTGCACGCGGAAGCTCACGTGCGCCCCATCGGAGCGCCCGATCCAGTTGCGCTGCGCCGTCTTCGTGGACTCCGACCAGTCGAGCCAGTCGAGGTTCGCGAGCAGCCGGCCGGCATAGTCGGTGATGCGGAAGAACCACTGCTCGAGAAAGCGCTGCTCGACCATGGCGCCGCAACGCTCGCAGGCGCCGGCGACGACCTGCTCGTTGGCGAGCACTGTCTTGTCGTTGGGGCACCAGTTCACCGCCGCGCGCTTCTTGTAGGCGAG
>Ga0070679_100006448_pt1 | contig 10934 bp, 7 predicted proteins | sample KBSC63BmetaG_FD_65652 | JGI IMG/M metagenome (GOLD analysis project Ga0070679, IMG submission 65652) | Corn rhizosphere microbial communities from Kellogg Biological Station, Michigan, USA - KBS C6-3B metaG | ecosystem: Host-associated > Plants > Roots > Rhizosphere | place: USA: Michigan... | reverse complement strand
GTGCTGGTGTTGCTTGAGTAAGTGGTCGCCGGGGGCTGCCCCGAACTGCAACCGGCCGCGACCAGCGCGACGGCTGCAAAGCCAAGAGTGCGTTTCATCCTGGAATCCTTTGGTTGATGGTGAGTCGAGTGCGTTCCCGTCTCCGCGATCCACATCATTCGGCATGACACGGCAACGGAGGAACTCTCGATGATCTAATTAGGCGCGCTCGATTGATCACGATAGGTTCGGAAAGTACCCAAACCTCCGGCAGCAGGAATTCAGTAAAACATTTTTGCGATATCTTGCCGCAAACAGGCGTTGTGCCAAACCACCCGCTTCCACCGAGAAGGAATGCTTCGGAAAATACTCAGACGATTCGGGTAATACCGTGCTCGCGGAATATCGGCGTCGGTGCTAAATTGACTTTGCTTCGATCGCCGCTCCGCTGCGGGAGATAGAGCCGAGGCAGCAAGTGGGTCGAAATGAAAAAGACACTCCGTGCGCGGCAAGTCGCGGTCGCTCGGCCGCCGCCGGCCCGGACAATGCGTTCATCCATCAGTAGCGGGCCTAAGAAACACAACGGTCATTTCGCAAAGGCCTCTCGGACCCGCAGCCCAAAGAATCTCGAAAACATTCTGAACAGTTCAGGCATCGCGATCCTGAGTCTAGACCATACTCTCAGGCTTCGCTTCTTCACGCCAGCAGCTGCGTCCCTGTTCGAGATCGCCGTCGCAAATCTCGGGCAGCCGCTCGCGCAGATCACGCGCCGCTTTACGGACGATGATTTCCTGCTCGATGCTCAAACCGTGATTAACACGAGCGTGTCGCTGTGGCGCGAGGTCCAGGCCGACAACGGCGCGTGGTATAACCGCCGCCTTCTACCCGACCGCACCGAGGACAATGATATTCAGGGCGTAGTCGTCACTTTTGCCGATGTTTCGGAGATGAAAGCGGCAGAACAAGAAGTCGAGGCCGCACGCTCCCATTCCAACAGCATCATCGATACCATTCGCCAATCCCTCATCGTGCTCGACTATGAGATGCGTATCGTTTCGGCCAGCTCGTCCTTTTACCGCAACTTTGCAATCACGCCCGTGAGCGCGGTAGGGCAGAACCTGCTGGACCTCCGCGATGGCTGTCTCGACGTGCAAGCGCTCCGCAGCTTCCTCGATCGAATTGCGTCGAACCAAGACGTGGTCGGCGACTACGAGATCGAGATCGATCTGCCGCCGCGCGGGCGTCGTGTCTTTCAATTTAACGCGCGCGAGATCGCGGCGAGGCCCCCCGCGAAGAGAAGGATTCTGCTCGCCATCGATGACATTACCGATCGTAAGAGTGTCGAAGCGGCGGTCGAGACCGCCAAGCGGCAAGCCGAACGCGCCAATCTGGGCAAGTCGCGTTTCCTTGCGGCCGCCAGCCATGATCTCCGTCAGCCGCTGCAGACCATCGCCCTGTTGCAGGGGATCTTGGCCGCCACGATAACGGATCCGGATAGTTCGAAGCTCGTCACGAGGCTTGGCGAGTCATTGGATGTGATGGCCGGTATTCTGAATAAGCTTCTCGACATCAACCAGCTTGAGGCCGGGGCCGTCACGCCGGAGGTAAAGAATTTCCCGGTCAATGCCATCTTTGACCGGCTGCGGCCGGACTTTGCCCAGCAGGCCAAGGACAGAGGACTTCGCTTTCGGATGGTTGCGAGCCACCTCAATGTAAGAAGCGATCCGACCTTGCTCGAACAAATTGTCCGAAACCTGATTTCCAACGCGCTCAAATACACACGCCATGGAAAGATATTGCTCGGTTGCCGGCGACATGGCGACCGGCTGCGCATTGAGGTCTGGGATACTGGTCCCGGCATTCCCGCGGGGCAACTCACGGCGGTCTTCGAGGAGTTTCATCAGCTCGATAATCCGGCCCGCGAGCGGGCCCGCGGCCTTGGTCTCGGTCTATCGATCGTACAGCGGCTCGCCGATCTGCTGGGGCACCGCGTCGACGTGCGCTCGCGCCCGAATCAAGGCTCGGTATTTTCGATCGAGGTGCCCAGCATCGTCGCTGGAACGGGCGATGCGCCTGGGACGAGGAGGCAACAGCCCCCGGCACATGTCACGGCGGGCGAATCAATCCTCGTCATCGAGGATGACCCGGCGATACGCGAAATGTTGCAGTTACTCTTTGAGATCGACGGCTACCGCACCGCAGTTGCTGCGGACGGATGGCGCGCGCTTGAATTGATTGCGCACGGCGGTATACGCCCGGATATTATCGTCGCCGATTACAATCTGCCGAATGGGCTGAACGGCCTGGAGGTCGCCGGGCGTCTTCGCCAAACCTTCGGTAAGAGGCTTCCCGTGCTCGTCGTGACGGGCGACATCTCGACCGATACCTTGCGGGCAATTGCCGGCGCCAATTGTATTCAACTGAACAAGCCTATCAAAGCGGACGAATTGACCCGCTTGGTCCGCGCTCAACTCGTGGCCGCGCGACAAAAGCCCGACCGGACGGCGGGTCGACTGGCCGCCAAGCCTGTCGACGGAACACTGAGTCCAACTGTTTTTTTGATCGACGACGACGACAATCTGCGCGAAGCAATGCGCGATCTGATCGAGCGCGAGGGCAGGCCCGTCGAAGCCTTCGCGAGCGGCGAAGCTTTTCTCGAAGCCTATCGCCCGGGCCGCAAGGGATGCCTTTTGGTCGATGCGCGTCTGCCCGGGCTGGGGGGACTGGCGCTTCTGCAGCGGCTTAAGGCCGAGCATCACGGTCTGCCGTCGATTATGATCACGGGTCACGGCGAGGTCGCAATGGCTGTGGAGGCAATGAAAGCCGGCGCCATCGACTTCATCGAGAAGCCGGTCAGCCACGAAGAGCTGATCGCGGCGGTCGACCGCGCGCTCGAGCTTACGCAGGATTCGATGGCGTTATCGGCTTGGCACAATGAAGCGGAAACTCGCATCGCCGGCCTGACGCCCCGCGAACGACAGATCATGGAATTGGTCATTGTCGGCCGTGCGAACAAAATCATCGCCGCGGATCTGAGGATCAGCCAGCGCACGGTTGAAAACCATCGTGCTGCCGTCATGAAAAAGACCCGCTCGAAATCCGTTTCCGATCTCGTTCGCCTCGCCATCGCGGCGGCCCGAGACGAGAGGCCGGTCGCTTGATCGCACCTGCGCCCGTGACTACCACAACCGCCGCACCCCGGCGCCATCGACGCACATCTCTCCTTTATCGCGAATACCAAGTGAGGGCTTGCGGTCCTTCGGGCAAAGGCCAGTGGGTTTTCATGACGAGATCGCTTACGCCCTGACACGCCGGGCAGCCGGCCTAGCCTAGGTATATTCCGAGTCTGTTTTTCATCTGCTTTTCGCGCCTACTTGATGCCGCTGCGCCTCACCACGGGATCGTCGGAATCCGCTGCGTCGCGATCTCAATCAAGGTGAGCGGGGAGATCGGGTATACCGCCCGTATCGCCGACGCACGGACGTGATTGTTGCAAATCCAATCATGTCATCTGTCTGTGTTTTTTTGCGGTCGCCAGGTGAGCCATCGCGGCGGCGAGTTCGGGATCACCATTCACTCTCCCGAGACAACGCCCACGGGGTTCGGTTCTGTCGCCGTCATCGATCGCTATCGATTGAAGGCCCGTGAGTGGATCGGGAGCCGGATGATGCATCTCTACGAAGCGGTTGCGGTCGCGATGGCAGCAGCACTCCTGCTTCTGCTCCTTATTCGTCGCAAGAAACCGCTGGGTGCGATGAAATTTTGGCGAAATCGAGAGACAAGGGATCGAGAGAATGGACTCCTTGGCTGGACCACAGTGGCGTCACCTCTGTTTCTCGCTGCCATCATCGTAATGGGGTTCGCATTGCTGAGCGCAAGAAATCTGACAGGGGGGAACCCGATCGCGCAGCGGTCGACGGAGCATTCGACAGCAATTCAAAATCTTTTTTTCAAGCGCCGGTAAGTGCGCGCTGGAGCGCAGACAATCGTCCGTCATGGCATTGGTGCTTTGACGAACACCTGGTCGCGAGCCGCCGATTGCCTTGGCTTCTGGTGGTCCACGCGCCGGCAGCCGTCTCATCCGGAACACTTGATGGCGCCGCCGGTGTGATCGCGTTCGCGATGCCATGTGCGAGTCTTGCTTGCTGCGCGATTGCTTCGAGCGCCGCCGAAACCGTCAAGGGCTTGTCTATTGGTCCGCTTAAGCTTTGTTCGTCTTGGCGCATTTTTCAAATAAGACCGCGCGCCGCTAGGTGTTTTCCGATTCTATCTTCGCGCACCGATCAATCCTAGGTTTTGACGCCATTCCACCATCGGCATTCCGTTGGAGAAGTCCATGGGCGCGTTCCGACTCGACCTAAAACGTGACGCCCTGGCGGAGGCGCATGAGAGCCAAGCCGCTCGGTGGCATGCGCAGCGTGCCGCGCAAGGCCGCAATGATGTCACGAGGAAACCCGCAACTGCGCAACCGATCGGCGCCGTTTGCCGCCCATGACGATCGAACACCCGATATACCTGAACACATTCACGAGGAGTTAGGCCATGAGCCACAAGAACATTCTCAAAGCATCTCTTGTTTTTGGCAGTTCGGTTTTGCTCGCGGGTTGCTCGGGCTGGTCCTATCGCCCGCCGATGAACGGTAATTACAATACCGAGTCGATGAACCATTCGCGGGTCGTTGCCAAAGCGCCTCCCGCCGGCGGAAACTTCGGTCAGGAATTGGCCCACGATTACGCTGGGCTTGCCGACTTTCTTTCGCATTCCGGACATACCTCGCGAGGCGATTGGGCCGATACAGACTATTTCGCACGCAAAGGCATGGCCGCGGAACGCGGCGAAATCGTCCCGCCGGAAGACAATCGCAATTGGGCGATCCCGCTCGAACAACCTTATGGATTTCGCACCCAGATGGCTCAGGCGCGGGTGCGCCTTGTCAACGATCTCGACAATGGCGGCCGCGACCGTTTTCCCGCCCTCGCGGCGCGCGCGCAGGTCGCTTACGATTGCTGGCTTGAACGCACCGAAGGGGATTGGGTGCACGAGATCGACGGGACCTGCCACAAGCAGTTCGTCGCGACGCTCGACGAGCTCGAACGGAATCTCCGCGGCGTGGCGGCAGTTCCGCCAGCCGCCGCCAAAGCCAGTCCGGTGCGACAGTACAATGTCTATTTCGATTTCGATAAGTCGGCTCTAACGCCACAAGCGCGCGAGATCGTCGATCGGGCAGCGATCGAGGTCCGGCGCAACAAGTCGAGCCGGATCGCACTCGTGGGTAAGGCCGATCTCTCTGGTACCGACCCTTATAACTTGTCGCTCTCGCATCGCCGCGCCGATACGGTGCGCGGAGCGCTGATCGCGGGTGGCGTGCAGGCCGATCAGATCGACGAGCGTTGGGTGGGTGAGCGCGAACCACCAGTTCCGACGGGACAGGGTGTTCGCGAACCACGCAATCGCGTGGTGGAGATTACGCTGAACTAGAGCCCCGACTCATAAAATCCATCAGACAACGACGACTTTCGTGCCGCGCGCGCCGAGCCAAAGGCGCAGATCGGTGTTGTCCTAGGCTCTGTCGCCGGGCATTTTCCTGGGCCAGTTTGGACGCCCGATCGGCCGCTTTGCCGGCGGACAATCATGCGCCCCGCCACCGGTGAGAAGGGATGGAAAGAAGACGGCCTAGGGATCGCATCAGGGGGTACAACGTTTTTACGGATGGGTGCGATGCTGCGCTTACGAGGCAATGCCTCGCAGCGGAGACGTAGCGCTGCCGACCCTTGAGGCGCGGTGATGCGGGGATGCTTTCACGCCCGGCGCAAGCCGACAACGGGCGCTAAGGATATGCGATGCCTGCCGCGGCGCCGGGCGGGCCGTACAGCCCTGTTAGTCGCCGCCTTCGGCATGACCCTTCTCGCTTCCATTGCAGCGGCCATCGCGGCTGTCCCACAAGGCGTTTGGCTGATCGACGCAAAGGTGGCCGTTCAGATCTTTGATTGCAGCAATCTGTTGTGCGGTCGGATTCTGTGGCTGGAGAAGCCACGCAATGCGCAGGGTCAGCTGGACCTCGACAGAAAAAACCCCAACCCCGCGCTGCGGCAGCGCCAGCTATGCGGTTTGACCATTTTCTGGGGGTTGCATCCTGCCGGTCCTGATCATTGGACGGGCGGCTGGTTTTACAATCCGGATGACGGGAAAACATACAACATTGCCGCGGACCTCACATCCGCCGACACGATCATAGCCCGCATCTATGAGGGATTCCGTTTCTTCGGCAAGACCAAGATTCTGCGGCGGGTGCCACAAGGCACATCGGAGGGATGGTGCTGAACGGCCGGCTTCTCGTCCGACGGCGCAGGCAGCAGCGAAATCAGGCTCCGGCCAGAGCCCGCTGAATGGCGTTGCCGAGCTCCGGATCACGAAAGGGTTTCTGCAAGACAATCGCGCCGGGTCTCAGCGCCCGCACCGACGCAGCGTCGCCGCTGATAAACACATGTGGAACAAACTCGTTGCGCAAGATTTTGTCGACCGCCGCGACGCCACTCCCCTTATTCAATAAGGCGTCGACGATCATCAGATCCGGCTTGCATTGCGCGGCTTCCGCCACCGCCTCGGCTTCGGTGGCCGCGATTGCGCAGACAATATGACCCATCTCCGCCAAGAGGTCGGCATAGAGAATTCCGATAAGCGCGTTATCTTCCACAACGAGAATACGCAACGCCTTCAACGTCGCCTTGATCGTTTCCGGCATGCCGTCCCCCCGGTTTAACTATCGTGCAGCTCTGGATGACCCGCGCATCATCAATGAGCGTTCCGCGCCAGGCTCGATGAGCATACCACGCAGAGAGCTGGCGCGGTCGGCTAAATCCTGCCCATGCCTCCTCCTAGACCTCCAAACAGCCATAGCAGCACGAGAACGAGAATCACGAGGCCAAGAACGCCTCCCAATCCGGCTCCGCCGTAACGACCATGAGCGTAGTAGCCTCCACCGCCGCCGAGCAGGAGAATCACCACGATGATGATAAGAATCGTACTCATCAGCCATAATCCCACAAAATTTTAATCGTTGCTAAAGAGCCGATCGGGAACTTTGCCGTAGATCCGGCGGAGCGCACGACGGCGAATATCCGGCCTCTGCGTCTATGAGTGCACAGAAGTTTTCGGCGACAGAATCGACGCCGCCCTGGGCGGCTCCCTCCGCCTACTTCTTCAGCGCGTCCTTCAAGCCGCCGAAGGCTTTCTGAATCTTGCCTGCGGCCTTGTCGCTCTTACCCTCGGTAGTCAGCTTCGCATCACCGAGGGCCTTGCCGGCCGTCTCCTTGATCGCGCCCTTGGCTTCTTTGCCCGCGCCAGCGATTCGATCCTTGTCCATGTCGTCGTCACTCCATTTGTTGATGACCGCCCAGCGCAGCCGCTGCCGGCAAAATCGAGCTATAAGAGAGCATACGGAGATAACGGGGTTGCCGGCAGATTCGGAAACTACTCAGACGCCCGGTTTCCCTCTGGGCGGTGCCCCTAGCGGTGGGCGGCCAGCCGTGGCAGAATGGTCATGCCGGGCCATCCGCAGGACGAAAGCGGTTGATCTGCTTTATTTTCGTGGCGCGTACCGTGGCGACCTGAGGTTGTGCGCGGAGATTTCCGGCGCACAAAAGTGAAATTGAAATGCCAAAACGACGGCCATCTCAAGACAATTCGGGCCCATCGAGCTTGGATGGCCAGGCCATATTGGCGCGCGGGCCGCCCCATGACCCAAAGGATTTTCCAGTCGTCGGCATAGGCGCCTCGGCTGGGGGGCTCGAAGCCTGCACCAAGCTTCTTGGTGCTCTGCCCCCCGACAACGGCATGGCGTTCATTCTCGTACAGCACCTCGATCCGACACATGAAAGCATGATGGCGGAGTTGCTGGCGCACCGCACCCTGATGACCGTGGTGCAGGCCAGCAACGGCATGCGGCTCGAAGCTCAGCATTTCTACATCATTCCGCCCGGAAGCTATCTCTCGGTCAGCGACGGGGCCTTGCACCTCTCGGAACCCGAAGCGCGCCACGGCGCACGCCTGCCATTCGACTTTTTGCTGCGCTCCCTGGCGGAGGAATATGGCGAGCGTGCCATCTGCGTCATCCTATCCGGAACCGGTGCGGACGGCAGCCTCGGCCTCAAGGCCGTCAAGGAAAAGGGCGGGCTCATCATCGCGCAAGATCCAGAGGAAGCTGCTTATGACGGTATGCCTCGGAGCGCGATCCTGACGGGTGCGGTCGATCTGGTCCTCCCGCTGGCGGACATTCCGGACGCGCTCGTCAAATTCCACCGCCGGATGACCCTCACCCGCGTGGCCGATGGTCCAGGCGAAAGGGACACCTCTCCGGACTGGCTGCCCAAGATCATCGACCTCCTCCGGACGAAGACGTCCCATGATTTCAGGCTTTACAAGGAGGGGACGCTGCGGCGCCGGATCGAGCGCCGCATGGCGATGGCCGCGATCGAGACCGATGGCATGGAGCGATATCTCGACGTGCTGAAGGGCGATGCCAAGGAACTCGACCGGCTCTCCACGGATCTGCTCATCAACGTCACCAGCTTCTTCCGCGATCCCAAGGTATTCGACGCCCTGAGCGAAAAGATCATTCCCGATCTGATCCGCGGCCATTCCATCGATCAGCCGTTGCGCCTCTGGATCGCCGGATGCAGCACGGGCGAGGAGACCTATTCGCTCGCCATGCTTTTCCGGGAAGAAATCACGGCGGCGAAGCGGGAGATCAAGCTGCAGATCTTCGCATCCGACGTCGACGCCGATGCGGTCGCGACGGCCCGGGAGGGCCTCTACCCGGAGTCGATCGTGGCAGATGTTTCGGCCGCGAGGCTGACCCGCTTCTTCTCGAAGGACGACCACGGCTATCGGATTTTGCCGGAGCTGCGCGCCACCATCGTCTTCGCGGTGCAGGACGTCCTGACCGACCCGCCATTCTCGCGCCTCGACATGATTTCATGCCGGAATCTGCTCATCTACCTGCGCCCCGAGGCCCAGGAAAAGGTTATCTCGTTCTTCCACTTCGCCTTGCGCGAGGGCGGCATTCTCCTGCTCGGGAGCGCCGAGACGATCGGCAACTCCAAAGGCCGCTTCGAGGTCATCTCGAAGTCGGAGCGGCTCTACCGGCATATCGGGCGCACCCGGCCGGGCGAGCCGGGTTTTTTGTTCGGAGCCGCCGACGGCGCGCGGCTGCCGGCACGCCTGCCACAGGGTCAGGCGCCCTCCCGGCAAATCGCGCTCGCCGAGGGTTGCCGCCGCCTCATCATTGACACCTATGCACCCGCGGCGGTGCTGATCAATCATAGGCTGGAATGGCTTTATTCCTTGGGACCGACGGAACGCTATCTGCGCGTGCCGCAGGGCCACCCGAGCTTCGACCTGCTTGCCATGGTGCGTCCGCATCTGCGGATCAAGCTCAGGGCCGCGATCCATCAAGCCATGCGGGACAAAGCCCGCATCGTCATCCCGGGCGGCCAGACGAACTACGAAGGCAAGCCTGGCGCGTTCGAGATCTCGGTGCAACCGGCTCTGATCGACAGCGAAGATCTGCTGTTGGTCTGCTTCATCGACGACCCGGCGCCGGTCCATAAGAAAACTCGGACAGGTACACCGCACGACGTCGAGCGCGTCGCCGAACTCGAACGGCAATTGGAGACAACGCAAAGGGAACTTCAAGCCGCGATCCACAGCCTCGAAACCTCGAACGAAGAGCAGAATGCGATCAACGAAGAGGCCTTGTCCGCCAACGAGGAATACCAATCGACCAACGAGGAGCTGCTCACATCGAAGGAAGAATTGCAGTCGATGAACGAGGAGCTAACGGCCCTCAACAGCCAGCTTCAGGAAACGCTGGAACGGCAGCGAACGACGGCCAGCGATCTGCAGAACATCCTCTACAGCACCGACGTCGCGACCATTTTCCTCGACCTCGACCTCAGCATCCGCTTCTTCACGCCAGCAACCAAATCGCTCTTCAACATCATACCCACCGACATCGGCCGGCCGCTCGCCGATCTCAACTCGCTCGCCGCCGATATCGATTTGTTGATCGAAGGTCAAACGGTGCTGCAAACGCTCTCGCCGATCGAGCGGGAGGTCCAGACGCGGGACGGTCGATGGTATGTGCGCCGGATACAGCCCTACCGCGCCCAAAACGACGCGGTCGAGGGCGTCGTCATCACATTTGCCGATATCACCGAGCGCCGCCGGGCTGCCGATGCGCTGGAGTCCGCCAAGCGTGAAGCGCAGCAGGCCAATATCGCCAAGTCCCGCTTTCTTGCCGCCGCGAGCCATGACCTTCGGCAGCCGCTTCAAGCCATTAGCCTGATGCACGGCGTTCTGGCCAGGAAGATTCGGGACGACAACAAGGACGAAGCCCTGGCCCTGGTCAGGCGCCTCGACGAAACCGCCGCCGCCATGTCGGGCATGCTCAACACGCTGCTCGACATCAACCAGCTCGAAGCCGGGACGGTACACCCCCAATTCGCCAATTTTCCGATCAATGACCTGCTCGAGCGCTTGCGGGATGAATTCACCTACCATGCCGGGGCGCAAAAGCTTCTTTTGCGCGTGGTCGGGTGCGGCCTTTCGGTCCATAGCGATCCGCGTCTTCTCGAGCAGATGCTTCGCAATCTCCTATCGAACGCGCTGAAATATACAAAGCGGGGAAAGGTGCTGCTTGGCTGCCGTCGACAGGGGGGGAAGCTGCGCATCGAGGTTTGGGATACCGGCATCGGCATTGCGGAACAGGATCTTCAGACAATCTTCGGCGAATATCATCAACTCGGCAATGCCGCGCGGGAGCGCGGTCTCGGCCTCGGGCTCGGTCTCGCCATCGTGCAACGTCTGTCGACCCTGCTTGGCCATCCGGTGCATGTCCGCTCGCAGCCCGGCAAGGGCTCGGTCTTTTCCATCGCGGTCCCGCTCTCCCCGAATGG
>Ga0070679_100006447_pt1 | contig 10935 bp, 8 predicted proteins | sample KBSC63BmetaG_FD_65652 | JGI IMG/M metagenome (GOLD analysis project Ga0070679, IMG submission 65652) | Corn rhizosphere microbial communities from Kellogg Biological Station, Michigan, USA - KBS C6-3B metaG | ecosystem: Host-associated > Plants > Roots > Rhizosphere | place: USA: Michigan... | reverse complement strand
CCTGCTTTGCGCAGCATGCGGATGGCAGTCGGCGACGTGTGGAAGATGTTGACGTCAAGGCGCTCGGCAATGCGCCACGGGCGTCCAGCGTCAGGATAGTTTGGGACGCCTTCGAATAACACGCTGGTCGCTGCCAGGGCCAGTGGTCCGTAAACAATGTAGGAATGTCCAGTAATCCAGCCGATATCCGCCATGCACCAGTAAACATCTTCAGGGTGGATGTCCTGAATAAACTTTGAAGTCCCCGTGACATAGGCCAGATACCCGCCCGTTCCATGCTGGCAGCCCTTGGGACGTCCCGTGGTGCCGCTGGTGTACATCAAAAAGAGCGGCGCTTCTGAGGGCATGGATACCGGATCGACTTTTTGTCCGGCATATTTCTTCAGCACTTCATCCACAAAATAATCGCGGTTGGGAACCATCGGCTTGGCGGAGTGATATTTCCCCGGGTGACGGCGCCAGACCAGGACTTTCTCGATCTTCGTTCCTTCCTTTTCCGCTGTCTCCACCGCGAGGTCTGCTTTTTCCCGGTGGTCGGTCATGTTGCCACTGCGGTAGTAGCCGTCAATGGTGACGAGGATCTTGCTGCCGGAATCGGCGGCGCGCATTCCGCAAGCCTCGCCGCTGAATCCACCAAACACCACTGAGTGAATTGCTCCCAGGCGTGCGCAGGCCAGCATTGTGATTGGAAGTTCGGGAACCACTGGCATGTGGATGGTGACGCGATCGCCGGTTTTCACGCCGCAGAAATCACGCAGAAGCGCCGCCATCTCGTTTACTCGATGATAGAGTTCCTGGTAGGTGATCGCTACCGGCGCGTCTTCTTCCGGTTCGCCAACAAATATGAATGCGGCCTTGTTCTTATGCTTATCGAGATGGCGGTCAACGCAGTTGTAGCTTACGTTGAGCTTGCCGCCCACATACCATTTCCAGAACGGCGCATCACTGGTATCGAGCGTGGTATGCCAGTAATGATCCCAGCTCAGCAGATCAGCGTACTCACGAAAACATTCCGGAAAATTCTTTTCGCCGAAGCGTTCGTTCACCGCCGGATCGGAAAGATTCGCCTGGCCTGTGAATTTTGCACTTGGATAGTAGTACTGCTCTTCGCGCCAATGGACTGCAATGTGAGCTTCAGTAAGATCGGTTTCCTGGTCGGGATTGGTTAGGCGAGCGTCAGCCATTTTCTTTGACCTCAATATCGAACTCGATTTTTTCGAACTCGAAGGGCCCGCAGGGGGGTGAGCCGCAATGGTAAGGCGGGTGGCTTGCGCCACCCGCTGTTCGAATCAGATTAATCCTACACCTCAGCAGCACCTCTGCTGCAAGCGATGAGGAACGATCCTATTTGCCCGAGACTTCCTGCCATATCCGTGTTCCGTGAGTCTCTCGGAGCAGGATCGAGCCCACGATGAACGTGAGCGCGGCAATGCCAATGGGGTAGTAGAGCCCGTCAAATGGATTGCCGGTAGCTGCCGGAATCCAGACACATATAAGCGGCACCAATCCTCCAAAGACGCCGTTACCTATGTGATAGGGCAATGACAAGGAGGTATAGCGCACCTTTGCGGGGAATGATTCCACAAGGAATGCAGCGATTGGCCCGTAAACCATGGTCACAAAGATGACCTGGATAAAGATGAGCCACATGAGTTTGTTTTTGTCAGCATTGTTCGCCGGACCGGCGGGTACGGCTTTCCCCGTCGCGTCAAGGGTTTGGGGAGTGAGTACCGTGGCACCAGTTACTTTGTTCTTGCTCGCATCCACATGAGTTACATTGTTGCCGGCAGCGCGCTGCATTGCAGGATAGAGTCCGAAATTCGTGCCCGGAATCCGATAAGTCAGGCAAGCGAGGAGAAGGCCGGCCATGATGATCTTTTTCCGGCCGATCCGGTCAGACAGCCATCCAAACAACACGAAGAATGGCATTCCGAGCAGCAGAGCCTTGGCCACGATGATGTTGGCATCACGCGACGGAACTCTGAGAATCGTGGTCATGAAGAACAGGGCAAAGAATTGCCCTGTGTACCAGACCACGCCCTGACCAGCGGTAGCGCCAAACAGAGAGATAAGGACCTGTTTGGCATTCGGCCATTGCGTGAAAGCGTCCTTCAGAGGCTGTGCGGAAGTCATGCCCGCGCTCTTGATCTGCTGGAAGATGGGAGACTCTTCCATCTGCAGCCGGATGTAGAGCGAGATGGTAACAAGGAGTAACGACGCAAGGAACGGAATGCGCCAGCCCCAATTTTTGAAATCAGCGTCGCTCATTGCGGCCTGCGTTCCCAGGATGACTGCGATCGAAACGAACAGACCGAGCGTTGCAGTAATCTGGATGAAGCTGGTGTAGAAGCCGCGCTTATTGTCCGGAACGTGTTCGGCGACATAAACCGCGGCGCCGCCGTATTCACCGCCAAGAGCCAGTCCTTGAAGGATACGGAGAATGATCAAAATGACGGGCGAAAACCAGCCTGCGGTAGCAAAGGTTGGTAGAGCTCCGACCAGTGCCGTTGCGCCGCCCATGATCGTAAGCGTAACAATGAAGGCGTACTTACGTCCGACAAGGTCGCCAATGCGGCCGAAGAACAAAGCGCCGAACGGCCGAACCGCGAAACCGACGAAGAAAGTCGCCAAATACGCGATGTAAGCAAACACCTGATTGCCGGGAGGATAAAACTTGGGCGCCAGATATATGGCCAGTGTGCCAAAGATGTAGAAGTCGTACCACTCAATCATGGTGCCGACAGATGATGCCAGAATGACCGCCCAGATCTTGGACTGGGCTATCTGATTTGAAGAAGTTACTGGCATGGAAGCGCTTGACATTGTGGCCCTCCTGGGAAGGTAGGCAGACCGGCCAAGGGTCTGACTCCAGTTGAGATTTGTCTACTCTAGCCTCTTCGTTGCGATCCGGGAAACAATCCAAGAACCTGCCGCACCGCTACTCAGAAGGTGCGGGAAAACCCCTCCAAATTCGAATGGGGAGAGGGTGCTTCTCAGTATTTGGCACACAAGGGTATTCGGATTACAAGTATTGTCAAGAGGAAACGGCAAAACAGTGCTTCTTGACGCACCTGCCGCCACGCCTGACGGCGTTAAGAATCGCCGTCTTCTCAGAACTTCCGGGAATGCTCCCTGGCCCAGCGTTCCACCACCACCTTCTTCTCAGTGTAGAACTCCACTGAGTCGCGGCCCTGCCCGTGCAACACGCCAAAGAAGCTGTCTTTCCAGCCGCTGAAGGGGAAATATGCCATGGGCGCGGCCACTCCTATATTGATGCCGATATTCCCTGCCGGGGCCTCATAGCGAAAACGTCGCGCTGCAGAACCGCTGGAGGTAAACAGCGACGCCTGGTTCCCGAAAGCGCTCCGGCTCAGGAATGCCATAGCTTCATCCATATCTTTGGCGTGCACCAGGCTGAGCACCGGTCCGAAGATCTCGGTATCCGCCAGATCGCTGGTAGAAGGCAGGTCATCAATGATCGTCGGCCTGACGAAGCTGCCTCGTTCGTACTTCGGAACTTTAGCCTTGCGACCGTCAACAATCACTTTTCCGCCCTGCTTCGCACCGGCATCGATCAGGGACTCAATCCTCGATTTGCTTGTCTCTGTTATCACCGGCCCCATCTGCACTCCGGACTCGAGCCCATTCCCGACCTTCAATGATGATGCCGCAGCACTGACCGAGTCGCGGAACGTCTTCTGAGCCTCACCGACGGTCACGGCCACCGAGACAGCCAGACACCGTTGCCCCGCGCAGCCAAACGCGCTGTCGCTGATGATCTGGGTCGTCATCTCCATATCAGCGTCGGGCAGCACGATCACGTGGTTCTTCGCGCCTCCCTGGCATTGAGCGCGCTTCCCTCGTTCTCCTGATCGTGCATACACGTGCCGCGCCACCGGAGTTGAACCCACAAAACTGATTGCCCGGACTTGTGGATCATCGATGAGGTTGTTCACCACGTCTTTTCCACCATTGACGATGTTCACAACACCTTTGGGAAGCCCTGTCTGTTCCAGCAACTCCATGGCCCTCTTCATCGTGAGAGGCACGCGTTCGGAGGGCTTAAGCACAAAGGTGTTGCCGCAAGCGATGGCATAAGGAAGAAACCAGAATGGGATCATTCCGGGAAAATTGAACGGAGTGATCGCCGCAACCACGCCGAGCGGCTGGCGAATCATTATCTCGTCGATGCCTCGGGCGACGTCTTCGAGGTTGTAGCCCTGCATCATGGTGGGAATGCCGCAGGCTACCTCCACATTCTCGATGGCACGCCGCAACTCTCCCTTCGACTCTCCAAGGGTTTTCCCATTTTCCTGTGTGATGATCTGCGCCAACTCATCAAGATGTGCTTCCAGCAGATGCTTCAGTTTGAAGAGATACTGGATCCGATCTTCCGGCGGTGTGCGACGCCATTCCGGGAAGGCCGCAGCCGCGGCATCCACGGCCGCACTGACTTCACCAGCACTGGACAACGGGGTTCTTGCAATGACCGCGCCGGTGGCGGGATTCACCACATCCAGCCACTCGCTCGCCGGCGAATCCTTCCACTGCCCGTTGATGTAGTTTGGAACGGCGACCGCGGCAACTGTGCTGCTGCTCATGTGTCCCCCTGAACCCGCGCTGAAGTTGTTGACATCTCCATTCAATCACAGCCGTCGAGTGCGCATCCAACCTGTGCCGGAGGCCCGCGCCTTCGCTCCTGTGAGCTTAAGACTCTGCACCCTTCAATTGCACTTGTCCAGTTTCGCGCTACGGAGCTATTATTCACACGCCCCGATTCGCCGTCGTTCGCACGCGTTCTATCTGTTTCCAAGCACAAGATAGTCATCTTCAGGAGATGAATATGCGCATTTTGTCACTTCGTGATCATTTCGGTCGTGCTCTGATGTTTGGCGTTGTTTTTCTGATCCTCTGCATGGCTTCAGCTGCTGCTCAGGACACCATCACCATAGGCGTCGTGCTTCCGACCACCGGCAGTGAAAGCAAGCCCGGTCTTTATCAGAAAGAAGGGATCGAACTCGCGATCAAGCAGATCAATGATGCCGGCGGCATCATGGTGAAGAGCAAGGGCAAGAAGCTCAAAGTCAACGAGATCTTCTACGACGACAGCACCGACTCGAAGAAATCTGCTTCACTCGCCGAGCGCGCCATGAGTGCCGACAATGCTGTCGCCGTGATAGGTGGATACTCCACCGTCCTTGGCATCGCCGAGTCAGTGATGGCGGATCGTTACAAAACGCCCTGGATAACAACCGGCGCGGGCGCCACAGCGATCTTTGGAAAAGGTTACCAGTACGCTTTCGGTTCATTAAGCCCCGTAGCATTGATCGGTACCACCAGCGCCGAATTTCTTGGCGCGATGATTGACCAGGGCAAACTCAAAAAAGGCCTCAAGATTGCCATGGTGGTCGAGAACACTGACCATGGAACAGACTACGTCACGGGCTTTACCGACTGGTCGAATAAGCACCCGGGTTACTTTCAGATCGCAGTAAATGAGAAATTTGAGCTGGGAGCAACCGACTTTTCGAGCATCCTGCAAAAAGTAAAAAACAGCCACGCCGATGTGTTTCTCTCCGATGCTCACCTGCCCGATTACATCACCATGCACCGCCAGTATTTGCAGAATGGTCTACACCACCAGATGATCAGCTATGGTGCGCGCGGACCGGAAGCTGCCGCCCGGCAGGCCCTGGGTGCAGGAACGGACTACATCTTCGCAGGCATCTGGTGGTCAAACAAATTGCCATACCCTCAGGCCAAGAAGTTCGCGACTGACTACAAGGCGTTCACCGGTCATGACGTGGACTCCTGGTATGCTGCTCCGGCTTACGACGGAATGAGAATTCTTGCCAAGGCAATCGAGACGGCAGGCTCACTCGACAAAACAGCCATTCGCGATGCCCTCAAGAAAGTGGAACTCAAGGATTCTGTTCTTCCCGGACAGGTGCTTAAATTTTCTGCCAATGGTCAGGCTGAATATCCATTCGTGATCACCCAGAACAAGCCTGACAATAAGGTGGACATTGTTTTCCCCAAGGACGCGGCGACGGGCGACCCGGTGGCACCGATACCGAACAAATAAAATTCAATGACCGCCATCGAGTACCTGGATCTCTTGTTGAAAGCGCTGCTTCTGGCCGGCGTCTATGCTGCCATGGCAGTGGGCATGACTGTGGTTTACGGCGTAATGAAGATCGTGAACCTGGCTCACGCCGGCTTCCTCATGTTGGGTGCATACTTCGCGCTCGAGATGTTTCAGCGCTTCCACCTTGATCCGATCTGGGGAGCCATCCTCGCCATTCCTGCATTCTTCCTGTTTGGCATGATTGTGCACTGGACGCTCGTGAGATGGCTCCCAAAGTCAGACACACCTACGCTGGCTTCTCTTCTGCTGATGTTCGGTTTCTGGCTTGTGCTGCAGAACATGGGTTACCTTTTCTGGGGAAATGAGGATCAGTCGATTCTCACTCCCCTTACCCTCTCCGCCGTTCACATCGGAGAATCCATCTCAATCCCAAAGGTCAACCTTGTTGTTTTTGCGGCTGCCGCCGTTTGTATGGTCGTGCTACAGGTGATCTTCAATAAAACATGGTTTGGCCGCTCCATGCGCGCCGAAATACAGAACCCATACGCAGCCAAGATTGTCGGCGTTGATGACGAGCGCACATCGCGATTGACCTTTGGCCTCGGTACTGCATTCGCCGGATTTGCAGGTGCCTTGTTAGGAATGCTTTATTCCTTCAGTCCGGATTTCGGACGACCTTTTTTGCTGCGCTCTTTCGTAATCATCGTACTCGGCGGCCTTGAATCGGTTTCCGGCGTGGCGCTTGGTGCCATTGTCCTGGCCGTTCTTGAAACGTTCAGCACTACCATTCCGTTCCCCTGGTATCATCACGGCTGGAATTACTACTACCTCCCGCCCAGTTACCAGCCGGTGATTCCGTTCGCGCTGCTGGTCGTCGTTCTCCTGTTACTTCCAAAAGGCCTAGCTAGCTTGTTCAGCCGGAGATGGAAAGTGGCATGAGTGTTCCTGCAAATGTCCGTCGCTGGCTCAAGCTGATATTGCCGCTCCTACTCCTACTCGCGTTGCTGTTTCTCCCGAAGACAGATCCTGGCGACAATGTCATCCGCATGCTTTTCTTGACGGCCGTATGGACCACCACGAGTCTTGCCTGGAACCTTCTGGGCGGCATGGCTGGCCAGGTCTCATTTGGCTTCGCCGTGTTTTTCGGACTTGGGGCTTACACCACGGCACTGCTGATGCACGCCGGACATAGCCCGTACTTTGGGTTCATTGGAGGAGCGGCGATCGCCGCGCTGGCGTCCTTCTTAATCGGGCTTCCTACATTTCGCCTGCGCGGCCCCTACTTCGTCATAGCCACAATCGGCGTTACGGAGGCCGTCCGCGTGATCATGAACAACCTGGATATCACGGGGGGTTCCAGCGGATACCGTATCCAGGAGGACGGCCCATTCAGGCCTCTGGAGCATTACTACACGGCGATCGCGGCAGTCACCCTCGCGGTGATCGTCTCCACTGTGATCGCATCCAGCAAGTTCGGTTTGGCGCTCCGCGCGATTAAGCAGGATGAAGACGCTGCGGCTGCGGTTGGGGTGAACCCATATGTCTCCAAGCTTTGGGTGCACGCAATTGCCGCCGCTCTTACCGGGCTCGCCGGAGGGATCTACGCGCGTCGCGCCGCCTTCTTCTACCCGGGTGATGTATTCGCATTCCAGACAGGCATATTGATTCTGCTTATGCCCGTGATTGGCGGCATCGGTACAGTCTGGGGGCCGGTTCTTGGGGGTCTGGTGTTTGGAATGGTGGAAGAGCAGATCTCGGTCAAATTCCCCAACCTGCACCTGATGATTTATGGTTCATTATTGATACTGATCATTCTGCTGGAGCCGGATGGGCTGCTCGGGTTGCTGCGCCGGCTGTTCAGGAGGCGGACTCGTGAAAATCCTGGAAGTACAGACGCTGACAAAGTACTTTGGGGGCGTAGCAGCGCTTAAAGATGTCACGTTTGACATCCCGGAAAAGCAGATCTGCGGGTTCATCGGTCCCAACGGCGCGGGCAAGACCACTCTCTTCAGCCTGATTACAGGGGCACAGCGACCTACGGCGGGGAAGATTCATTTCCGCGGCAGCGACGTAACCGGCATGGATCCGGCTGCCCTGGTGAAAAAGGGGGTGGCGCGCACCCACCAGGTAGTACGTCCGTTCAGAGCCATGACAGTGCTCGAGAACGTTCAACTCGCGGTGCACTATGGCCGGCGCGCTGTGACTCGAACACAGGCTGCTCGTGAGCACGCAATGGAAGCCCTGAAACTCGTTGGTTTGGACCGCAGGGCCAGTATGCTGGCCTCAGCTCTCTCTCTGGGTGAGCAGAAGCGGCTCGAGGTGGCACGCGCGCTGGCGACTGTGCCAGAGCTGCTGCTTCTTGACGAAATCTGCGGCGGTCTCACTGGATCAGAAACCAAGGCCATGATGGAGCTATTGCACCGCATACGCGAGGGCGGAACAACGATCATGTACGTGGAACATGACGTAAAGGCAATCATGTCGGTGTGCGACCGCATTACCGTCCTGAACTTCGGTCAGAAACTGGCCGAAGGCAAGCCGGAGGAAATCCAAAATGACGAATCGGTGATTGAAGCCTACCTGGGCAAAAGCACCGTAGGGAGCCACAAAAGTGCCTGAGCAGGATGCCGGCAAGCTGCTGGTTGCTGAAAATATCCAAGTCGCCTACGGCGCGACCCAGGTTCTTTGGGGCATCTCTTTGTCCATCGCGCGTGGCAAGGTGACGTGCATCATCGGTTCCAACGGCGCAGGCAAGACCACCACGCTCAACACCATCGCAGGAGTATTGCCGCTGAGAGGTGGACGCCTCACCGTCAACGGTGTAGACATCTCCTCGATGCTGCCGCGCCAACGTGTGCAACAAAAGATCAGCCTGGTTCCGGAAGGCCGCCAACTCTGGCCGGGTATGTCTGTCGAAGAGAACTTGCTGATGGGCTGTTTCCTGCCGTCCTTGCGTTCAAAAGCACACGCCGGCCTCGACCGCGTGTATCAGCTCTTCCCTCGCCTGAAAGAACGACGCCATCAACTGGCCGGAACCATGTCCGGCGGCGAGCAGCAGATGTGCGCGATCGGCCGCGGATTGATGTCAGCACCACAATTGCTCATGCTTGACGAACCGTCACTCGGTCTCGCGCCTAAGCTGGTCGACGAGATATTCCAGTTCATCAGCAACATCGCCAAACAGGGTGTGACCATTCTCCTCGTTGGCCAGAACGTGAATTACACTTTGCAGGTTTCAGATTACGGCTATGTGATGGAAACCGGCCGCATCACCCTTGAGGGGCCCAGCGAGATGCTCTTCCACAATGAGCACGTAAAAGAAGCTTACCTTGGCGGCGGCGAACACGTACCTGCCGCCCAATAAATGTTTTAAACATTTCTTATCTTTTTTGTTTGAGCAATAATCTGACTCCTCTCCTTTTGCAAAGAAAAGTCTTGCTCTGAAACGTAAATACCTTACAATCCAGACAGCTGACAACTATGGCTACCGAAATCGTTACGGTGGATCCTCCGGTTATACGCGCTGCAGGTGGAATCATCTTGCGCGCAACGCCTCGTGGCGATGAAGTCCTGATCGTGCTTCGGAAATCGGATAAGGAGTGGGTACTTCCGAAGGGCCCGGTCAAGGATGCTGAGTCGTTCCAGGATGCCGCATTACGCGAAGTGGAACAGGAAACCGGCTGTTCCTGTCAGGTCGGAAATTATCTTGGGACCATCAGTTACGCAGAGCACGGCATCCCCAAAGTCGTCATGTTCTGGAAAATGACGGTGGTGCAACATAGGTCGCTTCCGGAGAGTGACGAAGTTCAAGAGGCAGCCTGGGCAACGCTTCCAGTTGCCATCCAACAATTGTCTCAACCTCAGGAAAAGGCGCTGTTGTCACGCCTGGGAGGAAGCTCGATGAAACCAGCTCCCGCTCCGATCGAAGATCCAGTTCCCTCGCCCACCTCCGTAGCTCCGTCAATTGCTTCCCCGGCTGCGACCGCGACTGCACCCGCGCCCATCGCCATGCCAAGACCGGTTTCGCGGAAGCGCGCTTCAATTGAAGACGAGCGCGTGCGCGCGCGATTGCTGCGCGAAGCCGAAGCCTTTCGCGTCGAGCTTTCCTTCCTGCAACAACGCTCCGGTCTGGGCGACCGCTCATGGGCCAACGCCGCGCAAGACCAGCTCGACAATGTAATGCGCTGTCTTGAGACCAATGACATCGAAGGCGGGCTGGTTTGCCTGAATGCCGCGCACCGGTTTGGCGTATACGGGTTGCAACCCACAGAACTGTTCACGCGTGCCGAGATTTTGCGGGAAGAAGCGGACAAGATTTCGTCCTGGCGTGGGGCAGCGATAGAGAAGCTCTTGTCCGTTCCAGACGAGCAGCTTACCGCGGACCGTATTGCCGATGCGATGAAATTGCGAGACGAGGAATCAACTAATCAGCACTACCGTACTCGCCTCGCCGGCGACTTCCTGCGGATCCTGCTGATCGTTTGCAGCGTGGCAGTGCTCGGCATTCTGCCGCTGCTACTACTCACTGGAAAGTCACGCGCTATAGGGCCGGTGCTGCTGTTTGGACTGCTCGGATCGTCATTCTCAGCTGCGCACTCTCTGATGCGCGGCAAGAACGATTCCATGATCCCCAACATGTTCGTCATGCTCACACCAGTTCTGTTCGGGCCTCTTGCTGGGCTTGCGGCGTTCGGGATTCACGAATATTTGTCAGGGGTTTTCAATTTTTCGTACACGCACTGGGGCGCAATGCTCACCATGGCATTCCTTTTCGGGATGCTGGTACAACGAGTGCTCGCCCGTCTTGCCGGCGGCAAGCGCCGAAAAAAGGCTCGGGCCTGACAAGA
>Ga0070679_100006446_pt1 | contig 10935 bp, 13 predicted proteins | sample KBSC63BmetaG_FD_65652 | JGI IMG/M metagenome (GOLD analysis project Ga0070679, IMG submission 65652) | Corn rhizosphere microbial communities from Kellogg Biological Station, Michigan, USA - KBS C6-3B metaG | ecosystem: Host-associated > Plants > Roots > Rhizosphere | place: USA: Michigan... | reverse complement strand
CGTCTTTCCCGCCTGGAAGAGCAGCGCCTCGACGAGCGAGGTCTTTCCCGTCCCGCGGTGGCCGACGACGGCGACGTTGCGGATCTTCCCGGCTTCGATGGGCATCGAGTCCTCCTGGGCTGTGGACGATCTGGTGCTGCGAATCCTACGCCCGCGCCGCCGCACCCGAGAAGCGTGCGAATGCGGCGATCGCGACAGCAGCGAAGGTCCCCGCCGCGATCGCCGCGAACCACGGATCTCCGGCATCGGTGCCGGCGAGCACGCCGTGCAGGCTCGCGAGGAGCCACGCCGGCAGCGTCAGGTAGTGCAACGTGCGCCAGGTCGTGTACGGCAGGCGCGTGCGAAGCGCGTTCGTGATCCCGACTGCCGCCATGAGCTCCATCGCGCACACGCCGAGCCCGACGGCGAGCGGCCGGTACGACGACGTGAACGGAACGAGCTCCTGCCCGAGCGAGATCGGGACGACGCGGTCGAGCAGCAGGGAGCCGCCGTGCAGGACGATGAAGACGCCCGTGAGGATCGCGAGGAAGCGGTGCACCTCCTCGACGGCGAACTTCGGCCACCTGAACGTCGACCTGCCGGCCATCAGCACGCCGAGCAGCACCGAGGCCGAGAGCAGCAGGTACGCGACGATCCCCGCCGAGCGGGCGAAGTACCAAACCGCGGGGCTCAATTCCCGCTCCGGCGCCGCGCGTGTCCGCGCCTGCGCGCTTTGGTGAGCTCCGTCGAGCCTCCGCTCATTACGCCGCGAGCGTCTCGGGTGCGCGCGCAGACCAGCTCTCGTTGAGCGTGACCGCGCCGCTGTGCGCGACGAAGCGGCCGGCGAGGTTGCGCTCGTCGAGCCATGCGGGGCCGCCACGGCCGACGAGCAGCGCCGCCTTCGCCGCGACGTCTGCGATCAGGCAGGTCGACGCTGCGACCGTCACGTCACGCCAGGGGCTGGTGGTCGGGCGGCCGGTGCGCGGGTCGATCAGGTGGTTCTGCGGCACTCCGGCCGCGAGCCAGCGGCGCTTGGCGACGCTCGAGGTTGCGAGCCCACCGTCGTGGAGCGCGATGGTGCCGCCGCCGGGAAGGCCGACGACGACCGGCTCCACCGCGGCGACGTCCCCGCCGGCGGCCACCCACCCGCCGCCGGCGAGCTCGAGCGCGTCGTCGATCGTCTTGCCCTTGACGACGCCGTTCAGGTCGAGCTGCACGGTCTCGGTGCGGAGCAGCCCGCCGCCCTGCAGCGAGATCGAGTGCCACGAGGGAACCGCTGCCGGTACGACCGCGCCGACGTCCTGAGGGAGTAGGACGAAGTCGCGGTCGTATCCGGCGGCGACGATCGCGCTACCGACGGCCGGCGTCACGAGTCCGTCGGTAGCGCGAGCCGCGTCGAGCGAGAGGTGAAGCATCGACGCGAATTCCCCCGAGACGAGCGCCAGGCCCAGGGGCAAGGCGTTGACGCGCGAGAGCTCGGAGGAAGGGCGGAACCTGCTGAAACGGGCGTCGCGCTCTTCGAAGAGCGCTCGCACGAGCCCGACCGGCACGCCGTACGGCAGCGCGACGTCGCAGCCCATCGCGCGGAAGCCGTTCACGACGCCCCCGACTGGACCTGCGGCTGGGCGCTGCCCGACGGGCCGATGTTGGAGTACGACCCGTCGTCTTGTCCGAAGAAGAACGAGCCCGAGTCGTCGGAGGCCGAAGTGGAAGTGACCGTCGTCCTGGCGGCGGCAACCCGCGGGGCGGTGCCGGGATGGGTCACGCGGGCGACCGCCGCGAACCCGCCGAGCGCGACGGCGGCGGTGATGCCGATCGCGTAGCGGGCGAAGGTGACGCGGCGGCGGGCTTTCTCGATCCGGGTCATGCCCCAAGACTGAGGGCGTTCCCTAAGCCGAATCTAAGACCACGGTTGCGGTTGTGTTCAGACTCGCGCGGTCGCGCCGGCGAGACGGGCCTTCAGCCGCAGGATCGCCTTGGTGTGGAGCTGGGAGACGCGCGACTCGGTCACGCCGAGCACCTCGCCGATCTCACGCAGGGTCAGCTCCTCGTAGTAGTACAGCGTCACGACGAGCTTCTCGCGCTCCGGCAGGCGGGCAATCGCCTCGGCCAGCGCCTCCCGCGTCTCGGTCTCGTCGAGCACCTCCGCGGGCCGCGGGCCGCTCGTGTCCTCGATCGTGTCCATCAGCGACACCTGGTCCCCGTCACCGGAGACCGACCAGAGCTCGTCCAGCGCGGCGATCGACGATCGCGAGATATCGGTGAGCGAGTCCTCGAGCTCCTTGATCGTGATCCCGATCTTCTCGGCGATCTGCTCGTCGGTCGGCGCGATGCCCAACTTCGCCTCGAGCTCGGCGATCGCGCGCTCGATCTCGCGGGCACGCGACCGGACGCTGCGCGGCACCCAGTCGAGCGCGCGGAGCTCGTCGATGATCGCGCCCTTGATGCGGGCGATCGCGTAGGTCTCGAACTTGATGTCACGGTCGGGGTCGTAGCGCTCGATCGCCCCGATCAGGCCGAGCAGGCCGTAGGAGACGAGGTCGTTCTCGTCGACGTGCGCCGGGAGGCCGGATCCGAGGCGGCCGGCCACGTATTTGACGAGCGGCGCGTAGGTGAGGATCAGACGGTCGCGGATCCCCTGGTCGCCCGACTGCCTGAATTCGACCCAGAGTGCGTGAGTGTCCTCGCCCGCCACGAATGGAGAATACGCCCTAGGAGCGGGTTTTCCTCAGTGCGGACCAGGCGAGAGATGCCATCCAGGCCGCCAGAGCCCCTGCGGCGACGGCAATCGGCCACCGCGAGGCCTCGGCGCTCCAGACGGCGATCGCGGCGAATCCGAGGGTGATGACCGAGAACAGCACCGCGAGCGGCACGGGGTGAGCGTACTGAGCCGCCGATACAATCCGCGCCGCAACCCAGGGGCGTGGCGCAATTGGTAGCGCACCGGTCTCCAAAACCGGGGGTTGCAGGTTCGAGTCCTGTCGCCCCTGCTCCGTTCGTCGAGCCGAGAACGAGTTCTTCTCCTGCCAGTCGAACGATTTGAACGCACCTCGCTAGGTGCGTTCGGATGCGTTGGAGTTCGTTCGCGACCGTTGCGGCACGGTCCCGGAAGCAACGACGACGGGGTTCGCAGCACGCGAACCCCGTCGTCGTCAGTTACCGATGGGGTCTCGTTACGGCGTCGCGGCAAGTGCTGCCTGCGAGTTGATGAGACCCCATCCGAACTTGGTGTCGTAGTTCGGAACACCGAGATCGGTGGTGTTGCGTTCGATGATCGTTTCGACCTGATCCGGAGTGAGGTTCGGGTCCTTCCCGAGGATCAGTGCGGCGAGACCCGTGACATGCGGCGCCGCCATTGAGGTGCCGCTGTCGTAGTTCCATGCCATCGCCACGTTGAACGCGGTCGCGGTGGCCGGGTGTGCAGCGGCGATCGCTTCGCCGTCGGTCTGCGAGAGCGAGATCGCGGGAATCCACGGCGTGCCGTTGTCGTCGACCGTGGTGAGCGTGCCGTTGAAGTTGCCGGGGCCGTTCGCTGCGTTGTTGTAGAGGATCGCCGCCTTCGCCCCGGCCTGCATCGCACTGTCGACCTTCTGCGAGAAGCTGACTGCGCCACGCTGGATCAGTGCGACGAAATCGGCAGGCGGGCTCGCCCCACAGTCGGTCTTCGTCTGAGCGAGGCCGCAGTTGACAAGCGGCCCGGTGAAGCCCGTGTCAGGCGTCGCCCCTGCGAACTCCATCGGCAGACCGTCGTACGTGGTTCCGTCAATCGTCGCGAAGGCGTCACGACCCTCCGTCCTCGGGAACGAGGACAGGTTGTTCACACCCGGGGCGACGACATCGAGTTGCGCGCCCGTGTTCGAGAACGACGCGAGCTGGTTGTTCGAGTCGACAGCGCCCACCGTGAGAACGCTCTGGTACGCGCCCGGGAACGAGACCTTCTTCGAAGAATCGTTGCCCGACGACACGACAATGAGCGTCCCGTCCTTGCGGATCTGGTTGTAGAGCGCCTCCTCGGCCTGCGACTTATCGCCGCCGCCGAGGCTCATGTTGATGACCTGACAGCCGTGCTGCGCAAGCCACTGAACGCCGGCCATGACTTCGCTCGTCTCGCCGCTCACGGAGCCGTCAGGCTGCGTTTCGAGAACGCGCGCCTCCTTCAGCTTCGCATCGGGCGCCATGCCGACGATCCCGAGACCGTTATCGGCTCCCAACACGATGCCGGAGACATGGGTGGCATGCGTCTCTGTCTTCTGAACCCCGAGGTCATAGACGTCCGTTGCGTGGAGGCCCTCAGTACCGCTGAACACGTCGTAGGTGTCAACGAGGTTCGGCGCGATGTCGGGGTGGCGGGTGTCGAGACCGGTGTCGGCGACGCACGCAGTGACGCCCGTGCCGGTGTAACCCTGTTCATGGGCCTCGACCGTATGCGTCGTAACCAGTCCGTACAGCCCATTGTCGATGCTCGGATCAAGCTGCGACGTCGGCAATGTGCTCGAAAGGGAGAGCGGCGTACGAATGCCGTCCGTCTCCACATATGACACGCCCGACTGCTTGCGAAGGTTCGCAGCCTTCCCCGTCGGCAGATTCACAGCGAGCACGTTGATCGAGGAGAACTCGCGTCGAATCTTGCCGCCCGCGCTCGCAATCGCGGCACGGTCGGCAGCTGTTGGCGGATGGTTGTATCCGACGAGCAGGTCGTCATGAGATGGCGCGGAAATCGCCGCCGAGCCGCCTACGACCAGTGCGCAAGCACAGACGGCGAGCGCAGCAATAAAGGCTTTCAACTGTCTCTCCCCTTTCCGTTAAGGCTAGGGCCGGTCACCCCTGGTCACCGGCGAGGCGCATAGTAGGCCACAAATCGCGGTTCGTATACCCGGGGCGGCGACGCCCACCCCGAGCGGTTGGAAAGCTGGATCGTGCTCCGTCCTCAACAGACTCGAGTGGAGAAAGAGAGAAGGCCCGCCGCCGCGCGGGCCTTCTTCTTCAACCGACCAGAAGCTCGGCTCTAGCTGGAAGCGGTGCCTTGGTCGGTCAGAACTACAAGAACCTTGCGCATGTCTCGGTTACTCCTCGGCTCCGGGGATTGCCTACCTACGGAGATATGGCCGGCGGGAGCAAGGCTCTCGTTGGCGGAACGCAAACGGCGCGTAAAGCCGCCGCTCTTCCCTTTCGCGCGGGCTAGCCGGATGAACCGGTGGACCTAGACGCTCCGCCTGGTCGCCGCGGTTGCGAAGTGAGCAAGAATCGCGAAGCTTGGCGGCGGTCGCCTCGCACTCTCCCCCGGACGGCCGCCGCCATCTTTTTCCCGCTCGTAGCGGCCCCTCACGTTCGACGCGCGTAAAGCCGTCGGCCACGACGATTTGCCGGCGGGGAAAGCGAGGCAGAGTGACGGTGCCGGCCCCGGGTCAGGGGAGAGTCGGGGCTGGCAGATCACCTCGACGCGACGCTAGTGGACGGTGAAGGCGTACTGGAACACCGCGGCATCCGGCGTCAGGATGCGCAGCTGGTAGTAGCCGCGATGCGACGGCCGGAACCTCACCTGCCAGTGCCCGAGCGAATCGGTGCTGGGCGTCGCGACGACGTACCGCGCGCCGTTGTTCCAGCGCGCCGTCGCGAAGACATGGCCCGTCCGGTGGCGACCCGGCAGGGAGCCGAGCGTCTCCCCGGTCAGCGTCACGCTGGTGTGGAAAGGCAGCGGCAGGCTCTTGGGTGCGCGGTCGGCCGAGGGAGCCGCCACCGCCATCAGGATCAGGATGAGAGCGACGGCGACGCAGTTGACCGTGACGACGCGCCGCATTGGTCGGTTCTAGCAAAGGCCGACCGTCTTTGACTGCGGTATGGAAAGCGGAAAACTACGACTTTCCGAGCAGGGGCGAGATCGACACGGCGACGCGCGCGATCCGCGACGCCGAGACGGCAGGCCCGATCTTCGCCGAGAACGTGACGGACTTCTTCGACGCGATCGTCGGCTTCGACCAGGCCAGCCCCTTCAGCCGGTCGCCGCCGATCACCTTCCCCGCCCTGTCGTAGTACACGGCGTAGACCTTCGTCCCGCTGGTGACGATCCCGCGTCTGTAGTGGTTCTGCACCGTTCCGTGGACGCGGCCGCCCTTCGGCGGCGACGCGGTCCCGGGCGGCAGCGTCCCCGACGGCCTCCCCGTCCCGCCGACGGCGATGACTGCGCGCACGCCCGTCGCGCGCTGCACCGTGCTCATCGAGGCCGGCTCGTTCCCCAGGTAGAACGTCGTTCCGGCCGGGATGAACGGGATCGTCGTCAGATACACGCCGACGAGGCCGGCGTCACCGAGGACGAACACGCGCACCTTCACCCCGAACGCGTCCTTCGTCGACGTGTTGCGCAGGACGACGCCGTAGCTGAAGTACTGGTTCATCCCGCTGATCCGCCCCGACGCGCCGGTGTGTAGCACGCCGACGACGGGCTTGGCGTCCGTTCGCGCCGCGGCCGGAAGCGGCACCGCGAGAACCGCGGCAGCGACCCCGAGCCAGAGCCTGCGCATCCCTCAGGATTCGGCGACGGGTTCCGGCCCCCTGCCGGTCGCAAGGACGCAACCGGCCAGGATCAAGGCGAACCCGACGAGCATCCCGGCGCTCAGGTGCTCGCTCAGGATCCCCACGCCCAGCACCGCCGCGACCGCCGGGTTGACGTAGGTGATCACGGTCGCTCGAACGGGCCCCACCTCGGCGATGAGCGCGAAGAAGACGAGGAACGCGAGCGCCGTGCAGACGACCGCGAGACCGACCACGGACTCGACGACGTGCGACGACGGCATCTCCGACGGCCACCGCAGCGCGGCGAACGGCGCGTACAGGACCGTCGCGATCACGAGCGACGCGGCGACGACACCGAGCGCGGGAACGTCGTTGAGCCGGCGCGAGAGGATGATCGGCCCGATCGCGTAACAGACCGCGACGCCGCCGACCTCCACGACCGCGAGCGCGTTCACCTGGCCGATGTCGAGCCCGACGAGCGCCGCCACTCCGCCGATGCCGACGAGTAGGCCGAGCCACCGGCGGCGGCCCTGCCGCTCGCGCGACCCCGTGAGCGCGACGACGACGGCGCCGACGAGCGGCACCGCCGCGATCAACAGCCCGGTCAGCGAGCTCGTCAGCTTCGTCTCGGCGCGGGCGAGCAGCACCCACGGGATCACCACCTCGATCACCGTGTACGCGAGCAACGGCCACCAGCGCTCGACGAGCGGCCGCAACTCGGACCGCCACGCGGCGAACGGGACGAGCAGCGCCGCGCCGATCGCGGTACGGAAGAAGACGAGCGTGACGGGCGCAAGCTCACGGACCGCGACCCGGATCATCAGGTAAGGGATGCCCCAGATGAAGCACATCGCGGCGAACAGCACCGCGCCCCGCCGGGTCATCCACTCTCTTCGGTCAGCAACCTCACCACGTACAGCGCGGCAACGACGGCGATCGTCACGTCGTTCCCGAGGCACCACTGGCAGATCGCGTCGATCGGCCCGAGCTGCGCCCAGAGCAGGTAGCCGCTGAAGACGACGCCGACGGCCGCGGTGAAGACGCCCGCCGTCGCGGCGTTCACGCCGCGAACGAACGCGAGCCCGAACAGGGTGACGTACGCGATCAGCCCGAGTAGCGCGACGGGAACGCCGACGAGCTCTGCGTACTTCGACTTCTGAACCTTCTCGCACCCGCCCGTGGTGCACACCGGCGACGTGTGCGTGTAGTGGACGTACGTGAGATACGCAGCGATCGCGATGCCGACGATGCAGGCGGCGGCGATCGGCGTGCGCAACCTCACTGCAGCGCCTGGTCGAGCGCCGGCGTGAAGTCACCGGGCTCGAGCCCACTCACCTGCAACTGCTGCAGTGTCCCGAGCGGCTTCTGGATCGCGAATGTCGGCGTGCCGTTGATGCCGAGGGCGCGCGCTTCGTTCACGCTCTTGCGAATCGCGGACGTCACGGTGGCCGAGCGCATCGCAGTCACGACCTTGGCCGGGCTGAGCCCGATCTCCTTCGCGGCCGACCGGACGAGCGGGACGGTGATCCAGCCGCTGTTCTCGTCGCCCTGCCGCTCGTACAGCGCCTCCGCCATCTGCCATAGCTTGTTCTGCTCGGCTGCGGCGTAGATCGCCGCCAGCCCGACCAGGCTGTTGTCGCCGATCACGACGACGCCGCGGTAGACGATCTTGATCCGGCCCGTGCGAACGTAGTTCTGCACGACGGTCGGCAGCGTGTCGATGTTCCACTGGCGGCAGAACGGGCACTGCGGGTCCTCGAACACGGTCAGCGCCACGGGAGCCGACGCCTTTCCGAGCGTGTCGCCCTGCTGCGGGAGCCCGGCGAACGTGGACTTCGCCTCGGTGCCTCCCCCGCTTCCCGGCTGCGTGGTGGTCGTCGTCGTGGTCGACGACGAGCCCGACCCGCTCCCCGCGACGACCACGATCACGACCACGGCGACCACGGCGGCGGCGATCGCGCCTCCCAGGATGAGCAAACGGCTTCTCGGCACACCGACAGGATGCCCGAGTAGGCTCCGGGCGTGGCGCTCCTCGAGTCTCGCGTCGAGCGAACGGACGACTTCGCGCGCCGTCACGAGCGGCTGCAGGCGCTCGTCGACGAGCTGCGCGAACGCACCGCGCAGATCGCCGCAGGCGGCGGCGAGCGCGCCGTCTCGCGCCACCGCGAGCGGGGAAAGCTGCTCGCGCGCGAGCGCATCGACCGGCTCGTCGACCCCGGTACGGCGTTCCTCGAGCTGAACGCGCTCGCTGCCTGGGACGTCTACGACGGGCAAGCGCCGAGCGCGGGGATCGTCACCGGCGTCGGCGTCGTCGAGGGACGCGAGTGCGTGATCGTCGCGAACGACGCCACCGTCAAGGGCGGCTCGTACTTCCCGCTCACTGTCAAGAAGCACCTGCGCGCGCAGGAAGTCGCCGAGCAGAACAACCTCCCGTGCCTGTACCTCGTCGACTCGGGCGGCGCGTTCCTGCCGCTGCAGGCCGAGGTGTTCCCCGACCGCGAGCACTTCGGGCGGATCTTCTACAACCAGGCGCGCATGTCGGCGAAGGGCATCCCGCAGATCGCGGTCGTGATGGGCTCGTGCACCGCCGGCGGCGCGTACGTGCCGGCGATGAGCGACGAGACGGTGATCGTCCGCGGCACCGGCACGATCTTCATCGGCGGCCCGCCGCTCGTGAAGGCCGCGACCGGCCAGGACGTCACTGCGGAGGAGCTCGGCGGCGCCGACGTGCACACGCGCCAGTCCGGCGTCGCCGACCATTACGCGACGTCCGACGAGCACGCGCTCGCGATCGCGCGCCGAATCGTCGCCAATGCGTACGGAGCGCGGCCGGCTCCCCCCTGGGACCGCGCGACCCCCGAGCCGCCCGCCGTCGACCCTTCGGATCTCTACGGGCTCATTCCCGACGACCACCGCACGCAGATCGACGCCCGCGAGGTGATCGCGCGCATCGTCGACGGCTCACGCTTCGACGAGTTCAAGACGCTGTACGGCGAGACGCTCGTGTGCGGCTGGGCGCACATCGAGGGATATCCCGTCGCGATCCTCGCGAACAACGGCGTGCTCTTCGCCGAGAGCTCGCAGAAGGGCGCGCACTTCATCGAGCTCGCGTGCAAGCGGCGGGTGCCGCTTTTGTTCCTGCAGAACATCACCGGCTTCATGGTCGGCAAGGAGTACGAGGCGGGGGGCATCGCGCGCGACGGCGCGAAGCTCGTGATGGCGGTGGCCTGTGCGGACGTGCCGAAGTTCACGGTCGTCACCGGCGGCTCCTTCGGCGCAGGCAACTACGGCATGTGCGGACGCGCGTACGGCCCGCGCCAGCTGTGGATGTGGCCGAACGCGCGCATCTCCGTGATGGGAGGCGAGCAGGCAGCGACGGTGCTGACGATGGTCGGCGACGCCGACCCGGACGAGATCCGCGCGAAGTACGAGGCGGAAGGCAACCCGTACTACTCGACCGCGCGGCTCTGGGATGACGGCATCGTCGACCCCCTCGACACGCGCCGCGTCCTCGCACTCGGGATCGCGGCATCGTTGAACGCACCTATTCCGGAGTCGAGTTTCGGCGTCTTCCGCATGTAGGTAGGTTCGGCCGCATGGGCTACTCAACAGTGCATGTGGAGGAGATCGAAGGCAGCGGCCCCGGCGGGGCCGTGCACTTCGTGCGGCGGGTCCTGGGCGTCGAGGCGTTCGGCGTCAACTGGTTCGAGATCCCGCCGAACTCGCCAGGCCTCGAGCACGACGAGAGCGAGACGCAGCAGGAAGAGGTGAACGTGATCGTGCGCGGGTCGGGCGTCTACCGCGTCGAGGGCGAGGAGATCCCCGTCCGGGCCGGGACGTTCATGCGGTTCGACCCGGGGACGACCAGGCAGCCGGTCGCCGGCCCCGACGGCATGACGATGATCGGGATTGGTGCGCGCCGCGGCAGCTACGAGCCGCGCGGCCCGTTCTGATGGTCGTCCGCTTCGTCCTCTGGAACCTCGCCGACAGCGCAACCTCGGTCGAGGAGCTCCGGGAGTACCTGCGGGACGAGGCGGTCGACGCGTTTGCCGAGGTGCCGGGGATCCTCTTCAAGGGGTGGATCTCCGACTCGATCGGAGAGCGCTGGGGGGCGGTCTATGTGTTCGAGTCGACGGCGGCGGCCGAGCAGCCCCTGCCGTCACGCGCACGCGAGCTGATCGGGAAGGATCCGGAGATCGTCGAGGTCTTCGACCTCGAGGCATCCGTGTCCGTCGCCGATCAGCTCACGCGCTTGGGTCTCGTCTTCGACTAGCGGTACAGCACCTTCTCGACGTGGCGGACGACGTCGCGCTTGTCGACGTACGCGGTGTCGCGTCCCGCTCCGCCGTCGACGATGTCGCGCCCGCCGCCGCGCGCGAAGATCACGTCATTCCCGCCGCCGCCGCAGATCACATCCGCCCCGTTGGTTCCAGTGAGCCGGTCGGC
>Ga0070679_100006444_pt1 | contig 10938 bp, 12 predicted proteins | sample KBSC63BmetaG_FD_65652 | JGI IMG/M metagenome (GOLD analysis project Ga0070679, IMG submission 65652) | Corn rhizosphere microbial communities from Kellogg Biological Station, Michigan, USA - KBS C6-3B metaG | ecosystem: Host-associated > Plants > Roots > Rhizosphere | place: USA: Michigan... | reverse complement strand
CCCGCTTGAGCTTCGGCACCGAATTGGCGAATCAGTCCATAGGTCAGTGTCATCAGAAAGAACAGCAGCAAGAACTCCCCGCCCGCTGGCAACCCAATGTTCAAAATCCTGCGCCAATACGCCCATTGCGGTTTCCATTGGCGCGGGTGGAAGCCCACATATTTTTCGAGCTTGGCGAAATACCACCACAGCATTGCGACCCCGCACGTGATCGCGATCGTGCTTGCAAGACCAGCACCTGCGACGCCCAGTGGATGATGCGTTCCCCACCCTGCGATAAGGATCGGCGCCAATGCTGCGTTAATCAAAACCGTCACGATCTGAACAGTGGTACCTGGCTTCACCAAACCTGTTCCACGAAGCGCAGAGCCCATCGACACGAGCCCGAATTGCAAAGCAAGGCCTGGCAGGAAGAAATAAAGATACGTCGAACCGGACGCCGAAGTATCGGCATCCGCACCGAGCGTGCGCATGTAGTCATCGGAGAATAAATAACCCGCGATGAGTACAGCGAATGCAGCGGCGATCGACAGCGCGATCGCTTGATTGAAAACCAAATTCGCATCCGCTTGATCCCGACGTCCAACCGCGTGCGCAATCAATGCGACCGTGCCGACGCCTAAAATCTGCGTGAGCCCCAACACGATGAACGCGATGTTGCCGGCAGCGCCGACACCAGCCACCGCCGTCGGTCCTAACTTCGCGACGAAGTACAAGTCGACCAAGTAATAGAGCGTCTGCCCCATCATGCCGATCAGCATCACGAGCGACATCTCGACCAGATGCCTAGCGATAGAACCTTGCGTGAGATCTTTCATGCGCTTCGGATCGCGGCTTGACGATGCGCGAACGTGCCTTTCGGGTGCGGAGGGCGCGCAGCATAATCGGTGCGTGCTGTGCTTACCTAGCGGAATTTGCCGAGAACCGAACGCGGAATGACTATTAGCCACAAAGAGCACAAAAAAGAACGGTAAATAATCGGAGACTGAGACCCAAGCGAATTCCGGAGCCAGATCGACAATTTTTTATTCTTTTATGTGTTCTATGTGGCCAGTTTCCTCCCTTCTTCCTCTTGGTATTTCAAGCACTACGAGAAAGATTCGGTGCGCCAAACTGCTCGTGATACAGCTGCGCATACAAACCACCGCGAGCGAGGAGTTCTTGATGCTTGCCGATGTCGGCGATCTTGCCGCCTTCGAGCACGACGATTTGATCCGCGCGCAGGATCGTGGACAGCCGGTGAGCGATCACGATCGACGTGCGGTTCTTCAACAGCTTCGCAGTTGCGACTTGAATGCGCCGCTCAGACCGTGAATCGAGTGCAGACGTCGCTTCATCCAAGATCAAGATCTTCGGATCCTTCAAGAACGCACGAGCAATGGCGAGGCGCTGCTTTTGCCCACCTGAAAGCACAGCACCGCGCTCCCCTACTTCGGTCCCCAACCCGTCAGGCAGGTTCTGCACGAACTCCAGAGCATGAGCAGCTTCGAGCGCCGCAATAATTTGCTCGTGAGTGGCATGAGGCGCGGCAAGCAACATGTTCTCGAGCACTGTGCCCGAAAACAAGATCGTTTCCTGATTTACGATACCCACGTGCGAGCGCAACGACTCCAACGAGAACTCTCGCAAGTCCGTGCCATCCACTTTGATCGCGCCACCCGTCGGGTCGTAGAAACGCGGGATCAAGCTCGCCATCGTGGATTTTCCCGCGCCGCTCGGACCGACGAACGCGACGGTTTGACCTGGAAGAATCGTGAGCGTGATGTCGCTGAGAATTCGCAGGTTCGCGTCGTAGCCGAAGCTTACGTTCGCGAACTCAATGCGGCCTTCGCATTGAATGAGCTTCTTCGGCTTTGCGACCTCGGCAACACGAGGCTGGGTGTCGAAGTATTCGAAGATTCGGTCGATTGCCGCGAGCGCGTTGCTAAGCACGACGCTCAGGTCGGAAAGCCGCTGCAAAGGCGAATAGAACATACCCAGGTACAACAGAAACTGAGTCAGCGCGCCCACGGTCAGACGACCAGCGAGGATTTCATGCGCGCCGTACCACACGACAATGATCGGCGCTGTCTGCACCACGAACCCGACAGCGACTTCATTGCCCGCGGTGAACTGAACTGAGTGCATCACACGTCGCAAGAGTTTGTTCGACTGAGCTGCGAATCGCGTTGTTTCGGCCGTTTCGCGAGTGAAGCCTTTCAGAATCGAAACGCCTGCCACGCGTTCATGCAGTTCGCCCGAAAGCACTTCGAGACGCTGCTGCACTTCCTGACTGCTGCGCCGGATACGCGGCCCCATCGCCCGCAGGGCGACGATGTAGATCGGCATCAACGACATCGAGATCAACGCCATCATTGGATGAATCGAAACCAAGATGACGATCAGTGCCAAAAGCAGGATGGCATCCATCCACACGTTGGTGAGCGCTGAACCGACGAAGTTCTGCGCGAGGCTGATGTCGTTCACGACTCGCGAAGAGATGGCGCCCGTTTGATGGCGAGCAAAAAAATCGTGGGACAGGCGCTGTACGTGGCTGAACAGTGCAACACGCAGGTCGCGAATCAGTCGATGCCCCGCAATCGCCGCGAGGATGCTTCGATAATAGGTTGCGAACATCCAGATGACGTTCACGCCCAGTACCGCCAGCACGAGATGGCGAATCGTCTGTTCGCGCGTTGCGGGATCGAGCCGCGCGTTCAGCACGACATCATCCAACAAGACTTTGAACATCCAAGGGAAGAACAGCGGCGCAAGAAACTTGACGAGGCCGCACAGCGTAGCGCCCAACACGAATGGCCAATAAGGTTTCGCGTAACGTAAGAAGCGCCAGATGGGCGCACGTCGCGGTCCGACGTCTTGATAGCGAGTAAGAATGGAGTCGCCGAAGCCGTTCTTCACATCCAACATGCGATGTGCACTGATGTCGACGTCGGCGAAATAAGAGTGCTCCTGCAGCTGACGAATGTCGTCGGCACGCAGGCTGCTCGGAAGGCGACGCTCCGGGATCGCTGTCTGTACGACCATGTCGACATCGACTTCCATGACGAGCGCGACATACGGATCCGCTTCATCTGCCGACTGACGATACAAGCCACTCAGCAACAGCGCGGCATCCTGCCAGCGATCGAACATGAATTGTCGGCCGGTCGCGCGAACCAGCCCATTGGTCAGCAACTCGGCGATCTCAGAACTGCGACGAAGGTGATAAACGATCATGCCGTGATGTCGACTCCTTTCAATATTGAACGCGCTGTCTGCAGTGATGGTTCGACGACGTCTTCACTGAGATCTGCGCGATTGAATCGCCTCCGCGAAGGCTTTCAACTCCGCACTCCCATCACGCCACGACTCGTAATTGGCCGATGCACCTGACGCCACGAGTTCGACGGAAAGCGTCGATGCGCCGGCTAGCGCTGTCAGAGTTTGCGTGTCGAGCGGATAGAACCACGTCTTGGCCGACGCAGGTGCCGCCATGTCGAGCGGCGCGCCGATCCCAAGTTGGCCGGGACGGTCAGTGACGGGCTGCAAGCGCTTTTGAGTGTCGGCGATGTTCAGCACCAGCTGCGCTTGCTCGCCATGAGTCGCCGTCGCCGCTGGCCAGTATTGAATCACCGCCAGATAACAGCCGTGATGCCCAGTTTGGTTCACATCGACCGCATAGAGATGCACGAGATCCAACTGGGGCGGCGCACCTGTCCGCGTGAGAACCCAAGGATTGGCGACGATGGTTATCGTGCTGGCCGTCGAGTCATCCAGGTACTCGCGAGGCGTTGCAACGGGCGCGGTCGCACAGGCCGTCACCATCAACACAATCGAAATGACCCACGCCCGCATGCCGCCTCCTCTTATGAGCGTCGCATTGTACGAGCGAGAAGCGGGAATTCCATGCGCAATGGGACTAGAGGACACCACGCTGCTGAGCGCTGGGCGTCGCGTGGCGAGCCAAACACGTCTTTCGTATCCGCAAGCAGCATGCTCCACGACCTGAATGCGATCGCCTCCAGAACGGAAAGGAGCGTGACCAGTCACTCATTTAGCCCGTAAAGGATGGGAGCAATCGTGTAGCTGTTGCACACGTCACAGTCGCTCATAGATTCAGCATCGGGCTGATATTGATCGGCGCGCGGCAGCCCAATACTTTGGTCACGACGGTTACGAGCGCGACCGTCAGGAGAAGATCATGAATCGATATGTGGCCACGCAGTTGATGACGATCGAAGAAGCGAAAAGTCTCTCCGACCCGCACACCAGTCGCGAAGCGAACGAAGAACGCCGACGCATCTGGGCATGGCAGACAGTGGCCGGTGCGATGTCGATGACGATTGACGACGAACAGCTCGATAAAATGGCTGCTCTGCGGCTTAGAAAAACAAAGTAATGTTGAGAGCGCTTCGCGCGTAAAGGCGAAGCGCCTCATGTAAATAGACGCCGACTCTTTAGTCGTTACCGTCGATCCCGATCCGCTTCAGTCCGCTTCGCTGCGCGATCGCTAATACCTTAGCTACCGTATCGTATTTCGCTCGCTGATCCGCGCGCACGTGTAACTCGCGTTGCTCCGCGTTTCGCCCCTCCGCCTGCAGATAGCGCTCCAGCACGGATAGACTGGCAACTTCCGTTCCGTTCAACGTGAGCGTTCCATCGAAGTCGATGCCGATTCGAATCGGTTCGAGCGCGGCAGCGCGAGCAGGACCGTTGCCGACATTGAGATTCACGGAATGCGTGATCATCGGCAGCGTGATGATGAACATAATCAACAATACCAGCAGTACATCGATCAGCGGCGTGGTGTTCATTTCGCTGAACGGCTCATCGGGACTGCGCGAAAGGCCGATCGCCATAACCTCTCCTCTTGTTGTTGAGACGGCAACAGGTGCCATCAATGCATGGGACTCGCCCATGCAACAGAGGTTCACGTCAGCTTGTGCGACGAGATCTAGTCGAGGTTTCGCGGGATTCTTCTCTGGCCTGCCGTTAGGCTTCCTTGACGCAAAGCGTCTTGCCTGCCGCTAGGCTACCTTGCCGAGGAGCGCGGGCGACGATCGGCTTGCATTTCAACGGTTCACCCTTCCACCAACCCATTATTCTTCGGCGGACTCGCAAAATCCGGATTCGATCCCGCCGGAGATCCCAACGGGGCAAATTGCAGAATCGCAGCTTCTGGATCTTTGTCCTGTGCGAGTTCGGACAGAAAGCCAATGAGGGCGTACAAATCGTCCGTGTCCATTGTCTCAGCGGTGACGTCGCCGAGTTTGAATTCGCGTCCTCGCTCTTCGTACTGCTCACGGAATTGTGGGGTCATGATCGGCTCCGATGAATCTCACCTCTGAACGCGAGGCAGTCGAGTCGGTTCCTAGTCGGAACGCAGCCGCGCGGTTCTCAACGTGACGGAATAACGAAGCTGCGGAACGGGCGGGACACTGTGCTGCCAGCCCCATCGCGCCTCATCTCGGAGTACATAGATCGAGCGAGGTTCGACCTCGAGTGCGAACACTCGTTTACGAAGTTCCGGGCGCCAGGGATATGGACGAAACCGCAGTCGTGCAGCGCTCGCCAACGACAATCCCACGATGACCTCGAAGTCCGGTACATCGCGATGCCATCCAAGCGGCACGCCGGGTTGATACTCGGAAACCAGCACCTGCACGAAGGATGAGGCGGGCTCCCCTGCCCACTGTGCTATTCGCTCCTTCAACGCCATCAAGAATGCCGGAGGTTCGGGAGCGAGTTGAGCTTCGTTACGCGAGAAGTCGTACGAATAACCAAAGCTCGCAGTCCGGCGACGCGCCGTGTATTCCTTGTATTTGGAAAATTTAAGCGGTAATTGCCGGATCTGTTCGACCAGCTCGGATTCGTCGCGGACACTTAGAAAGTCGGGCTGATAAATCATTCCCGCCGGAAGCGACGGGGCGAAGAGCGAATGCTGATGCATGGTCCGCAAAGAAAAAGGGCCAGGCAGCTTGCGCCACCCGGCCCCTGTCGCTCCAAATCAACCGGGCTTAACGAACGCTGCCGCGGCGAAACAGATTGACGATCGCAAGCAGGATCACAGCACCCACCAGCGACACTAAGAAGGTCGAGAGAGTGACGCCCTCGTTAATCGTGCCCACGCCAATCATCGGCGAAATCACGAAACCAGCGAGCAACGCGCCCACGATACCCACGATGACGTTGAGCACGATGCCTTGCTGACCATCAGTACGCATGATGATGCTGGCCAGCCAACCTACAACGCCACCAACGATCAACCAAATAAGAATACCCATACTCAGCCACCTCCAAAAGTTCGCGGTCGAAACCGTCGCGGTAAATACCGTCGCGGTGAATGCCGTCGCACACGAAATGAAGGGAACGTAAGAATGGTTCCTTGGCTCAGCCGGCCAAGGTGAGGTTATTCAGGATCGGAGGCGGGACACTAGCTTGGCAATAACCGCGTTTGTAGGATTTTCCGGCAGGTATCGAATACCTACTGACGCACCGACCGCGGGCAGAGAAGCGGCCAGCTCATCGACCGTCCGACGATCGATATGACAGGACTGGATTGGGCCGCCTGCCTCCAATTCGAATTCGAAGTAGACCCGCGTGAAGCTGCCGGCTAACCACGGCCTCCAAACCTTGAGGATGCGGCCTTGCGCGATACGACCGCGCTTGAGGATTTCCTGTTGCAGCTGAGCACCCTTAGAGACGCTCCTGCAAGTGAACACCATCGAAACCAGAATTCCGGCCAAGAAAGCGAATGCAGAAATAAAGGGCGAAGTCATAGTGCTGAAACCCGAGGTATCTGTTACCCGGGAGAATGCGATAGAGGACAAACCGGATCAGCGCATTGCATCACGATTCTGCGAGCGGCGGCGTGAGGCGAAAGATGAACGTGATGCCCGATGAGAGACTGTCGAGTTTGCCGGTCGGGAAGTAATCGTGGGTCTGGACTCCAGACCCGTGCACTAGGAGCGAGAACTACGTGCAGCAGCAGTCAAACAAGCGGCGTACCGCGCAAAAAGGCCGCGCGACCTTTCGATCGCGCGGCCTTTGATTTGAACAGACCGGTTAGACGTTCGCGGTCTTCACCACATAACCCTTCAAGCCGTAGAACACGATGTACGCATAACACAACGCCGGGACGAAGAACGACAACAGGATTCCGATGTGATCGGCGAACAGTGCTTGCAGCGGCGGCACGAGCGCGCCACCGACGATCGCGACACACAACACGCCCGAGCCCTCGCCCGTGTCTTTGCCGAGTTTATCGATGGCAAGCGTGAAGATCGTCGGGAACATGATCGAGTTGAACAAACCGATGCACAGCAGCGGCCACATCGCAGCTTTGCCACCCACAACGATACCGATGATCAACAGTCCGATGACGACTGTGGCATTGAAAGCCAGCACCAGGTTCGGTTTAACGATGCGCAATACATATGCACCGATGAATCGGCCCACCATCGCGCCGAGCCAATACAGTGCGACGTGTTTACCTGCCGTCTGCGCGTCCATGCCTGCAGTTTGTTCGAGCAAGTTCACCAACCAAGTGCCGATCGATACTTCACCACCCACGTACGTGAAGATGGCGACCGCGCCAAACACCAAATGCGAGTATTCCCACAAGCTACGTTTTGGCTTGGTTACTTCGGCGTCAGTGGCCGTCGTCACGTCGGTGCCGCGAATCACAGGCAGTTTGAACATGCCGATGACCACTGCGATCAGGAACAACACTCCCGCGAGCGCGAGATAAGGGCCTTGTACGGTCTCGATCTCCTTCGTCTTGTCCAACACTTGATCCGCACCGACTGCAGCGGCGGACAAGATCAAAATCGATCCCACGTACGGACCGATGGCTGTACCTGCAGAGTTGAATGCTTGCGTGAGCGTCAGCCGGCTCGCCGCCGTTTCGGGACGGCCGAGGATTGCCACATACGGATTCGCCGCGACTTGCAGCAGTGTGATACCCGAGGCAAGCACGAAGAACGCGAACAGGAACAGCGGATACGACTGCATCGATGCAGCGGGATAGAAACCGATGCATCCGATCGCCGCGACACACAAGCCGATGATGATGCCCTTCTTATAGCCGATGTGTTCGACGAGGTAGCCCGAAGGGAGCGAGGAAATCGCATACGCGCCGAAGAAGCAGAATTGCACTAAAGAGGCTTGGAAGTAGCTGAGCGTGAAGATGGCCTTCAAGTGCGGGATCAAGATGTCGTTGAGCGACGTGATCAACCCCCACATGAAGAACAGCGACGTCAGAACGACGAGCGCGGGCATGTAATTGTTCTGCGAATCCGCAGCCGAACTCGGCGCGGCGTTGGCCGGAATTTCCATCGTGCTTACCCCTGCTGTGACGATGTCTTGTAAATGCCCTGCTAGGCGCAAGGCGCGTGCCATCAGCTTGATATCGCGAGGACGCGATGATGTTGATCTTCGCTGGCAGCGGGGGCGTAGGATGCCAGAGCCGATACTACTTGGAAACGGCTGCGATACTTCCTTTGCTATTTCAACACGACGGTCTTGATGCCGTTTTGGAAGACACGCCGCTCCGCGTGCCACTTCAGCGCCCGATTTAACACGACGCTTTCCAGATCCGAGCCGATGTTCACGAGTTCCTCAGGCGACATCGTGTGATCCACACGCGCGACTTCTTGCTCGATGATCGGGCCTTCGTCCAGATTCGTGGTGACGTAGTGAGCTGTAGCACCGATTAATTTGACGCCGCGCTCGTGCGCTTGGTGATAGGCCTTTGCACCTTTGAAACCCGGGAGAAAGGAGTGATGGATATTGATCGCACGACCCGCGAAATAGCCGCAAGCATCCGCGCTCAATATCTGCATATAGCGCGCGAGCACGAGTAGCTCTCCGTCTACCTTCTCGAAGATCTCTGCGATACGCGCCTCTTGTTCCGCCTTACGACCGTCGATCACGGGCAAGTAGTGATACGGAACGCCGTGCCATTCCGTGAGACTGCGCATGTCTTGGTGATTGGAAACCACGGCAACGACTTCGATGGGCAACGTGCCGGTGCTCCATCGATGCAGCGTGCTGTTGAGACAGTGCCCTTGTTTTGACACCGCAAGAACGGTGCGGCATTTGCGCGATGCTTCGTAGAAGCGCCACTGCATACGGAATTTCGGCGCGACTGTCGCACCGAACATCGCATCCAACTGCGGCAACGCGGGTGCACCTTCACCATTATCGTGAAACACCGTTCGCATGAACGAGGTGTTCGTGTAGGGATCATCGAAGTGCTGCGCTTCGGTGATCAAACAGTTGTTGGCCGCGAGGAAACTCGCCACGGCGGCGACCACTCCTGTCGTATCCGGACAGGAGACTGAGAGGATCGAACTGGCCGCCTTGCCGCTCGCTTTGTTGGAAGCCGAGCTCCCGCTGGTCGCGGGAGCTCGGGCTGGATCGAGAACGACAGAGTCGGACATGAACCCTTCTAGTAGCGATAGTGATCGGGCTTGTACGGCCCGTCCTGGGACACGCCAATGTACTTGGCCTGCTCGTCCGTCAGTTGCGTCAGTTTCACTCCAAGCTTGCCAAGCTGCAATCGCGCCACTTTCTCATCGAGATGTTTCGGCAGCACGTACACGCCGATCGGATATTTGCCCGGATTCGTGAACAGCTCGATCTGCGCGATGGTCTGATTCGCAAACGACGAACTCATCACGTACGAAGGGTGACCCGTTGCGCAGCCCAAGTTCACGAGCCGACCTTCAGCCAGCAGGATGATGCGCTTACCGTCCGGGAAGATGATGTGGTCGACCTGAGGCTTGATGTTTTCCCACTTGTGCTGACGCAGCGCTGCCACATCGATCTCGTTATCGAAGTGACCGATGTTGCACACGATCGCATTGTTCTTCATGCGCTTCATGTGCTCGTGTGTGATCACGTGCAAGTTGCCCGTTGTCGTCACGAAGATGTCGCCCTGTGAAGCGGCATCTTCCATCGTCACGACTCGGTAACCTTCCATCGCAGCTTGCAACGCACAGATCGGATCGATTTCAGTGATCCAGACTTGTGCGGAGAGCGAGCGCAGTGCTTGCGCGGAGCCCTTGCCCACATCACCGTAGCCGCATACCACTGCAACTTTGCCCGCGATCATCACGTCAGTTGCACGCTTGATGCCATCGAGCAGCGACTCACGGCAGCCATACAAGTTGTCGAACTTGCTCTTGGTGACCGAGTCATTCACGTTGATAGCAGGGAATGCGAGCTTGCCGTCCTTCGCCATCTGATACAGCCGTTTCACGCCGGTCGTGGTTTCTTCCGTCACGCCCTTGATCTGCTTCAGGCGCGTCGAATACCACTTCGGATCTTTCTTCAGCTGCGCCTTGATCGAATTGAACAGCGAGGTTTCTTCTTCGCTCGTGGGCTTCGAGATGACGCTTACATCGCTTTCGGCACGCGTTCCCAAGTGCAGGAGCAGCGTTGCGTCGCCGCCGTCATCGAGAATCATGTTCGAGTAGCCGCCATCTGGCCATTCGAAAATGCGATGCGTGTAATCCCAGTATTCGTCCAAGCTCTCGCCTTTGTACGCGAACACTGGCGTGCCTTTGACAGCGATCGCCGCAGCGGCGTGATCTTGGGTCGAGAACACATTGCAGGAGGCCCAGCGCACTTGTGCGCCGAGTGCCTGCAGCGTCTCGATCAGCACTGCGGTTTGGATCGTCATGTGCAACGAGCCGGTGATGCGCGCGCCTTTCAGCGGCTGCGTCTTCGCGAACTCCTCGCGAATTGCCATCAGGCCCGGCATTTCGGTTTCAGCAATTAGAATTTCTTTGCGGCCCCAATCGGCCAAGGACAAATCGGCAACGTGGAAATCGCCCTTGGATGCGGGCATTGCAACTGCGCTCATGGTCATCTCCGTTCAACAAGTTGGAGGGCGCCGTTGCCTGAGGGAAATCCAGATGCCTCGTGATGAGGCTGGATTACTTCACCGCGAAC
>Ga0070679_100006440_pt1 | contig 10941 bp, 12 predicted proteins | sample KBSC63BmetaG_FD_65652 | JGI IMG/M metagenome (GOLD analysis project Ga0070679, IMG submission 65652) | Corn rhizosphere microbial communities from Kellogg Biological Station, Michigan, USA - KBS C6-3B metaG | ecosystem: Host-associated > Plants > Roots > Rhizosphere | place: USA: Michigan... | reverse complement strand
CTGCAGCATAGCTAACCGAGCCTCTGAAGTAGTTGCCGATAAAGCTATCATCACCGCCCAGCGTGACAAGTGTTACCCCGCTGGCAATACTGTTATAGATGGAGTTACCGATAGTTTGTGTAGCACCAAATGTGGTTATGGCGGTGGAAGTAGCAGCACCAGTAACCTGAATAGTGTTACCGGTAACAGCCGAGTAGGAGCCTTGAACATAGAGACCGATTTTAGGTACGCTAATAGTCGTATTGTTAGAGACTGTGTTCCAACCGTTATAGGTAACAATCCCGTTACCATTGGTACCGCTGGTATCAGTCACCGTAACCACCATGTTACCGCTGACTATCGAGGCGTTAGCGCTTACCTCAATCCCGTTGCGGTTGGCGTTCAACACAACATTATTGCATACCGTGTGGTTGGTCCCGTTATAGGTGTCGATACCGTCGTAAGAACCAGTACTACACCAGTTACCGATAACCCGCAAATAGTTACCGCCCCCTTCGACGTTAGCCCAGGTGGAAGAACTGCTGGTGGTGTCGAGACGGTTGTACAAAATATCAACATTCGTAGCAGTGGCTGCATTGACATTCACGTTAGCTTTATAGGTGTTCTTAACGTAGCAATGCTCAATTTTGGTGTAGGAAGTGTTAGCTAGAACACTAATCCCGTGACCGGCGGTAGTCTGGTTAGCCATATTGCCGTCAATAGCAAGGTTAGTAATACGGATGTTGGTGTATGCGTTAGTGCCGTCACCGACCTGGATAACATCGGTGTTGGTGGCGTTAGCGAGAGCAACGACAGCCCCGTAACCACTACCTTCTAGGACGACATTTGATTTAGTGATAGTAATGGGAGCCGATACAGTGTAGGTCCCGTCCTTCACATAGACCTTACCACCGCCTGCAGGTAGGGCGCTTAAGGCTGCCTGAATGGTGGTGTAGTCACCAAAGCCAGCAGCGTCCACTGTTAGCGTTGGCAGAGCTTCCAGGGCCTTAGCGTTGGCGTCAGTAATCTTGGCAGAGAAAGTCTTTGCGCCAGTTACGGTCTCGGTTCCAGCTATGTGCACTACTGCTGTATCGGTGGCCTTGGCAGCCAAGTCAGTAGTTAGGTTAGTAACCGCACTCTCTGGGATACCGGTAAAGTTAGCGGGGACCACGTCTACGGTTGGGTTACCGGACACTCCGTCACCGTTGGTAACCGATACCTTTGAGGAACCGGCTGTGACTGTACGAGCAGTGGTGGTACCAGCAGCTGTTCGAGACAGCATACCGTTACCAGCAGCATCAGCTAAGAGCTGGGTAGCCTTGTTGGCCGGGTCGTAGGTAGACTTCAGCATGTCCCCCGAACCAGGGCCAGCGGGCCCCATCAGGTTCTCTATAGGACTGCCCCACGAGCCAGCTGTTTGCTGATAAACATCACCAGTAGAGGTTCGGAGGTAAAAATCGCCGTTGTTATGAAGTGTCGTTGGAGCAGCGGTCCCGGTGTACCAAACGCTCCCATTTGTACCGTTCGAACCATTGGTACCAGAAGGTCCCATGATGTTCTCAACAACTGACCAGCTTCCACTAGTCTTCTGGTAGACATCACCGTTGGCAGTATTTAGATAGTAGTCGCCGTTAACACCGGTACCGGCAGAGGGAGCACCGCTACCGTTATACCAAACAGAACCGTTAGCTCCGGCAGGGCCAGTCGGGCCTGTGGCTCCAGTCGAACCTGTCGGTCCGGTAGCTCCAGTGGCTCCGGTTGGTCCCGCAGGGCCTGTAGGACCAGCAGGACCTGTAGCTCCCGTAGGGCCTTGAGGGCCAACAGCTCCAGCTTGGATGTCGCTAGTGACCGTAACGTTCTTTGTAAGGGTAGAGATAACGGTTCCACCGCTTGTGATGTTGCTAGTAAGAGTCTCTGACATTACGACTCCCTGTTCGTTGGTTCAGCTAATAAGATGAACTCACCAGCTGCGCACTGGTAAATAACCGGAGGTGGGCCGTTGGACTCCTTAACCTTAATATCGAAGTAGTAAGTGCCAGGAGCAACGGTGTCAGCCAGGTCGGTAGGGTTAATCGTAATGGTGGTGTTAGCCCCAGACATGGAGATAGTCTTGCTAATCAGGGCAGTCGTGTCACCGGTAGAGGTGTCGTATTGAGTTGGTTTAACAGTGAAAAAGAGCGTCTGCCCGTCAGTGCTGGGCACGCCGTTCTTCTGGTAAACGTGGGTTAGGTTAAAAGTGGTGTTCCGGTAGTATTCGAGTTTTACTTTTTTGGCCATTTTTTGTTTATCCTATTTGTTTTTATTGTATCAGACCCAGCGTAAATAGCGCATCATTTCTTCTGCGTCAAGTATAACCTCATAATCATCTATAAGCAATCTGAACATCCGCTCACGCTTCGCCTCATCGTTGAGGTCCCAGCGGACTTCGACACGGTGGCGCAGGGAATAATCCTTAATGTTGCCGTTGAGACGGTCACGCTGGTCCTTGGTCTGCTCCATTTCACGGAGCACCTGCATTTCCTTCTCGGTTAAATCACCCCTTCTCATCGTATACCGCCAGTATAGCGTCTTCTCGGCAGGCCCGTATATCCTCACCGAATGGAGTAGGGACAGCAGAGAAGCGCTCGAAGAAGACCCTGTCACCAACCTTACAGGTGCTGACATCGGGACCGGCCCCCGTGACAACGCCAGTTGGTGGCAGAGTTTTCCACTCCTCTTGGATGTAGATACCCGAAGCGTCCTGCTGTTCGGGGCTATCAACTTTGACTAAGACTATATTCCGGCTGGGCTTTATCATTCTCTATTACCTCTTCTACTATCATGGCACCTGATGTTAGTAATAAGCCAGCGATAGCGACAGCCGTCTTGACGGCCTCTATCTCGCTCTCGGCGGGGTCTAAGATACCAGCTTCAATCATATTGACTAAGCCCTTATCTGGGCGGGTCACATCAACACCTAACCCGTACTCAAGGTCACCAGAGTACTTGGTAGCGTCAATCCCGGCATTCTCTAGGACAGTCAGGAAAGGCGTCTGTAAGGGGCCGAATTTGAGCTCTTGGCCTACCAGGAACAGTAGCCCGCCACCGCCAGGGACTACCCCGTGACGGAGGGCTGAACGAGCAGCGCCAATAGCGTCTTCGTAACGATAGTGGCGTTCCTCCGCTTCCGTCTGGCTCTGGCCTCCAACGTGTATAGATAACACCTTTTGGCTAAGCGTGGTGAGGCGGTCCCTGGCAAAGTTACGTTCTGCAGCAGTCTTGCCATTCTTGGCAGTGTCTTGCAGGCCTGAACGGTAGGCTTCAAGGTCTTCCTCAATTGCTTTACCGTCAATAATGAGGGTTTCAGTGAAGTCGACAGTGACCTTTTCAGCCCTTCCAAAGTGCTCTATAGCAGCGTCGTCGATAGACAAGCCCGTATTCCGTGATAGCACCTTGGCACCGGTAGAGATAGCCAAGTCCTCAAGGTATTGGCTTGGGGCGTTAATGCTTTGTGGCACTCTGACGACTGAAATATTAGCGAAGCCCTTGAGTTTGTTGATAACTAGGAGAGATAGGGCGTCACCGGAGATGTCTTGGGCTACTAATAAGAACTTCTTTTCCTCTGGCGGTAAGGTAGCAATAGCTTTAAGTATAGGGAAAACATCCTCTTTATCCCGCAGAATAGCGTCTACCACAACGATATACGGGAACTCTACCTCGTTCTTGGTAGTACCCTGGTCAATGAGGTAGGGGCTGGCGGTACCGTTAGGGATACGCACACCGTTAATCAGTTCGGTGTAGGTGTCGGTTGAGTCGCTGAAATTAAGGATAACAGGGGTGTCCTGGCCTGCCTGGAAGATAGCCTTACCAACGTCGAAGCCGATTTCAGCGTCAGCTGAAGCCACAGCAGCGACCTGGATAAGCTCTTTCTCGCCAACGTCCTTGTTGACCTGCTGCTTGATGAGCCTTACAGCTTTATCGCCTATCTCATCCAGCTCTTGCTTAATAGCCATGGCATTCTCGCCATCCTTGACGCGGTCAGCAGCAGCCTTAAGCATGTAGTAGGTTAGGATGGTGACCGTCGTGGTACCATCACCGGTGGTTGCCTCCATCTTGGAAGCAGCCTCTTTCATAAGGTCAGCAGCTACGTCTTCGGCCGGGTCGTCGAGGGTGACAGCTTTTGCCACCGTGACCCCATCATGTGTAACAGCAGCCTGGTATCCGGCCTTGCGGAATATAACATTACGCCCCCGGGGACCAAGTGTAACGCTGACTGCTTTATAAAGCTTTTCAGCACCGGAGACGATTTTTTCAAGTGGGTCATTATCAAGTAAGAGATGTGTCCGCTTCATCAACAATAAGTATACACATAAAAAACCCCTCGTAAAGAGGGGCTTTTACGGCACCCAGTAAGTAGTATCAGTATACTACTGCTGGTCCTCGTCGTTCAAGGAAGGCAGATTGCCGTCACCGTAATCACGGGTACGGGGGTCGTTAGGGTCAACGTCTAAGTTGACAGTCACAACCACTTCATCTGCAGCAGGCTCGACGACCGGGGCAGCTTTCTTTTTCCTAAACATTCTTATCTCCTGCTACGCGAGACTTGACGACTGCAGGAACAGCTAGGGTGGTAGCTGTCGAGCTTGCGCCCAAGTTCTTCTCCGCGTTGAGAACAGCTTGTTCAAGAACGCTGTCGTTTTGGTACTTAGCCAGGGTGTAGTCAACGTTGACCGCACAAGCCCGGAGCACCAAATCATTTCGGCTTGGCATGTTACTCTCCTTAATTTGTTAAAGGTATGGGGGGTTACCCACCCCCCAAGGGTCCTAGTAACTGACTAAGGAGCAGTGGTGCGAGTTAACTCGACGAAGCTTGCAGCCCGTTCTACACCGACACCGTAGACAGTGTGCAACACAGTCTTGGTACCGATTTGGTCAACACTGTATTCCATTTCGAAGGTTGGAGCCTTTTGCTGCAAGAGCGTAAGGGCCTTCTTGTGGAAGAAGATGTTACGACCGGTTGTAGAAGTCTGAACGTTACCGCTGTGGTAAAGCTCCATACCGTAGATGCTACCAGTGAAGTCAACGCTACCGTCGACAGCTTTACCAGTCTTACCGGTCTGGTCGTAGGCAACGTACTTGTTGATACCAAGCAGGTCAGCCTTCGTGTTGTGACCGATTACACCGTAACGCATGTCAGCCGGGGTGTTGGCTGCGTCAAAGGCAGTTACTACACTCAAGATACCAGCATCGGTGATGTTGGCACCACCAGAAACCGACGTACCAGGAGTCGTGTTGATGGACAGGCTCATAAGGTCGGTGTCGACCTGGCGAGCAAGACCTTCAGCCATTCTTTCTTGGAATGGACCACGAAGCTCGTATTGGCTCTGGATTTTAGCGATGTCTTCGATTAAGACAGCGACGTAGTAGTGCTTGTCGATGTTCAAGGTCACCGGCGCACCTTCAGGTGAGTCGTAGGTTACCGCTGTGGAAGCTGCCTTCGCACGAGCGTTAACACCAGCGACAAACGGGACATTAACGACGTCCCCACCACCAGCAGCTAGAGCAGAACGGTCGTTGACCAGTTTTGCAGCTACAAGTAGCTTATCGAATGGTTGCTGAACTTCACGTGTCCAAAGTTCTTGCACATACTGTGAGTTCTGTGCAATGGCTCGGGTCACGTTCGAGCCAGTAGTTGGGTTAGCCATTTTAGCTATCTCCTCTGTTTATTTTTAAATTGGTGAAACTAAAGCTTTGGGATGGCTCGGTCGAGATATGCCTTGAGTTCTTCATCGGTCATCTCTTCTGGAGCCTTGTTGAGGTTTAACTTCTTCTTCACCGTGCTACCGTCGGGTCGCAAGCCGGTCTTGGCTGCGGTCCTGATAGCGTTCGTGCGAGTGCGGTCGGTGGTCATTCGCGCCATACGGTTAGCGAACTCTACTTCTGCTTCGACGAAATCGGCATAGCGGACGTCTGGCCGTTGGACTGTATCAGTCTTCGGGTCGTAGCCCACGAAGTGTAGGTACTTAAGGTTCATGGCTTCAGCATAGTCAGCGTCAAAGTCTTTACTGTGCTTATCCAAGAAGGGGTACTTGGCCTCAACACGAGGTGCGTCAATCTCCAACCTGGTGTGGAACAGAACGCTGTCCATGACAGAGTTGTTCACACGGCTGGCTTGCTCAATCGCTTTCTTACGGTCCTCTTCAAGTTTCTTGATGACTTCCGGGTCGGCGTTGAGCTCCTTAGAGTAGTCCAGTAAGCCGTCGATTTCTCGGGCTGCTGTCTTCTTCTCTTCGGGAGTGCCGTATTTGGCAAGCAGTTGTTTGACTCTTAGGGCTTCACGACGTGAGACCTTGGGTTCGGGCTTGTCCTCTTCCTCGTCGTCTTCCTCCTCTTGGGAGTCGTCGTCTTCGGATGAGTCGTCTTCCTCTTCCTGGTCCAGGTCTTCTTGCTCCTGGTCTTCTTCCTCTTGCTCGAGGTCCTCGTCGGCCTCATCTGCACCGGGCAGGTTACCTTTTATAGCTTCCTCAAGCTCCTCGTTAGTAAGTTCGCTTGGGTCTTTTTTGGCGTCTGCCATGGTGTTTCTCCTTTTATTTCCAGACCTCGCATTTGTTTGGCCCCTCGGTCGGCTGGGCTCATTACTTTGTTTCTGACCTCATATTTGTTTAAGCGCCTGGTCGGCGGTGCTTAATTCAATCATAACAGCTTTTCTAGTATAGGCAAGCCCTGTTCATCTATTCCTTTACAGATATAATTCGTAGGAATGCTCTGTTTAAGAATGCCTTGGTCGGTCTCCGCCACCAAAACATTGCCCTCCATATACCACTTGTGAGCTTTGAGGGGCTTAAGATTTGCTCTGATTTCTTCTTCTGTGCCATGGGGGAAGTGAGCTGGGGGCTTCACTCCCCATTTTTGGTAGAGCTTAAGAAGTTGCTCGTCGTGCTGCATTTATCTCTTTCAGCTGCACGGCAGACTGCTCGTAGGCATTTAGGAGAGCCCGGAACTCGCCGACGACAACGTTGGCAGCGAGCCAGTTAGGGCCGAGTTCGCTGGCTGCCTTTGTGATGACTGGGTCACCGTTAGGTAAATACGTCTGATAGAAATTTATACGAGACTCTAGGTAATTCTTCAGTTCCTTGTAGTCAGCCGTCTTTAAGAACTTGGCCTGGCGTTGCAGGTCTGCAATTTCCTGGCTGTCGTCAACTTGTGTTTGTGGTAGGTCAGTGCCGAATGCGTCGTCACCGACTACAGCGTTCTGGGGTCCGCTCATAGCTTATAGCTCCTTTTACTTTGTAGCTTTTATTGTAGCACTCTCCTGCGCTTGTTCAACTGGAGGCAGTGGTGCCGAGGCTTGGAGCAGCGCTTCAGCTGCACCAGCGATGTGGGGGTCGTTGAAGACGTGGCCTGAAGAAACCTGATTAAGCTCTGCTGGCGATGCCTGGAAGCCAAGGGCTTGCTTAATCTGGTTCATGAGGTCGCTATCGCCAACTTTAGCTGCAGAGGCGTACAACGAGGCCAAATCAGCGGTTTCACGTATCTGCCCGTTCGGCATCGTGACTGCGGTTGGGCTTGGAGCCTGGGGTTCTGGCTGTTTCGTGGCGTTCGGGTCGACGATTATGAACTCGCTAGCACCCTTAATGCCCGATAATTCCTCGTAAGTGGTCATTATCTTACCCCAGTTGACTGTTACCGTCGGGTCGTCCTGGATAACGTTCTGGTAGCGCCCGATGGTGTCCATCAGGTCCTTTATGGCAGCGATTTGGGCCTGGGTGTTAGCTTGAGCAGTCGAATTCGGGTTAATGTTGAAGCGAGTTTCGATGCCCTTCAGCTTAGCTGGGTCGATACGCAGGGTAGCAGCCGTCTTAGACTTGTTAACATCTATATTTTCAAACAATTCCTGGACGTCAGCGTAGCCAGACTTGATGATGTCCCGAATATCCTCTTCAAAGAGGTTAACAGGGATTTCATCAGAGCCGATATTAGCGACAAGGCTGTTAAAGCCGTCGGTTAGCTGCTCAATAGCGGTCTCTAGGTGCCTGCGGTCAGCGCCATCACGGGTCGCTTCCTTGTCAGAGTAGAGGTTAATGGCTTGCGGAGTCTTGCCTTGGGACGGGTTAAGAGTATCTGCACCAGGCATAGAGGCGTTCTGGGAGCCGAAGAGGCTTAATAGTGAGCCGGTTAGGGCAGATTGAGCTGCTTGGTAGGTGGATAGCCCGGCGTTAGAGGTCTCCAGACGACGAATGCTCTGGGGTATGGTCTCCAACATGACAGCGCCTTCACGGTAGTCCAGGGTGTGCTTCACGACACCGTTGGCATTAGCCACAATCGGTGGGATGAGGTTCATCTTAATGCCACGGAAGTAGAAGTTAGTCAGACCGTCACGAGCGAACTGCAGTGGTTTGGCCCGCTGGAAGTCACCAATGCCGTAGAAACTGTCGAACAGCGGTTGGCTGTACTTGATAACAAACGGAATTCGGCCGTTCTGGTGCGGGTTCTTTAAGCGTCGGACCTCAATGTAGCCGTGGTCTGGGGCAAAGGTGCACCACTCACCATCTTCACCGGCTTCGTAGCGGGTGGCTAAACAAACACCGAGGCGGGTACCACTTGGGGTGCGGTTACGCTGAACCTTGGAGTCCTTATTAGCGTCAGCGTCGGCCAGTTTGTCGGCAACGGCGATTAAGGTCAGGAGGGCGTCACGGTTCCAACCACCACTTTCAGTCTTGTCATCGTCATCCCCAGAGTCCAAATCCTCAAGGATTTCCTCAAGCTTGGACTTACTCACCCAAGTAAGGGCAGTAACGTAGTCCATATCAGAGATAGAGACCTTACCAGCCTGGGGGACTAGGTTGCGAGGGCTCCACAACCAACAGTCAGGGCCAGAGTAACCAGTAGGTGAGACGTTCCAGTCGTAGAACATCGGCATGTAGCCGTAAACAGAGCTGTAGAACTGCCACATGTTGAGCTTCTCTTGGAATGGGTGTTGGGCATTAGCGTTCGGGTAAATCCACTTCTGGCGTAGGATGTCTAAGAAGGCAGCCTTACCGACGTCGGCCTTACCAACAGCTTCGGTAGCCCCGTCAGGGAGCTTGGCCATGACCCGGTCGGCACGTTCACGGGCTAGTGTCGTAGCGTAGGAGTCAGTAATCTTCGAACGGTCAGAAGTCTTAGAGGTTGAGTCGTAGACCTCACCGACCAACATGGCTTCGTAGGAGTCGAAGTCCTGTATGTATGACTCGTGGATTTGCCAGTCGTTCTGGTAATCCTTCTTGTACTTAAATTCAAAGTCCTGTGGCGTATATGCCTTTTTCTCGGTGTCTTGGGGGGTAGCCATCATCATTCCTTTTTTGTTTTATAGTAGCCCGTATGAGTTGAATTCTTTTGTTAGACTTGCTGTAGGCATTTTATCATCTTTTTGTTGTCCATACTTAAAGAATAATTCAAGGTAGCGCAATGCGTCCAGTGAGTCGTCAAATCGCTTCTCCGGGTTCTCCTGTGGGTGGCGGTTCTGTTTTACCTCTTTGTACCGGTAGTGCGTGAAGTCATAGTGCGTTTTAGGACAAGCAACAGTGTCAATATAATAATTAGGTTTCGGCGTACCGACCAGCTGGATTTTCGGCCTAAGACGCTTAGAGAATAGTTGAATGCCTGCCGAGACAGAGTTTTGGTGCTTTGGTGCAGGGATGACTGGAAGCCCCTTGCTTTGAAGGTACTCCACCAGGTCGGGTCGGGCGGAGTCAGCGATGATACCGGCGAGCCTCCTATCGCCCATTTTAGTCCTGATTTCGGCAATAAGGTCGTCGATGTGGATGCCTGTACCGTGAATTTCGTCCCACTGGTACCAGACGTCGTCGCGTGTAATCCGGACAAAACATGCTGCCATTGGGTGTCCTTCGGCAAAACCGAAGTCCAGTGCGATATAGTCAGTTCCCTCATTTGGTATCTCCTCCGCATCTATGTGGTGCGTTTTCTTAGCGTACATCGGGTATACAGCCCCCTGTACGGTGAACGGAATGAGCTCCATTTCCTGGAGGAAGGGGCCCAATTTACCCTCTTTTTCGGCCTCATTTCGCTCTACTTCTACCCATTTAGGGTCGATTTTCGGGTTATTACGCCAGGTGGCTTTGGAATAGAACCAATCCCCTAATTCTATTTTGCCACCGTCTTCGAGCTTCTTTTTGGACTGTAAGTAGGACAACTCGGCCCGTTCAAGCATTTCGTTCCACCAATCCTCTGGCTTAGCGGTACCCATGAAGGCTGCCCAACCATTGGTAGTCGCAAAGAACGCCTTATAAACGAAGTCCCAGGCTTCCTGGTCTTGGTCCTGGTATTCGTCGAATATCATGCCGTAGGACTCACCACCACGGTGCTGGTCAGCTTTATCGGAACCCAACAAGCGAACCGAAGCCGGGGGCTTGTCGTAGTCCGGTTGGAGCTGGATTTCGCCTAGACCAGGTAGTTTCACCGTGCCATCGAAGTAATTGAAGGTGATGGTTAGGGTCGACTTGTTCTTATCGGCTATCAGTTCCTTCGGTATGAGGTGGATGTACTGGTTCCAGGCCACCGTTTCGGCTTGCTGGTACTCCTTGAAGACGATGTGGTGCGGTCCCTGGTTTAACATCGCAGAGAACATAATCTGCTGGACAGACCACAAGGTCTTCCCCGTTCGTCGTGACCAGAACAGCATGGCCCGGCGGTACCCGTCAACGAGTATCGCTCTATGCGCTGCTGCCTGGATGGCAAACGGCTCGTAGGCCATCTAGTACCTTGCTAGGTTTTCGGCTGAAATAGCTTTTGGATTAAGCGAGCTTACTTCGTAGAACTCAACTAATCGGCCATCTATGACCCGTTCCCGACGCTGTTCCTCTTGGCGAGGAGGAGCTGGGTAAAAGCGCTCAAGCAGCCAGTCACGCATACGCAGGTAGCGCATTTCGTTTAAGAAGGCTTGCTCTTCCCAGGCTTCGACGTCTATACCGTTGGCACGGGCCA
>Ga0070679_100006439_pt1 | contig 10941 bp, 9 predicted proteins | sample KBSC63BmetaG_FD_65652 | JGI IMG/M metagenome (GOLD analysis project Ga0070679, IMG submission 65652) | Corn rhizosphere microbial communities from Kellogg Biological Station, Michigan, USA - KBS C6-3B metaG | ecosystem: Host-associated > Plants > Roots > Rhizosphere | place: USA: Michigan... | reverse complement strand
CCACGGTGAACGCGTGGAGTTCGTCGGACTCCTGGACACGATCTTCGACCAGTCCCACTGGCCGGCCGGGCTCTTCGCGCGCGCCGTGCTGCGGCGTACGGCGCACCATGCTCGAGGTCTCGTCGGCCGCCCTCCGGCCGAGGCCGTCAGCGAGCTGTCCCACCGGGCCAGGCAGCTGGCGCGACGACTCCGCGGCCGACGTCATGCCCCGGCCGTGGCACCGATCGGCGAGACGGCAGTCTCCGACGCCAACCTCGCCGTCATGTGGCACTGGCGGCCGAGGGTCTTCGACCAGCCGGTCACCCTGTTCGCGGCCACGGACGCCGTGTTCGGGTGCGATCTCGCGGATCTCTGGCGGCCCTGGCTCCCGCGGCTGGAGGTACGACGGGTCTGGGGCAACCACGTCGACCTCACCAGCACCGACGCCGGAGCCAGCCGCGTGGCGCGCGCCGTGATGCGGGCCCTGGAGCCCGCCGACCGCCTCGAGGTACTGGTCGCCTGCACCTTCGACTGGGCCGTCGCGGCTCGCCTCGCGGTGGACCTCCACGACGTCGGCTGCCGGGTCACCGGCGTGGCGCCGCGACGCAGTCCGCTGCACACGCTCACCGCGACCGAGCGGACGTTCGGGCTCGGGCTCCTCGACCCTCTCGGCTCGTTGGAGCGGGCGATCGTGGCTTCGGCCGCCGAGCTCGTGATCCCCTGCGACGACCGCACCCGCCATGCGCTCTCGCTCCTGCACGCCAGGACGGATTCCCGGACCGCGACCGGGATGCGGCTGCGCGAGGTCATCGAGCGGTCGCTGGGTTCGCTGGGAGACGTCTACTCCCGGGTGACGCTGAGCCAGGTGGCGCGCGAGTGTGGGGTCGTGTGTCCGGCTACCGAGGAGGTGAGGTCCGCCGACGACCTCGCCTCCTGGTTCGAGCGGCACCCGGGGCAGGCGGTGCTCAAGGTCGACGGCAGCTGGGGTGGTCGGGGCGTCGCCGTGGTGGACTCGCCGGAAGACGGACGGCGCGCCTGGACGCGGATGCGTCGCCGCCCGTCGCTGGCGCGTGCGATCAAGCGGCTGTTGCTCGAGCGCGACCCATGGAGTCTCCGCACCCGTCTTCTCGGCCCCCGCCCGATCGTCTCCATCCAGGCCTTCGTCGAGGGACGCCCGGCGAACGCAGCGGTCGCCTGCGTGCAAGGCACGGCTCTGGCTACCGTCCAGGCCGAGGTCGTCGAGAGCTGCGGACGCACCGGGCCGTCGACGGTGTTGCGGCTGATCGACCACGCCGACATGGTCTTCGCCGCGAAGTCCATCGTGAGTCAGCTCAACCTGACCGGACTGTGCGGCCTCGACTTCGTCATCGACGACCGGGGGCATGCACACCTGCTCGAGCTGAACCCCCGGGCGACCCCGACCTCGCACCTGATCGGGGCGGACGGAGCGGACCTGCTCACTGCCTTGCGGAGTGCACTCGGGTACGACGACGCGCCGGCGCGCGAGAGCGCGTCCGTAGACCCCGTGGTGGCGCTGTTCCCCCAAGAGCTGATGCGGGACCCGGGCAGTCGCTACGTGAGCGTGGCCCATCACGACGTCCCCGAGCACGCCCCCGAGCTCGTCGCGCACGTCACGAAGTCGCTGCGGAAGCGATGAAGGCCGGCGAGCGCGCCCGCTGGTCCGTCAACGTCACGGTCCACGGGGTCGGTACCCCGCCGCGGCCGGTGGACGACGACGAGGCGCGGGTGTGGATCTCGGTGGACCAGCTCGAGGCCCTGCTGGACACCGCCGTCGGCCGCGAGGACGTGGTGATCACCTTCGACGACGGCAACCGCTCCGACCTGGAGCTCGGCCTGCCACGACTGCTCGACCGCGGGCTCACCGCCAGGTTCTACGTCTGCGCAGGGCTGCTGGGCGAGCCGGGCCGCCTCGACGAGGCGGACGTCCGCGAGCTGCGTGACGCCGGCATGGTGATCGGCTCGCACGGCTGGTCGCACCGCGACTGGCGAACGCTCGACTGGGGGACGCCCGAGGCCGTCGACGTCGAGAGCGAGCTGGTGCACGCGCCACGCCGCCTCGCCGAGGTGATCGGCGTACCGGTGACGGAGGTGGCCGTACCGTTCGGCTCCTACGACCGGCGCGTCCTGCATGCGTTGCACGGGTCCTTCGCGACCCGGGTCTACACCAGCGACGGCGGCTGGGCGAGGCACGGGACCTGGCTGCAGCCGCGCACGAGCATCCACGCCGACGACGGTCCCGACTGGCCGCACCGGGTGATGGTCGAGCGGCCGACGCTCATGCGACGCGCCCGCGGCCGCACGCTGGGCCTCGCCAAGCGCCTGCGCGGCTGACGACGTACTCCCTCATTCTCGGTACGTCGCCCGGCGCCGGCCCGCCGCACGCGTCACCGCCTCTAGCGTCATCTTGTCCGTGCTGCAGTGGATCCACCTGATCGGAGGGGCCGTCGGTGAACGCCCCGAAGTGCCGCCTGTGCGGAAGCGACCTGACCCGGACCTTCGTCGACCTCGGGATGTCGCCGCCGTGCGAGAGCTACGTCGACTCGAACCAGCTCGACGGAGGCGAGACGTTCTACCCGCTCCACGTGCGGATCTGCTCGTCGTGTCTGCTGGTGCAGCTGCCCGCGTACCTGCCGGGCGAGGACATCTTCAGCCACTACGCGTACTTCTCGTCGTACTCCGACTCCTGGGTGTCCCATGCGCGGCGCTACGTCCAAGCGGCCGTCGCCCGGCTCGGTCTCGCCGACGACTCCTTCGTGGTGGAGGTGGCCAGCAACGACGGTTACCTGCTGCAGCACGTCCGCGAGCTCGGCATCCGTTGCCTGGGGATCGAACCGGCTGCCAACATCGCCGAGGTGGCCCGCGGCAAGGGCATCGACACCGTGTGTGAGTTCCTGGGCGAAGCGACCGGGACCGCCGTCGCGGCGCGGTACGGCAAGGCGGACCTGGTCACCGCCAACAACGTCTTCGCCCATGTGCCGGACATCGTCGACTTCGCCAAGGGCCTGCGCGCCCTCCTCGCCGACGGCGGCACGCTCACCATCGAGATCCCCCACCTGTTGCGGCTGATCGAGGACCGTCTCTACGACACGATCTACCACGAGCACTACTCCTACCTCTCGCTGCTCACGACCCAGCGCGTGCTCGGCGAGGCGGGCCTGACCGTGGTCGACGTCGAGGAGCTGCCGACCCACGGCGGGTCGCTGCGCACCTGGTCGATGCCGACCGAGCGCGCCACGTCGCCCAGCGAGCGGGTCGCCAAGGTGCGCAACGACGAGCAGGCGGCCGGACTCGACACCGTCGAGGGACACGCAGGCTTCGCCTCCGTCGTCAGCGCCGCGCGCGACGACCTGCTGGAGTTCCTGATCGCGGCTCGCCGCGCCGGCAGGTCGGTGGCGGGGTACGGCGCCCCCGGCAAGGGCAACACCCTGCTCAACCACGCCGGGATCCGCGAGGACCTGCTCAGCTACACCGTCGACCGGAGCACCTACAAGCAGGGCATGTTCCTGCCCGGGACGCACATCCCGATCCATGCCCCGGACCGGCTGGCGGAGACGCAGCCGGACTACATCCTGATCCTGCCCTGGAACCTCCGCGAGGAGATCACCGCACAGCTCGAGTACACGCGCGCCTGGGGCGCCCGGCTCGTCGTACCCCTGCCGTCCCTCGAGGTGTACTGACCGGGCTCGGCCGGCGGGCTCAGTGCTCGCCGTACACCACCCAGCGGTCGGCCAGCTGCGGCCACGCCTCGCGGAGCTCCGCCTCGAGATCGGGCAGCATCAACAGGACGCGACCGGGATCGGCGTCCAGCAGCGTCTGCGGAGACACGATCGGAACGTCGGTCCCGGGCATCCGACGCCCCTGCTTGGCGGGAGCGCCGTCGGCGATGCCGGCGATCGCTCCCGGACGCAGCTGGGCCGCGGCGAGCACGGCGACGGCCCGGGAGCCCGCGCCGTACAGCCAGGCCTTCCCCGCCCGAGCCTCCACCCACGCCTCGAGTCGCGCGACGTCGTCGTGCACGGCCGAGCCGAGCGTCGTCATCACGGCCGGATCGCGTACGCCGGCCACCAGCTCGGCCCGCTCGAGCTCGTCGACGGCGGCGAGCTCCTCCGGCCGTCCCAGATCGTCCCGCGAGGCGAGCAGCAGGACCGAGCCGTTGTAGAGCGAGTAGCTGCGGGCGGCGACGACGGACAGGCCCGCGTCAGCCAGCAGCCGCCGGGCCGCCGGCACGCTGTGGTACGCGAAGTGGCCGTGCCGCAGGGCGTTCCACTCACGGCGCCTCAGGGTGCCGGCGTAGCTGGGGAACTGCAGGAGCAGGGTCCCGCCCTCCGCGAGCGCCTCGACACGGCGTCGCAGCCCCGCCGCCTGGTCATGCTCGTGCATGAGCCCGTTCACGTCGACGACCACGTCGGCACGACCATCCGCCGCCGGGCGGAACCCACGAGCTTCCAGGGCCTCCGCCCACGATCCGCCGTGCGGGCTGGGGAACTCGACGAAGGCCCCGGGACTCAGCAGACCGGCCGCGACCAGCTCCTCGACGGCCGCGTCGGCCTGCTCGACAGCCGCGCGGGGCTCGATCGCGCGTGGCTCGTCCGGCGCCGTGGCATCGTCCACGAGCTGGGCCAGGCCACAGTCGCCGCACCACCACATCGCCAAGGGATGACGCGGGTCGGGCTGCGGGTCCGAGGCGGCCGGGAAGTGATCGGCGGCCGGCTGGTCGCCCAGGTCGAGCACGAGCTCGCCGGCGTCCGACCGACAGCCGCGACAGCGATAGGTCCGATCCGACGACTCAGCGGGTGACCCGGTCTCAGCGGACGGCATGGTCGGCCACCAGGTCGCGCCACGATCCGGCGGTCTCGTCTCGGGGGCTCAGCACTCCCACAGGGAGAGGCCAGTCCACGGCGAGCTCCGGGTCGTCGTACCGCACCGAGAGGTCCTCGTTCGCGTCGTGGGGGCGGTCGATCCGGTAGCAGATGTCGGCCAGGTCGCTGAGCACCTGGAAGCCGTGCAGGAAGCCTCGGGGGACGTAGAGCGTCGTGAAGTCCTGGTCGTCGAGCCGGAAGCTCTCGTGCCGGCCGAACGTCGGTGACGTGGGCCGGGAATCGACGATCACGTCGAGGATCGCACCGCGCGCACACCGCACCAGCTTGGCCTCGCCCGGCCCCGACCGGCCGTGCAGCCCACGCAGCGTGGCGTGACTCGACCGCGACTGGGAGTCCTGCACGAACGACGCAGGGTCGAGGCCGTACGAGATCGCGAGCTCGGCGTCGAAGGTGCGCGTGAAGAGGCCGCGGTCGTCACGGTGCGGTGCGGGACGGAACAGGAGCACGTCGGCCAGCTCGGCCGCCTCGACCCGCATTCCTCACACCTCCACCAGAGCCTTGGACACGACGAACGCCTCGGCATACGGACGTCGGCACTCCATGCCGCGTAGCCGCATCAGCCCGAGGAAGACCTCGTCGTCCCACCAGTCGTGACCGCGCTGGCTGGTGAAGCTCCGGTTGAGCAGCTCGATCTTGCTCAGGGCCTCTTCCCGTGAGAATCCCACGTAGTGCGAGGGGGTACCCATGTCGCCGTCCCACTTGGGAATCTCGAAGTGCATCACCAAGGCGTCGCGCCACACCGTGGGAACCATGCGACCGACCGTGCGATGGTCCTGATGCGCATCGTCCACCCGATGCGTCAGCACGAGCTGCGGCCGGCAGTGCCGGGCCAGGCCCTCGAGGTGGTCCTTGGCCGCCTCCCAGTGGGTCGGTAGCCGCCCGTCGGGCAGGTTCGCGAAGTGCGTCTTGACGCCGGGCAGGATGTCAGTGAGAGCGCTGGTGGACTCGGCCGCCCGTTCGCCCGACCCGGTGAGAACGGCGACGGTGAGCTCGAGCTCGTGGCCCGCGGCGAGCTTCCGGAGCAGGCCGGCGCAGCCGATCTCGACGTCGTCGGGGTGGGCGCCCACGCACAGCACGGCCAGCGGACCATCCGGCAGTCGCAGCGCCTCCACTCTCGAGATCCTCGCCGCCCCCTGCTGGGGGTCACCGAAGAGTCACGAGCAGATACCCAAATCGGGTGACCACCGACTCAGGCCCGGACGTCCACGGGCCCGGTGCGCTGCCAGGCGATCAGGTCGTCGAACGCCGCGACGGCCGCGAGCTGGGTGCTGACCTCGAGCTTGCGGAGCACCGACTTGACCTGGCTCCGCACGGTCGCCGGGGAGATCTCCAGGAGCTGAGCGATGCTGGCCACGGGATGGCCCGCATGGAGCATCGTGAGCACCTCGTGCTCGCGGGGCGTCAGGGAGTGGATCCGCTGGCCGATCCGCTCCAGTCGCTCCAGGAGCTCGGCCCACGCCCCGGTCAGCAGGGCCCGCTCCGACGGAGCGATCTGCTCCTCGGCCCGCGAGACTGAGAGGATGACCGCGCGCACCGCGGCCAGGTGGGCGTCCCCGGGCATCACCGCGACTGCGCCCGCCTCGAGGACGGCGCCCCACATCGGCCCGTGGGGCGTGGACGTCAGCACCACCCATTGCAGGGGGATCTCCGCGATCAGCCGCCACGCCCCCCGCAGGCGGGACCAGCTGTCGAGGTCGTTGATCATCAGTCCGATCCCGGGGCCGTGACCCTGTCGGGCACGGGGGGCGAGTCCCCGCCGAGCGCTGGAGTGCGGCTCGGGCCATCGCATGGTCACGGCCTCGAGGTCGGCTCCGGCCAGGCTGGCGCTGACGGCCTCTGCAACCAAGGTGAGCTCCGAGACGACGACCACGCGAGGAGGCGCGGTCGGCAGGGGCTCGGACATGCGTCACCCTCCTGGCGTACGGCAGTGGTCGCCCCCCGTGAGCGGTCTCCATCCTCGTCTGCCGCGCCGGCGGGGCGACACACGGGTCGTCGTACTCCCCCAGTCTTGGGGAAGTCGGGTCAGGAGGGTGCCGTGGGGCGTCGGCCGGTCGTCCTCAATTAGGGGGAAAGGATCCACAGGATCTGGTAGGTGGAGCCCAGGTCCGACACAGTGCGTGACCGGTACGTAGTACCGCCAGTCAGCGTTCGGGGGGACGCGCCGCTCCGGCGGCACGAAGGGACAGGACATGGGCGCAGGGCACGACGAAGTGCGGTGGGTGGGATGAGCCAGGAGCTCGCCACCCGGCCGCGCAGCGCTCGGGCGCAGATGAGGATCCTGATCGTCGAGGACCACCTGCTCTTCGCCGAGTCGTTGGAGCTGGTCCTCTCGGTGGAGGGGTACGACGTCCGCCGCGTCCCGGTGCCCGACACCGCGAGCTCGCCGGGCACGCTGTTGTCCTCGCTGGTCAGGCTGCAGCCGCGGGTCGTGCTGCTCGACCTCGACCTCGGCCGGTTCGGCGACGGCATGCGACTGATCTCGCCGCTGGCGACGACCGGCATCAACGTCGTCGTGGTCACGTCGTCCATCGACCGCAGCCGGTGGGGCGAGGCGATCCGTTGTGGCGCCCGAACGGTGCTGTCCAAGGCACTACCGCTCAGCAGCGTCCTGGCGACCGTTCGGCGGATCAACGCGGGCCTGCCCGTGCTCACCTTCGAGGAGCGCGAGGACCTCCTGCGAGCGTGGCGCCAACAGCGCTCCGAGCTCCAGTCCAACCTGGCCAAGCTGTCACTCCTCACCGCGCGCGAGTCGCAGGTGCTCGGCGAGCTCATGCGGGGCCAGACGGTGCACGACATCGCGGTGCGCAGCGTGGTGTCCGAAGCCACCGTCCGGACCCAGGTGAAGTCGATCCTGTCGAAGCTCGAGGTCTCCTCGCAGCTGGCCGCCGTCGGCCTCGCGCACCAGGTGGGCTGGAAGCCGCCGCTCTAGCGGCCCAGCCGGCCCAGCCGGCCCAGCCGGTGATACCTACCTAGCCGACCTGGCCGGGCGGCCGCCAGCCGATCTGGTGGGCCCGTCCTACAGCGGTGAGCTGGGAGCCGACGTCCAGCTTGGACAAGATGGCCTTCACCTGCGACCGCACCGTCGACTCGGACACGACGCGCGCCCGCGCGATCTCACTGACGGTCATGCCTTCCATCAGCAGGCCCAGGACCTCGGCCTCCCGTCGCGACATCAGGTCGAACCTCTGGCGCAGAGCCCGGCGTGCTGCCATCGACTCCTGACTGGCGCGGACCAGCCGACCGTGCTCGTGGTCCGACATCGCCGGGAGGCCACGGCGGATCCGGTGGACGGTCGCGATCACCTCCACGAAGGGCTCCGACTTCGCGATCACCGCGCAGGCGCCGTTCGTCAGCGACTCCCCCGCGCGCGCCAGGTCGTCCGCTCCGGTGACGACCACGACCGCGACCCCGGCCGCCGACAGGCTCCGCACCAGTCCCATGACGTCGCCCGGGATGCCGAGGTCGAGGTCGAGCAGCACCACGTCGGGGTCATGCTGCTCGATGGTCCGGATCAGCTGCGGAAAGGTCGTCTCGGAATCGATGTCGACACAGTGCGCCAACAGACCGTCGCTGCGTAGGCCGATGACGAGCGTGTGCGCGAACAACGAGTGATCGTCGACCACCGAGACGCGCAACGAATGCGCCGTCACGCCACCCATGTCTGCTCGACCCCCGGCAGCGCCAGGCAGAAGCAGGCGCCTCCCGAGGTCGAGCGTGACAGCGTGAGTGTCCCACCGAGGCTCTCGACCAGGTCGCGAGCCATCGCCAGACCGATGCCCTGGCCGCGCGAACCCGGCCGGCGTGCGCCGCGCTCGAAGATGTGCGGCTGGAGGTCCAGCGGTACGCCCGGGCCGTCGTCGCTGACCAGCACCAGGACCTGCGCGTCCTGACGGGCGACCTCGATCCGCGCCGGCTTTCCTTCGGCGTGCCGCCAGGCGTTCACCAGCAGGATGCTCAGCGCCTCCACGAGATCGTCCGCGTGGCCCCGGATCAGGCAGCCGCTCGGGGTCCAGGCGACCTCCTGCCCGCACATCGAGCGGCTCATCACCACGTGGGAGATCAGCGTATCGAGCTCGAGCGTATGCGGCGTCCCGGGCAGCTTCTCGTCGAGCGGCGCCGAGACGAGTCGCCGGAGCCGCTCGATCTCGCTGACCAGCAGAGCCTCCACCCGGCGTCGCGACGCCTCCGGGATCTCGGTGTGCTGGGCGGACAGGACGTACAGCGCACCCGAGAGACCCGCCAGGCTCGATCGCACGGCGTGCAGGGCCTGCTCGCAGTCGACCGCGGCTCGCGGCGCGTCGGAGCAGTGTCCCGAGGATCGTGTGGGGACGCCGAACTCGTCCTCACCTTGGACATGGACACACTTCTTCATGATGTTTTCCCCCCTGAAGGGACCCCCCCGGTTCCCTTCCCCGACTGCAGTCGCCGAAGCCCTCACGACGGCGACGGAACTTGCCACACATCCCCACGGTCACAAGTGCAGTCAGACCTCATCATCATGCGAATGCCGGGAATTGTCGACAAAGGAATGACCCCAAATTGGGCGGCAGGGCACGAGCAAGGGGCCGGCTAGTCTGGCCGGGCCATGAAGTCGGTCAAGGGCATGACCCGAGCGGGCCACGGGCCGAGAACTCGCAGGTCAGTACGCCCCTCGGCTGCCCACGACGGCTCCGACGGTGCGCAGCCCGATGACCAGGTCGTCGTACAGGCGACCGTTGTCGACGTAGTCCAGGTCGAGGGCGATGCTGGTCTCCCAGTCGAGGTTCGAACGCCCGCTGACCTGCCACAGGCCGGTCATCCCCGGCTTCACCGTGATGCGGCGTCGCTCGACGTCGTCGTACTCCGAGACCTCGTACGGGAGCGCGGGACGCGGACCCACCAGGGACATCTCGCCCCGGACCACGTTCCACAGCTGCGGAAGCTCGTCCAGGGAGGTGCGGCGCAGGACGCGGCCCAGGCGCGTGGTGCGGGGATCGTCATAGACCTTGAACAGCAGGCCGTCACAGTCGTTGCGATCGCGGAGGGCCACCCGCTGCTGCTCGGCGCCGACGTCCATCGTCCGGAGCTTGTACATCGTGAACTGCCGCCCGTCGCGGCCGACGCGAACCTGGCGGAACACGGCCGGGCCCGGCGAGTCGAGACGGATCGCCAGCATGGTCAGCGCCAGCACCGGAGCAGCGGGAACGAGCAGGACGACCCCCAGGACCCGGTCGATCACGTCCTTGAGAGCGCGGGCCGCGCCGCCCCGGCCCGGGGGTGCCACGCGGACCACGCTGGACCGGCCGAGCCGGCTGGGCCGAAGGCGGTGCGGAGCCACGTCGTCGAGGACCTCACCGATCGCCAGTCGTACGCCGGCCTCCGCGACGTCGGCGACGAGATCCCGCATCTCAGCCCGGCCGAGTCCGGAGGTGGGAGCCACCACCACGAGGTCGGCCCGGCGCTCCACCGCCCAGACCGCGGCACGGTGGAGCCCGCCGATCGTCGGCACACCCACGACCGACTGGAGATGCGCGGTCTCCTCCGAGACCAGCACGCCACCGATCACGTGGACCGATCCGTCCGCCCACCTCATCGCGGCACGACTGATGTCCTCACGTCCGCCCACCACCACCACCCGAGGCGGACGTCGGTGCGCGCGAGCCGCCACCAGGGCGCCGCCGATGACGGCACCAGAGGCGAGGAGGACCCATGCCGCACCCGCGAGCTGCGACTCGCGACCCGGGCCCAGCAGGGATACCAGGGCCGCAACGGCGAAGGTGACAGCGAGCCCGCGCACCACCGGCCATCCCGAGGGAGGGGACAACGTGTCCAGCGGTGCACCGTTCCGCACCGCCACGCAGACGGCACCGCCGAGCGCGGTCCACGCCGCGAGGTCGAAGACCCCGAGCAGTGACATCACGGCCAGGCCGACGGCGGCCGCCGTGCAGCACTCCACCAGGAGCCATGGCACCGCACGCCTCGGGGGCACCTCAAGACCGACCATGGCGACCGGTGGAACCGGAGCCCAGGCGGGGAACCCGAAGACGTCAGACCCTGTGCCGGGCCGGGAAACCCGGCCTTC
>Ga0070679_100006438_pt1 | contig 10942 bp, 8 predicted proteins | sample KBSC63BmetaG_FD_65652 | JGI IMG/M metagenome (GOLD analysis project Ga0070679, IMG submission 65652) | Corn rhizosphere microbial communities from Kellogg Biological Station, Michigan, USA - KBS C6-3B metaG | ecosystem: Host-associated > Plants > Roots > Rhizosphere | place: USA: Michigan... | reverse complement strand
CCGGCAGGAATTGGATATTGGAATTTTGCTATCTAACTTCAAGCGTCAAGCTTCATTGTCCAGATTCTGCGATCTAACATCCAACATCTAATACACTGCATCAAATCTTTCTTTTAATTAGATTCCCTTTTCCAGGGGAATGACAACTAGCTAAGGTACGATTCTTTTTCCGTTCCTTAATTCTTAACTCTTACTTCTTGATTCTTATCTCTCGTCTACGCCACCTTCTGTTGAATACCTAACAACCAAAGCACTGCTTCTTTTTTATAACGTCTATCACCACGAGAGTTAATCCTGATAGCCGGGAGTTTTCCACGTTTGCCCCAGCGTTTGATTGTCAAAGGAGAAACGCGGAGAATTTCAGCCACTTCACGGACAGTAAGAAGGTCTGGAAGTGAAGCAATAGAAAGATTTTTATTCATTAATTGATCTGCCATATATTACGTATTCAATATACTAATAAAGCTAACAAAGTATAGCATGTATGTCAAGAAGCAAAATGGGAGGAAAGAGGGATGACGAGTTATAAATTATGGATTATCCCACAAGGGGACTAGCACTCCAAGAGTACTTGCCCCATAAAGGGACTACCCACTTTGTGGTGGCGCCTCGCGGAGGTGGCGCTTCTGCGAAGCGGCGTGAATTATAAATTCTGAGAACTCATAACTCGTAATTTATAACTTATAATTTCGTACTCAAAGGTAGAATATCTACGTACACTCTGACCACATTACTTTCGACACGTAGAACGCCTTCCCGACAAGGAAACTCTTCCTGACTGCCATCCATTTTATGGACGATAATATGTTGTTTTATAATTGAAATGAAATTACTGTGTTGGGGTAATATATCAAACACGCCACGCTCATCTATAGCAGAAATAGCTTTAGCAGTGCCTTCATACAGAATCTTTTCTCTATTCTTAATAATGGCAGTAAGAATTTTTTGATTGTCATCAGCCATAGATAGGAATTATGAGTTATAGATTATGAATTATAAGTTCTGCGAATCTATAACTTGTAAATTATAACTTATAATTTCTCACGTTTTTATCTCCTTCGCAGAGCCAATATATAAAAACTTCTCCTCATTAACTGCATCATACTTCCCATTTAATATATCACTGGTATCTTGGACAGTATCGGCTATAGCCACATATGCTCCTTTTCTGCCAGTTTGGTTTTCGGCTACGAAAAAGCTTTGTGTCATATAATTTTTGAGAAGTTTTGCCCGTTTATACTGGATCTGGTCATCTCTGGATAATTCTGATTCTCCCACGAGTTGAACTATTTGTTCGAGTCCTACAGCTTTTTTTAACAAACTTTGAGATTGTAAAACTACATCAAAATGTAACTTACCAACTATATCTGGAGAAAGTACTGATGAGGTTGAGGCGAGGAGATCTACAGCAGGGAGGCGTCCTTCCTGATAAATAGTACGTGATAAGGTGACACTTGAATCAAGATAGGGAAGCACTGCTTGTACGCCTTGATCCAGGATATCATCATTAGGCACATAGACTGCTTCAATTGTCGTAATGTTGCTTTCTTTTGTCGCGTTGAGTCTTTCGTGAAAATCAGCCATTTCTGAAGAAAGTGTTGCTTGATAGCTATCTTCAGATGGAATTGTATTCATAAGCAAAGATAATTCATTTCCGGCTTGAGCAAAACGGAAAATATTATCAATAAAAAAGAGAACATCTTGATTCAATTCATCCCGGAAATACTCCGCCAGTGTGGCTGCAGTAAGACTAGTTAAGTAACGTGTGGCTGGATTTTCTCCCATACTACCAAGGACCAGCACAGATTGGGGAAGAACGCCGCTTTCATTCAATGATTCATAAAGCTCTTGTCCCTCGCGTGTACGTTCTCCCACGCCAGCAAAGACCGAAACACTTTGCTTGGTATTGTTACTGTTGAGCTGGACCACATTGTGGATGATCTCGGTGAGTAAGATTGTTTTTCCAACTCCTGCTCCGCCAAACAAGCCTACCTTACCGCCTTTGAGCATAGGACAAAACAGATCAAGTGCTTTGATGCCAGTACTGAGTAATTCTTTTCTATCTGCTATTTTGCTATAGAGAGGGGCATCTTTATAAATAGCGCGTGTTTCCTTGCTTGTCAGGTTGCCTTTATCATCTTTTGGGTTGCCAAAAATATCAATTACACGTCCAAGGACTTCTGTGCCAACGGGAACTTGAATCGGTTGTCCGGTATTTTCTATTCGACTGGTCCTATTAATGCTTTTTGTTGGCGTAAGCAAAAGACAGTTGTACGTGCCAGGACCATTTGTGCTATGCACTTGCATTTTTACGCTTGGTTCATCAGACAAAATAACCAAATCATGAATATTGGGTTGATTGTCAGTGAATTTAACTGTAACAACTTGCCCTTTGATACTGAGAATTTTTCCGAGATTAGTCATATTAATTTAGCATCTATTGCAAAACCCGTCATCCTGGCTTGTCCAGGATCTGAATTCTGGAGAAGTCGTTGCTTCCTACCCCTGTCTCACTTCGCTCGCAGGCGGTCTCGAACTTCGTTCTCCGGCCCAGAATGACGCTTATAGTGTTTTGAAGTTGGAAGTTAGACCATTCTAACCTCAAATTTTTCACATCATTATCTATCTTCTACGTTCAAACATCGAACTTCAAGTATTAACATCAGCGTAATCTCCATAATTTTCTGCCGCTAAGTGCTTGTTGTTGTTTCTGATTTTGTAAATGATGTATAACGATTCTGCGCTGTAGGTTCACTTTTTTCATTTGAGAATTGATATTGTCAGTTGCTTTATCCAAAGCTACCATGCGGGCGGCAAATTTTGCCAATTCTGATTCTTTAAATGTTTGTTCAATAATTGTAGCAAATATTTGTTGTTCGAAAAATTGGAGAATTTTTTCCAGGCTAGGTTCAAAAAGGTAATGCATATGCACGATATTTTTTTTCTCGATGTCTTCTTGTTGACCATATACATCAAGCATAAAAGGTTTTTGTGAAGCAATCGTTTGAAATTTCCCATAAAATAAATAAATTTTCTCATATGCAAGTAATAAAGGAAGTAGATCAATCAATGACTTATAATCAATATCTGTATCAGGCAGCTCTTGGTAGGTGTAGGGTTTTTCCACTCCTGAGTCATCCATCAGACTTTGTCCAAGCTTTCCTACAATAACAATATCAGTTTCATTTTTACGCACAAAATCAATAAACAAGTCGAATGTTTGTTGAACAATATCACCATAGAGCTTGGTGTTGGCTGAAAGCAGAACAGTGACTGCTTTACCATTTTTCTGTGAGAGAATTGTACTATTATTTTTTTTCTTGGCTAACAATTTAATGACTTGATCAGAGTACGAAGTTTTCAGTTGTTGGTATATTTCCTCCAATTCAGCGATAAATGTTCTATTGGTTAATACATTTGTGCGGATTTTGCGCATATGAATACCAGCAACTTCTTCATACGTTTGCACGAGCAGCTTAATATTATCCATTTGGCTCCTGAGATTATCAATTTGCTTTTTATTTAACATAATATTTATCTTAAATCTCAAATCGCATAACTGAGAACTTATAATTCATAACTTATAATCTATAACTTTTGAGATTTGCGTTTTGAGTTTTGCGATCGTTACTCCGGTGCATAGCTTTTCTGCGTGATATTAATGGTTGCGAAGAGAGGTACAACTTCTTTAGCAATAATCCCCAATAATTCGTTTAACGTCGTTGCTCTTTGGATGATAGCGTCGACATTTTCTTTGAAGCCTTGATTCGTCTCATAAGCCTGTATCACTTTGCCTATATCTTCTTTCATTTCAATTAAACTTTTACTATTCCAAAATCCAAACCAAAGCGATCCATATATAAATAACTGTAACGAAGTGTTATAAACCAATTCAGATTCTTGATCAAAAAAACTGAGCACACGATCTCCAGTTGTTAAAATATCTTTAATATTATTTGTTGCCTCAGTCCCGAAGTGAGAAAATTTTTCCATGCGTTCGCGAAGGGTAAGAAAACTAATCACCTCACGATTAATACTGCGTTGTAAACTTGATTGTGTTTGCCGACCAACACGACTGACCGATAAAAAGGGGTTAATCGATGGACGACGACCTTTTGAAAATAAATCAATATCAAAATATATATGCCCATCAGTCATTGACATTAGATTAGTTTGGACATATCCAGCCAAATCTCCCTCCACTGTCTCAACGACTGGCAAACAGGTGATCGCGTTTTCTCCATGGGCGGTGATGAAGTTGCCTGCGCGTTCAAGTAATCGTGCGTGGGTGTAGAAGATATCAGCAGGATAAGAATTTCTGCCAGGGAAGCGACCGGATAACAAGGCAATTTCACGATAAAATTTTGCATGGGTGAACAAATCATCGAGTACCAACAGAACATCTTGACCTTGATCGCGGAAATATTCAGCCAATGTCATTGCGCAATAAGGCGTCAGATAAATCACCGCGGTTGGATCATCAGATGTGGAAGCCATGATAATCAATTTATCCATAATGTTATTTTTAGTGAAGAATTCTTCAGCAGCTTTGATATCCAAGCGTTTTTTGCCAATAGCAGCATAAATACATAGCGTACCTTGTTTGGCTTGGGTGAGTATGGTTTGGTACAGAAAACTTGTCTTACCGGTCTTCCGGTCTCCGATAACTAATTCACGTTGTCCTTTTCCTAACGTGATAAGCATATCCACAAGCGTGACGCCGGTATCAAAGGTACTGCTTATTCGTTTCCGTGTATCAATTCCTCCTGGAGCAATATCTATTTCCCTGAATGTACTAGGTTTGGTAATGGTTTTAACTGTATCCAAGACATTACCAAATGGATCAATTGTTTGGGCTATGTATTCATTTCCCACTGGTAAAGCAAAAAGTGTATTTGTTCTGGCGACCTGCGTACCTACTTTGATAGCTTTCTTTGCAAAAACGAGCACTTCGATAGTGTCTTCATTGAGCATTTCTACCATACCCATTTCTCCTGTTTGAAATATAACGACTTCACGTGGCCGGGCAGTAGGAAGACCGGAAACACTTGCTAAAGAAGACGATGCTTCTTCAACATAGCCAATTTCCCCTGATGATTCAAGATATTGCGCAAATGTATTCATAGTAGTATCTAGAATTTGGTATCTAGAATCTAGGACATAGCATCTAGAATTTAGTATCTAGCAATTTATAAATACTGAAATCTAGATACTAGCTTCCAGCTTCCAGATACTAGATACTAACTTCTAGATACTTTTTTGAAAGTAAAGTACTCCTCCAGTCGCTTCTTCACCGATCGATCCAGATATCTGCCTTTGTATATAAAAATGCCGCAGGCCAGAACAGATGGATCTACTGTTATTTCTAATATAGTCGATGCACCAAAGAGTTGTTTGGCATATGCACCTATATGGGTGAGAAATGCTTGGGTAGGGGGGAAGGCAATGGTCATTGAGAGTACCTCACAAGACCGTATAGTGCCCTGTAGACGTTGTAAAAAGGTTTTGATGACCTGTTGGTTACTTGTCTTGATAGTATCTTGACTAAGGGTATATTCCAGGGCATTCACGATAGGGGCATGCATGTTTTCTGCCAAGATGTGTAACATACGTTGTGGATCAATACGATAGAGCTCTGCCAAAACAGTATCAATCCGCTCAATAAGCTCATTTGCTTCTTGCGTTGAAATTAAAACATTGGGAAATGATGTAAAAAATGAATTATCCATACGAGTATTTAGACACTAGTATCTAGTATCTGGTATTTAGAATCTAGGAATTCCTAAATACTAGATACTAGATGCTAACTTCTAGATACTACTGTCCGCTCTGTTTCTTCAGTTCCTGTAAGGCGCTTTGTATTAATACTTCTTGTTGATCAATACTCAGTCCATTGCCTAAGACATAATTAGCTATTTCATGCATACGTTGTCCTGCTGTCTGGTCAACTTCTGCTAATTTATTCTTTTTATATTCTGCAATTTCGTCTGAGACTTTTTTATATGCTTCTTCAATACGATCAGTTACCATTTTTTCTGAGTTGACGGTTTGCTCTTCAAGTGTTGTCTTAAAGTCGATAATTTCTTTATTGGCAGTTTCATTGATAGATTGTGATACATTATTAAATAGATCGATAGCTTCTTTCTTCGTTTTGTCTAATTCAGCTTGATATTCTTTATTCAGCAATTCATTGATTTTGCTAAATGCCTCCACTTGTCCATCTACAATGCCCGACAGTTTATGTTGCAGGAGCTCCCGCTCATCGCTGCTAAATAATTTTGCCTCGGCAAGTAAATCAGCTGCTTTTTTATTGGCTTGGAGAATAATTTCTTCTGTTTCTTCTTGCACTTTAGCCAGTGATTTTGCAGAGCGCGCATCGCTATTTTCCTTCATTTTTTTATTTTGCTCCTTGAGCATTTGCAGTTCATGCAATGTACGAGAGTGTCTATACAAAATAAATAATAAGCCTAGCAAAAGGAGTACAAGGGTAACAATTAAAAAAATATATATAATCATAGTATTTAGGGAAGAGTATCTAGTATTTAGAATCTAGTATCTAGAATCTAGGAATTCCTAGATACTAAATACTAACTTCCAGATACTAGATTCCAGATACTAGCACTATCATATTACGAGAATTAAATAGGCTATAGCAATACCAACAAGCATAACAGCCAACATCATAACCAAATTAAGCACAATGCTGATCATGATCACTCTGCTGGCAAGAGGATTACGACCCAAAGCTTCAACGCCTGTTGTCACAATTCGGCCGAAGTAGCCTATCCCTACGCCAAAAGATACTAATACAACTAATGCCGCGGCAATATAGCGAATCAATCCTGCTGGCCCCAGGTAAGGATTAATCAAGGCTTCACGGATAGAGGCAATAAGATTGGTTCTGCCATTGGTTGGTTGGGTATAGTAGCCAAAGTTCAGGCTTGCCAAGACAAGGCCGATTGTTTTAGGATTAGGCGAGTCGTATGTTTCAAGTGCAGTACCAACTACATAGCCATCTTGTGTAGCTTTTTCTCCAATACCAGGAGTATTCGAAGTAGTTATGAGATCTCCTTTTTCAATTTTTCCGTTTGCAGTAGTAACGAGAATATAGATTTTTCCTTGTGAAAGTACTGTATGATTGGTGGCTGGATTACCTGATCTGTTTTCTAAAGCAACTGAGGGATTATCTGTCACCACCGCAAAAGCAGTTGGATCATATGCTGTTTTACTCAAATGATAATTTTTATTGCCAAAGCTCACAATTGATCCTTGCTGTACGTTTTTGTCATATATGTCAATAGAAATTGCAACTCCTGAGGATATTGATTGTGCAAAAGCTTTATCCACCAGAAAGTGATGTATACAAAAACTTATACAGATCGTGGCTAAAAGAAGTGGTGCAGCTAATTTTTTCATGAATTATGCAGGCTTTTTTCCGCCTGTTTTAAATGTAACGCAAAGATGTAGGAAATGTCAATGAAAAATTTGTAATTATTAGCCTCAAGATTTATCAAACTAGTGATTGACATGCCGTGAAAAATTATGCTTCAATTATAGAGTACCAAAGTTATACATTTAGCTTTTAAATGTACAACTTTACAAACTGCCTTGAAAAAACTGCCTAATTCACAAAATAATATAGAATTTCTCACGGTTCAACAAGCCGCTGTGAAATTAAAGGTTTCATCGCAAACTCTTCGTCGCTGGGATGAAGCCGGTGTGTTGGTTCCGCAAAGAACTGCCGGTAATCAACGTCGCTATACTTTGGTCCAACTCGTTGAATTTAAAAAAAATAAAAAGAAAGAAACTATCACAGTCCCAGTAGAAGTAGCTCCGATTGTTGTACCACTTCCAACCGCTCCAATTACTCCAACGGTTTCAATCCCTCCAGCAGAAACTTCAGTTCCAGTTTCCCTTACAACGCCAGCGATTATTTCAGCCCCGATGTATAACTTTGAAGAAAAAATTCCTGCTCAAATGTATAACTTTGAGGAAAAAGCCGAAGCAGCAAATAGAGTAGCACAAAGAGTAGAAATGGCAAATAGCGAAGAGCGAATAGGGAATACTGAAGGGGGAATGAGGAATGAAGAACAGAGGTTAGATATTGGAAACGGGAAGATGGATGAAGATTCTGGATCCAACTTCTCTGGCGAACCCAGATCTCGCTACGAGAGACAAACTCATAATCCAGTTTCTACTCTCCAACATCCAACTTCTGAACAACATGCTGCTTCTATCTTAAGATTTTCCCGCCCAAGTCTTGTAGCGTATGGCATGCTGGGCACAGCTGGCATTTTTGTTTTAGCCGTAGGATTTATGTTATTACTCCCTCACACTTCAACGAAAATCGTGGCCGAGAGGAATGGGGGTGGACAGTCGTCAGCTGTTCTCGCTGGAGCGACCAACCAGCCTAATTTGCTTTTTAGTGTCAATGTGCCAAGTTTATTTAAAAAACAAGCTGAATTCCAAGACAAAGTCACACTTGATAAAACTCTTACAGTAAAGGGGCTTTCGAATTTAAATGGGGGAATTTTGACCAATAATGCGGATATAAACGCAGGAACAGGAAATCTCACTGCATCAAATGTGATTTACGGTATCAAAGCAGGACAAAATATTACAATAACTTCTGGCCAAACTCCCACAATCAGCGCAACCATTCCTGCCTTTAAGCAAACAACCTTGCAAGGACAAAGTGGGGATTTAACATTGGAAGCTGGAAGCGGTATTTCAATTGATGGGCTGAAAATTTCTAGTACTTCCAGTAATGATACTGGTTCCAGTCAAAATATTTTTAAAAATATCCTCGTGTCTGGGCAGCCCACCATTACAGCCGGAAGCAATAACGATTCACTTGAGTTTGTCGCAGGAACCGGTATTGTTTTAACGACTAATGCTGGAAGTAAACAAGTTTCAATTGGGACGAACGGGGGAGCGAGTCAATGGACGACGAATGGGACAAGTATTTATTACAATGGGGGCAATGTAGGCATTGGCACCACTACTCCTGCTTCACCTCTTGATGTGGCGGGTAACATTCATTTAACCGGCAGTCTTTTGCTAGGCTCTGATACCGTAAGTAATCTTTCTGGAAATGGTTTAGTCGTCAATGGTGGCGCGTTGGGCGTTGATTTAGCAAGTAGCGCGATTGGTTCTTCAACCACCAGCTCTTTTTCTGGCTTAGAATTTGTCGGCGGAAACCAGTTAAGTCTGCTGCAAGGGTGCAGTGACACACAGATTTTGAAATGGGATCTTTCGTTGAAGAAATGGGTATGCAGTGATGACCTTGGAGGGGCCACAGCAGTTATTAATATTCAAAATAGCGATGTCAGTTATAACGGAATAGATACGTTGAATTTTTTGAAGCCTGACTTTATTGCCAGTAAAAGCGGAACAACGGCAAATATTTCTTTAGATTATGCAGGTGGCAATATTGCCCAAACGAACCAAGCGGAAACAATCAGCGGAAATTGGGATTTTGTGAACGGATTAAATGCAACGAGTCTTGATCTTACCAATAACATAAACCAAATAACTTTAGGTACAGGCAATACTGGAACAATTTCACTAGCAACTTTGACAGGCAATCGAACCTATACTTTTCCCGATCAAAGTGGAACAGTATGTTTAACCACAGGTAATTGTACAGGCACAGGAGCTGGCATTGGTGGAAGTGGCACGACGAACTTTATTCCCAAATTTAGTAGCGGGTTTAATATAGCTGACTCTCTTTTGTATGATGCCGGAACCGGGGTTGGTGTCGGCACCACTGTTCCCATAGGCTTCTTCACGGTGAATGGAGGAACAAGCGGCGGCAATGCCGCTTTCGTCGTTAATCAGACAGGTGACGTCAACAATGATATTTTGACTGCTTCTTCATCGGGAGCGACTAAATTTACCATTGCGAACAATGGAGACATCGCAGCAACAGGGGCTTTGACTGGCTTAACAGGATTGAGTTCAAGTAATACTATTACTTTTTCCAGTATCGGCAGCGGTGTTGTGCAGAGTACGAGTGGTGTCTTAAGTACAGGAGCAGTGACCAATACAGAACTGCAGAACCACTCGGTCACCATAAACACCAGCACAGGATTAAGTGGCGGTGGCAGTGTTGACTTAGGCAGTGCACTCACTTTGACCAATACCGGTGTTACCTCAGCCATTGCAGGAGCAGGCATTGGTGTATCCGGTGCAACCGGCGACATTACCTTTAGTAACACTGGTGTGACGAGTATTGGAGGAACTCCAAATCAAGTGATTGCCTCAGGAAGTACTGGGGGAGTAGTTCTTTCACTCCCGCAAAGTATTGACAATACAGCTACGCCAACCTTTGCTTCTCTTAATCTGACAGCCAACACGAATCAACTGGTTTTAGGAACAGGGAATAAAGGTACTATTACCCTCGCCAGTCTTTCTGGTAATCAGACCTATACTTTACCCAATCAAAGTGGGACATTTTGTTTGACTTCAGGTAATTGTACAGGCACAGGAGCTGGCATTGGCGGAAGCGGGACAACAAATTTTATTGCGAAGTTCAGCAGCGGGTTTAATATCACCGACTCTCTTCTTTTTGATAACGGTATTGGTCTGGCAGTAGGGACATCGACGCCGATTGGTGAATTCACAGTAAATGGCAACAATGTCGATAATGCAGCAGCAGTGATTAATCAAAATGGATCAGCAGATATCTTCACAGCATCAGCCAGTGGCACCACCAAATTTGTCATCGCTAATGATGGAACATTAACAGATACTAAATACGGGGTAGGCGTTGCACAGTTCAATAATTCCCATGTTCTGTCGAGTGGAACGATTGACTTATCAAGCTCATCACTTGTTGCCAATCAACTTGGGGTTGCCAATGGAGGAACAGGTGCTAACAATCTTACAGCGAATGGATTATTGTTAGGAAATAACACTGCAGCAGTCACCAGTGTCAATG
>Ga0070679_100006436_pt1 | contig 10943 bp, 4 predicted proteins | sample KBSC63BmetaG_FD_65652 | JGI IMG/M metagenome (GOLD analysis project Ga0070679, IMG submission 65652) | Corn rhizosphere microbial communities from Kellogg Biological Station, Michigan, USA - KBS C6-3B metaG | ecosystem: Host-associated > Plants > Roots > Rhizosphere | place: USA: Michigan... | reverse complement strand
CGCCGCAACGTGCTCGAGGACCCGAGCTGGTACACCGCCTACACGCCGTACCAGCCCGAGATCTCCCAGGGCCGGCTCGAGGCCCTGCTGAACTTCCAGACCGTCGTCGGGGACCTCACCGGCCTGCCGACCGCCAACGCCAGCCTGCTCGACGAGGGCACCGCCGCGGCCGAGGCGATGACATTGGTACGACGGGCCAAGCGCGCCGTGAGCGGGCCCTTCGTGGTCGACGCCGACGCCCTCCCGCAGACCATCGAGGTCGTCCGCACCCGCGCGGCGGCCATGGGGATCGAGGTGGTCGTGGCGGATCTGGGCGACGGGCTTCCCGAGGGCGACGTCTCGGGCGCGCTCGTGCAGTTCCCCGGCGCGTCCGGTCGCATCGTGGATCCCCGCCCGGTGATCGAGGCCGTGCACGAGCGCGGGGCCCTGGCCGTCGTGGCCGCCGACCTGCTCGCCCTGACCCTGCTCGAGTCGCCGGGTGAGCTCGGCGCCGACGTCGTCATCGGCTCGTCCCAGCGCTTCGGCGTCCCGCTCTTCTACGGCGGACCGCACGCGGGCTTCATGTCGGTCGCAGCCGGCCTCGAGCGACACCTGCCCGGCCGGCTGGTCGGCGTCTCGGTCGACGCGGAGGGACGCCCGGCGTACCGCCTGGCTCTGCAGACGCGCGAGCAGCACATCCGCCGCGACAAGGCGACCTCCAACATCTGCACGGCGCAGGTGCTGCTCGCCGTCGTGGCCTCGATGTACGCCGTCTACCACGGCCCCGAGGGCCTGCGCGCGATCGCGCGTCGGATCACGGACCACGCCCGGCAGCTCGCCGGCCTGCTCCGCGAGGGCGGCGTCGAGGTGGTGCACGATCACTACTTCGACACCGTGCTGGCTCGCGTCCCGGGGCGGGCGGCCGAGGTCGTGGCTGCGGCCCGCGAGGAGGGTGTCCACGTGCGTCACGTCGACGACGACCTCGTCGGGCTCAGCGTGGGGGAGACCTACGGCCCCGCCACGCTCCGGGCGGTGCTCCGCGCGTTCGGCATCACCTTCGACGGCGACCTCGCGATCAGCACCGGCGAGACGATCCCCGGGGAGCTCGCTCGCACCACGCCGTACCTCACCCACCAGGTGTTCTCGTCCCACCACAGCGAGACGCAGATGCTGCGCTACCTGCGCCGGCTCTCGGCCCGTGACTACGCGCTCGACCGCGGCATGATCCCGCTCGGCTCCTGCACGATGAAGCTCAACGCGACCACCGAGATGGAGCCGATCTCGTGGCCGGGCTTCGCCGACCTGCACCCCTTCGCGCCCGCCGAGGACGCGGCCGGCTATCGCGAGCTGATCACCCAGCTGGAGCAGATGCTGGCCGAGGCGACCGGGTACGACCGCGTCTCGGTGCAGCCGAACGCCGGCTCCCAGGGCGAGCTCGCCGGGCTGCTCGCGATCCGCGGCTACCACCGCGCGAACGGCGACTCCCGTCGGGACGTCTGCCTGATCCCGTCGTCGGCCCACGGCACCAACGCCGCCTCGGCGGTGATGGCGGGCATGCGTGTGGTCGTCGTCAAGGCGGCCGACGACGGTGCGGTCGACCTCGACGACCTCCGCCGGGTCTGCGAGGAGCACCGCGACGACCTCGCGGCGATCATGGTCACCTACCCCTCGACCCACGGCGCCTACGAGGACACGATCACCACGCTCTGCGAGGTCGTGCACGCCGCCGGCGGCCAGGTGTACGTCGACGGCGCCAACCTCAACGCCCTCCTGGGCTATGCGCGGCCCGGTGAGTTCGGCGGCGACGTCTCCCACCTCAACCTGCACAAGACCTTCTGCATCCCGCACGGAGGCGGGGGACCGGGCGTGGGTCCCGTCGCCGTGCGCGCCCATCTGGCGCCGTACCTCCCGACGCACGAGCAGCACCCGGAGTCCGACCGGCGGTCGGGGACGGGGGCGGTGAGCGCCGCGCCGTACGGGTCGGCCGGCATCCTGCCGATCCCGTGGGCCTACCTGCGGATGATGGGCGCCGAGGGCCTGCGCCGTGCGACCGCCTCCGCGGTGCTCGCCGCCAACTACGTCGCGGCGCGGCTCGAGGATGCCTTCCCGGTGCTCTACCGGGGGTACGGCGGGCTGGTCGCCCACGAGTGCATCCTCGACGTGCGCGGACTGACCAAGTCCTCCGGCGTCACCGTCGACGACGTCGCCAAGCGGCTGATCGACTACGGCTTCCACGCCCCGACCATGTCGTTCCCCGTCGCGGGCACGCTGATGGTCGAGCCCACGGAGTCCGAGGACCTGCGGGAGATCGACAGGTTCTGCGACGCGATGCTGGCGATCCGGGCGGAGATCGACCAGGTCGAGCGTGGGGAGTGGAGCGTCGAGAAGTCCCCGCTCCGCGGCGCCCCGCACACGTCGCGCGCGATCGTCTCCGACTGGGACCGCGCCTACCCGCGGGAGATCGCGGTGTTCCCGACGGGTCCCGACCCCGACAAGTACTGGCCACCGGTGGCCCGGATCGACCAGGCGTACGGCGACCGCAACCTGGTCTGCTCGTGCCCGCCCCCGGAGGCGTTCGCCGAGCCGGCGGGCGACCTGTGAGCGTCTCCGACACCACCGCACGCCGGCTGCTCGCGCTGGTCGCCCGGCGCCAGGTCGCGGGCCGGCTGCCGTCGATCGTCGCCGGGGTCGTGCGCGACGGCGAGCTCGTCTGGTCGGGCGGGTACGGCGACCTCGACGGGGTCGCCGACCTCACCGACCGGCAGTACCGGATCGGCTCGATCACCAAGACCTTCACCGCGGTGCTGATCCTGCAGCTGGTGCGCGACGGCCGTCTCGACCTGGCGCAGCCGGCCGCCGACGTGCTCGGCGACGCGCCGTACGCCGACCGGACGCTGCGCACCCTGCTGTCGCACGCGTCGGGGATGCAGGCCGAGCCCAACGGGTCGTGGTGGGAGCGCTCGGACGGCGTCGACTGGGAGACCCTGGTGGCGGCCAACGACGGGGCGGGTGCGGTGTTCCCGGTCGGTCAGCAGTACCACTACTCCAACCTCGGCTTCGCGCTGCTCGGCGAGGTCGCGGCCCGGCTGCACGGGACGACGTGGTGGGAGGCCGTGCAGTCGCGGATCCTCACGCCCCTCGCGCTGGACCGCACGTCGTACCTCCCTGCGGAGCCGGCGGCGCAGGGCTGGAGCGTCGACCCGTACGCCGGGACGCTCACCCGCGAGCCCGCCACCGACACCCGGGCGATGGCGCCCGCGGGCCAGCTGTGGTCGACGATCGGCGACCTGGCCCGCTACAGCGCCTTCCTGACCACCGGACACCCCGACGTACTCGACCTGTCCTGGCTCGAGCTGGCGGCGCACCCGCAGTCGGGCGACCGCCACAGCGACCACGAGTCCGCGCACGGCCTCGGCTTCCAGCTCGCGCGTGGCGGATCCGGCAGCCTGGTCGGGCACACCGGCTCGATGCCGGGCTTCCTCGCCGCATGCCTGGTCGATCGTGCGCACGGCACCGGAGCAGTGCTGCTCAGCAACGCGACCTCCGGTCTCGCGCCCGGGCGGCTCGCCGGGGCGCTGATCGAGGAGCTGGAGCGCTGCGAGCCGGCCCTGCCCGGGCCGTGGCGACCCGTCTCCGCCGTGCCCGAGGGGCTCGCGGACGTGCTCGGCCCCTGGCACTGGGGCAACACCCCCTTCGTGCTCAGCCTCGAGACCGGCGGTCTCGTCCTCGGCCAGGGCGGCGAGACGTGGTGCCGCTTCACCCTGGACCGTGGCGCGATCGTCGGCACCACCGGCTACCTCGCCGGCGAGACCCTGCACGTCGTACGCCGCGACGACGGGTCGGTCAGCCACCTCGAGTGTGCGACCTTCGTGCTCACTCGCACGCCGTACGACCCCGATGCGCCCATCCCCGGCGCCCCGCCGGCCGACTGACTTCATCGTTGACCGGCGCCGTTTGACCGTTGACCGGCGCCGTTTGACCGTTGACCGGCGGGACCTCACGGTGTGCTCGGTCAGAAGGCGCCGTTCGATCGTCATTTGGCGCCGTTCAACGGTCAAGTGGCGCCGTTCAACGAGCCCGGGGGAGGGGTCAGCGGGCCTGGGAGACGCTCGACATGTTGAAGTCGGGGATGCGGAGGGTGGGCATGGCGGTGCGCGAGAAGTAGTCGTCGCCCCACTCGCGGCTGAACGCCGGGACGGTGGCCGAGGCGTGGCTGAACCGGCGCAGGAGGTCGACCGGACTCTCGTTGAAACGGAAGTTGTTGACCGCACCGGTGATCTCGCCGTTCTCGACGAGGTACACACCGTCGCGCGTGATGCCCGTCAGGAGCAGCGTCTGGGGATCGACGGCCCGGATGTACCACAGGCAGGTGAGCAGGAGTCCGCGCTCGGTGTCCCGGACGACGTCGTCGAGCGAGCCGGTGCTGCCGTCCACCTCGAGCACCAGGTTGTCGATCGCCGGGGTCGGCGGCTGCCCCGTCAGCTCGGCCGTCTCGCGGGTCTGCCTCAGGGCCCCGAGACGACCGCGGTCGATCCAGGCGGTGCGGGTGAGGGGGAGTCCGTTGTCGAAGACCGACCGGTCGCTGCCGGAGGCACCCACCGCGACGAACGGCGCGCACTCGAGCCCCGGGTACGCCGGGTCGGAGTACAAGGTGACCTCCGGGCGGGCCACGGCCTCACCGATCCGGGTCCCGCCGCCGCGCCTGCTGAACATCGAGTGGCCGTCGTGCGCGTCGCGCGCCTCGGCGTACCAGTAGGCGTCGATCATCAGGTCGGCGACCGCCGTCGGCGGCAGGATCGTGTCGTAGCGACCCGCCGGCAGGTCGACCTGCCGCGCGCCCCATCCCAGACGGCGCTCGAGCTCGGCCTCGAACGCGAGCGGGTCGACACCGGAGAAGTCGCGCGTCGCGCCGCCCACCCAGGCGCTGTTCGTCAGGTCGGCCGTCTTGCCCGTGCACCCGTAGTGACCGGTCGGCTGGACGTGGCGCAGCCGCAGACCGGTCGAGGAGGCGAGGTACGTCGTGGTGACGCGGTGGTCGACGAACCCGTAGAGCACGCGGGAGCCCGCCCGCGCCCGGCCGAACGCCTCGCCGAGGGCGGGGGCCACCGCGTCGAAGACGTGGATGTCGGTCTCGGCCGGGGGCTCGTCCCAGTCGGCCGCAGCCGATCCGGTCACGAGCTCCTGGGCGTCGCTCGCCGGATCGGCGGCCCGGGCCTCGGCGTCCGCGGCAGCCACCAGCGCGGCGACCTGGTCCAGGGTGGAGACGCTGCCCGACATCGAGCCCGTGGCGACGCCTTCGCCGCGGCGTACGAACGAGACGACAGCGACCTCGATGCGCCGCATGGAGCCGTTGGTGGTCAGCGTGTTGTTGGCCCACCGGAGGTTGGCGTCGGTCGAGTGATCGGCGATGACGAGGCAGTCGTCGGCGGCGGAGGACGCCAGCGCGTGCTCGGCCAGCTGCTGCACGGTGGGGATGGCGCTGGTGGCGGTCATCAGTGTGCTCCCTCGGCGTCGGTGTTGAGGATGCGGACACCCCGGAAGAGCCCGGTCGGGCAGCCGTGGCTCACGGAGGCGACCTGTCCCGGTTGGGCCTTGCCGCAGTTCATGGCGCCGCCCAGGACCCAGGTCGACGGCCCGCCGACGGCCTCCATCGAGCCCCAGAACTCCGTCGTCGTCGCCTGGTACGCCGCGTCGCGCACCTGCCCGGCCAGCCGACCGTCCCGGATGGCGTAGAAGCGCTGCCCGGTGAACTGGAAGTTGAACCGCTGCATGTCGATGGACCACGACTTGTCGCCCTCGACGTACAGGCCACGCTCCACGCGGGAGATCAGGTCCGCGGTGGTCGTCTCGTCGGCTGCCGGCTGGAGCGAGACGTTGGCCATCCGTTGGATCGGGATGTGGCCGGGGGAGTCGGCGAAGGCGCATCCGTTGGAGCGGCCGGCGCCGTCGAGCTGGTTGAGCTCGGGATGGAGCCGGGCCATCGCCCGGTCCAGCTGGTAGCCGACCAGGACGCCGTCCTTGACGATGTCCCAGCTCTGGGTGGCCACGCCCTCGTCGTCGTACCCGATCGTCGAGAGGCCGTGCTCCACGGTGCGGTCACCGGTGACGTGCATGACCGGCGAGCCGTACTGCAGCGTGCCGAGCCGGTCGATCGTCGCGAACGACGTGCCGGCGTAGTTGGCCTCGTAGCCGAGGGCCCGGTCGAGCTCGGTGGCGTGGCCGATGGACTCGTGGATCGTGAGCCAGAGGTTGGACGGGTGGATCACGAGGTCCTGGACGCCCGCCTCGACGGTGGGTGCGGCGAGCTTCTCGGCGAGCAGCTCGGGGACCTGGGCGAGCTCCGCGTCCCAGTCCCAGGCGCCGGCTGCCGGCGAGCCCACGACGTACTCCCAGCCGCGGCCCACCGGCGGCGCGGTCGAGGTCATGTCGTCGAAGACACCGCGCTCCTCGTCGGACCCCATCGCGGTGAAGGACGGCATCACCCGCACGCGCTGCTGGGTGGTGCGAGTGCCCGCAAGGTCGGCGTAGTACTTGTTCTCGTGCACCTGCAGCAGCGACGCGGTGGCGTGCTGGACGGCCGGGTGCGCCACCAGCCGGCTGGTCCAGTCGAGGAGCACGGCGGCCTTGTCGTGCAGCGGCACCGCGAGCGGGTCCTCGGCGTACGACGACACCCAGGTCACGTCGTCGTACACCGGCTCGTCGGCGAGCTCGACCGGGGTCGTCACCAGCGCCGCGGACACCCGGGCCACCTCGACCGCGGTCTCGGCCACCCGCACCGCCTCGTCGACGGTCAGGTGCACCCCCGAGGCGAAGCCCCACGCGCCGCCGTGGACGACGCGCACCGCGAAGCCGAGGTCCTGGTCGTCGGCGGCTCCCTGGAGTGCCGCGTCTCGCACCTGCACGTCCTGCCACCGGACCCGCTCGAAGCGGAAGTCGGCGTGGGCGGCGCCGAGCTCGCGCGCACGCTGGAGCGCGGCGTCGCCGAGGGCGCGGTAGGGGAGAGCGGCGAACCCGGGATCGAGAGCTGGCATGCGCTCGAACCTATCCTCAGCCGGCCACGACCTGCAGGGTGGATCCTGCGCGTGACTTGCGCACGAGGAGCTGGGTCGGGATGCGGTCGCGCATCTCGGCGACGTGGCTCACCACGCCGACGGCGCGCCCGTTCTCGCGCAGGCCGTCGAGGATGTCGAGCACGTCGTCGAGGGTCTCGGAGTCCAGCGCGCCGAAGCCCTCGTCCACGAACAACGTCTGCAGGTCGACGCCGCCCGCCTCGTGGGCGACCACGTCGGCGAGACCCAGGGCCAGCGCCAGGGAGACGACGAACGTCTCGCCGCCCGACAGCGTGGCCGGGTCGCGCGAGTCGCCCGACCAGTCGTCGCGGACGACCAGGCTCAGACCCCCCCTGGACTCGCGGGCCCCTCGGGCGGGCACGTGCTCCAGCGTGTAGCGGCGGTCGCTCATGGTGCCCAGCCGGGCATTGGCCGCAGCGACGACCTGGGACAGCCGGTAGGCCAGGACGTACGCCGAGAGCCGCATCTGCAGCCGGTTGTCGGGTGCCTTGCCCTCGGCGAACGACGACACCCGGGTGGCGAGGTCGAGCTCGTCGCGCAGCGGCCGCCAGGAGGCCAGCGCGGCGTCGAGCTGATCGGCGAGGCCGCGAACGCGCTCGTCGGTGCGCTCGGCGTGCGCGGCCGCGGCCTGCGCCGCCGCGTGGGCATCGGCAGCGGCGCGGGCCGCTGCCTCGCGGGTGGGCAGGTCGGGGTCGGGGCTCGTCAGGAGCTCCCAGGCGTCCGGCTCGTCGAGCACCGCACGCGCGGCCGCCAGCGCCGAGCGGTACTCGTGCACGCGGCGATCGAGCGCGGAGACCACGTCTGCCGGCAGGCCCGCGTCGGCCGCCTCGGCGGCGGACCCGAAGCCGGCCTCGAGGGCGGCGTGCTCGGCGGCCGTCACCGCGTTGTCGTACGCCGATCGGGCACCCTCGGCCTCCCGGAGGACCGCGGCCACCTCTCGTACGAGGTCACGCCGGGCCGTCAGCGCGGCGAGCGCCTGCTCCAGCTCCGGATGCTCGCCGCGCGCCTCGGCCACCCGGCGCTCGAGGGCATCGGTCTGGGCGCGCAGGTGCTCACCGACCACGGCGAGCTCGGCCAGGCGCAGCGCACGGCGGGTCGCGGCCGCCTCGAGGTCGGCGGCGCGCTGCCCGGCGTCCGCGACCTGCCGGCGGAGCCCGTCGTGGGCCTCGGCCTCCGCGCGCAGCCGGGCGAGCCCGTCCTCGGCGGCGGCCAGGCGCGAGCGGGTCTCGGCCGCGTCGGAGTCGCCGACGATCGCGCGCAGTCGAGCCAGTGCGCCCTCCAGATCCCGCACCTTCAGCGCCAGCGCGAGCTCGACCGCCTGGGCGTCGTCGAGGGCGCGCTGGGCGGCGTGCTCGTCGTCTCCGTCGGGCTGGGCCGCGGACGGACCCGCGGGGCGCGGGTGCTCGGCGGAGCCGCAGACCGGGCAGTCGGCCCCGACCACGAGCGCGCCCGCGAGCTCGGCGGCCATGCCCGCGATCCGGCGCTCGCGGAGGTCCAGCAGGTGCTCGCGGAGGTCGCCGACGAGGGAGCGGGCCGCCAGGTGGTCGGCGTGTGCCGCCGCATGCTCGACGGACACGCCGGCGAGCTCCTCGTGGGCTCGGGCCGCGGCGCGCAGCCGCTCGACCTCGGCCTCTGACGCGGGCAGCGCCACGACGGCCTCCGACGCGACAGCCGTGCGGGTGACGAGCTCGGCGGTCAGCGAGGCGAGAGCGGCTCTCTCGGCGTCGGCGAGCTCCTGCTCCTGCTCGCACGCGGTCGTCTCGGCCACCTGCTCGGCGGAGCGCCGGTGCAGGGCCGACAGCTGCTGCTCCACCGGCACGAGGGCCATGAGCGACGCCTGCTCGACGGCCAGGCGCTGGTCGGCGGAGTCCAGGTGGGCGACCTCGAGGCCCGCTTCGGCCGCTCGCGCACGTGCGCCCTCCTCGCGTCCTACGACGGAGTCCAGCGTCTCGGCACGCTCGGCGACGAGGCGCGCCAGCGGGCGGGTGCCGTCGGCACGCCGCGCCTGCTCCAGGCGCCGTACGTCGTCGGCATGCTCGTCCGCGGCCCGGTCGAGGGCCTCCGCCTGCTCGGCCGCCCGCCGCACCCGGGCGCGGGCGTCGGCGGCGGCTCGGGTCGCCTCCAGCGCTTGCTCGGCGTCGTGGAGGACCCGCAATGCCGCGGCGGCTGCCGCCTCGCCGGCGGTACGGCGTGCCAGGACCCGGGCGCGCAGCTCGCGCGACCAGGACGCGAGCTCGTCGACCGGACTCTGCGCCGTCGGCGACTCCTCGACCGGGGCCTGCCCGCCGGCCTCCGACAGCCGACTGACGAGCGCGAGAACCGTTGCGGCGTGCTCCTCGGAGGCGCGCCGGAGCGCCAGTCGGTGCTCGCGCAGCCAGGCCTCGACCCGCTCGAAGCGTCCGGTGCGGAACAGGCGGGCCAGCAGCCGCTGCCGCTCGTCGGGCCGGGCGCGCAGGAAGGCCTGGACCTGGCCCTGGGGGAGGAGCGCCACCTGGCAGAACTGGTCGAGGTTCATGCCCAGCAGCCCCGACAGCAGGTCGCCCGCCTCGTCGAGCCGGCTGGTCAGATGGACCCACGCTCCGTCGACGCGCTCGCTGAGACTGACCCGGGCCTGCTCGGTGGTCGTCCCTTCACCGCGCTTCTTGGGCCGACGCCACGCGGGCGAGCGCACGACGCAGAACCGCCGCGCGGCGATCGTCAGGTCGAGGGAGACCGACGGGGCCAGGGACGGCGGCGCCTGGTCGGAGCGCAGCCGGCCGGCCTGCTGGCGATCGCCCGGCACGGCGCCGTACAGCGCGAAGCAGACGGCGTCCAGCACGCTCGACTTGCCCGCGCCGGTGGCTCCGGAGAGCAGGAAGAGTCCGGCGTCGGACAGCGCGTCGAAGTCGACGTCGACGGTGTCGACGAACGGCCCGAACGCGGTCGCCGACAGCTGGTGGAGACGCATCAGCCGGCGCCGACCAGCACGTCGGCCTCGGGATCCTCCGCGCAGGAGTCACAGGCGGTCCGCAGCAGCGCGGACTCCTCGCCGGTCGCCGCGTCACCCCGCATGGCGTGCACGAAGTCGAGGGCGACCTGGTGGTCGCTGCGCCCGGGTGCCGGCTCGGGGAGGACCGGGGCAGGCGCACCCACGGGGGCGAAGCGCAGGACGAGCGTCTCGGGGAACCGCTCGCGCAGTCGCTCCATCGGGCGTTGGGGGCGTACGGCGTCGGTGAGGGTGACCTGCAGCCAGTGGTCCTCCACGTCGCTCAGCCCGGGGTCGGTGAGCAGGGTCTCGAGCTCGCCGGTGAGCGCGATCAGCGCCCGCGGCACCGGCGCGGGGACGAACGTCGTGCCGGTGACGCCGGCGGGGCCGAGGTCGACCAGCCAGCAGCCCTTGGTGTGCCCGGCCTCGCTGAACGAGTAGGCCAGGGGAGACCCGCTGTAGCGCAGGCCCTCGGCCAGCGTGGCCCGGCCGTGGAGATGCCCCAAGGCGGTGTAGGAGATGCCGTCGAACAGTGCACCCGGCACCACCGAGACGCCGCCGACGCTGATGTCGCGCTCGGACTCGCTCGGCAGCCCGCCCGCCACGAACGCATGCGCCAGCACCACCGAGCGGCACGTGCGACGAGCGAGGTCGGCGCGGACACGACGCATCGCCTCGCCGAGCGCCGCCTCGTGGGTGCGGGCGGGCAGGGCCCACGGCTCGAGCAGCGCCTGCGGGTCGAGGTAGGGGATCCCGTGGACGGCGACCGGCCCGTGCGCGTCCTCGAGGAGGACGGGAGCGCCGACTCCGGCGGCGTCGGTGCGGAGGTGGATGCCGGCCGCGTCGATCAGCCGCGAGCCGAACCCGAGCCGTCGCGCCGAGTCGTGGTTGCCCGAGGTGAGGACGACCCGGGCGCGGGAGGCGGCCAG
>Ga0070679_100006435_pt1 | contig 10943 bp, 8 predicted proteins | sample KBSC63BmetaG_FD_65652 | JGI IMG/M metagenome (GOLD analysis project Ga0070679, IMG submission 65652) | Corn rhizosphere microbial communities from Kellogg Biological Station, Michigan, USA - KBS C6-3B metaG | ecosystem: Host-associated > Plants > Roots > Rhizosphere | place: USA: Michigan... | reverse complement strand
GCTCCCTCGTGACGGACGCTCCACGGGTCCCCCCGCTCCCCGCGACCCGGCCGTCTCGGCCACGGCCACAGCCTGCCAGGGCCGTGGACGAGACGGCCCGTCCCTTCCCAGGGCGCCAGCTTGCGGGGCCACGGACCTTCCGAGCGCGGGCTTCAAGGGACCCCGTCCCTTCCCCTGGGCGCCAGCCCGACCCGTCCGCGGCCCTTCCCGGGGCGCCCGCCCAATCCTGCCGATCTCCCCTGCCCCCAGGGGGTCGTGGGATCGATCATCTAGCGTCCCCGCTTATGGACGATGCGCAACGGGCGCTCGCCGAGGCCGAGCGGGTCCTCCGCCACAACTGGCGCGAAGGCGAGGCGGGCGGCATCCCCTACGCCTACACCGAGCCGAGCCCCGGCCGCTATCCCTGGCAGTGGTACTGGGACTCCTGCTTCGCGGCGATCGCCAATCGGCGCTTCGAGCCGCCGCACTCGCGGGCCGAGCTGGAGAGCCTGCTCGCCGTCCAGCGCCCCGACGGCTTCATCGGCCACACGATCTTCTGGCACCGCCCGGTCTACGGCGTGCGGCGCGCCTTCTACAACGTCGCCACGCGGTCGGCGCGGCAGACCGAGTCGATCCAGCCGCCCCTGCTGGCCTGGGCCTGGCGGATCGCGGTCGGCGACCCGGCGGCGGAGCCGCGGATCGGCGCCCAGGCCGACTGGCTGACCGCGAACCGCGACCTCGAGGGCGACGGCCTGCTCTGGATCGTCCAGCCTGACGAGTCGGGCCTCGACGCCTCGCCGAAGTTCGAACCGGTCTGGAAGGGGCGCGCCAACGGCCGCCTGGGCTTCCCCCTCCTGGTCGAGCGCAACCGGCGGCTGGGCTGGGACGCGCGGCGGATCCGCGATCGCGGCGGACCGGTCCTCTGCGAGACGCTGGTCAACACGCTCTGGTCGCTCTCGCTGCAGAGCCTCGGCCTGCCCTCGGCGACGCCGGCGCTGGTGGAGCGGCTCTGGGACGAGCGGCGCGGCCTCTTCGTCGACGAGGCCCAGCCCGGCGGCCTCCGCCCCGCTCCGGTCACCTGGGCGAGCCTCGCCCCGCTGGCCCTGCCCGACCTGCCGGAGGCGATCGGCCGGCGCCTGGTCGAGGAGCACCTGCTGAACGAACGCGAGTTCCTCACCGCGGTGGCACCGCCGTCCGTGGCGGTCTCCGAGCGCGGCTACGACCCGACCGGCGGCCGCGGCCCGATCCGCCGCTACTGGCGCGGCCCGACCTGGATCAACTCCAGCTGGCTCGTCTGGCTCGGCCTGCGCCGCCTCGGCTACCTGGACGAGGCCGAGCGCCTCGCGGCGGGCGTCATCGGCGCCGTCGCCCGCTCCGGCCTGCGCGAGTACTACGACCCCCGCGACGGCACCGGCGAGGGCGCCCGCGACTTCACCTGGTCGGCGCTGATCGCGGAGCTCGCCGACCCGGATCCCGTTCCCAACCCGCGGTCGACCCTACGTCCGCTCCCTCCGGCGCGGTCGTCTTAAGGTCCGGTAGGCGGACGTAGGGACGACCACGCTTCGTCGGCGGACGGAAGGTCGACCGCGGCGGGGGAAGGGGCGGGCGGGGGTCCGGGGGGCTTGCAGCCGTCCGCGGTGGATGGCGGGTGTCCCTGGGCGCTCATGGGGGTCCTGGCAGGCTGTGACCCCCATGAGGCGCCCAGGACGTGAGGCATTCGTGAAAAAGGCGGCACAGGGACGGTGCGAAGTCGGGCTTCCGTGAGGAGTCCTTTTCCGGGAGGGAGGGACCGAACGGTCAGGGATCTGCGCGGTTGGAAACTCGGCCACGTCGAAGTAGCCAACCCGGCAGATTCCTGACCGTTCGAGAACCGGCCTGCGGCGCCCGTCAGGGCCGTCCCCGGGGCGCACCCGTCACAGATCCTCCACGCCTTTCATATCCGCCCCCTTGCTTCAACTCGGCGTCCGAGAAAGACGCGGCCGGGCGCCTATTTGTAGCGATAGGTGATGCGGCCGCGGTCGAGGTCGTAGGGCGACAACTCGATCTTCACGCGGTCGCCGGGCAGGATGCGGATGTAGTGGCGGCGCATCTTGCCGGAGATGTGGCCGAGCACGTCGTGCCCGTTGTCCAGTTTGACCCGGAACATGGTGTTGGGGAGGGCCTCGGTGATCTCGCCCTCCATTTCGATCTTTTCCTCTTTAGCCATGCGGCCGAAGAGCGTATCTCAACGGCGCAGTAATCCGAGCGCGCCGGCCCGGTCGGTCACCTCGCCGGCGTACTGGGCAGCCTCCAGCTCGGCCAGCTTCGCGCCGATCTCGGGACCCTCGATGGCGAGCTCGGCGGCGATCTCGTCGCCTCGCAGGAGCGGCTCCGGCGGTCCTTCGCGGTGCCAGTCGAGCGCCGCCGCGACCATCTCGCGGGCCAGGTCGAGATGGGCCTGGACCATCTCCGGCGCGGCGATCGGGCCGGCCCCCCGAGCGGAGAGGCGGTCGGCGACCGTCAGCAGGGTTACGTCCACGGTCACCGGTTCGGTCCCCCGCAGATAAGCGTGGACGCGGCGCGGCGGCAGCGGCGCCTCGCGGACCATGAATCCGAGCACCAGGTGGTGGAGCGTCAGCGCCTGCAGGTAACGGGTCAGCTTGCGGGAGGCGCGCAGGCGGCCCATGATCTCGCCGATCGTCGCCGCGCCCTGGACGTCGTGCCCTTTGAACCCGACGAAGCCGTCTTTCTCCTGGCGCGTCGCGGGCTTGGCGATGTCGTGGAGGAGGGCGCCGAAGCGCAGCGCGGTGGCGCGGTCCATCTCGTCGGCGAGCGGCTCGGCGAGGAAGGCGGCGGCCTCGGCGGCCCGCTCGGCGCCGACGAAGCGCCCGAGGTCGGCCTCGATCTCGAGCGTGTGGGCGAGCACCTCGAGCGTGTGCCCGTGCACGTCGAGATGGTGGTTGGGACCCTGCTCGACCCCTTTCGTGCCCTCCAGCTCCGGCAGGACGACGGCGGTGAGGCGGAGCTCGTCGAGCAGCTCGAGGCCCCGCAGCGGCGCCGGGCCGCCGAGAAGCTGGCGCAGCTCGGCGAGCTGGCGCTCGCCCGCGGGCTCGGCGGCACGCGCGGCGCTCGTGTGGGCGAGGGCGACGGTGTCGGGATCGATCCGCAGGCCCAGGCCGGCGGCAAGGCGGGCGGCGCGCAGGAGCCGCAGCGGGTCCTCCTCGAAGCTCCGCGGGCCGACCGCGCGCAGGACGCCCCGCCCGAGGTCGCCGAGGCCGTCATGCGGGTCGATCGCCTCGCCGCCGGCGAGCGGCACGGCCACGGCGCCGACGGTGAAGTCGCGGGCGGCAAGGTCGGCCTCGATCGAGTCGCCGCGCAGGGCGGTGACGTCGACCTGCCAGCCGCGCCCCGGCGCGACGACGCGCCAGGTGCGGAACTCGGCGGAGAGCTCGAAGGCATGCTCGCCCAGCTCGCGGCCGAGTGCCTTGGCGATCGGGCCGGGATCGCCCGCGACCGCGAGGTCGAGGTCGGCGACGTCACGGCCGAGCGCCGCGTCGCGAACCGCCCCGCCGGCGATCCAGACCCGCTCTCCCCCGCCCAGCGCGCAGATCGCGGCGGCCGGCAGCGGCGAGGCGCGGAGGTCGTCGGCGAGGCTCACGCGTCCCCCGTCGTCCGCCGAGGAACCCGCGGCAGGATCGCCGTGGTGACCTCGTAGTTGATCGTGTCGAGGCGGGCGGCGAGCTCCTCGGCGCGGATCTCCTCCTCCCCTTGGCGCCCGATCAGCACGGCCTCCGCTCCCGGCTCGATGTCGGTCTCGGGGCCGAGGTCGATGGTCAGGTTGTCCATCGAGATCGTCCCGACCAGCGGGTACCGGCGGCCGGCGACGAGGACATCGCAGTCGTTGGTGAGGGCGCGGCGCACGCCGTCGCCGTACCCGAGCGGCACGACGCCCACCCAGGTGTCCCGAAGCGCCCGCCACCGGCGCCCATAGCCGGCGCTCTGCCCGGCGCCGAAGCGCTTCACCGCGGCGACGTGGGAGCGCAGCGAGAGCACCGGCGCGAGCCCGTGCACGGTCGGGTCGAGCTGGAACGGGTCGAGGCCGTAGATCGCCACCCCGCAGCGGGCCATGTCGAAGTGGGAGCGGGGAGAGCGGAAGACGGCGGCGCTGTTGGCTGCGTGCACGATGACGCCGGGGTGCTCGGCGTGGACGGCCTCGGCGACGGGCTCGAAGCGGGCGAGCTGCTCGAAGAAGTAGCCCTCGTCGTCGTCGGGTTCGTCGGCGGTGGCGAAGTGGGTCCAGACGCCGGCCAGCTCGAGGTCGGGCTGGGCGGCGACGGCGCGGGCGAGCCGCACCACCTCCTCGCCGTCGAAGGCGCCGAGCCGGCCCATGCCGCTGTCGTGCTTGACGTGGACGCGGGCGCGGCGCCCGAGGGCGCGGGCGCGGGCGGCGAGGAGGTCGAGGAAGCCCGGGGTCCAGACGCTGATGGCCGAGTCGGCGCCGAGCGCGACATCGACCTCGGCGTCGGTGAGCGCGCCGAGGGTGAGCAGATCGGGCGCACCGTCGCGAAGCGGGTCGTCCGCGCCGCCGCCGGGCGCAGCGTCGGTTCCACCGACGACTCCGGCGTCGACCAGCTCCGCCGCCTCAGCCGACGTCGCCACGGCCAAGGCACTCGCGCCTCCGGCCAGCGCCGCCCGCGCCGCGTCCACCGCCCCATGCCCGTAGCCGTCGGCCTTCACCACCGCACAGAGCCGGGCGTCGCCCAACTCGGCGCGCAAGCGTTCGCAGTTGGCGCGCAAGGCGCCGAGGTCGATCCGGGCGAGCGCCCGCTCCATGGCTAGGTGTCGGCGACGACGGCGGCGAGCGCGTCGGCTCGCGTGACCATGCCCGCCAACCGCCCGTCGTCGTCGACCACGGGCAGATGGTTGTGGTGGTGATCGGCGATCTTCTTCGCCACCCGGTCAGCCGCCTCGTAGGTGCGGACGACGACCGGGTCGGCGGTCATCAGCTCCGAGACCTTCGTCGCAAAGGCCTTTTCGAGCCGCTTCTCGAAGCCTTTCATCGAGCCGATGAAGACGACCCCGCCCATGATTTCGAAGTAGTGCGGCAGGTGGAGGTCGGACTCCTCGTCGGCGAGGATCAGGTCAGACTCGCTGACGATGCCGACCACCTTGTGGTCCTCGTCGATGACCGGGACGGCGCCCAGGTCGCTCTTCGCCAGCAGGTCGATCGCGGTGCGGGCTTCGTCGTCCGGCGCGACGCCGGCGACGTCGGCGTTCATGATCTCGGCGGCGGTCTTCATCTCGGTCGGGCGAGGCTACTCGACCGACCCGGCGGAGCGCAGGCCCGCGGGGATCGCCGCGATCACGTCGGTCGCGATCACCGACTCCACCAGGCCGACGCGGCGCGCCGCCTCCCGGCCCGCGCGGGCGTGGGCGATCACCGCGGCGCAGGCGGCAGCGAACGGCTCGAGGCCGCGGGCGAGCAGCGCCGCGGTCATCCCGGAGAGGACGTCGCCGCTCCCGGCGGTCGCCAGGGCGGGCGCGGCGACGGCGTTGACGGCGACCCGCTCGCCGTCGGTGACGATCGTGTCGTCGCCCTTCAGCACCACGACGGCGCCGCTCCAGGCGGCCGCCTCCTTGGCGGCGGCGAGCCGGCATTTGCCGATCTCGGCCGAGTCGCGCTCGAGCAGGCGGCCCAGCTCGCCCGCGTGCGGGGTGAGGACGGTCGGCGCCCCGCGGGCGGCAAGGGGGTCGAGCCGGCCGGCGAAGGCGTTCAGGCCGTCGGCGTCGATGACCAGCGGCGCCATGATCCGCGGCGCGACCTCACGGGCGAGCGCGAGCGAGTCGTCGTCACGGCCGAGGCCGGGGCCGAGCACGCCGGCGGCGGCGCGCTCGAAGGCGGCGAGGAGTTCCTCGGCGGCCTCGGTGCCGAGCCGCCCCGGCGTGGCGCCGATCCCCTTCGACATCACCTCGACCTCGGCGGCTTCGAAGACCGGCTCGAGGTCGACGGGGACGGCGACGGTGGCATAGCCGGCGCCCGCGCGGATCGCCGCGGTCGAGGACATCCGCACGGCGCCGGTGAGCCCGCGCGAGCCGCCCGCGATCGTCACCTGGCCGGAGCTGAACTTCGTCGATTGCGCCCCGCGACGCGGCGCGAGGTCGAGGACGGCGGGCTCGATCACCCCGGCGGCGGCGGGCTCGGGCGCGCCTGACGGGATGCCGATCGGCGCGACGAGAAGCTCGCCGGTCGCCCACTTGCCGGGAGCGACGTAGTGGCCGACCTTGGTGCCGTGGAAGGTGACGGTGACGGCGGCCTCGACCGCGTCGCCCGCGACTTCGCCGGTGGCGGCGTCGACCCCCGAGGCGATGTCGCAGGCGACGACGGGAGCGCCGCAGTGGTTCATCGCCTCGATCGCGGCCGCGGCGGGCTCGCGTGGCGCGCCGGAGAAGCCGGTGCCGAAGATCGCGTCGACCACCGCGCCCGATCCCGCCAGAAGCGCCGCGACGTCGCCACCGTCCCCGACATCCACCGCGTTCCCGCGGGCGTCGCCGCCGGTCAGCCGCCTCAGGTTCGCCGCCGCGTCCTCGCTCAGCTCATCCGCCGGCCACAGCAGCAGCACCTCGGCCTCGAAGCCCATCGCACGCAGCAGACGCGCCGCGACCAGGCCGTCGCCGCCGTTGTTGCCCTTGCCGCAGACGACCCGCACGGGCCCCTCCTGCGCCAGGCGCGCGACCGCCTCGGCGACCGCCCGCCCGGCGTTCTCCATCAGCTCCAGCGAATCGACCCCCTGCTCCTCGATCGCCCAGCGGTCGACCGACCGCATCCCCTCGGCGTCGTAGAGACCTCGCAGCCACGTTTCCATGGCGCCAACCTACCCAGCGGCCGCGTTCAGCTGTTCCTTTTGCGCCCTATAGGCGCAAAAGGAACAGCTGGCGGGGAGGGGTGCCGCGGCCGACTACTTCGTCAGGCCGACGATCACCTTCGCGGTCGTCGTCTGCCCTTCGACTTCGGAGCCGATCCCGAGGTAATCGATCTTCTGCAGGTACGGCTTGGCCTCGGCGATCTTCGTCCGTTCCTCCGGCGAGAGCAGCGCTTCGACCAGCTTCAGCATCGGCCCGCCCTCGACGAAGGCGCTCATCGGGGTCGAGCCGAGGGCGCTCTTGGCCGCTTCGAAGCCCGGCGTCGTGCCGAGCGACTTCGCCTGTCCGCGCAGCGCCTGCGCCGCCGCTTTCGGCCCGTAGGCGATCACGATCTTTTCGCCCGCGGCGCCGACGATCAGCGGTTTCGGCCCGAGGTCCGGCACGCGGACGGAAAAGCCGGTGATGTCGCCGTTGATCGCGGTGACGCCCGGGGTCTTGGTGGCCCGCAGCAGCAGGCCGATGTTGGCGACCATGTTCTTCGCTTCGGCGGCGTCCTTGGTTTCGACGACGATCGCGCCGCCGAGGCTGCCTTCGCTCGAGCCTTCGACGAAGCCGGCAAGGTCACCAAACGACTGGCCCAGCGATTTCAGGTCGAACCCCATCGCTTCGAAGGCCGCCCCCAGTTCGCCTGGTTCGATCTGGCCCGGGACGCCTTTTTCGCTGAACGCTTCCAGGCCTTCGCCGAAGCTCTGGCCGAATTCGGCGGAGGCGAAGCCGAGCACCGCGGTCGCCGGCAGGGCTTCGAGCGCCCCGGTCGCGTCACCGGTACCGGTCACCCCTTTGCCGAGGTTCGAGGTTACGTCGATCTCGACCTGTTCGGAGCGCGGGATCACGGTGGCGACCGCGGTCGCCTTCTGCGGTTCGATCTGGATCAGGTCGAAGAAGGCTTCGGTTTCGGCCGGCAGCACGCTTTTCGTTTCTTCGATCAGGCCGCCGATGTCGACGTAGACGTTGCCGATCCCTTCGTCCGGCGCGCCGTCCATCGCTTCCTTGAACCGGGGCGATTCGTTCAGCCCTTCGCCTTCGAAGGCTTCGACCATCGCTTCGAAGTCGCCCTTCGTTTCTCCGAAGGCGATGTAGTCGCCGATCATCCCGAGCACGTCGCCGTCGTCGGGCTCTTCGTAGAACTTGTGCCCTTCGAATTCGCCTTCTTCGGCGCCTTCGTCGTTCTTTTCGACCCGTTCTTCGAGGAATTCTTCGGCTTCGCCGGAGTCGGTCGTTTCGAGCGCCATGCCGACGCCGTGGAAGTCGTTGCCGTCGTAGCCGGCCAGGTACAGGCCGGCCTTTTCGCCCAGCCACGGTTCGACCTCTGCTTCGAAGTCGAACTTTTCGCCCTCGCCGAGCGCGGCGTCTTCGAGTTCTTCGGCGATGAATTCACCGACGTTGTCGATTCCGAGCACGGTCTGCGCGACTTCGTTCAGCGCTTCGCTGGTCTCGCCGTCCGGCCGCAGGTTCGCTTCCAGGTAGACCGGCGCCTGCTTCGGCACCAGGCCCGCCGGTTCGCCGCCCCCGCCGCCCGAGCCGCCGCAGCCGGCGACGGCGAGCGCCACGGCAAGGACGGCCGCGATCGAGATCATCAGTAGCTTCGGCGCCTTCATCAGGTCACTCGACGGTAACGGTCTTGGCGAGATTGCGCGGCTGGTCGACGTTGAGGCCCCGGGCGCGGGCGATGTCGTAGGCCAGCAGCTGCAGCGGCAGCACGGCGAGGACCGGCTGCAGGATCCAGTCGCTCGCGGCGACGTAGATGGTCGCGTCGGCGACCTCGGCGGGGCGCTCGGACCCCTCGGTCGCGATCGCGATCGTGTCGGCGCCGCGGGCCCGCACCTCCTCGACGTTGGAGAGGACCTTCTCCAGCACCGGGCTGCCGGTGGCCACGCAGACGACCGGGGTCGACTCGTCGAGCAGCGCGATCGGGCCGTGCTTCATCTCCCCCGCGGCGTAGGCGTCGGTCGGGATGTAGGAGATCTCCTTCAGCTTCAGCGCCCCCTCGAGGCAGACCGGCAGGCCGATGTGGCGGCCGAGGTAGAGGAAGAACTCGCGCTGGGCGTGCTTCTCGGCGATCGCCCGCACCGGCGCCTCGACGGCGGCCAGGGTGTCGTCGATCTTGGCCGGCAGCGCCTTCAGCTCGGCGACCAGCTCGGTGACCCTGGATGGCGCCAGCGTGCCGCGCAGCTGCGCGATCCGCAGCCCCAGCAGGTACATCGCCGCCACCTGGGCGAGGAAGGTCTTGGTCGCCGCGACGCCGATCTCGAGGCCGGCGCGGGTGTAGAGGACGGCGTCGGCGTCGCGCGTCGCCTGGCTGCCCATGATGTTGGTGACGGCGAGGACCGTGGCCCCCGCCTCGCGGGCGAGGCGCATCGCGGCCAGGGTGTCCGCGGTCTCGCCGGACTGGGTGATGCCGATGACCAGGTCGCCCGGCCCGACCACCGGGTTGCGGTAACGGTACTCGGAGGCGATGTCCATTTCGACGGGCACCCGCGCCCACTCCTCGATCGCGTAGCGGCCGACCAGGCCGGCGTGGTAGCTCGTCCCGCAGGCGACGATCACGATCCGCCCGACGTCGCGCAGGAACTCGTCGGCGAGGTCGACGTCGGAGAGGTCCACGCCGTCGGACCCGGGCAGGCGGTCGGTGATCGTCTCGGCGACCGCGTCGGCCTGTTCGTGGATCTCCTTCAGCATGTAGGTCTCATAGCCCTGCTTCTCGGCGGCTTCGGCGTCCCAGGTGACCTCTTCGGGGGCGCGCTCGACCGGGTTGCCGTCGGTGTCGGTGATCCGCACCTCGCCCGCTTCGATTTCGACCAGCTCGCCGTTTTCGATCGGCACCGCGACGCGGGTGTCGGCCAGGAAGGCGGGGATTGCCGAGGCGAGGAAGGCCTCCCCCTTGCCGATCCCGGCCACCAGCGGACACTCCTTCCGGGCGCCGAGCAGGCGGTCGGGCTCGTCGGCGTGCATGGCGACGAAGGCGTAGTGGCCGCGCAGCTCGGCGTAGGCGGCGCGGACCGCGGCGGCGAGGTCGCCGTCGTAATGGCGGGCGATCAGGTGGGCGACCACCTCGGCATCGGTCTCAGAGGTGAACTCCTGGCCTTCGGCGATCAGGCGCTTGCGCAGCTCGGCGTGGTTCTCGACGATCCCGTTGAGGACGATGTGGACCTTGCCGGAGTTGTCGTCGTGCGGGTGGGCGTTCGCCTCGGTGACGCGGCCGTGGGTGGCCCAGCGGGTGTGGGCGATGCCGGTCTCGGCCGGGGCGAGCGAGCCGTTGCCGTTGGCGGCGACGTCGATCGCGGCACGTAGGTTGGCGAGGTTGCCGACCGCGTGGACCGACTCGACCGCGCCGTCTCCGAGCAGGCTGATGCCCGCGGAGTCATAGCCGCGGTATTCGAGCTTTTCCAGCCCCTGGAGGAGGATCTCCTCGCAGGGCCGGCCGCCCACGTATCCGACGATGCCGCACATAGAAGGGGTGACAGGTTAGAGCCTGTCTCGACCTGGCCCGCCGAGACCTTTAGCGCCGGGCCCCGCGGTCCGAGGTGCATCGAGGGCTTAGGTGATTGGTGCGGCGGGGTGCGGAGCCCGGAAAGGCGGCGCCCGGGAAGGCGGCGCCCGGGAAGGGATGTGGCCCCGCAAGCTGGCGCCCGGAAGGGATCGGCCTCTGAAGCTGGCGCCCGGAAAGGATGAGGCCCCGAAAGCTGGCGCCCGGAAGGGACGGCTCCCCGCAAGCTGGCGCCCGATTAAGGGACGGGCCGTCTCGTCCACGGCCCTGGCAGGCTGTGGCCGTGGCCGAGACGGCCGGGTCGCGGGGGGCGGGGGGACCCGTGGGGCGTCCGTCACCAGGGAGCCACGGATCCCTCACCGGAGGGACACGGATCCGTGACGGGAGTCCGGCCCCGTCACGGAGACGTCGGGAAGTCCACGCTTCCTCCCGTGTTGTCCAACGGTCACGGGCGCGCTGTCGACTTTGGGGCCCCCATAGGGGCCCTGAAGTCGACAGCGCGTCCCCGACCCCTCGATCCCGGCCGGAAAAGGGCCTCCCGGGGCCGGAAAGTGTGACGTTCCCGGCATCTTCGTCG
>Ga0070679_100006431_pt1 | contig 10947 bp, 9 predicted proteins | sample KBSC63BmetaG_FD_65652 | JGI IMG/M metagenome (GOLD analysis project Ga0070679, IMG submission 65652) | Corn rhizosphere microbial communities from Kellogg Biological Station, Michigan, USA - KBS C6-3B metaG | ecosystem: Host-associated > Plants > Roots > Rhizosphere | place: USA: Michigan... | reverse complement strand
AGGACCGCGGCGTTATCGACGAGGCGTAGCAATCGATTTTTGTCGCCGGGGCAGAACATCAAGTAAGGCCCCGCGTTCGCCGGCATGCAGATGTGGTGGCACCGCATCGCGGTGTACAAGACGAATCCGGACTGGTGAACGAAAGCGCCGCCCCATTCGCACAGGCTACTGCGGCGTGATTAGAACTCGTCGCAGTGCCTGAGGCACTCGCGGGACCGACCTGCCGGTAACATTTGTTGGGCTCTCCGCACCGCCAACGACGGCGCCGACAACGTAGATGTCCTTCGGTCCTTCCGTGTGAAAGACGGAAATTACAAACCCTTCGTTGTGTCCAAGGTGATCGAATGTGATCGGCGCCCAGTCGCGATTGCCTCGTGGCGGGCCGACCTCAGGCTGAGTCGACGCCGCTGCGGTACGCCAGTTCAGGGCATATATAAACTTGCGCTTCGCGTATGGAGTGTTCAGCCGGAGCGGGTTTGCTTTGGTTAGGTCGCTCCGTCGGATCACCACACGCCCTGCATTCCATATTACAATTCGCGTCCACGTAAACGGATTCGGATCGGGATTAAGGCTGAGGCGCGCCACGTCTTTTTCATTGTGCCGGTGGATGACCGGAAAGAGCTCGCTTAGGCGCGTGTAATACATGATCGATTCGACGCGATAGACAAGGCGCGGCCGATCTCGTCGTCGGTCGAGCACCGCCAGTAGTTTGTCGGCTGTCCATGAGCCTGCAGCGAAAAGATCTATCACGCGTGTCTCCAAATCATTGTTAGCCGTTCTCCCGCTCGTCTTGGCCGAGGATCCGCGCGCGCAACGCGTCAATCCCGTCCACCTGCCCGAACTACTTTGTTGACCCGCCTCCAGTCTTCGATCTGCGCACGCATGGAGCCGACCTCACGGTCCGGCGTCACGATTCGGGCAACGAAGTGAATCGTCCGGCCGTCTCGCGTGCGCCGGATGATCGACCAACGATAGGGATCGGATAATGTCGATCGCCAAAGTACCGCGTCACCAGCAGCGCCACATCGAGGCACAGATGAAGCTCCTTGGCCGTGTGCTCTGGTGGTCCGTCGGGCCGATCGCGATCGGTGCGCTATTCATGGTTGCGGGTCTACGTGGAGCGTCCCGGGCATAGCCGGCAGCGCAGCGGCCTGCACCGCAATCAGACGCCGAGATGCCGTCGATCATCAAGCAGCGCATCGACGAGCAGCGCAGCGCCGGCATCGTGGTTGGCGTCGTCGATCCGGCCGCCTCCAGCCGCGTGTCGCCTATGGTGATCCGGGGCTAGGCAAGCCGGCGCTCGATGGCAAAACAGCATGTTCGAGATCGGCTCTATCTCGCAGGTGTTCACGTCGACCTTGCTCGCCGAGATAGCACAGGAAGGGAAGGTGCGACTCGACGATCCCGCGCAGAAGGATCTCCCGTCGCCCGTGCACCTCGTGCCCTGTGACGAGAAGGTGATCACGCTCGCTACCCTCAGCGAGCAGAACTCGGGGCTGCCTCCGACGCCGAAAAACTCCATCCGGCGGATCCGGCGAAGCCGTACGCGGACCCCACCATGCAACAGACGTATGACTACCGCTCCGGTTGTCAGCCGACATGCGATCAAGGAGAGAAATTCGAATACTCGAATATCGATGTCGGCCTTCTCCGACACGTGGTATTCCGGGCGGCCGGCGAACCGTACGAGGATCTCGAACGCGAATGCGTGTGGACGCCGCTCGGCATGACATACACGCCGAGGCGCCGGCCGGCACCATGTCGATCGGCCTCAACTGGATGATTATCCACGCCGGCGTCGACACGATCGTCCGGCGTAACGGTGCGACCGGCGGGTACCACGCGTACATCAGCTTCGAGCCCTCGCGAAAGACTGGTGTCATCGTGATGACGAATTTTGGCGGTACGGGCGCCGATCACATTGGATTTCATTTCCTGGATCCGGACCTGCCACTCGCGCCCAAGTCGAGACCGCCGAAGCAGCGCGAGGCCATTCAGCTCCCGGCCTGGGTGCTGGACCGCCACCCACGTGTGCGATGTTCAGAAGCCCTAGCAGAACTCTCGCGTTCGGAGCGGGTGGAACAATTTGGTGCACGTCCCTTTCTCGCGCTCCGGACCGGAAACAGCTAGAGTAGTGATGCTGCTTCGGGCTGGTGGGAGGGTCCGGACTAATGACGTCCCTGTCGATCGTCAGCCGCGCGCCTCGTAGTCCGCGATGCCGCGATGTCCACGGTACCGTCTGCCATGTCATCTGCCACGCGCGTTGACCAGGGCAACCGGGCGCCAGTCGACGCAACGGTTCGATCGCCGTCACGCAAGGACGCATTCCGTCCCGATATTGAAGGGTTGCGGGGCGTTGCCGTCGCGATCGTCGTGGCGTTCCATTGCTCCATCCCCGGATTCTCAGGTGGATTCATCGGCGTGGACGTATTCTTCGTCCTGTCGGGGTACCTGATCACGGGGCATCTCGTGGCGGAGATCCAGCGCACCTCGCGATTGAGCCTGCTCAACTTTTACGCGCGACGCGCTCGCCGCCTATTGCCGGCCTCCGCGCTCGTGCTCGCATGCACTGTCGGGGCGAGCGCGCTGTTGCTTGCGCCGCAAGAAATTGAATTTGCAGGGCGGGCGGCGCGGGCCACCGCCGTGTATTTGAATAATGCGTTCTTCTACGCGAACGCTGCGGATTACTTCGCGCCAAACGTCGAGACGAACCCGTTCCTGCACATGTGGACGCTCGCCGTGGAGGAACAGTTCTACTTCGTCTGGCCGGTGCTGATCATGATCGGTCTACATCACTTCCGATCGCGTCGGCGGCTGCTCCAGCTGCTCATCGGCCTTACCGTGCTTTCCTTTGGTGTGTCGCTGTGGGCGACGACGGGGGCGCGATCCTTCGCGTTCTATCTGCTGCCGTCGCGCGCGTGGGAGTTCGCGGTCGGTGGGTTGGCGGCGCTAATTCCACGGGGCAAACTGCCGCTGTCGCGCGTAACATGGACGCTGCTCGGATGCGCCGGTCTCGCGATGGTTGTGGGATTTGAATTCTTCGCAACCGCGCGGAGTGCGTTCCCTGGATGGGTTGCGCTCATTCCCGTCCTCGGAACCAGCGCGGTGCTCGTGGCCGGAATACACCAACCTCGCGATGGCGTTGCGCGACTCCTCGACAGCGTACCGCTCCAATTTCTCGGCAGGCTCTCGTATTCGTGGTATCTCTGGCACTGGCCGTTTCTCGTCTTTGCGGCGGCGCTCCGCCCCAACACTTCTGTCCCGGAGCGCGCCCTAGTAGCGGTATTATCGCTCGCAGTGGCGGCGCTCGCGTACCGTTGGATCGAGAATCCAATTCGTTTGAACGCTCATCTAGGAAAACGCCCCCGCCTTACGCTGGTCCTCGCGGCAGGCCTGATGATCGTTTCGTTCAGTCTTGCTCAACTCTCCCTACGATTCGCGGACAGGCTCGTCGTGGATCCTGGGTTGCAGCGGATCGCCGCGTCGGTGAACGACATTGCGGACATGTCACGGAAGGATTGCGTGAGCCTCTCAAATAGCACGAACGTCCTGCGATGCACGTTCGGCGATACGCTGTCGGCGATGACCATAGTGCTATTCGGCGACTCTCACGCCATTCAGTGGTTCAATCCGGTCCGTGGAATTGCGATCGCAAATTCCTGGAAGCTGACGACCTTTCTCAAGTCCGGATGCAGCGCGACCGACGTGGTGCTCGGCAGCGCTGATCGCGGCTTCACTGAGGCATGCAACACGTGGCGAAAGGCGGCAATTCAATCGATCGTGGCGCTGCATCCGACGTTGGTGGTCGTCGCAAGTTCCACCGGTTGGCAACGGAGCGCTGCGGACGAGTTTCCGCGCGAACTGCGAGAATGGACAGACGGGCTCTCACGCACGCTTACCATGCTATCGGCGACGCCGACGAGCATCGTCGTGATGCGCGACACTCCGATCTCGCCGTTCGACGTGCCGACGTGCCTAGCTCGATCGCTTCGGCACGCGTGGTACCCCGGCGGCGAATGTGAATTTCCCTATTCAGCGGCGATCGCCAACCAGATCTTTGAAGCCGAGAAAGGAACGGCGCGTGCCCGATCCAACGTGCGGTTCCTCGACATGACACCTCAACTATGTCACGGAACCACCTGCCTCGCGTCGAGCCATGGGATGGTGATGTATCGCGACGACAATCATCTCACCGGCAAGTTCGCAGCGACATTGCAAGCAGCGTTGAACGCGGACTTCGTCGCGAAAACGAACGCACGATAGCAAGTCGACTCGTGCGTGGGCCCGCCGGTACGCCACCTCGCCAGGATCCCGCGACAACCGTACCCGCTCCTATCGAACCTTGTCCGCCTTATTCCCCCGCTCGGCCCTCGCCTTCGCCACGATCTGCTTCACTTCTCGCATCAGCGTCGGTCCATGGTACGGAATCCCGTCCTTGATCGTCCACTCCACCCCGCCCGTGTGCACCGGCTTGCCGTCCTTGATGTCGTCCACGCCGGTCGGGTACAGGACTTTCAAATTCTCTAACGGATTGCCGTTGACCACGATGAGATCGGCGCGATAGCCCGCGCGCACGCGGCCGAGCTCCGTCTCTTTGCCGAGGATGCGCGCGTTGTTGTAGGTGGCGTGCTGGATGACCTTGATCGGGCTGAATCCGGCTTCCTGGTGCAGCTCGAGCTCGCGCAGGAGGCCGAAGCCGTACATCTGGTAGATGAAGCCCGCGTCGTCGCCGGCGCCGACGAGCCCACCTTTGCGCTCGAAGTCGCGCACCGCGCTCATCCAGATGCGATAGTTCTCTTTCCAGAACGTCTCGTCGGTCGACGTCCAGCCGAAGAAGTACGATCCGTGGTTCGCGGGGTCGGGACGGAAATAGTCCTCGAGCGTCGGATGCAGGTAGTCGTTGAACCAGGGCTGCCCCTTTGCGCGCTGCAGATCCCGCGACGCTTCGTAAATGTCGAACGTCGGCACCCACGCCACGTGGTGTGACACCATCGAGTCGAGCACCATCTGCAGCCGCGCCGGATCCGCCTCGCGCCAGAGATGGCCCGCCCAGCGGAATCTGTCAGTTTCGTTATTATAATTGTAGTAAGCCGGGAAGTCCTGAACGCCGTTGATGATCGCCGCGTCGGGAATGCCGTACCAGTGCTCGATGCTCGTCGTGCCGAAGTGGATGTCGTCCCAGGCGTTCGTCTCCTCCACACCGACGTGATGCGCGATTCGCAGTCCTTCCTTGTGCGCTTCGTCTTCCATCGCACCCATCACGTCGCGGTCGATGCCCATCAGCTTGATGCCGTCGACGCCCATCGCCTTGAGCGCGCGCACGTGGGCGCGCGCCGAGTCGAGGTTCGTCGGGCGGCCGAACTGCGGGTAGACGAAGATTCGCGGCGCGGCGATCGTGCCTCTGGCGCTCTCGTCGCGCCAGGCGAGCGCTTTCCGGGTGTCGCTGCCGACGTCACGAATGGCGGTGATGCCGCACGCCAGCCAGATCTTGAACTCGTAATCGATCGGCTGCGGGGTGCCGGCGCGCTCGTCCTGCATGTGCGCATGCACGTTGATCAGCCCGGGCAACACGTACTTGCCCGTCGCGTCGATCTCTGCGGTGCCGGCGGCCGCGCGCGGCCGCCGGCTCGCGCCGTTCCGTCCGAGCGCCACCGGATCGAGCGCGACGACCTGCGTGATCATCCCATGTTCGACGACGATGTCGAACGGTCCCCGGGCCGGAGTGCCATTCCCGTCGGCGATCGTTGCGTTGCGAATGATCAGACGCTCGGGACGCGTGCCGCTGACCGCGGTCGTTTGCGCTCCAGCGGGGTCAGCACTGGTGGCCAAGCTGGCGGCGGCGGCGAGGGCCAGCACGGACGGCGCAAAAAAAACTCGCATTGTGATTCTCTCGCGTGCGTCGAGGGCAGTAGGACGGGGGGGGCGGAGCACAAGATGCGTGACGGGGCGGCGCCAGTCGCGCACGGGCCGAGCGTGTCCAACCTGATGCGCAGGACAACACGCCGCAATACTCGCGGGTGCGCGCTCCACTGCCCGAGCGCGCAACCAGCCGGTGACGGCTATCGCAGCGTGTAGAGATAAGCCGCGATGTCGCGCGCCTGGCCGTCCGTCACACCCATGTTGGGCATCGCGGTGCCAGGCTCGATCGACTGCGGCACGGTGATCCAGGTGATGAGTCGTTCCGGATCGTTCGGCACCTGGCCGGCGATGATGCGACGCTGCGACCAGTGATCGAGTGGCGGACCAACCATTCCATTCGCGGCGCGAATTCCCGGAATCGAGTGGCAGGCGCCGCATCCATACGCCTCGATCGCCGAACGCCCGCGCTGCGCATCGCCGTTTTCGACGACACGATGCTCGCTCGATCCCGACGAACCGGCGCCGCACGAGGCGGCCGCGAACGAGGCGCACGCGAGCAGCAGGAACGCACATGCCGATTGCAGCGAGGGTCTCGATTTCATCATTGCAGTCGTCCCTCGGCTGTTCGCGCGATGCGCACTGTGCCGGCTACCCGTTCTTCGCGACGTTCGTCCGCTCGCATCCAGCGCAGAAACAGCCACGCGGCGGCGGCCAGGTAGATGGCGCTTGCTGGAATCCACATCAGCAACCCGGCGAGCTGCTGGTCCTCGAGGAGTGTCGTGCCCCACGCGCGCGTCCCTGCCGCGTGCACGGGATACCATGGCGACTGCGCGAACATCAGTACGGCACCGAGCACGCCGCTCTGCATCAGCGTCCCGCCCATCAGCAGGATGGCCGATCCTTCGCTCGCGCGACGGCGTCCGGTCGGCTGCAACGCGACCCACCACAGGAGCATGGCGCTTCCCATGAAGCAGAGATGCTCGAGGGCGTGCACCGGCTCGTGCTCGACCGCGGCCTGATACGGCCGGGGAAAATGCCAGAACCAGAGCAACACGAAATGAATGAGGAACGCGGCGCCCGGCTGGGTCAGGGCGCGCACGACCGCCTGCACCCACCGCGCCCGTCGCCACCATGCGCCCAGTGCGCGACGCCGGCGGGAGGGAAAGGCCCAGAGGATTGCCAGGAGCGGTGTGCCGATGACGCAGAGCGGCGCCGCGACCATGATGAGCAGGAGGTGCTGCACCATGTGGGCGCTGAACAGCGCGTCCGACATGGCGTCGAGCGGCGAGAGCAGCGCCAGCGCCGTGACGATGAGCCCGGCCGCGAAACACGCCGCTCGGGCGCGCGACACGCCGTGGCCGCGGCCGGCGCGCGTCCAGAGCGTGCGCAGGCCGGCGGCGTACAGCATTGCCGGAACTATAATGAGCACACTCTCAATGATCGTGCTCATGAGCCGCAGAAGCTCGGTGGCAGGATGAACGGCGCGATGAGTCGGAGCAGGATGCCGTAGGAGAAGAGCGTGCAGGTGAGCAGCGCGGCGCGCGCCATGAAGCGCCGGCGGTCGAGGTCCGTGTCTCCCCGTCCGTCGTCCGAGCCGACCGACAGGTGCGCCCGCCAGCCGAGGACGCCCGCCGCGAGCGACACGGCGAGCATCGCCAGGCCGACGACGGTGAGCATGACGCCGACGCCGCCCCACGGGCGGAAGGTGCGGCCCAGCAGTGCGGCGCAGTAGTCGTGGTGCAGCGCGATGCTCGCCAACTCGTCCACCGTCCAGGCAACCGGCGGCGCGAACACGGCGAACCAGAGCAGCCGATTCCTCGCATGCGCCGGCGGCTCGAGCAGTGCCCGCTCCTCGGCGGGGTTGTCGGCGGCGTAGATCCTCGGGTCCGTCATGGGGTGCACATCCGGCGTTCAGAACAGGCGAGGCGAGAGATAGAGCGCGGCGAGAATGAACAGCCACACTCCGTCCACGAAGTGCCAATACAACACCGCATTCGACACCGCCTCGTGACGCTCGGCGTCGAAGTGGCCGAGCCATGCGCGAAGCTGCACGTACGCATTCATCAGCAGCCCACCCGCGACGTGCGCACCGTGGAAGCCGGTGATGGTGATGAAGAGCGAGTCGTAGGCACTCGTCGTCCAACTGGTCTCGCGGTGCGCGTACTCCGACGCCTGAATCGTGAGAAACGCGACGCCGAGCAGCAGCGTGACGGCGAGGCCGATGCGAAGGCGCATCGAATCGCCTTTCTTGATGCCCTGCTCGCCCCACCACGCGGAGGCGCTGCTCGTGAGGAGCAGCACCGTCATGATCAACGGGCGGGTGAGCGGCACATACTTTCCGCCCTCGGCGGCGAACGCCTCGACGCTGCCGCGCAGGAAGAAGTAGGCGCCGATGAAGCTGGCGAAGAGCATCGCTTCGGTCGCGCAGAAGCACACCGTGCCCCACCAGCCGGGTGACCGCGAGCCGGTGAGCCGGATGGGAAGCGTCCCGCGGCCGTTGCGGCGAGGACGATCGTCGTACGCCGCGGTGCTCATGACGCCGTCCTCGGGGGCGGGAAGGTGGCTTCCGTCGGCCAGAGCCAGCCACCGATCGAGGCCAGCGTCACGACGCCGGCGATGGCCGTCCACACGGGTGCCTTGAACAGCAGCGCGACGAACAAGCCGGTCAGCGCCAGTGCGAGGATGAGCGGCCAGATCGAGTCTTCAGGCATGCGAAGGACGGCCTGTGGATCGGCGTCGAGCAACGTGCTCTCGAGCGTCTCCTTTCCCTCGTCCAGCACACGCCACGTCGGGAGGGAGAGTGACGCGGGGTCGGGCTCTCCTTCGCGGCGGTACTCCGTGTAGACGCCGACGTAGTCGGCCGCACGCGCGGCGTCGGCGGGCGCAAAATCTTCCTCGCCCGCGACGCCGAGCAGCGCGTCGTGGCGCTCCCAGAGCGGCTCGCGGCCACGTACGGTTGGAATCACGGTGAAGTTGTATTCCGGCGGCGGCGAGCTCGTCGCCCACTCGAGCGTCGCGGCGCCCCAGGGGTTGGCCGGCGCTATCGCTCCGGACCTCCGGCTCCAGAACACGTTGATCAGGAACAGCAGCACGCCGACCACGCTCACCGCGGCGCCGACCGATTCGACGGCGTTGAGCCAGTCCCACCCCATGCCCGCCGGATACGTGTAGACGCGCCGCGGCATGCCGCGCAGTCCCACGAAATGCATCGGGAAGAACGTGAGATTCACCCCGACGAACAGCACCCAGAAATTCCACGTCCCCAGCCGTTCGTTGAGCATGCGGCCGGTCATCTTCGGCAGCCAATAGTAAAAGCCGGCGAGCACTGGAAAGAGGTTGATGCCGACGAGCACGTAGTGCAGGTGCGCGACCACGAAGTACGTATCCGTCGCCTGCCAGTCGAACGGCACCGACGCCGTCATCACGCCGTTCACACCGCCGATCACGAACAGACAAATGAAGCCGAGCATGAACAGCATCGGTGTGGCGAGCACGTGGCGGCGCGCGGCCCAGATCGTCGCGAGCCATGCGAAGACCTGAATGCCGCTGGGAATCGAGACGGCCATGCTCGCCGCGCTGAAGAACGTCGTCGACAGTGCAGGCATGCCGGTGGCGAACATGTGGTGCGCCCACACGCCAAACCCGAAGATGCCCGTGCTCACCGTGGCCAGCGCGACGTAGACGTGTCCGACGATCGGACGGCGGCAGAACGTGGGGATGATCATCGATGCCATTCCCGTCGCTGGAAGGATGACGATGTAGACCCAGGGATGCCCGAACACCCAGAACAGATGCTGCCAGAGCATCGGGGCGCCGCCGCGAATCGGATCGTAGAAGTGCGTGCCGAACCGCCGGTCGAACTCGAGGAAGATGAGCGCCGCGGTGAGCGCGGGCATCGAGAACACCATCGCCACCGACGTCGTGAGCGTGCTCCACATGAACAGCGGCATCCGGCTCACCGACATGCCCGGGCAGCGCGTCTTGAAGATCGTGACGATGAAGTTGATCGCTCCGGCGGTCGTCGAGATGGTGAGGAAGAGGAGCGCGAGGGCGTAGAAGTCCATGTTCAGCCCAGGCGAATACTGCGCATTCGTGTAGGGCACGTAGGCGAACCAGCCGCCGTGCGGCATGACGCCCGCGAGCGCGCTCGAGTAGATGAACACGCCCGAAAGAAGAAAAGTCCAATACGAGAATGCGTTCAGCCGCGGGAACGCCATGTCGCGCGCGCCGAGCATCAGCGGCACGAGGTAGTTGCTGAATCCGCTCAGGATCGGCGACGCGTACCAGAAAATCATCGTCGTGCCGTGCATGCTGAAGAGCTGGTCGTACATCTCCGGCGAGAGCAGGCGGCTCTCGGGTCGGGCGAGCTGCGCGCGCATCGCCCCGGCCTGCAGCCCACCAAGCAGCAGGAAGGTGAACGCGGTGGCGAGGTACCGTTTTCCGATCTTCTTGTGGTCCACGCTGGAAAGCTCGCCGTAGAGTGTCTTCGGCGTCTTCCATGTGTGCTCGAGCCGCTCGCTCAGTGCCTCGAGCTCGACGCGTTCGATCACGGTGCTCATGTCGCCTCGCTCACTTGAGACTCTCGAGATAAGTGATGATCCCCTCGAGCTGGCTCGAGGCGAGCGGCACCGCCGGCATCTTCGTTCCCGGCTTCACGCGGTCGGGATTCAGGATCCATCCGCCGAGATTGCCGCGCGTGTTCGGCAGCGTCCCCGACGCGATCGTGAGGCGTGATCCGATGTGCGTCAGATCGGGGCCGACGCGGCCGCCGGCCTGCGTGCCGCGCACGGTATGACAGAACACACATTGCGACGAGAGGAAGGCACGTTCCCCTTCCAACGTCGCGGAATCCGTCGGCGCCACCGCCACGGAACGTTCCTGCGCCGCCCACCGGGCGAATTCCGCCGGCGGCTGCGCGACGACGCTCAGTGCCATGTGCGCATGCTGCATCCCGCAATACTCGGCGCACGCGCCGCGCCACACCCCGGCCGTATCGGCCTCGAGCCACGTCGCGTTGGTCTTTCCGGGAATCGCGTCCGTCTTCCCGGCGATGTTCGGCACCCAGAAGCTGTGGATGACGTCGTTCGA
>Ga0070679_100006429_pt1 | contig 10947 bp, 9 predicted proteins | sample KBSC63BmetaG_FD_65652 | JGI IMG/M metagenome (GOLD analysis project Ga0070679, IMG submission 65652) | Corn rhizosphere microbial communities from Kellogg Biological Station, Michigan, USA - KBS C6-3B metaG | ecosystem: Host-associated > Plants > Roots > Rhizosphere | place: USA: Michigan... | reverse complement strand
CAGCGAAGAAGGCGACCCCGGTTATCAAGAAGACAGGGTCTGCCAAGAAGACGGCCCCGGCCGCGAAGAAGGCCGCTTCGAGCAGGGGCAGCGCGCGCAAGGGCGTGGCGAAGAAGACGACGCGGCGCGGCTAGGCGACCGGGCCCGGCAACGCCAGTCCGTGGCGGGCCAGGCCCAGCTCGATCGCGGCGACAACGGCTTCGACGACCTTGACGCGCGCCCAGCGCTTGTTCTCGGCTTCGACAAGTGTCCACGGCGCGGCGGCGTGGTCGGTCCGGTCCAGCATGTCTTCGACGGCCTTCTCGTAGGCCTTGCGCTTTCGCCGGTTGCGCCAGTCGTCGTCGGTCAGCTTCCAGCGCCGCAAGGGATCCTGCTCACGCGACTCGAACCGCCGAAGCTGCTCGGCCGCGCTGACGTGCATCCAGAACTTCACCAGCACCATGCCTTCGGCGGCGAGGGTGCGTTCGAACTCGACGATCTCGTCGTACGCGCGTGTCCACTGGTCCTTGGTGGCGTAGCCCTCCACGCGCTCGACCAGCACCCGGCCGTACCAGGACCGGTCGAGCACGGCCATGCCGCCCCAGCCGGGTAGTGCCGGCCAGAACCGCCACAGGAAGTGGTGGCGCTTCTCGTCGTAGGTCGGGACGGAGAACTGCGCGACGCGGACGTGCCGCGGGTCGAGCGGCGCTACCAGTCGCTTGATGCAGCCGCCCTTTCCGGAGGCATCCCAGCCCTCGAAGACGACACAGAGTGGCGGTCCGAGGCGCTCGCCGTCGCCGACCAGCCCACCGGAGAGCAGCCGCAGCTGCAACAGGCGTTGTTGCGCCGTTGCGAGCTGCCTTGCCTCGTCGGCCGCGGTGAGCCGCAGCGAGAGGTCCAAGGCGTCCAGCCGCGTCACGCCCGAACGTTAGTCCTTCCGCGCCGCCGTCAGCTGCAGCCGCATGTCGTTGCAGTGCGGGTGCGCAGCGACGAACACGGCAATCTGTGCGGCCGCCACCGGCCGTTCGTCATCGACCTCGGCGTAGTCCTTGCAGCTGTCGCAGGACAGCGTCCCCATGCTCATGTCATCCAGCGTGCGGCCACGGCTGGCCATGTCGGGATAGACGGGTGTCCTGTTCGGCTGAGCGGAACGACCAAGATGCCGCTTACAGAACGTGTCGCCAGCCGCTTCGGTGCACGTAGTCGCGCAACGGAAGCCACTGCGACTCCTCCAGTGCCATGCCGGTGTCCGGCGCGCCACAGATGTGCGGACCGGGGTCGGCCACCAGGGGGACCGGGGGGAGCGACGTGTCGGGCCGGGCGAAGTCGAGCGCGTAGGCAAGGTTGCGCGCGGCGCGGTCGCGAGGCGCGAGCGGCGCGAGACCGAACCGCCACTCGACGAACTTCAGGATCGAGGTGTGGTCGTACACGTTGTGGTCGATGCCGCCGCGTCGCGCGAACGGTGAGAACACCATCGCGGGAACGCGGAAGCCCGCCTGTCCGTGGTCGAAGTCGTTGGTCGGCGGGTCATCGGGCAGCCGAGGCGGGCGGACGTGGTCGAAGAAACCGCCCCACTCGTCGTAGGTGATGACCAGCGCGGTCTTGGACCACAGCGGGGAGTTCACGAGCGCGGTCGCTATGAGTGACAGGAACGCCTGCCCACGGTGGATGTCGGCGTGCGGGTGATCGTCGTTGGAGCCGCCCTGGCCCTCACCGAGGAAGAACGGGTCGATGTAGCTGAACGACGGCAGGGTGCCCGACGCGGCCTGGGCGAGGAACGTCTCGAACGACCGCGAGATCGGGATGTACTTCTCGCCCCACAGGGCGAGGAACGGCAGGTCGTTGAAGTAGTAGTTCGCCGGCACGCCGGCTTCGGCGAGCCGGTCCCAGATCGTCGGCATGTTGTTGGTGACCATCGAGTTGTCGACCTGCTCGGTCCGGCCCGCGTGGGTGTAGTAGCGGTTCGGGTAGGTCGACGACAGGATCGAGCAGAACCAGTGGTCGAACACGGTGGACTGCTTCACGAACGTCCCGAACAGGGGCAGGTCGTCGGCGGTGTAGTAGCCGAGCGCGAAGTCGTCGTTGTCACCCTTGCGGAACCCGTCGCAGCGGCCGTGGTTCAGCTGGATGCGGCCGCCCTTGTAGGAGTGGTCCGGGTCGTTGAAGCCGCAGCCCTGCCGCTCGGTCAGGTGGTGGGTGGGGTGCAGCACCCCCTTGTCGTCGGGGTAGCGCAGGCCGGACTGCTTGCCGACCGCGCCGGGCAGCCACCCGAGGTAGTGGTCGAAGGACCGGTTCTCCATGACGACGACGACGATGTGGTCGATGCCGCTCGACGACGGGTTCGGCAGGCTGTGCCGACGCACCGCACGCGGGGCCGCGGCCGCACGGCCGGCGACGGCTCCGGCCGCGGTGGCGGCCGTGCCCATGAGCAGCTGACGCCTGGTCAGCGGGGACATAGTGGTCAGCCCTTCGTGCAGGAGGAGAACAGGTCGCGGCCGAACGGGGTGAGACCGGAGGCGCCGGCGTACCCCAGGTGTCCCTTGCCGTCGGCCCCGCCGTTGCGGATGCCGAACAGGTCCTCGAGGCTGCGCAGAAGCGAGTAGTGGTTGTAGGGCGTGGCGTCCTGCTTGCCTCGCGCGACGCAGCGTCCGATGACGAGCGTGCCGGTGCGTCCGCCGCCTTGGCCCGTGATGCCGGGCATCGGCGAGTTCGGGCCTGGCTGCTCGCCGCAGCACGACGACGAGTCGCTCGTCGACGCCTCGTCGGTCGTGATGATGATCAGGCCGTCCTTCTTGAACGCCGGCGAGCGCTCGATCCGGGGGATCCACACGGACAGGAAGTGGTCCGCTGACACGAGACCGCCGGCGTTGGATCCGGTCGCGTCCTTGCCCGTGCACGGCGCGTCATGGCCGTCGTCGCAGAGGTTCGGCGTGATGAAGGAGAAGTTGGGCGTGGTCCGCGCGCTGTGCAGGTCCTGCGCGAGCCGATAGAGGGGCACGACGTTCTGGTGGCAGGAGCCGGAGTCGATCAGCGAGTGGAAGTAGACGAACGGGTTGTGCCTCGCGGCGTACTGGTCGCCCGCCGTGGCCGACTGCGTCCCGTCGCGCATCCCCGTGCCTGCCGACGACGTCGGTGCCCCACAGTGGGCGGGCTCGCGCGTGACCGTGTTGCCCATGTCCTCCATGTAGCCGTGCCAGGAAAGGTGCTTGGCCTGCATCTGGTCACCGATGGTCGCGACGTTGCGCGGGAAGACGCACCCGACGCCGAGTGCCTGGCCGTTGCCGCGCGGGTCGAAGACCGCGGGGGACGGTTCGAAGTCGACGTAGTCCTCGCAGTCCGACTGCGTCATCGGGTTCGGTGCCTGACCGGACACCATCGCGACGTAGTTGTCGTTGGAGACGTGGCCAATGCCGTAGTAGTGCGTGAGCAGCGTCCCCTGCTTCTGCAGGATCTTGCCGAGCCAGGGGTTCTTGTTGGTCTGGTACGTCGCGGCGTAGTCCTCGTTCTCGAGGACGATGACGAACACGTGCCGGATGCCGAGCGACGGGCCGGCCGGGCCCGCGTGGATCTTGGGTGCGGCGGTCGCGGGCATCACCGCGGCTCCCGCCGCGAGCGCCGCGACGGCGAGACCCAAGGCGGCGGACAGGGCCTTGCGGCGCACGGACAACCTCCAGGCAGGGAACACGAGACGCTCGCAGACTTCGCCATCCCCAACGAATGGTCCTGTCGCGGGTGACGGTCGGGTTGTTGAACGCTGCGTGAAGTTCCGGCGTCGCCGAAACGGCGTCCGGCCCCCCGGGGAGGCCTCACTAGGCTCGGCAGCGTGAAGGCCACCGGCGTCGGCTCGCTGCCCGGCGACGACATCGACAGCGCGCTGGCGCTCGTCTTCACGGAGCTGGCGGACTTCCCGCATCTCCCCGAGCTGCCTTCGCGCGGTCCCGGCGCGGACATGATCGGGCGGACCGCGTCGACACTGGTCGATCTGCATGTCGACCTGCAGCCGTCGGGCTGGCGGCTGGTGCCGCGCGGCGGCCTCGACGAGCGGCGGGCGCAGCAGCTCCTCGAGCGCGACCTCGACGCCCTGATCCCCGTCGCTGCCACCCATGACGGACCGCTCAAGGTTCAGCTGGCCGGACCCTGGACGATGGCTGCGTCCCTGCAGACCGAGCACGGTCCCGCCCTCGCCGACCCCGGCGCGGTGCGCGACCTGGCCGCGTCGCTGGCGGAGGCGGTCCGCGAGCACCTCACCGAGGTCCGGCGCCGGGCACCGCATGCCGAGCTGACGCTGCAGCTCGACGAGCCGTCGCTGCCCGCCGTGGTCGCGGGCGCGGTGCCGACGACGAGCGGACTGTCGCGGGTGCGGGCGGTCCCGCCGGCCGACGCGCAGGCGGTCCTGCAAGACGTGGTGGCCGCCGCCGGCGTACCCGTGGTCGTCCACTGCTGTGCCGCGGATGTGCCCGTCGACCTTTTCTCCGCGGCGGGCGTTGCGGGGGTCTCGCTCGATCTCGCGACGGCGCGCCTCGACCGCGACGTGCTGGGTGCGGCGATGGAGCGAGGGCTCGAGCTGTGGGCCGGTGTCGTGCCCGCGCTCGGCCCGGGAGCGCCCCCGACGGCGCGCGAGGTCGTCGCTCCGGTACGCCGGTTGTTCACCGACCTCGGGTTCGGGCCCGACGTGCTGATCGGTCAGGTGGTGCTGACTCCCGCCTGCGGCCTCGCGGGCGCCTCGCAGGGATGGGCCGTGACTGCGCTTCGGCTGGTCCGGCAGGCGGCGAACGTGCTCGACGACGCGCCGGACACGGCTGGCCCACGAGGGGCACGGGCGTGAAGGAGGCCGACGCGCGGCAACGGCATGCGTTGCTGGCGCAGGAGGTGGAGGACCTCGCCTACCGCTACTACGTGCTCGCGCAGCCCACCGCATCCGATGCCGACTACGACGCGAAGATGAAGGAGCTGAACGCGCTCGAGGAGCGCTGGCCGGACCTGCGAACGCCTGACTCGCCGACGCAGAAGGTCATGGAGTCGCTGTCAACCGACTTCGCGGCGGTGGCCCACATCGAGCGCATGCTGAGCCTCGACAACGTGTTCACCGACGAGGAGTTCGAGGCCTGGGCACATCGCGCCACCCGTGAGGTGCCGGTGCCGGCCTGGCTCTGCGAGCTGAAGATCGACGGCCTCGCGGTGGATCTCGTCTACGAAGAGGGGCGGTTGACGCGAGCTGCAACCCGTGGCGACGGGACGACCGGTGAGGACGTCACGCTCAACGTCCGGACCATCGAGTCGGTGCCGTCCCGGCTGACCGGCAGGGCCGTTCCGCGGCTGCTCGAGGTCCGCGGCGAGGTCTTCCTGCCCGCTGCCGCGTTCGAGCAGATCAACGCCCGTCTCGTAGAGGCCGGCCGCGCGCCCTTCGCCAACCCACGCAACGCCGCCGCAGGGTCGCTGCGACAGAAGGACCCACGCGTGACGGCGTCGCGTCCGCTCGCGCTGACCGTCCATGGGATCGGCGCGCGCGAAGGGTTCGACCCGGCCAGCCAGTCGGCTGCCTACGACGCGCTGCAGGAGCTGGGCCTTCCGATGAGCAGCCGCTACGAGGTCGTGGGCTCTCTCGCCGACGTCCGGCGCTACGTCGCGCACTGGGGTGATCACCGCCACGACGTCGAGCACGAGATCGACGGCGTCGTCATCAAGGTGGACGACTTCGGCCTCCAACGCCGGCTCGGCGCCACGGCACGGGCACCCCGCTGGGCGGTGGCGTGGAAGTACCCGCCGGAAGAGGTCAACACCAAGCTGCGCAACATCACCGTCAACGTCGGCCGGACCGGCCGGGTGACGCCGTTCGGCGAGCTCGAGCCCGTGCACGTCGGCGGTGTCACGGTGAGCACGGCGACGCTGCACAACGCCGACGAGGTCCGGCGCAAGGGCGTCCTCATCGGGGACCTTGTCGTCGTACGACGCGCGGGCGACGTCATTCCCGAGATCGTGGGACCCGTCGTGGCCGTCCGGGACGGCAGCGAGCGCGAGTACGAGTTCCCGACGCACTGCCCGGTGTGCGGCACCGCTCTCGTGCGGCCCGAGGGCGAGGCGGACGCGCGCTGCCCCAACACGCGCTCCTGCCCGGCCCAGCTCCGCGAGCGGCTGTTCCACGTGGGCAGCCGGGGGGCGCTCGACATCGAGGTGCTCGGCTACAAGGCCGCCGCTGCACTGCTCGACTGCGGCGTCGTGCAGGACGAAGGAGACTTGTTCGCGCTCGACGAGCAGCAGCTGGCCGGCTGCGAGTTCTTCACGAAGAAGGACGGGACGCTGTCGGCGAATGCGCGCCGGTTGCTCGACCAGCTGGCGCAGGCGAAGGAGCGGCCTCTCTGGCGGGTGCTCGTCGCCCTGTCCATCCGCCACGTCGGTCCCGAGGTGGCGCGGCCACTCGCGCGCGCCTTCGGGTCGATCGACGAGATCGAGGCGGCCGACGCGGATCGGCTCGCCGAGATCGACGGCGTCGGCCCCACGATCGCGCAGGCCGTGCGTGAGTGGTTCGACGTCGACTGGCATCGGGAGATCGTCGCCAAGTGGCGCGCCGCCGGGATGGTGATGGCGGAGGAACGCCGCGACGAGGGGCCGGGCCCGCTGACCGGGCTGAGCGTCGTCGTCACCGGGACGCTCGCCGCCTTCAGCCGTGACGCAGCCGCGGCGGCGGTGCAGGACCGCGGCGGCAAGGTGAGCGGCTCGGTGAGCAAGAAGACGTCGTTCGTCGTGGTGGGCGAGTCACCCGGGAGCAAGTACGACAAAGCCGTACAGCTCGGCGTACCGATCCTCGACGAGGACGGCTTCACCGTCCTGCTCGAGCAGGGTCCGGAGGCGGCTGCGTCAGCCGCGCAACCGGTCCCTCAGGCCGGCGACTGAATCCGGCATACGCCCCGCCGCTCTCAAGATTCCGGCAACTACGCCGATAGTGCTACCGGAGGAGACCACCCTCCCGCGTGCTTCCCCGTGCCCGCCCATGCGGCGGCACCACGCCAGCCGGAGGTGAGATGTCCACGGAGGACGAGGCGCGGAACCTCGCTCCGCGCCGAGGCGCTCCGGCGTTCTGGACATACATCGCGGCGATCGTCATCGCCGGCGGCTGCCTGCTCGCCCTGCAGCTCTCGGGCATGACGATGCACGAGTTCCGGGTCATGGGCGCCAGCTTCGTCGTCGTCGCCGGCCTCCTCGTGCTCGGCGAGCTTCGGCCGCTCGTCACCGCCGGCTCACCCGACGAGAACGGCGTCAGCACGTCGACCGCCTTCGTCTACGCGCTGCTCATCCACTGGGGCCTCGGCGTCGCGCTGCTCATGCAGACGGTGGCGACGATCATCGCCGACACGGCCCGGCACAAGGCGCCGTGGCGGACGGCCTTCAACGTCGCGCAGTACACGCTGTCCTTCGGCGCGGCCGGCGCGACGCTGTGGGTCTTCGGGCTGCGGCCGACACCCACGCACCCCCTGTCGGTGCAGGGCGGTGACCTGCCCGCCATCATCGCCGCCGGCGTCGTGTTCTTCCTCGCGAACAACGCGTTCGTCTCGCAGGCCCTCGTGCTGCACGACCACACGCCGTTCCGCACGCTGTTCTTCTCCGACTGGAACTACCAGGTCGGGTCCACGGGAGCCCTTCTGGGCCTGGCGCCGATCGTCGTCGTGGTGATGGAGCGCGGGCCATGGCTCGTGCCGCTGCTGCTCCTGCCGCTGTTCGCGGTCTACGCCACCGCGGCCATGTCGCTCGAGAAGGAGCGCCAGGCCTTCCACGACGCGCTGACCGGGCTCGCCAACCGCAAGCTGCTCGTGCGGGAGGCCCGCACCCGCATCGAGGCGGCCGACGACGCGAACCTCGGCGTCGCGCTCTTCCTGCTCGACCTCGACCGGTTCAAGGAGATCAACGACACGCTGGGACACCAGGTGGGCGACGCGCTGCTCCAGCTGGTCGCCGGTCGGTTGTCCTCCGTCGTACGTCCCGAGGACACCGTCGCCCGTCTCGGCGGTGACGAGTTCGCCATCGTCGTCACCGACGTCGTGCACGCGCGGGAGTCGGTCCACCTGGCCGAACGCGTCCGCGCCGCGCTTGCGGAGCCGTTCCGGCACGACGGCATGTCGTTCGAGATCGAGGCCTCGATCGGTGTCGCGCTGCACCCCGACCACGGACGCGACTTCGAGTCGCTGCTGCAGCGCGCCGACGTCGCGATGTACGTCGCGAAGGAGCGCAACACCGGCGTCGAGATCTACTCCTCGGAGATCGACCGGCACTCGACCATCCGCCTCGGCATGCTCGCCGAGCTGCGGACCGCGCTGGAGCACGGCGACCTCGAGCTGCACTACCAGCCGAAGGCGGACCTGCGCACCGGCGACGTCGTCGGTGTCGAGGCCCTGCTGCGCTGGCGCCATCCCGAGCGCGGCATGGTGCCCCCGGACGAGTTCCTGCCCCTGGCGGAGCAGACGGGTCTGATGCGCGCGATCACGCAGTTCGTCGTCGACGAGGCCCTGCGCCAGCTCGCCGAATGGTGGTCCCAGGGGCTGCGGGTTCAGGCGGCGGTCAACGTCTGCGCGCGCGACCTCTACGACCGCGACTTCGCCGGGTTCCTGCGCCAGCGGCTCACCGAGCACGGCGTCCCTCCGCGGGCCTTGATGGTGGAGGTGACCGAGGGCGTCCTCATGGCCGACCCCGGTCGCGCCGCCACGACGTTGCTGTCGCTCGCCGACGTCGGCGTCGGCGTCTCGCTCGACGACTTCGGGACCGGCTACTCCTCGCTCGTTCACCTCAAGCGGCTTCCGGTGTCAGAGGTGAAGATCGACCGGTCGTTCGTCATGCGGATGGACGTCAACGACGATGATGCGGCCATCGTGCGATCGATCATCGACCTCGCGTCCGCGCTCGGGCTGCGCGTCGTCGCCGAGGGCGTCGAGACGCAGGAGGCCTGGGACCGGCTCGCCGTCTACGGCTGTGACGCCGCTCAGGGGTGGTACCTCGCCAAGGCCATGCCGGCCGACGCCGTCACCGAGTGGTTCGGCCGGTTCGGCCGGGGTCCTGCGGTCGACGGCGGCCGTCAGCACGGCCAGGTGCCCGAGCAGGGAACCTCGACGGAGGGGCACGACGCGGGTCGCCGTAGCGCCCTCGCCTAACCTCCACGGGTGCACGTCGACCCCTACATCGTCCTCGGCAGCGCCGTCATCGGAGTGCTCGTCGGCATGACCGGCGCCGGTGGCGGGGCCCTGATGACGCCGATGCTCATCCTGCTGTTCGGCGTGACTCCTTCGACCGCCATCTCCAGCGACCTCGTCGCCGCCGTGCTGATGCGCCCGATCGGTGCCGCGGTGCACCTGCGTCAGGGGACCGTCAACCTGCGGCTGGTCGGCGCCATGGTCGCCGGTTCGGTGCCGATGGCGTTCCTCGGCGCGTATCTGCTGCACCTCATGGGGCACACGGCCCCTGCCGAGAAGCGCGTCCAGACGGCGCTGGGGGTCGCGCTCCTCATGGGCGCCGCGGCCATGCTGCTGCGCTACGCGCTGGACCGGCGCGCCGGCCACGACCGCTCCGGCGTCGTGCACCAGGTCGAGCTGCGGCTGGTGCCGACAGTGATCATCGGCATGCTCGGCGGCCTCATCGTCGGCTTCACGTCGGTCGGGTCCGGGTCGCTGATGATCGTGCTGCTGCTGTTCGTCTATCCCACGATCGGGGCGAACCAGCTGGTCGGCACCGACCTCGCCCAGGCCGTCCCGCTGACGGCGGCGGCCGCTCTCGGTGCCCTGGCCTTCGGCCACGTCGAGATCTCGGTCACCACCTCGTTGATCCTCGGCAGCGTGCCCGCCGTGTTCGTCGGGTCATTCGTCTCGTCGCGCGCACCGGACCGCGTCGTCCGTCCGGTGATCACCTTCGTGATCCTCGCGTCGGGGCTGAAGTACGTCGGCGTCGGAACCTACGCGCTCGGCTGGATCCTGTGTGCCGTCCTCCTCGCCGCCGGCATCGCCTGGCTCGCCTACGCGCGGCCGTGGGAACCGTCCCGCGACGAGACCACGTCGGAGGAGTTCGGCCATCCCTAGGATGGCCGCGTGGCAGACACCGGCGGGATAACTCGTGCCGACGTCGCGCATCTCGCTCGGCTGGCCCGGATCGCGATGACCGACGAGGAGCTAGACCACCTCGCGGGTCAGCTCGACGTCATTCTCGGCTCGGTCGCGCGGGTCCAGGAGGTGGCGGCCGACGACGTGCCGCCGACGTCGCACGCCCTTCCGCTGACCAATGTCTTCCGGCCCGACGAGCCGAGGCCGTCACTGGGGGCCGACGCCGCGCTCGCCGCCGCGCCCGCCGCCGAGGACGGCCGCTTCCGCGTGCCCCGCATCCTGGACGAAGAATGAGCGACCTGATCCGGCGCACGGCCAGCGAGTTGGCGCAGCTGATCGCGTCCCGGGAGGTGTCGGCGGTCGAGGTCGCGCAGGCCCATCTCGACCGCATCGCCGAAGTCGACGGCAAGCTCAACGCGTTCCTGCACGTCGACACCGACGGCGCGCTCGCGCAGGCCCGACGCGTCGATGCGGGTGAGGTGAGCGGGCCCCTCGCCGGCGTGCCCCTGGCACTGAAGGACGTCATCGTCACGAAAGGCCTGCCGACGACAGCGGGTTCGCGGATCCTCGAGGGCTGGCGCCCGCCCTACGACGCCCACATCGTCGAGCGGATGCGCGAGGCGGGCATCGTCGTGCTCGGCAAGACCAACATGGACGAGTTCGCGATGGGCAGCTCGACCGAGCACTCTGCCTACGGACCCGCACACAACCCCTGGGATCTCGAGCGGACGCCGGGTGGGTCCGGCGGCGGATCGAGCGCGGCGGTCGCGTCGTACGAGGCTCCACTCGGCATCGGCACCGACACGGGTGGCTCGATCCGCCAGCCCGCGGCCGTCACGGGCACGGTCGGTGCGAAGCCGACGTACGGCGGGGTGTCGCGCTACGGCCTGAT
>Ga0070679_100006418_pt1 | contig 10953 bp, 8 predicted proteins | sample KBSC63BmetaG_FD_65652 | JGI IMG/M metagenome (GOLD analysis project Ga0070679, IMG submission 65652) | Corn rhizosphere microbial communities from Kellogg Biological Station, Michigan, USA - KBS C6-3B metaG | ecosystem: Host-associated > Plants > Roots > Rhizosphere | place: USA: Michigan... | reverse complement strand
GCGGCCAAGAAGGCGGCCCCCGCGAAGGCGGTGGCGAAGAAGGCGGCTCACCCGAAGAAGGCTGCGGCCAAGAAGGCGGCCCCCGCGAAGAAGGCGGCCCCCGCGAAGGCGGTGGCGAAGAAGGCGACCCCCGCGAAGAAGGCGGTCGCGAAGAAGTCGGCTCCGGCCAAGAAGACCATCGCGAAGAAGGCGGCTCCGGCCAAGAAGACGGCCGCGAAGACGACGGCCGTCAAGAAGACCACGTCCCCCGTGAAGAAGGCAGCATCTGTGAAGAAGGCAGAGCCCGCCCCGACCTCCTCGACGACGACGCCGCCGAAGAAGGCCGCCCCTCGCGCCCGCAAGGGCGCCGTCAGCCCCGCCAGCCTCCCGGTCCTGCCGCGCGAGAAGCCGTGGACCAAGGCGGAGGTGGACGAGGTCATCTCCGACCTGAACGACGACCGGGCCCGGGTCATCCGCACCCTCACCTCCGCGGAGGAGGAGCTCGCCGGGCTGATGCGCGACGCCGGTGACGGCGCCGGTCATGACCAGGCGGACATGGGTGCGACCAGCTTCGAGCGCGACCAGGAGCTCACCGTCGTCAACAACGAACGCGAGAAGCTCGCCCAGATCGACCGGGCCCTGGCCAAGATGGCCGACGGCACGTACGGCGTGTGCGAGTCCTGCGGCAACCCGATCGGCAAGGGTCGGTCGATGGCGTTCCCCCGTGCCACACTGTGCCTGACATGCAAGCAACGCGAGGAACGTCGCTGAGTTCCACCGATCCCGAGACCTCGTCGGCGAAGCCCTCGCGACACCGTCTCCTGTTCGTCGGCGTGGCGCTCGCGGCGTACGCCGTCGACCTCGGCACCAAGCTCCTCGCGGTGGCTCGGCTGACGCCCGGCGAGCCGAAGAACGTCGTGGGCTCGCTGTTGCGGCTCGACCTCGTGCGCAACCCGGGAGCGGCGTTCAGCACCGGCACGTCGTACACGCTGTTCCTCTCGGTGATCGCCCTCATCGCGGCCGGGGTGGTGATCCGCTTCGGCCGACGCCTCGGTGACTCCACGTGGGCCGTGGCGCTCGGGCTGCTGCTCGCGGGCGTGTGCGGCAACCTCACCGACCGGGTGTTCCGCGAGCCGGGCTTCCTGCGCGGGCACGTGATCGACTTCCTCGAGCTGCCGCACTGGCCGGTGTTCAACGCCGCAGACATGCTCATCGACGCGGCCGTGCTGCTGATCGTCATCCAGACCTGGCGCGGGATCGGCATCACGGGCGTCCGGCACAAGGCGTCGTGAGCGCGCACCCCGCCGACCGGAGCGCCGATCTGCGTGTCGTCCTGGTCCCCGAAGGACTGGCGGGCGAACGCGTCGACGCCGCCATGGCCCGGATGTTCGGGGTCTCTCGGACGCGGGCGGCCTCCCTGATCGCCGACGGTCACGTGCACGTCGACGGCCAGGTCGCCGGCAAGAGCGACCGCGTGCACGCCGGCGCCATGCTCGAGGCCACGTTGCCGGCTGTCGCGGACCCGCTCGTGGTCAAGCCCGAGCTGGTCGAAGGGATCCGGATCATCCACGACGACGACTCGATCATCGTCCTGGACAAGCCGGTCGGCATCGCGGTGCACCCGTCGCCGGGCTGGTCCGGCCCGACGGTGGTGGGTCACCTGGTCGCCGCAGGCTTCCGGATCGCGACGAGCGGTGCCTCCGAGCGCCAGGGGATCGTGCAGCGGCTCGACGTCGGTACGTCGGGCGTCATGGTGATCTGCAAGGGCGAGCGCGCCTACTCGGTGCTGAAGAACGCCTTCCGTCACCGCACGGTCGACAAGGTCTACCACGCCCTGGTGCAGGGACATCCCGACCCGCTCACCGGCACCGTCGACGCCCCGATCGGCCGGCACCCCAAGGCCGACTACAAGTTCGCGGTGATGGCCGACGGGCGTCAGAGCGTGACCCACTACGAGACGCTGGAGGCGCATCGCTTCGCCTCGCTGCTCGAGGTGCACCTGGAGACGGGTCGCACCCACCAGATCCGTGTGCACATGAGCGCGCTGAAGCATCCGTGCGTGGGGGACCTGACCTACGGCGCCGATCCGACCCTGGCGCAGCGGGTCGGTCTGCAGCGGCAGTGGCTGCACGCCGTACGCCTCGGTTTCGGGCACCCCGACTCCGGGGAGTACGTCGAGTTCGAGTCGCCGTACCCCGGCGACCTGGCCCACGCGCTGGAGGTGATCCGTGACTCCCACTGAGCTGTCCGAGGTCGTGATCCGCGAGGCGAACCCCGAGGAATGGCAGGTCCTCGCCGACCTCTACTCCGACGCGCGGCGGGCTGCGGTGCCCCAGATGCCGCCTGCGATGCACACCGACGAGGAGCACCGCGAGTACTACCGCCGTCACGTCTTCGACGGCGACGGTCACACCGTGTGGGTGGCCGAGGCGGGGGACCGGATCCTCGGCTTCGCGATCTGCACCCCGACGTTCCTCGACGGTCTGTACGTCATGCCGGACCTGAAGGGGCAGGGCATCGGCTCCCTGCTGCTCGACGTGGTCGACGCGACCCATCCCGATGGCTACGAGCTGTGGGTGTTCGAGTCCAACCTCGGTGCCCGACGCCTCTACGAGCGCCGGGGGCTCGTCGAGGTCGAGCGCACGGACGGGTCGGGCAACGAGGAGAAGAGCCCCGACATCCGGATGGCGCGTCGTTCCTGACCCAGGGTGGCCGTCCCGGGTGTCCCACCAGTCACGGCGCCCAGGCACTCCCGTCACTGTTGGGGTGTTGCAACGGCTGAACAGTGCAGCGATACCCGGCTAGCCGGGTATCGCTGCAACGCTGCAGCCCCTCACCCGAAGGCCCGCTCCACCAACGCGGTGATCGTCTTCTCCTCAGCGGCGCCGAGGGCGGAGACGGCGTACTCCGTGGGCCACACGTCGCCGTCGTCGAGGCTCGCCTGGTCGCTGAACCCCACGGTCGCGTAGCGGGTCTTGAACTTCGCCGCGGACTTGAACCAGCACACCACCTTGCCGTTCTCGCGGGCGTACGCCGGCATCCCGTAGTAGGTCTTCACGACCACGTCGGCCACGGTCGAGGTCACGATCGCGTGGATACGCTCGGCCAGATGGCGGTCGCCGCCGGTCATCTCGGAGATCTTGTCGAGACAGGCCTGCGCTTCCTCGGCGGCCTTCGCGGCGCCCTTGCCGGTGGCGCGCTTGAGCTCGGCGGCATGCTCCTTCATCGCCGCCCGCTCGTCGTCGGTCCAGCCGGTCGAGCCGGTTGAGCCGCCCTGTGTCGTGTCGCGGCTGGTGGCCTCGGTCGCCATCGGTGTCTCCTCGCGGTTGTCGTGTTCGTCTGCCACGAGCCTAGGAAACGCCGGGTGCCGGAGGCTTCTCGAATCCTGACCAGATGCGGTGCCCGACCGTGGGGAGTCGTCCGAGAGACGGATGCGCCGCACGAACACCCGCGCCTAACGTGTCCGGGACCGGTCACCTGTGAGCGGGCTCGACGCATCCGGGGACGGCAGAGCAGCAGGTGGTCCCATGGTTCGTCGTACGACTTCTCCTTCCTCACCTCAGTGCCTCCTCGCCGTCGTCGGCGCCTGCGCGGTGGCCCTGTCGGCGAGCTGGATCGTGGCCGGTGAGTCGGTCGCGGAGAGCGCCGTAGCCGCGCAGGGCGTCCCGGGGCTGGGGGTAGCCGCTGCCAGCGAGCGCGCCGGCGGATCCCTGTACCTCACGTCGACGGCCCTCGAGGTCGTGTCGTCGACCGGTCACCGCCTGCGGCTACAGGTGTCTGCCTCCCGCTTCGGCTCGGACTCCCGGATCTCGGTGGTGGCCGAGACCCGCAGCCGGGCGGAGCAGCATCGATGGGACTTCCCGGTGCCTCGGCGGGCCATCTCGCTCTCCGACCGGGGCAGGGGCCGGATCCACCTCTCCTCGAAGCGCGGGGGCGGCCACGCCACCCTCTGGCTGAAGGTCGTTCCGCACGGCGACTCCACCTACTCCAAGTGTCACGGCAAGATCGCGACCCGTACGCGGCGCGTGACCCTGACCGGCACGGTGCTCCTGCACACCGGGTCCCACGGCAAGCACGCGTGGGGCGCGGTGGGCAGCGCGCGCAGGACGTGGCACTTCGCCCGACACACCAAGCTGACCTGGACCAGGTCGGCGGCCGACAACTGCTCGGGCGACCTCACGACACTGCCCTGCCGGACGACCCTCCTGTGGCTCGCCAGCGGAGACCCGGAGGACTTCCGGCTGATGGCCGGGGAGAACAAGGGGAGCGGGTCCCTGATCGAGGGCGAGCACTCCGTCGCCCTGGCCAGGCCCAAGGGTGCGACCCGCACCGACTCCAGCACTCGCGCCGACGCGTCGCAGGCCTCGCTGACCGACAACGGGAGCTCGGTGACGATGCAGGCGGCCTTCGGGGCGGGAACGGCCACGATGACGTCCGACACGCCTCAGCAGACCGTCGTCCAGCGTTGTGCGGGGGGCAAGAAGATCTCGGTGGCGTTCTGGCCCGGCACCTATGCCAACGGGCCCACGCCGATCCAGGTCCCGGAGCAGATCTTCGGCGCCCTCACCATGCCCGACGGCAGCGGCGCCGGGCTGTACCAGATCACCCGAACGGGATGACCGACGCGGCACCCGCTCCGAGGACGCTCACTCAGCGAGGGTGCGGAGGGCTGTCGGTGCGCCCTGCCAGGATCACCGGAGTGGTCGCGTAGGCTGGCGCCCTTCCCCCAGCTGGTCCGTCCAGGCGCGCAACGAGAGCCGTGCGTCTCGCCTGCCCGACCGCTGCCGACCTGCCCGCCCGTTGCTGTCCGACAGCCTGCTGAGGAGGACCTCCCCACTCATGTCGTCAGGCTCAGCCAGCGGAGACTTCGTCCACCTCCACGTCCACACCGAGTACTCCATGCTCGACGGCGCGGCCCGCCTCGACGACCTGTTCCGGCGTACCTCCGAGCTCGGCATGGGCGCGATCGCGATGACCGACCACGGCAACGTGTTCGGCGCCTACGACTTCTACTCCAAGGCCACCGCCGCCGGGATCAAGCCGATCATCGGCATGGAGGCCTACCTCACCCCCAACACCAGCCGCTTCGAGAAGAAGCGCGTCCGCTGGAACGACGGGGGAGACGACGACGTCAGCGGCTCGGGTGCCTACACGCACATGACGCTGCTCGCCGAGAGCACCGCCGGCATGCACAACCTCTTCCGGCTCTCCAGCCGGGCCAGCATGGAGGGCTACTACTACCAGCCGCGCGCCGACCGCGAGCTCCTGCACGAGTACCACCACGGCCTGATCGGGACCACGGGCTGCCCGTCCGGCGAGGTCCAGACCTGGCTGCGCATCGGCGACTACGCCAAGGCGCGGGAGAGCGCCGCGGAGTTCCAGGAGATCTTCGGCAAGGACAGCTACTTCATCGAGCTGATGGACCACGACCTGATCCTGGAGAAGCGCGTCCGCGACGGTCTGCTCCAGCTCAGCCGGGACCTCGCGATCCCGGTGATCGCGACCAACGACTCCCACTACGTCAACCGCCAGGACGCCCCCGACCACGAGCACCTGCTGTGCGTCTCGTCCGGATCGGTGATGAGCGACCCCAAGCGGTTCAAGCTCGACGGCGACGGCTACTACATCAAGTCCGCCGCGGAGATGCGCGAGCTCTGGGAGGGCAAGCACGGCATGAAGGAGGCGTGTGACAACACGCTGCTGATCGCCGAGCGCTGCGAGATTTCGTTCACCGAGGGCAACGGCACCTACATGCCGCGCTTCCCGGTCCCCGAGGGCCACACCGAGGAGTCGTGGTTCCGCCAGGAGGTCGAGACCGGGCTCCACCGTCGCTACCCCGGCGGCATCAGCCAGGCGGTCCGCGCGCGCGCCGACTTCGAGGTCGGCGTCATCCTCCAGATGGGCTTCCCCGGCTACTTCCTGGTGGTCGCCGACTTCATCAACTGGGCCAAGGACAACGGCATCCGGGTGGGCCCGGGCCGCGGCTCGGGTGCGGGCTCGATGTGTGCCTACGCGCTGCGGATCACCGACCTCGACCCGCTCGAGCACGGTCTGCTGTTCGAGCGGTTCCTCAATCCCGAGCGCGTCTCGATGCCCGACTTCGACATCGACTTCGACGAGCGTCGGCGTGGTGAGGTCATCCGGTACGTCTCGGACAAGTACGGCGAAGACCGTGTCTCGATGATCATCACCTACGGCACCATCAAGGCCAAGCAGGCGGTGAAGGACTCCAGCCGGATCCTCGGCTACCCCTTCGCGATGGGCGACCGCATCACCAAGGCGATGCCTGCGGCGGTGATGGGCAAGGACATCCCGCTCAAGGACATCTTCGACCCCGAGCACAAGCGGTACGGCGAGGGCGGGGAGTTCCGCTCCCTCTACGAGGCCGACCACGACGTCAAGACGGTCGTCGACACCGCCATGGGCCTCGAGGGCCTCAAGCGCCAGTGGGGGGTGCACGCCGCCGGCGTGATCATGTCGAGCGAGCCGCTGCTCGACATCATCCCGTTGATCCGACGGCCGCAGGACGGCGCGATCATCACCCAGTTCGACTACCCGATGTGCGAGCACCTCGGGCTGATCAAGATGGACTTCCTCGGGTTGCGCAACCTCACCGTCCTCGACGACACGGTGAAGAACATCGAGCGCAACCGTGGCGAGACCGTCGTCGTCGAGGACCTCGCCCTCGACGACCCCGCGACGTACTCCCTCCTGCAGCGGGGCGACACCCTCGGGGTCTTCCAGCTCGACGGTGGGCCGATGCGCGCGCTGCTGCGCTCGATGCGACCCGACCAGTTCGCCGACATCTGCGCCGTCGGCGCGCTCTACCGACCCGGCCCGATGGGCATGGACTCCCACAACAAGTACGCCCGCCGCAAGACCGGCCGCGAGCCGCTCGAGCCGATCCACCCCGAGCTCGCCGAGCCGCTGGCGGAGATCCTCGACGAGACCTACGGGCTGACCGTCTACCAGGAGCACGTGCTCGCCATCGTCCGCAAGGTCGCCGGGTACTCCCTGGGCCAGGCCGACCTGCTGCGCAAGGCGATGGGCAAGAAGAAGCGCGAGATCCTGGACGCCGAGTTCGTGCCGTTCGAGGCCGGCATGCTCGCCAACGGCTACTCCAAGAGCGCGATCAAGACCCTCTGGGACGTCCTGGTCCCGTTCTCCGACTACGCCTTCAACAAGGCTCACGCCGCGGCGTACGGCCTGGTGTCCTACTGGACGGCCTACCTCAAGGCCAACTACCCGGCCGAGTACATGGCCGCGCTCCTGACCTCGGTCAAGGACGACAAGGACAAGATGGCGATCTACCTCAACGAGTGTCGCCGGATGAAGATCCAGGTCCTGCCGCCCGACGTCAACGAGTCCGACGCCACGTTCACCCCGGTCAACACCGACATCCGCTTCGGCCTCACCGCGATCCGCAACGTCGGCGCCAACGTCGTCGACAAGATCGTCGAGGGGCGGGCGGAGAAGGGCCGCTACGAGCACTTCAACGACTTCCTCGACAAGGTCGACCCGCTCGCCTGCAACAAGCGGGTGATGGACTCCCTGATCAAGGCCGGCGCCTTCGACGACATGAAGCACAAGCGGCGGGCGCTGGTGGCGATCCACGAGCAGGCCGTCGACCGCTACTCCTCGATCAAGAAGGACTCCGGGGGCGGGCAGGACTCGCTCTTCGACGACCTGATGGGCGGAGGTGACGCAGTCCCGATCTTCGACATGACGGTCGCGGTCCCCGACATCGAGGAGTGGGACAAGATGACCCTCCTCGGGCACGAGCGCGAGATGCTCGGGCTCTACGTCTCCGACCACCCGCTGATGGGCCTGGAGCACATCCTGGCCGGGGCGTCCGACTGCAGCATCGGCCAGCTCATGCTCGACGAGGAGCGACCCGACGGCAGCCCGGTGACGGTGACCGGGCTGGTCACGGCCGTCCAGCGCAAGATCACCAAGCGGGGCGACACCTGGGCGGTCGTCACCCTCGAGGACCTCGACGGCGCGATCGAGGTGCTGATGTTCCCCAGCACCTACCAGCTCGCGGGGGCGCTGCTGGCCGAGGACACGATCCTCACCGTGAAGGGCCGGCTCTCGCGCAGCAAGGACACCCCCGAGATCCGCGGCGAGGAGGTGACCGTCCCCGACCTCGACGATGGTCCGGCGGGTCCCGTCGTGGTCAGCCTCCCCATCACCCGCTGCACGCCCCCGGTCGTCGACCAGCTCCGGGAGGTCCTGCGGACCCATCCGGGCGTCACCGAGGTGCACCTCCGGCTGCGTGGCCGCGACGGCACCCAGCTGCTCAAGGTGGGCGACAACTTCCGGGTCTCGGCCGGTGCCCCTCTGTACGCCGACCTCAAGCAGTTGCTCGGCCCTGGATGCTTGAACGGATGAGCGAGCCCACGTCCGACACGACCCCGGCGCCCGTCCCCGCCACCCCCACGACCTCCGAGCGCCCTCGGTCGAGGCGGTTCGCGGGCGGTGGCGTGGTGACGACCGTCGTCCTGGTCCTCGCGGCGTACGCCGCGGTGGGTGCGCTCGCCGGCGTCGTCTGGGAGCTCGTCTGGACCCCGCCCGGGCAGGTGATCGTGCGGCACCACGTGTACGCCGACAGCTATGCCTCGCTGCGCGGGGTCTTCACCGGCACCGGTCTCTACGTCCTCGTCGGCACGGTCGCGAGCGCCCTCGCCGCCCTGATCGTGACCGTGTTCGTGCGGGGTCGCGAGCTGCTCGTGCTGGTGCTGGTGCTCGTCGGCTCGTCGATCGCGGCGTACCTGATGCGACACCTCGGGATGTCGCTGGGTCCCCCCGACCCCGCCGGCATCGCCGCGCACACCCAGGGCCGCGCCCACGTGGAGGGCAACCTCACCGTCGCCGGCAGGCCGCCGTACGTCGTGTGGCCGCTGGTCTCGCTGGTCGTCCTGGCGCTGGTGTACTTCACCTCGTCGGGTCGCCCCGCGCGCGGCCGCCGACCTGCCGCCTCCCCGCCCGCTGATCCGCGCGAAGCCGGCACCTGGTCGAGCTCTCCCCGGTAGGCTCGCGTCCCGCAGACCACGCGCAGAGCGCGTTCTTATCGGGGGAGATCGCACATGTCCGAGCAGCACCCGCCTCCGGGCACGCCCGAGTACCTCGAGTACGGCGCGGGGAGTCCGCTCGCGCCCGAACCCGCACAGCCCGCCACGGGCCCGCGGCGCAGCCGTCGTGCCTGGTGGGTCGGCGGGGGCGTCGTCGCGCTGCTCGGTGTGGGGGCCGGCGCCTGGGCGGTGATGAGCTTCTTCCAGCAGGGGGCGCAGCCGGCCGAGGCGCTGCCCGCGACGACCGTCGGCTATCTCAGCCTCGATCTCGACCCCTCGGGCGGCCAGAAGATCGATGCGTTCCGCACCCTGAACAAGTTCCCGGCGTTCAAGAAGGATGTCGGCGTCGACAGCGTCGACCAGCTGCGCGAGAAGATCGGCGACGCCCTGGTCTCCGGCTCGGGGTGCGCCGGCGTGGACTTCGATCGGGACATCGACCCGTGGCTCGGCAACCGGCTGGCCGCGGCGGTGGTCCCGGTCGGCAGCGACGAGGACCCTCAGGTCGTGCTCGTCGCCCAGGTGACCGACGACGACAAGGCCACGGCCGGGATCAAGAAGCTCGGCGACTGCGCCGGAGGCGGCCAGACCGGCGTGGTCGTCACGAACGGCTGGGCGATCGTGGCCGAGTCGCAGAAGACCGCCGACGCGGTCTCCGAGGCCGCCCGGAGCGGCAGCCTGGCCGACGACCCGACGTACCAGAAGTGGACCGACGCGGTCGGTGACGCTGGTGTCCTGAACGCCTACGCGTCACCGGACGCCGGACGGGTCGCGGGCAAGAAGCTCGGTGAGCTGTTCGACGGGGGCGGCATGTCTCCTTTCGGGATCTCCGGGGGTGATACCGAGGCGTACAGCTCCGAGCTCTCGGTCCAGAGCAGTGCGCTCCACGCCACCGCCGACGGGACCGCGCCGTTCTCCGATGCGCTCTCGGGATTCCATGGCGGGGCCGCCACGCTGCGCTTCACCGGTGACGGACTCGAGCTGGCCGCGGCCGGAGACGGCTCGTCGGCGGAGCTGAAGGACTTCGCCTCGGCGACCGCAGGCGGCCTGGTCTCACGGCTGCCCGCCGACACCGGCGCGGCCGCGGGCCTGAGCCTTTCGCCGGGATGGGTCGACCGCCGGCTGTCGGGTCTGTCGCTGGCCTTCGGCGGCGGGTCGAAGGAGGACCTCTACCGCGAGATGTCGCAGGCGACCGGGCTCGACGTCCCGGCCGACATCGAGACCCTGCTCGGGTCCGGCGTCGCGGTCTCGGTGAGCAAGGACCTCGACCCCGAAGCCGTCGAGAACTCCGCCGACGGCTCCGACATCCCGGTGGCGGCGACGGTGAAGGGCGAGCCGGCCAAGATCGAGGCGGTGCTCGACAAGATCCGGGCACGCACCGGCGACACGACGTTCCTCGGCAGCGACTCCTCGGGCGATCTCGAGGTCGTCGGACCGTCGGAGAGCTACCGCACATCGGTTCTCCAGGGCGGGGACTTGGGGAGCGACGGCACGTTCCGCAGCGTCATCGCGTCGGGCTCGGACGCGGGGTCGTTGATCTACGTGAACGTCGACGCGTTCGAGCCGGCGTTGAAGAAGCTCGCCTCCGGAGGCGATGCCGACGACATCGCCAACCTCCTGCCGCTGCGCGCGGTCGGACTGTCCAGCTGGATCGACAACGGCGTCGCCCGGGTGTCCCTCAAGGTGTCCACGAACTGACCGCGCCGGTCGGGTTCCGGGGTCTCGTGACAGGCGCCGGAGCGCCTTCCTCGACCGCCGGAGCCCGCCGACCGTGCGGGTCGGGTTCCGGGGTCTCGTGACAGGCGCCAGGGCGCCTTCCTCGACCGCCGGAGCCACTGCTGCAGCGGTATCTCGGTGGTCGAGGAGGTCGCTCTGCGACCGTCTCGAGACCCGGTGACGGTGCCTG
>Ga0070679_100006416_pt1 | contig 10956 bp, 6 predicted proteins | sample KBSC63BmetaG_FD_65652 | JGI IMG/M metagenome (GOLD analysis project Ga0070679, IMG submission 65652) | Corn rhizosphere microbial communities from Kellogg Biological Station, Michigan, USA - KBS C6-3B metaG | ecosystem: Host-associated > Plants > Roots > Rhizosphere | place: USA: Michigan... | reverse complement strand
GGTAGGTTTCTTCGATGTGGCCGTTCCAGCGGGGATGGACAAACCTCATTTCTTCCTGCGCGGCCCGCAAACGCCACAGTGATCCGGCGCCGGTCGTGAGTTCGAGAGCAACCCTGAAATGCTATTCCGCATCTCTCAATCTTCCCATTTGCTCGTTAGTGTTTTGCTGTTTGATGCCGTTCTCCGATGCATCTTATCTACGGCAATCGCAATTAGCGGCAGACGGTCTCCAGACGGTAACGCCAGAAACGTAAGATTTGCATGTCTATTGAGGCGCCAAGAGTGCAGCAGGCACAGAACGCCAATTCTACAAACGTAGAAGCCTTGTTTGCCGGTGGGGGCGAGACCGGATCTCTTATGGCTTCGATGGACTGGGCGAGTACTCCTCTTGGTCCGGTTCAGAATTGGCCACAAAATCTCAAAACCTGTCTGCGCATCATTCTCACCTCGCGGCAGCCCATGTTTGTGTGGTGGGGCGACGATCTCATCAACCTGTATAACGATGCCTACAAAAGCATTGTTGGCGATAAACACCCGGGAGCGCTTGGTCAGCCTGCAAGAGTTGTGTGGCGAGAAATATGGGATCAGGTTGAGCCGCGAGCTAAGTCGGCCATGCAAACCAACGAAGGAACGTACGACGAAGCGCTTCTGCTGATCATGGAGCGTTACGGTTATCAGGAGGAAACGTACTACACCTTTTCCTACAGTCCGGTTCCGAACGAGCAAGGCGGAACGGGCGGAATTATCTGTGCGAACACGGACGACACGCAGCGGATCATCAGTGAGCGTCAACTCGCTCTGTTGCGGGAGTTGGCTGCCAGGACGGCCGACGCCCGCACGTGGCAGGAAGCGTGCGCATTGAGTGCGCAGTCCCTGGCGAGCGGTCCAAAAGATTTGTGTTTCGCTCTGATTTATCTCCTGGATCCAGCGCGAAAGGTACATATCCTGGCGGGCTCAACCGGCATTGAGGCAGGACAACCGGCATCTCCGCTGACGATTCAGGTGGAAGATCAGTCAGCCTGGCCGTTGGACCGAGGGGTCGCCGAGCATTCTGTTCTCTCGGTTCCAGCAATTGACATTCTCTTCGGTGACCTGCCGTGTGGCACATGGCAGCGCCCCTCGCATACCGCGGCGGTGATCCCGATTGCGCCGTCTGGTCCAACGGGACGCTCCGGCGCGCTGGTAGTAGGCCTGAACCCGTGCCGTCGGCTTGATGAGAGCTATCGCGGTTTCTTGAAATTGGTGGCGGGCCAAATCTCCGCCAGTATTGCGAATGCACAGGCATATGAGGAGGCACGACAGCGAGCGGAAGCGCTAGCAGAAATCGATCGTGCCAAGACTATTTTCTTCAGCAACGTGAGCCACGAGTTTAGAACACCGCTGACTTTGATGCTGGGACCAGTGGAAGACATGCTCCGGGACCGGACTGAACCCGTACCGGAGGTTCATGCCCAACGTCTGGACCTTGTCTACCGTAGTTCTTTGCGGCTGTTGAAGCTGGTGAACACGCTTCTTGATTTTTCGCGCCTTGAGGCGGGGCGCGTGCAGGCCAGATACGAACCAACAGACTTGGCGTCAGTTACCGAGGAGCTCTCGAGTATGTTCCGCTCGGCGACTGAACGTGCCGGGCTGAAACTGGTGGTTGACTGCAAACCCTTGCCAGACTCGATTTACGTAGACCGGGAGATGTGGGAGAAGATTGTCTTCAATCTTCTCTCAAACGCGTTGAAATCGACCTTTGAAGGAGAGATACGAGTCAGCGTCGCAGAAGCCGATGGCGAGGTGGTCGTTACGGTCACGGATACTGGCACCGGAATTCCAGAGACAGAGATTCCGCATCTGTTCGAGCGTTTTCGGCGAATTGAGGGAGCGCGCCGCCGTACTCACGAGGGTAGCGGCATTGGATTGGCGCTGGTCTTCGAATTGGTGAGAATGCACGGCGGTTCAATCGAGGTAGAGAGCGAGCTGCAAAAGGGGACAACATTTCGCATTCGCTTGCCATTGGGCCGTGCTCACCTGGCCGCCGAGCAAGTCGCCGATACCGGGGTCCGGAGACAAGTGTCGGCGGGCGCCGCTTTTCATGTACAGGAGGCGATGAGCTGGCTTCCTGGTCATCCGGTACCGTCAATTGATTCGGTGGAACGCGGGACTGAGTGCCGTGTGCCGATCGACACGGACCTTCCCAGGAGCGAGGTAAGCAGCGAGAGTGCCAGGATTCTGGTTGTTGATGACAACCGCGACATGAGGGATTACCTCAAGGAGTTGCTAAGCTCGCAGTTCGAAGTGGAAACTGCGCCGAATGGCAAAATCGCTTTTGAGCGGGCGAAGGCGAGCCAGCCCGATCTGGTGGTTTCCGATGTAATGATGCCGGAGATGGATGGATTGCAGTTGCTGACGGCATTGCGACACGAAGCGTCGACCTCAACCATACCTTTGATCCTGGTCTCTGCGCGGGCGGGGGAAGAGCCGGCCATTGAAGGCATGGAGGCCGGGGCAGATGACTACGTAGTGAAACCGTTCACGGCACGGGAACTAATTGCACGTGTCCATTCGCACATCCAGATCGCGCGCGATCGCCGGAAGGCCTACGAAGTCCAGGCGCAGTTACGGACTGAGATGGAGGAAGCAAAACGTCATGCTCTGGCAGCATTGGAAAATATCAGCGACGGTTTTTGGCTGATCGATTCGGACTGGTGTATTCAATACCTGAATTCAGCAGCGGTCGACCTTGGCAGATTTTCGCGGGAATATGTGACAGGGAAGTCTCTTTGGGAACTGTATCCAGAACTGAAAGGAACAGAAGCCGAGCGTCAATTTAGGAAGGTGATGGGAGAACGCGTTCCGGTAGAGTTCGAATTCTTTTTTGAGCCATGGTCAGCGTATTTCGCGCACCGGGTATATCCCTCACCTGATAATGGCATTGCACTTTACTCACGCGAAATCTCGGAGGCGAAGAAAGTGGAAGACGCGCTCCGCAAAGCAGAAAAACTTGCGGTTGCGGGAAGGATGGCGGCAAGCATTGCGCATGAGATCAATAATCCGCTAGAGGCGGTAACCAATCTGGTTTACATCGCGAGGAACGATGCGACCATGTCGCCGCAGGCAAGGGCATTTCTGGAGGCTGCAGAACGCGAACTGGCAAGGCTATCGCAGATCGCGAACAAGACACTGCGGTTTTATCGGCAATCCAGTTCGGCCACGCGCGTAAAGGTAGCGGACGTTCTGGACTCAGTTGTGATGCTTTTTGAAACGCAGCTCAAGCAGAAGAACATCAAGGTAATCCGCCACATCGATCAAGATGCGTCGTTGCTCTGCCTCGTAAGCGAGATACAGCAGGTCTTCACGAACTTGGTGAGTAACGCGATCGATTCCATGCAGCGCGACGGGAAGCTGTTGCTCAGTGTTCGCAAAGGGAAGGCTTGGTCTAAAAACTCTACAAAGGGTGTTCGCTTGTCGATCGCGGATACAGGAACGGGTATACAGCCGGAAATCAAGAAACGACTGTTCGAGCCGTTTGTAACGACCAAAGGAGAAGGCGGAACTGGACTGGGACTCTGGGTTTCTCGCGAGATTCTGGACCGTCACAGGGCCCAGATTCGAGTCCGCAGTCGCGTGGGTCACGGAACCGCGTTCAGCCTGTTTTTTCCCGAGAACGCCATCAATCAAGCGGATGAAGAGAAGATCGCGTAACGAATTGCGGGCGATTTCAACACGGTGTTACACTCAACCCGTTCGCGGGGTTGGTATATGGGTTGTGCCCTGGCTTCCCAAGCCAGCGAAACGGGTTCGAGTCCCGTACCCCGCTCCAAAGCCCGTGCTCACCCGCGATTGCATTTCAACAAAACAGAAACATTCAGAACCGAAGTATGCAAGACATTGCAACGTATCGCGGTAACCCCACCCGTCGTTACTCGAGCTAAGTAGCTGTTTTTCCAACAATATCAAAGATGAGCTCTTTGGACCTCGTCATGCAGAGTAGATGACGTTACGGCCAAAGGGGGAACCTTGAAACTCAAGCTAATTGGTTTCAGTCTGGTCTGTACATTGCTTCTGGTTGGTACGGCTTTAGCCGATTCGGTTACGTTGACGGGTGCAGGTCCGGCGAATCAGGGTGGCGTTTACGTCTACCCATACACGCTGAATATTAACGGCACTACGTACGCTGCGATCTGCGACGACTACAGCCACGAGGTCTACGTCGGCGAAAGCTGGACGGCGAATATCTACAGCTTCTCGCAGTACCAATCCGGCCGTTTCGGTAATGAAGGCTTGAAGAATTACGAAGAGGCTGCATGGTTGCTCTCGCAGATCCCCACTGCTGGCGCGAGCGAGGTTGGCGATATCAATTTTGCGGTTTGGTCGATTTTCACGTCCGGCGTCCCGGTGCAGCCGAAAACGGGTTCACTCGATGGCTCGGCCTACTGGTTGACGCAGGCGATGACTGCGTCCAACAACAACTTCTACGGAATGAATTTCTCGAATTATCTGATTGTCACTCCGACGGACAACGGAACCGGTTCTCCCCAGGAATACCTGATCGCCACAGCACCTGAGCCCTCGAGCTTGCTGATGCTGGGAACTGGATTGATTGGGATTGCTGGCGTGGTGAAGAAAAAACTGGTTCGCTAATTCCGTCGTTCCTCTGGCCAAAGCCGCCTCCCTGAAGAGGCGGCTTTTCTTTTGCTACCAGATGCCCTTGTCACTGCCGGTGACACGGTACGCGATCGCCGCCGCCGACGCCAACGGCGGCAATAGAGACAGTCGAAACGTAGCCGCTACGTCGCCGCGCAGGGCCGCTGTCGTGACCTGGCGGGTGTAGAGTGACGCTCCCTGCGGAACGATGGGCACGCGCAGGAAGAGTTTTTCGGCGGAAACTTTTTCACCGCCGAAGAGGGCTGCGGACTTCACTTGCGAAGGCAGAGGGAGCCCGACTCCCCGGAATTGCGCGACATAATCGGAAACGACATTCAGGTAGGTGCAGACTCCTGGCCAGATTCCGCCAAGGTCAGCGGCTTTCTTTAGTTCATCGAAGTCGATCGTTCCGGATTCAACCAGAGCTGCTGTGTTGGCAATGTCACAGATACGGAAATAGAAGTGCCGGTACAGGCGCTGAAGCGTGGCAACAATCACGCGCTCTTCGGGAGCCGGGATCGGGAAGTGAAATTCGTTTACTTCCTTTACGGTGCTACGTCCGACGAACCGTTCGGCCATTAGACGATGTTCGCCAGTTTGCCCCAGGCGCTGCACGTGTACTTCAACCGATTCGCGCAAGCCGGGCAGTGCGAAATTCCATTTCTTGGCCAGTCGATCGCCCCAGCTGCGCGCTTCAACATGAGCGCCTAATTTCTGTGTGAACACTCGGACGATGTCTTCTTCGGGCGCAGTGGTGTACAGGTCAAGATCATTGCCCAGATCAGGCCAGTGGTCGAGAGACTTCATCACGACGAGAGGGCATCCGGAAGATTGCAGCGTCGAGACGATTTCATTCAGCCGCGCGACTGCGTTCTCGATACGAGCGTGTTCTTCGGTGAGTACCTGGGCTGCCCAATTGCCCAGAGTGCGAAAGCCGAGGTCGCCCGCTTGATCGCGAATGAGGGTAAATGCCCGTACAACAACATGGTGAGATTCGGCCATGCTGCGAAGGTCGGCGAGATTAGCGTCGCTCAAGGTCGACAAATAACGAATTGGCCCTTGTGCCGCATGAGGTTTCAGTACAAGGCTTGAAAGCGCCTGGATAACTTGCTTTTCTGAAGTTGGAGGCATAATTTCGCTTCGCTCTCAAACGGAGCGCAATGTTGCTTGGATGTGAACAGCAGCACCAGAGTTGGGCATCACCGCGAAAATCACAGGTCAGCCTCTATAATTCAGGGTTACTCCCGCAACTCAGACTCAAAGGCCGGAACGGCCCCAGGGGGACAGTTTGGCGTATAGCGATCTTCGCGAGTGGATCAAGACACTGGAGCGCGCCGGGGAGTTGCGCCGGGTGCGGGCTGAAGTCGATCCGGTATTGGAAATAGCCGAGATCACTGATCGAGTCTCCAAGGCCGGCCGGTCGAACGCGCATCATCCGGAGCTTGAACGGTTGGCCCCGGGCGGTCCCGCAATCCTGTTCGAGCATGTTAAAGGTCATCCCGGGCATAAGGTTCTGATCAACCAATTCGGTTCCGCACGCCGGATGAATCTTGCGCTGGAGACCGACTCGCTTGACGAAATCTCCGATCGCATACGCGTCTTCATGGACGTGAAGAGTCCCCATGGGCTGCTGGACAAGATAAAGATGTTACCCATGCTGGCGGACCTCGGGAAATTTTTCCCCAAGGAAGTGAACACGGGTCCGTGCAAAGAGGTGATCCGGCGAGGAGAATTCTCCCTTCTCGACTATCCCGTCCTGCAGTGCTGGCCGAAAGATGGCGGCCGTTTCATCACGCTACCGTGCGTAATCACGCGCGATCCGAAAACAGGGAAGCGCAATGTCGGGATGTACCGCATGCAGGTGTATGACGGGAAAACTACCGGCATGCATTGGCAGCGACAAAAAGTCGCGGCGGAGCACTATCGCGAACGCATGCGCGCTGCCGCCGGTGGACGTGCCGACGCATCTTCGTCGGTGGACATCATGGCGAGGTCTACGGGCGGGACGCGCCTGGTGGGAGATGGTCATCCATCCGGAAAGATGGAAGTGGCGGTCGCGATTGGGACCGACCCGGCGCTCACGTTTTCCGCGATTGTCCCCGCTCCGCCCGATGTCGAGGAATACATGATCGCCGGATTCCTTCGCCATAAGCCGGTGGAACTGGTGAAGTGCGAGACGGTGGACCTGGAAGTTCCGGCGCATGCGGAAATCGTGCTCGAAGGCTATGTGAACCTGGAAGAGTTGCGAACGGAGGGTCCCTTCGGCGATCACACGGGCTTCTATTCTCTGGAAGATCTGTATCCGGTGTTTCACGTCACCTGCATCACCAGCCGCAAGGATCCGATTTACGCGACGACCATCGTAGGCAAGCCTCCCATGGAAGACGCGTACATGGGAAAAGCAGTCGAGCGCATTTTCCTTCCGCTAATGCGTCTTTCAATTCCCGAGTTGGTTGATGTAAACCTGCCGGTCGAAGCTGTATTCCACAATTTGATGATTGTCTCGATCCGCAAATCGTATCCGGGACAGGCGCGCAAGGTGATGAACGCAATCTGGTCGCTAGGCCAAGCGATGTTCACCAAGTGCATCATCGTGGTGGACGAAGATGTGAATGTTCACGATATCGGCGAGGTCGTTCTGCGCACGACAAACAATATCGATCCTGAGCGCGACATACAATTCACGCTTGGACCAGTGGATTCGCTCGATCATGCTTCCCGTCTGCCTGATTTCGGATCGAAGATGGGCATCGACGCGACACGCAAGTGGCCAACCGAGGGCTTTACGCGAGCATGGCCTGACGAGATCACCATGGACAAGGCAACGAAAGCACGCGTGGATGCGCGCTGGAAAGATTTGGCGAAGGAGTTAGGTATCAAATAAGCAGTCGAAAGTCATAATTCAATGGAATATTTCGAGGTAGTGGAGAAACGGCAGTCTATCCGCAAATACCAATCACGTCCGATCGAACCCGAGAAGTTACAAGCCATTCTGAAAGCTGCAAACCGGGCACCCTCAGCCGGAAATTTTCAAGCATATGAAATCTATGTAACCACCAAGCGGTCGGTCCGGGACGCGCTCGCGCATACTACATGGGACATGGCATGGATTGCCAAAGCGCCATTACTCATTATTTTTTGTACCCACGCGCAGCGCTGCCACTATCCGGGTGCCGATGCTTGCGCGATGCAGGATGCAAGTATCGCAACCACACAAGCAATGCTTGCTGTAACTGCGTTGGGACTCGGCGCATGCTGGATCGGAGCATTCGATCCAACACGCGTCGCAGAGGTGATCGAAGCACCTGAAGGTGTGTCGCCAATGTCGATCCTGGCGATCGGGTATGTGGACGAAAGCCCGGAGCGAGCCACGCGCAGATCGCTGGCGGAATTGGTGCACGAGATATGAAGGAGACGGGGCGCGCCTCGTTTCGAGGCGCGTCCCATCTAGTTAGTTCAGCAAGCCGTAGATGTTCACCTGATGTCCGGCAGGCACGTACACCTTGCCATTTGCAATTGTCGGCGCCGTGAACTTCACTGCAGGTCCAGCGGAATCGCGGCTGGCATTTTGGTTGCTGCTGTACAGCTCAGTTCCAACATTATTCGCGTTATAGGCGTGGAGAACCGCCGGGTTGTTGGGCTGCCCATCGACCTGCAACTCCCACACGATTCCATTCGAGGTGCCGTTGGACGAAACGGAGGGCGTAGCGCCATGGACGCCGTAAACGACGGTTCCGACGGCAAATGGCGAGGTTGAGAGCAGTCCATTACTCCAATGGAACTGACGGAGCACATCGCCTTCTGCGTGATAGTAGACACTCCCGTTCCAGAAAGCGGGCGTATCAAAGAAATTGTCGAACTGACGAACGCCGCTCTGCACGATCTGCACCACATTGTTCGCGCTGGAACTAAACCCGCCCATGTGATCGCGATCGACAACGAAAATCCGGCCATCCTTTCCGGACCCGATCAGTTCGTGTGGATGAGAAGACGAATTGTCGGGCAGGATTATGGGAGAACCGCTACCCAGATCTGCATCGTTTTGCGTGAGGAACGCAGTATTGGACGGGATAAAGTCGTCCAAGACGGTGAGGCCTGGAGAGAGTTTCAGGAAGGCATTGCTGAAACCGCTGCTGACGGTGCTGTCAGCGTCCACCCCCGTTTCGATGAACAAGTTACCGGATGAATCGACTGCGGGCGCACCGCCGCTACTCCATATCGCGGCTCCTTTGCCATTGGGACTGGAGTTAAATACTGCGGCCTGCGCCAAAGTCGCGGCGTTGTAGGCTACGACCCATCCGTGCGAGCAATGGCCAAAGCCAACATAGACGTTGCCGTTTGCCAACGCCAGGCCAGTGCGCTGGTAGCAGCCACCTTCAATGGTGAGTTTTCCGCCGACATTGCCAGCGCCCGTACCGGAAACTGTTGGGTTAATCTGCTTCGGACCGCCGAACTTTTCAGCGCCATCGGTGATACTAAGCGCATGAAGCCAGAACTGGTTGGTGCCGTTGTTGCGGACCATGGCAACTAGGTAGATGGTCCCGCTATTGCGGTCAATCACAGGCGTGGAGAGAACACCAATTTCGGGCGATACTCCTTCGGTGTCACTGCTTGGGGCCGGTGTCATACCAGGCCCAAGCAGGCTCTTGCTCCACAAGGTACCGCCGCCGTCTGCGTCGAATGCGTAAACGCTGTCGTGCTCCGTAGCCACGTACATCACGTTATGGGTACTCCCGTTGATGCCGAGCGCGGGGATGATCAGCGGTTGTGGATAGACCTGCCCGTCTACCGAGTAAGTTGCGAGCTTGCCGAATGAACCGGAATTTACGTTCGCGGGAGTAAGAGTAGTTTCCGCCGTATTCGCTCCTTGGCGGGTTAGATCGTTGTGATACGTCGTAACCGCGACTGTACCTCCTCCGACCCCACCTCCGCCGCTGACAGTGAAGGAAACCGGCGTGGACTTGATGAAGTTGGAGGAGCTGTCTACTTCCACCAGTGTGGCACTGTGCGATCCGTTCGCGAGAGGCACACTCGCAGTCATCGTGCTGCCAGGAAAGTCTCCGACCTTGTTACCGTCGACCCACAGTTCCAGATGATTGACGCTCCCACTTGCGCCGGTTCCCGCGCCGGTGAATTGTACTGGCGAAGAAACCGTGCTGCCCGCCGCCGGTGTGCACAGAATCGCTCCCGGAGAAGACGGCGCGGCGCAGCTACCGCCTCCGCCAGAGCCGACGGTGAAGGTAACCGGCGTGGACTTAATGAAGTTGGAGGCGCTGTCTACTTCGACCAATGTGGCGCTGTGCGATCCGTTCGCGAGTGGCACGCTCGCGCTCATTGTATTTCCGGGATAGTTTCCAATCTTGGTGCCGTCGACCCACAATTCCAGATGATTCACGCTCCCGCTGGCGCCGGTCCCCGCGCCCGAAAATTGTACGGGGGAAGAAACCGTACTGCCTGCGACTGGAGTGCACAGAATCGCGCCCGGAGAAGACGGCGCGTTGCAACCGCCACCTGAGGACACTACGGTCACGCCGGCGGCACCCGTTTTACTCGAATCGGCTGCACTGGTTGCTGTGATCGTATGGGTTCCGGTAGTTGAGGGCGCGGCGTACAGGCCGCTCGTGGAGATCGTTCCGACGGTCGTATTGCCGCCGAACATTCCGTCGACTGCCCACGTTACCCCGGTATTCGAAGTACCCGTAACCGCAGCTGTGAATTGTTGCGTTCCGCCTGTAGTCAGAGTCGCAGTACTGGGGCTGACCGTCACGGTGATTCCGGAAGCGGATCCGACGGTAATGAAATTCGTCGCCTTGATCCACGCTCCGTTGTAGTACTGAACCGTCAGATTGTGCGTTCCGGCAGCGGCGGTGAGCGACGTTGAGATAGATTTCGTATTGAGTTGCTGAAATTTCAGCACGCTATCGAGATAGACAAGAAATTTCGTCACCGATGCGCTAGAGGTAGCGACAGCGGAAACTGTGAATGGCGACGATACAGTCTGGTTATTCAACGGCGTGCAGATGGTGAGCGTATTGTTCGTTGGATTGGGCGTGCATTGGGCAGATGCTATTGAAGCGCAGACGCAGAGAGCGATGATCGTTAGCAGAAGACGTACGCTCGGACGGCTGAAAATAGTCCGGGCTGACAGGTGGGGGAACTGAACCACAGACATCGAAGCCTCCAACGGCGAAGCACAACTCACGCGTACTCACGCCCATGGTGCTCAGAGATGCTGTCCAGCTATTCAGGCGTTTGCACCACCTTTCTAGAAATCGCAATATTTTTGTCGTAATCCTGACTAAGGTGGAGGAACAGCACTGCCCC
>Ga0070679_100006415_pt1 | contig 10957 bp, 10 predicted proteins | sample KBSC63BmetaG_FD_65652 | JGI IMG/M metagenome (GOLD analysis project Ga0070679, IMG submission 65652) | Corn rhizosphere microbial communities from Kellogg Biological Station, Michigan, USA - KBS C6-3B metaG | ecosystem: Host-associated > Plants > Roots > Rhizosphere | place: USA: Michigan... | reverse complement strand
CAGGAAGATCAGCGCCGTCGTCCAGCGGACCGGCCGGACCCACGCCCGCCAGGCGGGCAGGCGGCGCATGGCGGCGGCGAGCAGGAAGCCCGCTATCACCAGCAGCACCGCGCCCCCCGTGGTGAGGATCGAGTCCAGCTTGCCGCCGGAGTTCGACAGCTGCAGGGCGGTGGTGCACCCGGGGTCGCTGATCCTGCACGCCAGCCGTTCGGCGGGGCTCAGCAGGTTGCCGAGTCCGGCGACGGACAGGGCGAGCAGGACCGAGCCCACGCCGGCCGCCCGCCCGCCGCCGCGCAGCGCCGGCCACAGGGACAGCAGCGCGAACAGCATCGTCGCGGCACCAGCGTCCGTGAACACCTGCACCAGGAAGCCCGCGTGCGGCACCCCGACCGCGTACATGTCGCTGATGGCATCGGCCATCGGGCTGTACCGGGGCCCCTGCCAGAAGCCGGCGGCGACCCAGGCCGCCACGAACACCACCTGCGCTAGGATCGCCACCCACGCCCAGAACCGGCGGCCCGGCAGGCGCCGGGGCGGGCTGGCCGACTCCCGGCCGCCCGGCGGGCTCAGCACCTGCGAAGATTCACTGGCCATTGTCTTGGTCCTTTCGACCTGACCTCGGCACCGCGCCGGGGTTGCTTCCCCTGTCTGAGCATTTTGGTTGAGCTGTTAACCAAACTGTCGCATCAATTGGTCCACATGTCAACCAACACGGTAGGATGGCGTGCATGGATGAACCGCGATGGCTGGACGAACGCGAACAACGAGCCTGGCGCAGTTTCGTGACCATGCAGGAGGGGCTTTCCGAGTACATCGAGCGGCAGTTGCGCGCCCACAGCGCAATGTCCTCGGCCGACTACGAGGTACTGGCCCACCTGTCCGAAGCACCCGAAGGGCGCATGAGGTCAAATGCCCTCGGGAGGCTGCTGCGCTGGGAGAAAGGCCGCCTGTCGCAGCACCTGACCCGGATGCAGAACCGGGGCCTCATTCGCCGCGAGCCCTGCCCAACCGACCAGCGCGGCGCCGTCGTCGTCATCACCGAGCGAGGCCGCGCCCTGATCGAGCAAGCGGCCCCGCTCCACGTGGCCGACATACGCAACGTGCTGATCGACCACGTCACCCCCGCACAGATTGACGTGCTGACCGAGCTAGGAGACCAGGTAAGGGCCAGGCTAGCAGAACTCGAGCACCAGACACGATGAGCCCCAAGGGCGCCGGCAACCGTCCGCGAACCCGCTCGTCATGCGCGGCAACATGACGGTATGCGCGTCCGCGGGGGCAGGTCGCAACGCCTCTCACGGCTATGGGGACTTCCGGAACCCGAGGTCCGGCACCGCCTGTGGGCAAACCTGAAGGCCATCGCGATCACTAGCGGCGCTCTCGACGGCTTCTCCGACGAACTTGCCGACAGGCTCCTCGCCGCCTGACCATCCTCGGAACCATGCCAGTCCGCTTAACGCCCCGGGGTGATCCGCGCTCCGACTCGCGCCACCGCCGATCACCCTGTGTGATGGTCGTCGACCGCGGCTTCATGGGTCGGTCGCGCCCCCTTTCACTATTTACACATCGGAATGCGACGCGATAGCTACATCAATTTAAACTTCGGAGTTTCCACTCGGAGGAATACTTGACCATTAAGCCGGGACAGCCGCTTATCTCACTTGATGAGGAGAACTCACGCGCCGTCTTTCGTCATGGACAATATCGATGATTATGAGCCGCGAGGGCAAACCGGACAAACTGGCCTGGGAACCGCTCAACCCCCGCGGTGGCTCGGGTGAGCGGATAGATCAGACCGTTTGCGCTGGAGATGGGCAGCGCAGATATTGGGTTCTGTCGGCGCGAGGCGATTGGAGGGGCGATGATCCGGGTCCTGGTCGCGGAGGACATGCGGATCCTGCGGGACCTGCTGGTCTCCGTGCTGAACCTGGAAGACGACATCAGGGTCGTCGCCCAGGTAGCGGACGGCGCGGGCGTCGTGCCCGCCGCGCTGGCGGAGCGTCCTGATCTGGCGGTGCTTGACATCGACATGCCGGAGGTCGACGGGCTCACCGCAGCCGCGGAACTGCATAAACAACTGCCCGCGTGCCGGGTGGTCATCCTGACCGTGCTCGGGCGCCCCGGGCAACTGCGTCAGGCGCTTAACGCGCACGTGTCGGGCTTCCTGGTCAAGGACACCCCGTCGGAGCAGCTCGTCGGCGTGCTGCGCAGGGTCGCTGCTGGAGAGCGGGTGATCGATCCGAAGCTGGCGCTCGCGACGCTCGAGATGAAAGAAAGCCCGCTGTCGGAGCGCGAGGCCGACGTCCTACGGCGGTTCGCGGCCGGCGCCGAGCCGGCCGAGATCGCGGCGGAGCTGTTCCTGTCCTACGGCACGGTGCGCAACTACCTGGCGTCCGCGGTCATGAAGGTCGGCGGCCGTAACCGGGTCGACGCGGTGCGCATCGCCAGGGACGCTGGCTGGCTGTGACGTGGCGATATGCAGATTGCACGCCGCGGTGATGCGATCTGCCGCCTGGCCGGTGCGTTCCGCGCTACTGCGGTCGCCCCGGCGGGCCGAGACTGCTGCCATGAGCGATGAGCGGTCGGAAGCGGGCGCTGTCCTCCGCCTGCTGGTGGCGGAGGACACGCGCATTCTCCGCGAGACCCTGGTCACGCTGTTTTCCCTGGAGGACGGCATCGAGGTGGTCGCCCAGGTGGCGGCCGGCACCGGCATCGTCCCGGCCGCGCTCGAGCATCGTCCCGACGTCGCGCTGCTGGACATCGGCATGCCCGGCGCGGACGGCCTTTCCGCCGCGGTAGAGCTGGCGCGGCGGCTGCCGGACTGCAAGGTGGTCGTGCTCACCGCCCTCGAGACGCCGGATAACCGGCGCCGGGCGGCCGCCGCGGGCGTTTGCGGGTTCTTGCTCAAGGGCGTCCCTGCGGCGACGCTGATTGACGCGGTCCGCTTGGCTGCCCGGCAAGCGGGATCTCGGCGACCAGGCTGAACTCTCCGCCGTTCCGCCGGGCGGAAAGCTGGCCTCCTGCGGCCTCGACGCGGGCGGCGAGGTTGCCCAGGCCGCTGCCGGTGCGGCCGGCCGCCGCCAGCGGCGCACTGCCGGCGTCGTTGCTGCCGTCGTTGCTGATCAGCAGCCGCAGCAGCCCGTCGCCGGCGGTCATCTCGAGCACGCAGTAGCTGGCGCTGCTGTGCTTGAGGACGTTGGTCACCGCCTCCCTGACCACGGGGACCAGCACCGCGGCCGCCGCGCCGGGTGCCAGGTCCTCCGCCACGCTCGCCCGGACGTCGATGCCCGCCGAGGCCAGGACGTCGCGGGCGGCCGTCAGCTCGGCGTCCAGCGGCAGGTCGCGAGCCTCGCCGGTCACCAGGCGCATGTCGGCGCGGGCCGTCGCGCAGATCCGCGCCAGCTCCGCGATCTCGGCGCCCGCCCTGGCGTCGCTGCGGTCGATGAGCCGCCCGATCAGGTCGGCCTTCATCGCGATGGCGGCCAGGCCAAGGCCGAGCAGGTCGTGGGTGTCTCGCGCGACCCGCAGCCGCTCGCCGAGCACGGCCTTGCGGGCTAGTTCGCCGCGCAGGTCCTCCAGTTGCACGGCCAGCCACGCCAGCCGGGTCAGCCCGTACACAAGCAGGCCGAGCACCACGGACAGGAGCGTCAGGTAGATCTCCACGCCCACCCCTGCCAGCGGCGTCAGTCCCCGATAGGAGGACGTAACCGTCAAGAACACGGGCAAGCTGGCGATCACGGCCGCGAACGCGATCCGGCCCCACGGAGCCGGGAGGAGCAGCAGCGTCGAACCGGCGAGAAACCCGCATGCGACCAGCGGGCGCCAGCCGGTCACCGGGACCATCGCGTAGGTGAGCAGCACCTGCAGGCCGAGGGTGACCTGCCAGCCCCGGGGCCGGCGGGCGCCGCGCGACGGCCATGAGTGGCGCAGTTGCAGTGCCACGAGCGCGACCGCGTTCGCCGCGGTCCAGGCGATGACCGGGACGCTGAAACTGCCGCCCGGCAAGTCGTTGATGTTCTCCGCGACGTCGTTCACGTACTGGACCGCCAATCCGCACAGCACCGTCACGGAGACGGCCTGGGCGAGCCGGGGGGCCAGCGTCACCGCCGCCTGGGCCGGCACCGCATCCGGCCTGGCCGCGTCCCGGTAGCTGGCGGTCACCTCGCGCACCTCGTCGAGCGCCTGACGGGCCGCCGCCGCCGCTTCCGCGAGGTCCTCGCGGGCCTGCTTCTGGCTTCTAGTGATTGCCCGCAGGGCGGCGGTTGCCCACACCGCCGCCGCGACAAGGCGGTCACCGACCGCGACCCGCAGGCTGTCGGCCGCCCGGAGCCGCTCGGCGGTGACCGCCGCCTCGGCGAGTTCGTCCCTGGCCGCGTGCACCGCGGCGATGAGATCGGCGAGCCTGGCCAGCCCGAAGAGGATCAGCGCGTCAAGGACGAACGCGATCGCCGCCCACACCCCGAGCGCCGGCGCGGCAGGAGTGCCGGCGAAGGGGAGCCCGATCACGCCTACCCGCACGGCCAGGTCGGCCGCGGCCAGGGCCGCGGACACGAGCCACGATGCCGGCGACGGAACCGTCAGCAGGACCAGGCCTGCCAGCCACCCCGACGGGCCCGGGATCCAGTCCTGACTGAACAAGGCAAAAGGCAGGCAGGTCAGCGCAACCTGCACCGCCAGCAGCGGGTACCGGTGCCGTAGCCACAGCGGCCTGGTCGCCGGCACGACATACAGCGACGGCAGGACGACCATCGCCGCGACAATGAGGGCTTCACCGGCCCCGCCGTTGGAAGTGCCGTAGCCCACCTCGGCGAGCGCCAGCAGGCACAGAACGACGGCGACCAGCGTCGTCGCCCGCCGTACGGCCGGGTCGCCGGGCACGGCAGCGCCATCGGCCGCCCTCGCGTAGGCCGCCCTGGCCCGGGTCTTCACGCCGCCCAGCCTAATCCCCAGGTGCTACGCGGCCAGGCTACAAGGCGCACTGGCGAGGCATGCACTTTGCACATGCGGTTGCTGAGCGGCGCACGCGGGGCCGGTACCCGCGGCACTGCCCCGGCTGGCTGGCGCCGGCGGACACTCAAACCGCGATCGGCAAGGCTTGTCGATCCACACAGCCAGAAAGGAGGCCGGTAATGAGCCGGCTGCAGAACACGGTGCGGGATGAGGCATCTTGCCGGCGGCACGGTCCTCGCCGCGACCGCCGCGCTCGCGGCCCCGGCCGCGAGGGCGCACGCCAGTGCCGCCCGGGCCATGCTCCGCGCGGCGGCTGGGCACGTCCAGGCCGCTGCTGTACATGCACCTGGACCGGCTGGAGAAAGCCGGTCTGGTGACCGGGCAACTGGAGCTGTCCGCGGACGGCAAGGCGATGAAGTACTTCGAGCCGGTCCCCTTCGAGGTGCGGATCACGGCCGAGACGGTCGTCCGCGCGCTGGTCGGAGACGACGGCAAGGATGCGCTCCGCATGGAGGAGAGCGACCAATGACACACACCACGACGCTGGCCTCGGCCGGCACCAACTACACATGATACGGAAGGAGTACTGGTGAAAGGTGATGCGCTAGGCAGCAGCGGAAACGAAGACGTGGTCCGCCTGGCCGGAGTGACCAAGCGGTACGGCGGCAGGAGTGCCGCCACCACCGCGCTCAACGACATCACGCTGAGCTTCGAGCGAGGCAGCTTCACCGCCGTGATGGGGCCCTCGGGCTCGGGCAAGACCACGCTGCTGTACTGCGCGGCGGGCCTGGCCCGGCCCACGGTGGGCACGGTCACATTGGACGGGACGGACCTGACGAGTCGACCGGAGCGGGCCCTGGCCCGGATACGGCGCGAGCGGATCGGATTCGTCTTCCAGTCGTTCAACCTTTTGCCCGAGCTCAGCGCCGCCGACAACGTGGCGCTGCCGCTGCGACTGTCCGGCAAACACCCGCGGCGGGCGGCCGTAACGGCAGCGCTCGACCAGGTCGGGCTGGCCGACAAGCGCCGGTCGAGGCCCGGGCAGCTCTCCGGCGGGCAGCAGCAGCGCGTCGCGATAGCCCGTGCGCTGATCGGCTCCCCGAGCGTCGTCTTCGCCGATGAGCCCACCGGCGCGCTGGACTTGGTGACTGGCGCCGAGGTGCTCGGCCTGCTCGGCTCGCTGGTGCGGGCGGCCGGTGCGACGGTCGTGATGGTGACGCACGATCCTGTCGCCGCCTCGCGCGCGGACCGGGTCGTGTTCCTTGCCGACGGCCGGACCGCCGGCGAGATACTTCGGCCGGGGGTGGACGCGGTCGCCGCACGGATGGCCAATCTTGCCGACCGCGGCAAGGCCGCGGCCGCCGCGCCTGCCCGGACGGAGCCATCATGGTAATTCTCGGCCTGGCCGTCCGGTCGGTGCGCCACCAGCCCGCCGCCTTCGCCGCTTCGTTCCTCACGCTGGCCCTGTCGGCGTTCCTTGTCACGGTGTGCGGCGGCGTGTTCGAGACCGGCCTGACTCACGACGTCCCACCGCAGCGGCTGCTGACCGCGCCGGTCGTCGTGACGGGCGTGCAGGACTACCTGGGCACGCCGCTGCCCGAACGCAACCGCCTCGCTCCCGGTCTTGCGAGCGAAATCGCCGCTGTCCCCGGCGTTGCGCGCACCGTACCCGACGTGTCATTCCCCGTCACGGTCCTGAGCGGCGGGCAGGCGGACGGCCCGCCCGTCGAAGGGCACGACTGGTCCGCTGCCCAGCTCACGCCCTATCGGCTGATCAGCGGCCGGGCGCCCACGGGCCCCGGTGACGTGGTGCTAGACGCGCACCTTGCTGACAGCATGCACCTAACGATCAATAGCCTGCTGCAGGCGCAAGCGCACGGCACCGTTATCACCCTGCGCGTGGCGGGGATCGCTGATTCCGCCACGAGCCTGGCCCCGGCGCTCTTCGTCACAGACGCACGCGCCAGCGCGCTGACCGGACAACCCGGCCTGGTGGACTCGGTCGCGGTATATCCCAGCCCCGGCGTGGCGACCGGTTCGCTGGCCAGCCGGATCACGGCCGCCCTTCCGCATGACAGCGCACTCGTGCTGACCGGAGACGCCCGTGGCCGGGCCGAGTTCCCCGACGCGGCCGGCGACAGCTTCAGGCTCATCCCGCTCGCCGCCGTCTCAGGCCCGCTCATGACGGTAGTCGCGGTCTTTATCGTGGCTAGCACGCTGGGGCTGGTTGTCCAGTTGCGCCGCCGCCAGATCGCGCTGCTGCGCACCGTCGGCGCGACGCCCCGTCAGCTAAGGCGCCTGGTGCTCCGCCAGACCCTCCTGGTCGCGATCCCTGCCGCATGTCTTGGCCTGCTCCCGACCGAGGCGGCCGGACGGCAACTGCTCTCCGCGATGGCCGACCACGGTCTCGTCACCGGGGGGCTGATTTACCACCAGAACTTTATTCCCACCCTAATCGGCGCCGCCATTGCCGTGTTCACGGGCGTGATAGCCGCGCTCGTTGCTTCGCGCGGCGCTATCCGCGTGCCGCCCGTCGAAGCGCTGGGCTCCGACGACACGCCACAGCCCTGGATGAGCTGGCCGCGGCTCGTGCTCGGGCTGCTGACCCTGGCGGGCGCGATAGCGCTCGCGGTCGTCACCGCGCTCGTCTTCAACGGGCCAGTCGCCGCGAGCACCGCGGGGCCGTCGGCCATGGCGTGGGTCCTCACCATGGCGCTGCTCGGCCCGGCCCTCCTCACCCGACCGGTGCTGTCGGTACTCGGCAGGGTCGCCGCCGCCCTCGCCCCGCGTACCGGCCATCTCGCGATGCTGACTATCCAAGGCCGGGGCCCCCGTACTGCCGCCTTGGTCACCCCGGTCATGCTTGCGACGGGGCTGGCGACCGCCCTGCTGTACATGCAGACATCGCAGCAGGCGGCGACCGAGCAGGTCTACGCCCAGCACCTACAGGCGAACCTCGTGATCTCCTCGCCCGCCGGCGGCCTGCCGCTGGGCCTTGCCGCCCAGGTGAGCCGCCTACCGGGTGTCGTCGCATCGCCGCTGGTCACCAGCAACGGCTTCATCAACGTGCCACCGGGCGCTCAAGACGACGGCAATCCCGACTCGGAACCGCTGCTCGGCCTGGACGGAGCAACCGCCAGCCGGGTCGCCAGCTATCAGGTGACCAGCGGCAGCCTTGCCCGCCTGTCCGGCGACACCATCGCCATCCCTGCCAGCTGGGCCAAGAGCGGCCAGGAGGTGGGCGACCCCCTGATGCTGCGGTTCGGCGACAACACCGTCACGCAGCTGCGGATCGTGGCCCTCTTCACCGCCCAGCGCGGCTACCCCGTGTTGCTCCTGCCCGCCGCGCTGCTCGCACCGCACACGACCAGCGGGCTGGCCGAACAGGTTCTCGTAAGCACCGCGCCGAATACCGACCTGAACTCGCTCGGGCGCAACCTTAGCCGCATGGCAGCTGATCTTCAGGTAAGCAGCCGGTCCGAGACGCTCGCGGCCTTCTCCGTGCAAGATCAGACATCGGCGTGGATATATTACATGTTCATCGCGGCGGTGACCGCGTTTGTGACCGTGTACCTGACCTCCTCGACCCTGGCGGCCACGACACGGCGCCGCCCCCAGCTGCACATGCTGCGGCAAATCGGCGCCAGCGGCAGCCAGGTCGGTCTGGCGATGGCCATCGAGGGCGCGCTTGTCGCCGCCACCGGGATCGTGCTCGGCACCCTGGTCGCGCTGGCGGTACTACTGCCGTTCGACAACGCGATCGGAGCGCCGGGCCTGCCCGCCGGGTCACCGTTGATCTACCTCACGGTCATCGCCCTGGCAGCCGCACTGACCATTGCGGTCACCAGCCTGTCTGCACGGCTGCTGCGCACCGCCCCCAGCCAGGTGTAACCGCTCCGGCTCATCGAAATACCTCGGTCCCAGTATCCACCGCATGAACCTGCGGGTCTCAGGCGAGCTGACCAGGCTACTCGCCCTCTGCACGCCGCATCCAGCGCGCAGATCCGCGGCCTGACCGCCAGCCGCGTCGATGGTCGGCACCGCATGCTCGCCCTGCCCGGGCGGCCCTTGGCCGCAGATGAACTCAGCGGTCGCCGTCACCGTGTGCAGGGCATCGGCGGTGACGATCTTGCCGTTCAGGTTGACCTGGCTGAGCATCCCGGCGGCCATCGGCACCTCGCTCGTCTTGGCCCCGACTCCCGGCCAGCGCGGCCAGCAGATGCCGTTGGGCTCACGCCGGTCAGGCCTAGCCAGCGCCCGTCTTCCATCGTCGTCGTCACTGGTGAGTGACTTGCGCTGCTGGCGGGTTGCGTACGTGAGCGGGAGAATCCGGGTACCAGCCAGCCTGTGGGTGCCGAAAATGATGTCACTTCACGCGACCTGCGGATATTCATGGATCAGGCCACCGAGCCGGTCCCGGCGCAGAACCCGGGCGCTGGCGCCGGGGGCGGGCGGAACCGGACGCCCGGCAGGCGGAGCCTGCTGCAGCGCCCGGTGCGGGCGATGCAGGTTGTAATGGTCGGCGTACTCGCCGAGGACCAGCCGCAGGTGTCGCTCGCCGGTGATCAGCATCCGGTCCAGGCACTCGCGCCGGGCGCTGGAAATCCATCGCTCCGCGATCGCATTCGCTCGTGGTGCCCGGACAGGGGTCTTGATGATCCGGATCCCGGCCGCCGCGAGCATCGCGTCGAACGCCGCAGTGAACTTCGCGTCCCGGTCCCGGATCAAGAACTTGAAGCCGTCCGCTTGATCTTCGAGGTTCATCAGCGCGTTCCGGGCTTGCTGAGTGACCCACTCCCCTGCCGGGTGGGCCGCTGCCAGCGCACGATCGTGCCGGGAGCGACGATCAGCCGCATCGCCGCCAGGCGCTCCGTCGGCACTGTCCCCGCTACCAGCGCCAGCCACGCCCGGTCGGGCCACGTCAGACGCGCAAGAGCACGAGGCCGCTCGCGCTGGGCCACGGCGAGCTGATGGCGCAGCATGAGGATCTCGGCGTCCTTCCACCACTCCCCCGCCGTGACAACCCCAGCAGCGATACGGCACGGGCGGCAATCAAGAAGATCAGCTTCAGCCCCACAAGCCGAGACCATCCCACCCCCTGGCCGTCCCGGGGGCGAACAGCCAGCGGCCAGCGGTCGCATCCGGCCCGGTGGCACAGGGTTTCGGCAGCTACAGGCATGGTCAGGTGGAGGTTACCTGGCGGAGCCAGGCGGCCAGGGACGCGGCGGATCGCACGGCGGGCTCCTCGGCCCGTTCAGCGAGGCCGAATTCCGGGCCGTGGGGCAGTTCGTCGATAACAAGCACCGGGCGCAGTCCGGGCAGGGTGGCCTGGCGGGCATACGGCGGCCAGAAGACGACGAGTACCCCAAGCCCGGCCTGAGCCGCGAGAATGCGAGCCTGGATGCCGCTGACCTCCAGTGCCACGCGGTAGTGGCGCAGGCCGACCTCGCGCAGCACCTGGTCGTAGTACCCCCATTCGGCACCGTCCAGCGGCGCGGCGATCAGTCCGGCGGCGCCCACCTCGTCAGCCGTCGGCCGCTGGGCCGTGAGGGGGTGATCTTCCGCTACGAAGAAGGCGGCGCGGCTGGTGTGCAGCGGCAGGTACCGCACATCGGGGGGGAGGTGGCAGTGCATCACGTAGGCCAGGTCAGCTTCTCGCGCGCGTACGGCCTCGGCCATCTGCCGGCTGGTCCCGAAGCGCAGCGAGATCTCAATGCCGGGGCGGGCGCGGGCAAACGGCGCGATAACCGTGCTGAAGAAGAACGCCTGCTCGAAGGCGATGCTGGCGCCCAGCCGGACGCGCCCAGCGTGCCCGGCCCGCAGACTGGCCACCTGTGCGGTCAGCGCCTCCGCGTCGCACAGTGTGCGGCGGGCCACGGCGTAGAGCGCCTCGCCGGCTGCCGTGAGGTGGACACGGCGTCCCCGGTAGGTAAGCAGGCTGGTCCCGAAGGCGCGCTCCAGCGCCTGCACGTGAAAGGAAACGGTGGACTGGCTGAGGGCGAGGCCG
>Ga0070679_100006410_pt1 | contig 10960 bp, 9 predicted proteins | sample KBSC63BmetaG_FD_65652 | JGI IMG/M metagenome (GOLD analysis project Ga0070679, IMG submission 65652) | Corn rhizosphere microbial communities from Kellogg Biological Station, Michigan, USA - KBS C6-3B metaG | ecosystem: Host-associated > Plants > Roots > Rhizosphere | place: USA: Michigan... | reverse complement strand
GCGACGTCATCGCGCATGCGGGCGCAACCCCGCGGGATACGCGACGGATCCGCGCCCGGATTTTCTGGCTTCACGACAAGGAACTCGCGAAGGGCGATCAGATCCTGATCCGCCTCGGCACGCGGGAGAGCCGCGCCAGCGTGGTCGCGATCGAGAAGGCGGTCGATCCCGGCGAGCTCTCCAACGAGGAGACCAAGGCGATTGCGCGCAATCACGTCGGTGAAATCGACATTGCGCTGGCGCAGCCGATCGCGGCCGATCCTTATTCCGACAATCCGCGCACCGGACGGCTGGTGATCGAGGTCAACGGCCGCATCGCCGGCGGCGGCCTCGTGCTGTCGGTCGACGCCGGACAACGCGCCATTCCCGTCGACATCGTACCGGTGGAGAGTGCGTTGCGTCCCGAGGAACGCTCGGCGCGTTACCGCCACAACGGCGCGGTGATCTGGCTGACCGGTCTGCCTGGCTCCGGCAAATCGACGCTGGCCCGCGCGCTGGAGCGCCGGCTGTTCGGCAATGGCGGCTCGCCGATCCTGCTTGACGGTGACACGCTGCGCGCCGGCCTCAACAGCGACCTTGGCTTTTCGCCGCAGGACCGCAGCGAAAACATCCGCCGCCTCGCCGAAGTCGCCACGCACCTCGCGCGCAACGGCCATATCGCCATCGTCGCCGCGGTTTCACCGGCGCTGGCGGATCGCGCCGCGGCGCGGCGCCTCGCCGACACGTCGTTTCGCGAGGTGCATGTCGCAGCACCCGCCGAGGTCTGCGAGAGCCGCGACCCCAAGGGCCACTATGCCAAGGCGCGTGCCGGCACCTTGCCCTCGTTCACCGGTATCACCAACGACTATCAGCCGCCGACCGATTGCGAGTTGAAGATCGATACCTCGACCCGCTCGGTTAGCGATGCCACCGACGAGATCGAGCGGATGCTGGCCGAGACCGGCATTCTGTTCAACGAACTGGTCGACCTGGCGGCCAATATCTAGGCCTGCATTCAGGCCACTTGGGGCCTTCTCATCGACCCGGCTTTAGCGCTAAAAGGGCTGCCAACGCGGCCCCTTTGGCGCGTTTTTTGCTGCTTTTCTTCTGAAAACAGCCGGTAAACACCATTTCGATTGAGAAAGCCCATCATGAAGCGTGTCGATGCCCACGGATTGAAGATCGCCCCTGTCCTGTTCGATTTCATCGCCAAGGAGGCGACCCCCAAAACCGGGATTTCGCCCGATGCGTTCTGGGCCGGTGTCGCAGGCATCATCAAGACATTGGGGCCGAAAAACCGCGAATTGCTCGCCGTTCGCGACGCGCTGCAGGCCAAGATCGACGGCTGGCACCGCGCCAACAAGGGCAAGGCGTTCGACATGAACGCCTACACGGCCTTCCTCAAGGAGATCGGCTACCTGCTGCCGGAGCCGGCGACCCACAAGGTCGAGACCGCAAATGTGGACGAGGAAATCGGCAAGATCTGCGGGCCGCAGCTTGTCGTGCCCCTGACCAACGCCCGCTACGCGCTGAACGCGGCCAATGCGCGCTGGGGCAGCTTGTATGATGCTTTTTACGGCACCGACGCGATCCCGCACGATCCGAGCGAGGGCGGAAAGGGCTATAACAAGGCGCGTGGCGACAAGGTGATCGCCAAGGCCAAGGCCTTCCTCGACGCCGCCGTGCCGCTGGCAACCGGCAGCCACACCGACGTGACGTCCTACAGCGTCATCGCCGGGCAACTCTCGGTCAAACTGAAGAGCGGCAACGCGACCGCGCTGAAAAATGAAACGCAGTTCGCCGGATATCTCGGCGATGCCGCCGCGCCGACCGAGATTCTTCTGGTCAACAACGGCATGCATGTCGAGATCAAGATCGATCGCAGCAACACCATCGGCAAGGACGATCCGGCCGGCGTTGCCGACATGATCCTGGAATCGGCGGTCTCGACCATTCTCGACATGGAAGACTCGGTTGCCGCCGTCGATGCCGAAGACAAGGTGCTGGTCTATCGCAACACCCTCGGCCTGATGGACGGCACGCTGTCGGCCGATTTCGACAAGGGCGGCAAGACGCTGAAGCGCGCGCTCAACCCCGACCGGGTCTACAAGACGCCGGACGGCAAGCAGCTGACGCTGCACGGGCGCAGCCTGTTGCTGATGCGCAATGTCGGCCATCACATGTTCACCGACGCCGTGCTCGACGACAAGGGTGAGGAAATTCCGGAAGGCCTGCTCGATGCCGCGGTCGCCGGCCTGCTGGCGATCCACGACCTCAAGGGTACGCACAAGACCAGGAACAGCCGCACCGGCTCGGTCTACATCGTAAAGCCGAAGATGCACGGTCCGGACGAAGTAGCCCTCACCTGCGAACTGTTCGGCCAGGTCGAGAAGCTGCTCGGCCTGCCCGAGAACACCATGAAGGTCGGCATCATGGACGAGGAACGCCGCACCACGGTCAATCTCAAGGCCTGCATCCAGAACGCCTCGAAGCGGATCTGCTTCATCAACACCGGCTTCCTCGACCGCACCGGCGACGAGATCCATACCTCGATGGAAGCGGGTCCGATGATCCGCAAGAACGACATGAAGGCGCAGCCCTGGATCAAGGCCTATGAAGACTGGAACGTCGACATGGGCCTGATCGACGGCCTGCCCGGCCATGCCCAGATCGGCAAGGGCATGTGGGCCGCCCCCGACAAGATGGCGGACATGCTCACCCAGAAGATCGGCCATCCGCAGGCCGGCGCCACCACCGCCTGGGTGCCGTCGCCGACCGCCGCCACGCTGCATGCGCTGCATTATCACCAGGTCAACGTGCAGGCGCGCCAGCAGGAACTCGCCAAGGGCGGCCAGCGCGCCAAACTCTCCGACATCCTGACCATTCCGATGTCGCAGTCGAACTGGGCGCCCGACGACGTCAAGCAGGAGATCGACAACAACTGCCAGGGCATCCTCGGCTACGTCGTGCGCTGGATCGACCAGGGCGTCGGCTGCTCCAAGGTGCCGGACATCCATGACGTCGGCCTGATGGAAGACCGCGCCACCTTGCGCATCTCGAGCCAGCATCTGGCGAACTGGCTGGCGCATGGCGTGGTCAGCAAGGACCAGGTGATGGAATCGCTGAAGCGCATGGCCGTTGTCGTCGACAAGCAGAATGCCGGCGACGCGCTCTACAAGCCGATGGCGCCGGCCTTCGACGGCGTCGCATTCAAGGCCGCCTGCGACCTCGTCTTCAAGGGGCGCGAGCAGCCGAATGGCTATACCGAATACATCCTCACCGCCCGCCGACGCGAAGCCAAGGCGGCCGGGTAATTCGCAAGGCAGGTTTGCTTACAAGGAAAAGCCCCGGCCATTGGCCGGGGCTTTTTGTTGTTGTCATTCCGGGATGGTCCGGAGGACCAGACCCGGAATCTCGAGATTCTCAGATGCGCAATTGCGCATCAGAGATCGATGCTTCGCATCGCCCCGGAATGACAGGCCAGGTTAAAACACCGCGATGTATTTCAGCAGCGAGATGATGCCGAGCACGATCACCACGACCCGGCAGATCTGCTTGGCGCGTCCGTCGAGCGGCAGCATGTTGATGAGATAGAGGATCAGGATAACGACGAGGAACGTGATGAGTACGCCGACAAGCATAAGGGCCCCCTCCGGCAATCGTTGAAATGCTCTGTTAGGTTCTCGTTAACGTGCCTGATGGCGTCGGGTTCCACGGAAGGGAACCACGAACTTCCCTCAAAAACAGCAATCATTTCAATGACCCTCGTAGTAATACGGCAGTAACACTGTCTAAGTATTTACCCTTCTCCCCTCAAATGGCCGGCAGCCTTGGGGGAATACCATGTTGAACCGTCTGACCGTATCCGCGCTGCTGAAGACCGTCATCCTCGTCACCTCCTTCTGCGTGGTGGTCGGATTTTCGCTCAACGCCTGGGACTCCTGGGGACGTCTGCAGCAGGCCGGCCGCATCTCGGTCATCACCGATGCTTCCGCCAACATGTTCAAGGCGATGCACAATCTGCGCACCGACCGCTCCACGACCAACCGGTTGCTGAACGGCGGCGCGCCGCTGGACGCCGACATCGAGAAATATCTGCGCGCGCTGCGCGACGCCGAGATGCCGGGCATGAGCAATGCGCTGGCACTGTTCGGCAAGATCGAATTCCCCCAGCAACAGAGCCTGGTTCCCGAATTCGACCGCCTGTTCAAGACGCTGACCGCCGCCCAGAAGGAATTCTGGGAGCTGATGGCGCAGCCGACGTCGCCGCGCCGCGCGGCACTTGCCAAGGAATACATGGAGACGACGCAGGGGCTGCTGAGCGTGCTCGACAAGCTGTCGGGCGTGCTCGCCGGCAGCGTCAACCACCAGGACGCCACGATCGACCAGTTGTTCGCCATCAAGCAGATCGCCTGGCTGCTGCGTAACACCGCGGGCGAAGCCTCGCTGCTGATTTCGAACGGACTGGCCGCCACCAAGGTATCGCCGGAAACCCGCCTGACCTTCACCAAATTTGCCGGCGGCACCGACGCCGCCTGGAACGCGCTGCAACTGACCGCCGCGGGCATGCAATTGCCGCCGGCATTGGCCACCGCGATCGAAAACAACAAGAAGGCCTATTTCGAACAGTCCTATCTCGATCTGCGCGAGCGCCTGCTGAAGGCGCTGCTTGCAGGAGAAAAAACCGAACTGACCGCGAACCAGTGGAGCCCGATCACGGTCGGACGCCTCAGCGCCGCCGTCGGCGTCGCCGAAGGCGCGCTCGACGCCGCCCGCGATCACTCAGCCATGCAATATTCCAGCGCCATGCGCTCGCTGGTGCTGCAGCTGACGCTGCTCGCTGCCGCCCTCGCCTTGACGTTCGGCGCGATGACGATGGTCACCCGCCGCGTCATCAAGCCGCTGCACAACATGCGCGACGCGATGCTGAAGGTCGCCAATGGCGATCTCGCCGTCGACACCGGTTACACCGCGCGCAACGACGAAATCGGCGCGCTGGCCGGCGCACTGGAAACCTTCAAGCAGCAGGCGGTGGACAAGGTCCGGATCGAAGCGCAGGAGCGCGAGCACAACGCCGCCGCCATGGGCCGGCAGAAGGCGATCGAAAACTATGTCGGCGAATTCGAGAGCGTGGTGCGCCAGACGCTGACCCAGCTCGGCGACGCGTCGGGCCAGATGCGCACTACCTCGACCGGCCTGTCGACGGTTTCCCGCCAGACCAATGCCCGCGTCGAGGTCGCCGAGAAGGCGTCCGGCGAAGCCTCGAACAGCGTCGAGAGCGTCGCGGCTGCCGCGGAGGAACTCTCGGCCTCGATCAACGACATTTCGCAGCAGGCGGCGCATGCGGCCGGCATTGCCAGCCGCGCGGTCGGCCAGGCGCGCGAAACCGACAGCACGGTTCAGGGCCTTGCCAAATCTGCCGGCCGGATCGGTGAAGTCGTCGGCCTGATCAACACCATCGCGGCGCAGACCAACCTGCTGGCGCTGAACGCCACCATCGAAGCCGCCCGCGCCGGTGAAGCCGGCCGTGGCTTCGCGGTGGTCGCCTCCGAAGTCAAATCGCTGGCAAGCCAGACCGCCAAGGCGACCGACGAAATTTCCGAGCAGATCTCCGACATCCAGAAGGTCGCCGGCGAGGCCATCGACGCCATCAAGCGCATCGGCGGTATCATCGGCGAGGTCAACGAGGTCGCGACCGCGATCGCCGCGGCGGTGCAGGAACAGGGTGCGGCGACCCAGGAGATCACGCGCAGCACGCAATACGCGGCGCAGGGCACCAAGAACGTCTCCGACAACATCGTCGGCGTGAAGGCCGACGCCGACGCCGCGGCGGCCGCGGCTGACGACGTCAAGAGCGCCTCCGAAATGCTGGAGACGCAGAGTCAGCAGCTCGGCCATCAGGTCACGGATTTCCTCGGCAAGATTCGGGCGGCGTAGCAGCTGCCCGTCATGCCCGGGCTTGACCCGGGCATCCATCCCCTTTCGCAAGATTCCTTCGAAGGAAGATGGATGGCCGGGTCAAGCCCGGCCATGACAAACTGAATTCACTCCGCTGCCACCACCGGCGCGCGCTCGTACTTGGCGCGCACGCGTTCTGAGGCAGGCGAGAAATTCAGCGCGGCACCGCGCTTGTCGGCGCTGCGGCCGGCGACCAGGAGACCGTTCTCACCGGCGACGATGTCGCCCTTGCGCAAGGTCGGATCGTTCTCGATCTTGACCGGAGCCAGCCCGAACTGATCCTTGCCATTGCAGGTGCAGCCCGCCACGATCTCGTTGCGATACCGAAACGCATTGGGCAGCTCCGAATAGGGCTTGCCGTTGTCCGCTGCGGCGCTGTCGATGTTGCTGCCATAGACCACCTTGGTCTCGCTGGCGGGACAGAAGCTGTTACATGACGCCGCCCGGCTCGCATTGTCGGAGGCGACAATGGGGAAATAGCGACCGTCGCAGGTGCGCACGCAGAACGCCTGACCGCCACCGGAGGCATAGCGCGGCCGCGTCTCGCTCCGCTGCGCCGGGATCGAACCATCTTCGTTGGCAAACGGCATCGAGACATAGGGCTGCGGCGCCCGCACCCGACTGAGGCCACCGAACAGCGTTGAGAAAAAATCCTGGGCTTGCGCGGCCGGGGCCAGTGCGGAGGCACACAACAGCGCTGCCGCCGCCAGCACCCACTTTTTTGATCTGACGACCATCGTCATCTCCTGTCACACGTCTTGCAGGCTCAGTTGACCTGCGTGGTCAGGTTCATCGCCTGGCGGCCCGAGGGCAGCGTGGTCACAGCCGGACGCGAATGCGTTGCGGCCGGCCGAACCATGATCGTCGTCCTTGTATTCCCGCCGCGCGCCATGATCGGCGCGTTCTTCGGAAGCACCACGACCTTGGTCCCGACATTGACCCGGCTGAACAGGTCGCTGACGTCCTCGTTGGTCAGGCGGATACAGCCGGACGAGACGAATTTTCCGATCGTCGAGGGATCGTTGGTGCCGTGAATGCGGTACTCGCTGGAGCCGAGATACATCGCCCGCGCGCCGAGCGGATTGCCCGGGCCGCCGGCCATGAAGCGCGGCAGGTAGGGCTGGCGCGCGATCATCTCGGCCGGCGGATGCCAGTCCGGCCACTCCGCCTTGCGGCTGATGGTCTGTACGCCCGACCAGGTAAAGCCTTCGCGGCCGACGCCGACGCCGTACCGAACAGCCTTGCCCTGGCCGAGCACGTAATAGAGCGCGGTGTTGCCGGTATCGATGATGACGGTGCCGGGCGCTTCCGCGGTGTTGAAGGCGACAACCTGGCGGCGCAGCCGCTCCGGCACGGCGCCCTCGTCGGCGGGAGGGCTCATCGCTTCGTCGGTCGGAAAGCCGTCCGGCTGGGTCGCGGCGTAGCCGAGCGTCTGCGCGCCGGCTGCCGTCGGGAGCGCGAGGGGCGCCAGCATCAGGGCTGAGGCGAAGACGAGCCCTTTGGCGGCGCGCGAGGGATATCGGCGACTGGCGGCGGAATACTGTGTCATGACATTGCCCCGTGGGATGCGCATCGGGTGATGCTCTGTCCAACCAACACCGTCAGCGCTCCACGGTTCAGCCCGACTCGCTCGCAAGAGCGTGCTGTCAAGCTGCGGCAGGCTCACACTTCCGCGATGGAACTTTCACAATAGCCCGACGTTGTGCGCCCTGAGTTCAGGCATTGCCGCCTCGCGCGGGGGAGAACTATTGTGAGTGTCGCTCCCAGCAAGCCCGTGTCCAAGGCGATGTCCACCAAACCGTCGTCCGGTGACCACCAGAAGCCTCAATCCGGCGATCGTCAGCCCAACAACGCGTCGGAAGGCACGCCGGTGCCCGACAGCAGGGTTGAAGCGCCGCCGGTGATCCGCCGCGCGGAGGTGGTGGCATTCGCGCTGGTCGCACTTTTGATCATCTGCGTCGTTGCGGTACTCTACGTGGCGAAGGCATTCTTCCTGCCGATCACAATGGCTTTCATCATCGGCACCATGCTGTCGCCGGCCGCGAGCCTGATGGAGCGCTACCGGATTCCACGCGCCGTCGCCGCGGCCCTGATCGTGATCGTGGTCGGTGCCACCGTCACGTTCATGGTCGGACTGATCGCCTCGCCTGTCATGGAGTGGAGCAACAACCTTCCCGAGCTCGGCGCACGGCTGAAGGAAAAGGCGCATCTGTTCGACCGGCCGCTGGTGCTGTGGCAGGAGCTGCAAAGCATGCTCGGCGGCTCCGACACGCTGTCGACGTTCCAGATGCCGAAATTCGAATGGGTTCAACCGACGCTGGAATTCGTATCGCCGACTTTCACCGAGTTCCTGCTGTTCATTGCCACCTTGATCCTGTTCATTGCGAGCTGGCGCGAGCTGCGCCGCGCCATGATCATGAATTTCGGCGACCGGCCGGTGCGATTGCGAACGATGCGGATCCTCAACGAGATCGAGGAGCATCTCGGCAATTACCTTTTGATGGTGACGATGATCAACGTCGGCGTCGGCATCATCACCGGCGTCATCTGCATGGTAACCGGAATGCCCAATCCGGCCGGCCTGGGCGCGATGGCCGCAGCCTTGAACTACATTCCGATCATCGGACCGATCGCGACCTTTGCGATCCTGGTCGTGGTCGGCCTCGTCACCTTTCCGACCCTTGGCGCCGGCCTGCTCGCGCCGGCGGCCTTTGCCGCCGTCACGTTCCTCGAAGGCCATTTCATCACGCCGACGATCGTCGGCCGCAGGCTGGAGCTGAACGCGCTCGCGGTGTTCATGGCGCTGGCGTTCTGGACCTGGCTGTGGGGCCCGATGGGCGCATTCCTGTCGTCGCCGCTCCTGATCGTGGCGCTGATCGTCAAGGAGCATTTGATGCCGGTCAATTCGCCGCAACTCCCGGGCGATTAAACCGGTTCCGGATCGGAACTTCCCGGACAGCCGAACGTTTTTCTCCCGACAAACCCTTGAGCATTCGATGGCGAGCACCGATGGCGAGATTGGATTGAAAAACATGACCGACAACTATGAACGCCTGGAAAAGGATGTAACCGCCGTGAAAAACGACATCGCAGCCCTGACCGACCAGATCACCGATGCGCTCAACAGCTTTGCCGGCACGGCGACGAAGCAGGCGCGGCGCGGCTACAAGCAGGCCCGCGCCAATGCGGAATCCGCCATGGATGACATGTCGGAGCGCGGCAGCGCCATGATGGATGCGGCGCACGATGCGGCCTCGTCGATCGAGGAAACGCTGGAAGACGTCATCACGCAGCGCCCGCTGGCAACCGTGGGCCTTGCCATCGGCCTCGGCTTCCTGATCGGCGCGACGTGGCGGCGATAACAGGCACCAGGATGACGCGCGCTCGCAAACCGGGCTTGATCTCGCGATGGCGCCGCTGGCGCGCCGTCGTCTGTTTTGTTGACGCTCTTTTTAAATCGAGGCGGGTCCATGTTTCAGCGATTGATCGATGACTTCAAGGATTCGACCGGCACCGCCTTGCGACTGACCTCGCTGGCGGCGGCGGCCATGCTGGCGCTGTTCGTCACCACCTCTTTTCTCTGCGCGGCGGTGTTCATCGTGGTGCTGGAAAACTACGGTCCGGTGCAGGCTTGCTTCACCGGTGCCGCGATCTTCTTCGTGGTCACGATGATTGCTGCGATCTCCTACATGGTGCGCAAGAACCGGATCAAGGTTCGCGCCGAACAGGCGGCGAAATCCACCGCGCAAACCCTGCTGGCCGACCCGATGCTGGTCGCCGCCGGCATCCAGGTGGTGCGCGCGATCGGCGTCAAGAAGCTGATCCCGATTCTGGCGGTGGGCGGCCTGGCGCTGGGATTGATGATGAGCCGCAGTGCAGCTGCAACGAACGCGAGCGAAGCGCCGGCGGAGTGATCCTACTCTCGTCCCGGCTCAAGGCCGGGACGACGGTCGCATCGATGAGCGGCAGTTTTGTCAGCTCACGTCACGCAACGCCCGGGCTGCAGCAGTTTGGCGACCTCAGTCAAAACGCTCACCACCGGCTCGCAGGCGATGGTGGTTTTGTGGCTTCCGGATTTCAGCAACGACGGCGCCCGACGGTCACGCGCCTCATCCCTGAGGCTCTCCTTCACCGCGGGCATGCGTACCAGTACCGACGTGTCGGGCAAGCCGCCGGGCCGAAACGCGACGGTCCGGGTCTGCGCCGGCGCGACCTTGACCGCATCGCGATCCGCCTTGGCGGCGCGATTGATGCCGGTTTCGGGTGCCGCGGAAGCGACTTGCCCGATGCCGGTCAGGTCATGGCCGAACGCCAATTGTACCGCGCCGCACGCGATCGAAATTGCCAGCGCGCCGAAAATGACTTTGGAAATCTGTGACATGGCGGTTTGTCCCTCGCCCCATTGGCGATCGGAACAACAACGCGCCTCGAAGCAAGCCGGTTCGGGAACCCGCAATCACTTAACCGTGTAGAAAAAAATTGGAGGCCGGCAGGAACGACTCCGGAGGCAGAGCGTAATCCCGGCAGCCGGTTATTCCCCCTGCCCCATTGACCGGCGACGTAGGGGCGCGAGCGTGGTGATGCCGCTCGCGCCCTTCTTTTTTGGCTCCGCCCTTGGCGAAGCCGTACACCATGCTCAAGCCGAGGTCCGAACCCTTGCCGACCTCCCTGGTCGTGTAAAACGGTTCGAGCACGCGGCCCAAGAGCGCGCGCTGCGTTCGCCGGAAACGGTTCGGACGGCCTAGAGCAGCCGCGTGCGGATGGCTTCTTCGACGGCGGCGAGTTCGCGATTGGCCTTGAAGAGCTGGTTCTCGGCGGCCTGCGCGCGAAACTCCGCCGCGGTGGCATAGTCTTCGGCAGATTCGATCCGCTTCTCGGCGTGGTTCAGGGCCCGGGTCATGTCCTGGAGCCGGCGATTGAGCTCGGTGATGGTTTCGAGTTGCGCGCGTTCAGCGGCCTCCTTCTGGCGTTCCGCCAGAACCAGCTTTTCGGCCAGACTCTTGCACAACGACTGGGCGTTAGC
>Ga0070679_100006409_pt1 | contig 10961 bp, 9 predicted proteins | sample KBSC63BmetaG_FD_65652 | JGI IMG/M metagenome (GOLD analysis project Ga0070679, IMG submission 65652) | Corn rhizosphere microbial communities from Kellogg Biological Station, Michigan, USA - KBS C6-3B metaG | ecosystem: Host-associated > Plants > Roots > Rhizosphere | place: USA: Michigan... | reverse complement strand
GCACAATAGTTAAAATTACCGTTGTAAGTGACTGTCCTTCCGTGTTTTTTCGGGTTTTCCGGAGCCTTGTGGTAGCGTAGTCCCGAGGCTGGCGTGGGAGCGCCGGCGGCGAGGGAGCGCATGGGTGAGTACGTGAACCCGGCAGCGGCCACGGAGGTCGAGGCCACACGGCCGCTCGCGGCGAACGAGCCGCGGCGACCCGGCTCGTCCCGTGGAAGCGCGGCGAGCGTCGCGCTGCCCAACGGGTACCGGCTGATGGAATACCGCCTCGACGGCGTGCTCGGCCAGGGCGGCTTCGGCATCGTCTATGCCGCCACCGACACCAACCTCGACGCGAAGGTGGTGATCAAGGAGTACCTCCCCGAGGAATTCGCCTATCGCGCGGCCGACGACACCGTCTCCGCGCGCGCCGACAAGGACCAGGACTTCTACCTCACCGGCCTCGACCGCTTCCTCGTCGAGGCGCGCACGCTCGCCACCTTCCGCCATCCCAACATCGTGCGCGTGGTGCGCTTCTTCGAGGCGAACCGCACCGCGTACATGGTGCTCGAGTACGAGCGCGGCCAGTCGCTCAAGGCCTGGCGCCGCCGCAACGAGGAGCTCACCGAGGAGGCGATCGTCGCCCTGGTCGCTCCGCTCCTCGACGGGCTCGCGGCCGTGCACCGCGCGGGCTACCTGCACCGCGACATCAAGCCCGACAACATCTACGTGCGCGACGAGGACGGCAGCCTGGTGCTGCTCGACTTCGGCGCCGCGCGCCAGGCCGCCTACGACCGCGTCGAGACCGGCGCCGTCGTGACGCCCGGCTATGGCGCCCTCGAGCTCTACGCGGGCGGCGGCCGCCAGGGACCGTGGACCGACATCTACTCGATGGGCGCGACCCTCTACTGGCTCATCACCGGCGGCAAGCCCGTCGAGGCCCCCGGGCGCATGGGCGAGCGCGACCCCGTCCCGCGCGCCCAGGACGTCGGGCGCGACCGCTACTCCCCGGCCTTCCTCGAGGCGATCGACTGGGCGTTACATCTGCAACCTGGAGCGCGCCCCGCGGACGTCGAGCAGTGGCGCGCCATGCTCTTCGCCGCCCATCCCGCGGCCCTGGGCCTGCAGGCGGCGCTCGCCGCCGAGGAGCGCGACGCCTACCGCAAGAACGACACCTGGCGCCGCGCGCTCGCCTCGCCGCGGGCGTTCAAGGCGCGCCTGGGCCGCGTGTGGGACGTCCTGCGCCGCCCCGGCTCGTGGCCGCTCTCGGTCAAGATGACCATCGCCATGGTGGGCACGGCGCTCGCGCCCATGATCATCACCGCGAAGTACAACCTCGACGCCGCGATCGACAACACGCGCACGGTGGAGCTGCGCAACCTCGAGCACCTGGCGCAGAGCACGGCCGGGCGCATCTCGCAGCTCCTGGACGACAGCCGCAACCTCGCCAACTACCTCGGCACCGACGACGACTTCGTGGGCTACCTCATGCACCCCACGGGCGCGGGGACCGACGCGATCGTCGCCAAGCTCCTGGGCCTCGTGAAGGCCAACCCCGACGTGCAGCTCGCGATGGTGATGGACATCGCGGGCAAGGCGATCGCGGCGAGCGACCCGGACGTGATGAACAAGAACTTCCGGTTCCGCGACTACTTCAAGCAGGCGATGGAGGGCCGCGGGCACATGACCGGCATCACCGTGGGCGCGGTCGCGGGCAAGGCGGGCGTCTTCTACTCGCGCCCGGTGTTCGCCCCCGACGGCCACACCGTGATCGGCGCCGTGGTGCTGCGCATCCTCGCCGATCCCATCGGGCGCATCCTCGCGGGCGCGCAGGGCGGCGGCCAGCGCACGCCGTTCCTGATCGATCCCGACGGCGTGGTGGTGTGGCATCCGGACGAGAAATTCATGTACCACAGCCTCGTGCCGCTGCGCTCCGAGGTGATGGACGAGATCGCCGCCGACCAGCGCTTCCGGCGCGCGCGCATCGAGTCGCTCAACCAGCCGCGCCTGGCCGCCGCCATGGTGGGCGCGCGCGAGCGCGGCAACGTGGCCTACTACTCCAGCACCACGCAGCGCGAGGAGATCGCCGGCTACGCGCCGGTGGTGGGCCACGAGTGGGTGGTGGGCGTGTCGGAGTCGCGCGACTACTTCACCAAGCCGCTGGACGACCTCTTCCACCGCGTCCTCTGGAGCGTGGCGCTCGCCGGCGGCGTGTTCGTGCTCGCGGGAATGTTCTTCGCGCGCTCCATCGTGCGCCCGGTGGCGGGGCTCACCTCGGCCGCCAACGCATTGAAGCGCGGCGAATACGCCAACGTGCCGGTGCGCTCGTCCGACGAGATCGGCGCCCTGGCGCGCACCTTCAACGTCATGATCGACGTGCTGCGCCAGCGCGAGCGCGAGCGGCGCGGCCGCTCCGGCTCCGCGGTGAAGCGCACGGGCGGCGACGACTAGCCGCTAGGTCGTGGCGGTCGCGCGCCGCTCCTCGGCGAGGTCTTCCTCCTCCTCGCGCAGCGGTGCGTGCAGCACGGTCCACTCGCCGTCCTGGCGGTTCGTGAGCCACTCGTGGATGAACCAGTTCTGGTTGCGGTCCGAGAGCACCGGCGTGTGGCCGGTATCGGGAACGTGCATGAGCGCGAGGTCGTGCTTGCGGCGCATGCGCTCGATCGTGGCGGGCAGGAGGGCGTCCGACACCATGCCGTGGATCAGCAGGGTCGGGCAGTGCACGCGCTTCCACAGGCCCCACTGGTCGAGGCTGTGCTTCGCGTCGACGCGGAACGCCTGCAGCGCGCGCACGTCGTGGCGGTAGACGCGCCCGCCTTCCTCGTCGGACCAGCGCGTCTGGTGGAAGGTGACGTTGAAGCGGATGTCGTCGCTCACCGGCCCGTCGTTCTTCTGCGAGGCGCCGATGCGGCGCAGCAGGTCGGCGGGATCGCGGAACACGTAGTGGCGGGCGAGCGTCTGCGAGCGGCGCGCGCGGCGCGAATGCGGGATGTACGGGCCGATGTCGTTCAGCACCAGGCGCTCGACCAGCTCGGGGTGGCGCGCGGCGAGCTCGATCGCGGCGCTGCCGCCCATCGAGGAGCCGAGCAGCACGACCGGGCGGCCGCCCAGGTGCCCGATCATCTGGCGCAGCTGCTCGACGTAGGTCCCGAGCGAGTAGTCGCGCTCGTCGGCCATCCAGCCCGAAAGCCCCCGCCCCACCCAGTCCATGCACACGACGTGGAAGTGGCTCGCGAGGTCCGAGGCGAGGTAGTTGAAGCGCATCGCGGTGTTGGCGACGCCGCCGCAGCAGAGCACGGTCGTGTGGAGCGGATCTCCCCATTCCGTGTAGGCGACCTTCACGGGATAGGGCTTGCGGAAGCGCTCGAGGCTCTTCTGCAGGCGCACCGGATGCAGGTAGTCGAAGTGCCGCAGCTCGAACTGGTGGTCGAAGCGATCGATGATGCGCTTGGCGAGCGCCATGTACTCGTCCCAGTTGTGCAGGACGCGGCGCCGGCCGGGGATCGGCGGCTCCCAGTCGGGCTCGAAGCGCGTGGGATGCCCGTGGTGCCCGTGGTGCGCGGGCAGCGCGGGGTGCTCGGCCTTCGCCATGCGCGCCCCGCGGCCCCTCAGGCCTGGTGCGGCCGGCTCACGCGCAGGTCCAGCTGGCCGGCGCCCTGCGCCACCGCGAACTCGACGATCTCGCCGTTGCCCACCTGCATGCGCTCCTCGCCGCCCAGCAGCCGGTGGATCACGCGGCCCACGCCCTTGCTGCTCACGAGCAGCGGGCGGCGCTCGAAGTAGGGGCGCACGCGCTCGAGGGCCTCGGTCACGCGCGCGGAGAATTCGTCCTCGGATTCGCCGCCGGGCGGCGTCACCTTGCGCGCCAGCAGCTCCTCGGTGTCGGCGATGGGGCGGTTGTTCCAGTCGCCCAGGCGCCGCTCGTTCAGCATCGGCTCGATGATGAGCGGCACGTCGCCCAGGACCCCGCCGATGATGGAGGCGGTCTGGCGCGTGCGCAGCAGCGAGCCCGCGATGATCACGCCGATGTGCAGGTTCATCTTGTCGATCTGCTTGGCGAGCAGGTACGCCTGGTCGCATCCGATGTCCATCATCGGGATGTCGAGATCGCCGCCGCAGCGGAAGCCCCGGAAGTTGGGCTCCGTGATGCCATGGCGCACGAAGTAGAGCGTGAACGGCCGATCGGCCTGATACGTCACCAGGAGCTCCTGTCCGCGTTTTTTCGTGGGCCCGGGGCGAGCCCCGAGGCGCGGTCAGATTAGCACCGCCCCCGGCAGCGCCGGAAGGGCCGCGCCGCTACAGGCGTAACGCCGTGCAAGGAACCCGTATCGCCTTGTTGGGAAAGGTAGAATCGGCGTTCCATGCGAGCCCCGCGACTCACGCGCATCGTCCACACCATCGGCCGCTACGGGCTGGACGAATTCCTGCCGGGGCGCGGCGGCCGGCTGCTGCGCGCCATCTTCGCGGTGGCGTTCTTCCGGCGCGACCTCGCGCGCCCGCGCGCCGAGCGCCTGCGCCTGGCGCTCGAGTCCCTCGGCCCGATCTTCGTGAAGTTCGGGCAGCTCCTCTCGGTGCGCCCCGACCTCATCCCCGAGGACGTGGTCGAGGAGCTCGCGCGGTTGCAGGACAATGTGCCGCCGTTCGCCTGGGAGGAGGTCGCCGCCACGCTCGAGCGCGCGTACGGCCGCCCCCATACCGAGGTGTTCGCGACCTTCGACGCGGTCCCGATCGCGAGCGCTTCGGTGGCGCAGGTGCATTTCGCGACCCTCCCCGACGGGCGCGAGGTGGCGGTGAAGATCCTGCGTCCCGGCATCCAGGCGGTGATCGGCGAGGACGTGGCCCTCCTGCACGCGCTCGCCGCGATCGTCGAGCGCGTGGTGCCGGAAGGCCGGCGCCTGCGGCCGCGCGAGGTGGTGGTCGAATTCGAGCACACCATCGCCGACGAGCTGGACCTGCTGCGCGAGGCGGCCAACGCGAGCCAGCTGCGGCGCAACTTCGCCGACGGGCGGCTGCTCGTGGTTCCCGAGGTCTACTGGGACTGGTGCAACCGCGGCGTGATGGTCATGCAGCGGATCGACGGGATCCCCGTGAACGCGGTCGAGCGGCTGCGCGCCGCCGGCATCGACATCCCGCGCCTCGCGCGCGAAGGCGTGGAGATATTCTTCACGCAGGTGTTCCGCGACGGCTTCTTCCACGCCGACATGCACCCCGGCAACATCTTCGTGGCGCGCGACGGGCGCTACTGCGGCGTGGACTTCGGGATCATGGGCACGCTCTGCGACGCGGACAAGAGCTACCTCGCCACCAACTTCATGGCCTTCTTCCAGCGCGACTACCGGCGCGTGGCGCTGGCGCACCTCGACGCGGGCTGGGTGCCGAGGGACACGCGCGTGGACGAGTTCGAGGGCGCCATCCGCGCCGTGTGCGAGCCGATCTTCGACCGGCCGCTGAAGGAGATCTACTTCGGCAAGCTGCTGCTGCGCCTCTTCGAGGTCTCGCGCCGCTTCCGCATGCAGGTCCAGCCGCAGCTCGTGCTGCTGCAGAAGACGCTGCTCCAGGTCGAGGGCCTGGGCCGCCAGCTCGATCCCGACCTCGACCTGCGCCGCACCGCGCAGCCGATCCTCGAGCGCTGGATGAAGGAGCAGGTGGGTCCCCGGGCGCTCCTGCGCCAATTGCGCGAGGAGGCCCCGCTCTGGGCGCGGACACTCCCGCAGCTCCCGCGCCTGGTGCATCGCGCGCTCGCCGAGGACAGCACGCGGCGGCTCGAGGCGGCGCTCGACCGCGTCGCGGCGACCCAGGCGCGCCAGACGCGCGTGCTGGGCGCGCTGGTCCTGGTGCTCGCCGTGCTCGTGCTGCTCTACGTGCTCCGCTAGCGCGGCGCCTCCGGGGGCGCGGCCCGCCCGAGGCCCGCCTCGCGCGCCCGCACGATCGCCTGGGGGCGGTTCTCCACGCCCATCTTCTCGAAGATGCGCGTCACGTTGTTGCGCACCGTCTTCCCGGAGACCGCGAGGCGCGCCCCGATCTGCGCGTTGTCCAGGCCCGCGGCGATGAGCTCCAGGACCTGCGCCTCGCGCGGAGTGAGGCGCGGGAAGGCGGCGGCGTGGGGCGCGGGCAGGAACGCGGCGATCTCCTCGATCACGCGCGTGAACGCGGGATCTCCCGGCAGCGGCACGTGGCTTTCCGACTCCAGGGGGACGAAGCGCGCGCCGGGAATGCGCGCCGCGATGCGCACGCCTTCACTCTCGAAGGGCACCGGCCGGTCGCGCCGCGCGTGCAGCACGAGCGTGGGGCAGCGCACCTGCTCGAGGTAGTGCGCCGCGTCGATCCGGCACGCCGCGTCGAGGATGCGCGCGGCCTGCGCGGGCGGGCACGAGCGGCGCTGCAGCTCGTTCAGCGCGTGCAGCTGCTCGGGCGTGGCGTTGGGGAAGAGCTGCGAGGTGAAGAGCATGTGGAAGGCGGGATTGCCGGTGCCCCAGCCCACCTCGACCAGCTTGAGCTGCGCCGCGATCGACGCGATCTTCTCGGGCGTGGGGTTGCGCACCAGCGGGCCGCGCGCGAAGGCGCCCAGCAGCACGAGGTGGCTCACGCGCTCCGGATGCTTCGCCGCGTACGCGATCGAGATCGCGCCGCCCTGGGAGATGCCGAGCAGCGCGAAGCGCCCGAGGCCCGCCGCGTCGACGATCGTCTCGAGGTCGGATAGCTGCACCTCGAGGGAGAGCTCCGCGTCCCCGGTGCGCGAGAAGCCGCAGCCGCGCGAGTCGTAGCGCAGCAGCCGGTAGCGGGCGCCCAGCGCGTCGAACCAGGGGCGCCAGACCGGCGTCTCGCCCTCGAACTCGATGTGCGTGAGCCAGTGGGCCGCGCGCACCAGGGGATAGCCCTTGCCGCTCGCGGCGTAGGCGAGGCGGGTGCCGTCGGGGGCGTTCGTGAAGCGGATTTCCTGCCGGAAGCGGGCCATGGCGAGAGCATAGCCAAGCGGCGGCGAGGCCGTCGAATGCCGAATATTCCGCATTGACGCGGCGCACCCCCGCCCTCAGACTGCGCAACCTCGATCCGACACCGGAGAACAATCCATGAAACGGCACCCGTTCGGAATCCGCGTCCCCCTCGCCGCCCTCGCCCTTTTCCTGGCGGCGCCCGCCTGGGCGACCTACGTCTTCAACACCATCAACTACCCCGGCTCGACCTTCACCGACGTGCGTGGGATCAACAACTCCGGCCACGTGGTGGGCTACGCGAGCCTCGACGGCGTCAACAACTTCAGCTTCCTCTACGCCGCGGGCGGGTTCTCGCCGCTCGCGCCCTCGCCGCTGCATCCCTCGGCGCTCGGCCTGAACGACGCCGACGTCGTGGTGGGCAGCACGACCACGACGCCCGAGCAGGGGTTCATCTATTCGGGCGGCACCTACACGTTCTTCTCGCGGCCCGGCTGGACCAATACCGAGGCGCGCGCCATCAGCAACTCCGGTCTCGTGGTGGGGTTTTCCTACGAGACCGACGCGGTCGGCGGCATCACCTCGAGCTCCGGCTTCATCTACAACCCCGCCACCTCCGCCTACACGGACATCCCGGTGCCCGGCTCGCCCTTCGTCATCGCGCAGGGCATCAACAACGCGGGCCAGGTCGTGGGCAGCGCGCTCTTCCTGCCGGGCGGCCAGCAGGGCTGGCTGCGGCAGCCGGCGGGCACGCTCTCGTTCTTCCAGGTCGATGCCGAGTCCACGCACGCGCGCGGCATCAACGACGTGGGCCTCATCACCGGCTTCATAAACGGCGCCGCCGCGAACTCCGGGTTCGTCGGCACCTCCTCGGGCTTCGAGCTCCTCGACGTGCCGGGTGCCGCGAGCACGGTGGGCGAAAGCGTCAACAACGCCGGCCAGGTCGCGGGCCTGTGGTTCGACGCCGCGAACGTCTCGCACGGCTTCATGGCAACCCCCGCCACGATGCCCACCGGCACCACGGCGGGCGGGGCGTACACGTTCTCGATCGCGGTGGTCCCCAACGTGCCGATCTTCATCGACCCGAAGGTCGCGGTGGGCTACGACTACCAGACCGGCAGGAAGGACCCGAACATCGCCGCGGTGCAATTCCCGATCGGGATCGGCGACAGCCTCTACCTGCTCAAGGTCGACGGGAAGAAGTTCGTGGTGGCGGGCGGCGAATGGTTCGACTTCCGCGAGCACGGCTTCCACAAGGGCGTCGACGGCTTCCGCGTGGGCTGCATCGAGGCCTCCGCGGCGCTCGATCCCGCCAACCCGCAGGCCTTCCCGACCGGCCTCAAGTTCGTGGCCGCCGGAACGTTCACCGGCACGCAGAAGCCGCTCAAGCACAAGGACAACGGGCACGAGCCGCGCCGCTGCGACCTCGAGGTCGACGACGACTGAGCGCGCCTAGCGCTTGCGCGCGAGCGTGAGGCCGTCGCCCACCGTGAGCAGGGCCACGTCCACGCGCTCGTCGCGCTGCACCGCGTCGTTGAAGGCGCGGATCGCCACCGTGTCGGCGCTGCGGTCGGCCGCATCGAGCACCGCGCCGCTCCAGAGCGTGTTGTCGACGGCGATGAGCCCGCCCGCGCCGAGCAGCGTGAGGCAGCGCTCGAAGTAGGCGGGGTAGTTCTTCTTGTCCGCGTCGATGAAGGCGAAGTCGTAGCGGCCCGCCTCGCCCCGGGCCACGAGCGCGTCGAGCGTCTCCAGCGCCGGGGCGAGCCTCAAGTCGATCTTCGCCGCGACGCCGGCCTTCTCCCAGTAGCGCCGCGCCATCGCGGTCCATTCCTCGCTCACGTCGCAGGCGACGATGCGCCCGTCGTCCGGGAGCGCCAGGGCGACCGCGAGCGCGCTGTAGCCGGTGAAGACGCCGATCTCGAGGGTGCGCCGCGCGCCGATGAGCTTCACCAGCAGCTGCATGAAGCTCGCCTGGTCGGGGCCGATCTGCATCAGCGCGTGCTTCATGCCGGCGGTGGCGGCGCGCAGCTCCGCCTGCACGGGGTGCTCGCGCGCGCCGTGGCGGTCCACGTAGGCCTGGAGTGCCTCGGATAGGGGTAGCGACCGGCCGGCCATGGGTGCCTCGCGCGGGATTTCGGGTGTACATTATCGGTGATCGCCATCGGGACCGCAGGCTCCCGGTGTTCCAAGACGGTGTCCCGTCCAAGCGCTGCGCTGGCCGAACCTTTCGACCCCAGGAGGACGCATGGACACCGCACCCGTCATCGATTTCGATTCCGCCATCGTTGGAACGCTACCCGCCGCGTGGAGCGCCGGCATCACCGGGCGCGGCCTGTCCCATTGGATCGTCGTGCGCGACGCGAGCGCGCCCAGCCCGCCCAACGTGCTGGAGCAGGACGAGACCGGCACCTTCCCCTGGTGCGTGCTCCCCGCCGTGTCGCAGGCCGATGGATTCGTCGAGGTGAAGATGAAGCCCGTCTCCGGCCGCGAGGACCAGGCGGGCGGCGTGATATGGCGCTTCAAGGACGGCAACCACTACTACGTCGCGCGCGCCAACGCGATGGAGAACAACGTCTCGCTCTACTACACCGAGGGCGGCGCGCGCAAGACGCTCAAGTACGTCGACGCGCCGGTGCGGCTCGGGGCGTGGCACACGCTGCGGGTCGAGTACGCGGGTACGCGCATCCGCGTGATCTTCGATGGCGTCGCGCGGATCGAGCTGGACGACGCGCACATCGCGGGGCCGGGCGCGGTCGGGCTGTGGACCAAGGCCGACAGCCGCACGCGCTTCGACGACTTCCGCCACGCAGGGTCGCGATGACGCACGCCGCCCCGGTCCGCCGCCTCCTCGCCGCCAAGGCGCTGCGCGGCTTCGCCGACGGCTACGTCGCGCTGCTGCTGCCGGCGTGGCTCATCGAGCGCGGCTTCACGCCGCTGCAGGTGGGCGTCATCGCCACCACGACGCTCGCCGGCTCGGGCCTCGCCACGCTCGGCGTGGGCTGGATCGCGCACCGCTACCACTACCGCGCGCTGCTCCTCGCGGCCACGGTGCTCATGGCGGCGACCGGCCTCGGCTTCGCGGCGGTCACCGGCTACGCGCCGCTGCTGCTGGTCGCCTTCGTGGGCACGCTGAACCCGTCGTCGGGCGACGTGAGCGTCTTCCTGCCGCTCGAGCACGCGTTCATGTCGCGCGTGGTGAGCGATCGCGATCGCACGGCGGCTTTCGCGCGCTACAGCATCGTCGGGGCGCTGGCGGGGGCGGCCGGCTCGCTCGCCGCGGGCCTGCCGGCGCTCATCGAGCGCTGGCCCGGCATGGACGCGCACGGAGCGCTGCAGGCGATGTTCGTGCTCTACGCGCTCATCGCCGGCGCGGCGGGCCTCGTCTACCGCGGGCTGCCGCGCGCGCCCGGCGGGGACGCGGCGCAGCGTCCGCGCGCCGCGCTCGGTCCCTCGAAATCGCGCGTGTACACGCTCGCCGCGCTCTTCAGCGTGGACGCGTTCGCCGGCGGGCTCGTGGTGCAGTCGATGCTGGCGCTCTGGCTCTACCAGCGCCACGGCCTCTCGCTCGCCGCCGCGGGCACGATCTTCTTCTGGACCGGGCTCCTGTCGGCCGCGTCGTTCCTCGCCGCCGTGCCGGTCGCGCGGCGCATCGGGCTCGTCAACACGATGGTGTTCACGCACATCCCCGCCGGGATCTGCCTCGTGCTGATCCCGTTCGCCGCGAGCCTGCCGGTGGTCATGGCGCTCCTGCTCGTGCGCGCCGCGCTCTCGCAGATCGACGTTCCGACGCGCAGCTCCTACGTGATGGCGATCGTCACCCCCGAGGAGCGCCCGGCCGCGGCCTCGGCCACCTCGGTGCCGCGCAGCCTCGCCGCCGCCGCGAGCCCGTTCCTCGCCGGATGGATGCTCGGCATCTCGCCGTTCGGCTGGCCCCTCGTGGCCGCGGGCGCGCTCAAGATCGCCTACGACCTGGCGCTCCTCGTCACCTTCCGCGACGTGCGCCCGCCCGAGGAAATGGGGTCAGGTTAATTTTTGAACCTGTCCCCTTTT
>Ga0070679_100006408_pt1 | contig 10962 bp, 9 predicted proteins | sample KBSC63BmetaG_FD_65652 | JGI IMG/M metagenome (GOLD analysis project Ga0070679, IMG submission 65652) | Corn rhizosphere microbial communities from Kellogg Biological Station, Michigan, USA - KBS C6-3B metaG | ecosystem: Host-associated > Plants > Roots > Rhizosphere | place: USA: Michigan... | reverse complement strand
CATCGTACCGTGGATGACCGCCCGTTTGGCGGCGGCGAAGGCATGGTCCTGAAACCGGAACCGCTCTTTGCATGTGTGGAATCGTTGAACCTGGCGTCCCGCGGGCAACGTGTGCAGGCAAAGCAATCGGTCGTTCTGCTGTCAGCCCAGGGCAGGCGCTTCGATCAAACCTGCGCAACCGAATTGGTTGCGATGGATCGCCTGGTCCTGATTTGTGGGCGCTACGAAGGTGTGGACGAGAGGGTCGGCATGCATCTCGCCGATCGCGAAATTTCGATCGGGGACTATGTTCTGAGTGGTGGCGAGATTGGCGCGGCGGTGATCGCCGATACCGTGATCCGGCTGATTCCGGGCGCGGTTGGGAACGAAGCCTCCACCCGGCAAGAGTCGTTTTTTGTGGGTGCGGAAGTTGGCAATGATGGGCCCCGTTCGACGTGTTCGTCTGGCGGATTGCTCGACTATCCGCATTACACGCGGCCTGCGGATTTTCGCGGGATGAAGGTTCCAGAAGTGTTGGTCAACGGGAACCATGAAGAGATTCGGCGTTGGCGGAGACGTTCCGCGCTGGAGAAGACATTTCGCAACCGGCCGGATCTTTTGAGTGAAGCGCCATTGAGCGCAGAAGACAAAGATTTGCTGTCGGAGATCGCAGCGAGCCATGAGCAGTGAGCGGGGAGCAATCGGAGACGATTGCTGATTGCTTACTGCTTGCAGCTCGAAGCTACCATTTGAGGCTGCCCGAGAGATTACACTGAGGAAGCAGGCAAACCATGTCGAATCTGATCATCGAGAAACTTCTGTCCAAAACCAAGCGCAGCGATCTGCCGGAATTCGTGCCGGGCGATACTGTCCGCGTCCAAGTGAAGATTAAAGAAGGCGACAAGGAGCGATTGCAGGCGTTCGAGGGTGTCGTGATCGCGCGCAACCGCGGGCCGCAGGCCAGTTTTACCGTGCGCAAGGTCAGCTTCGGCCAGGGCGTCGAACGCATATTCCCGGACAACTCGAAGGTGATCGATAAGGTGGATATCGTGCGCTCCTCGAAAGTGCGGCGCGCTAAGCTTTATTACCTCCGCAACCTGCGCGGCAAAGCCGCCCGTCTGCGCGATGTAGAACGCGAGCAGGCACCGAGTGCCGCGAGCAGCTAAACGACCGGAATGCTTTTATCGCTGGTCGTCAGTGGTCGGCGATCAAGCTGGCGACCAGCGAATCACAATCTCCTTCGAACGCGCGATTTCGATCGCGTCGAAGCAACTACACTCCACCCGCCCGCCCTTTCCTTCTATAATTCGGCATCCCCAAAATGCCCACGCAACCACAGACAACGACGCCTAGCCAACCTGGAAATTGGCAATCACCGGGTGGTACCCCTCCACCCCGCTCGCGTAAGAACCAACGCCTTCGGGGATTGGACAATCTCGATCGCTTCTGGCAGCGGGTGACGGCCGGGTTGGAACTGACAGAACTGTGGTCGCAGTTCAAGCGGGACGCTCAGAGCGGCTATAAGTTCTACCAGCGCGATTTTGATCTTGAAGAGGTCTCCGGGCAGCCCCGGGGCAGGGCGTTCGTGCAAAGACTTAAGGCCTTCATGTGGGCGGTTCTGGAGAAACTTACCCCGGCGCGCCGCGTCCTGCTGTTGATCGGAGTGGTATTGCTCGTCCTGCCCAGTGGCGGCGTGCAGTTTCACCGAGGGACACACGATGTCCAAATCGTGACGCCCAATTTCCAATTCTGGGGTGGCGTTGCCCTGTTCCTGGTTTTGATGTTAGAGATCGCGGATCGCGTCGTGATGAAGCGCGACCTTGAAATTGCGCGGGATATACAGAGCTGGTTGTTGCCATCAACCCCGCCCCTGGTTCCCGGGCTCGCGATCGCCTTTGCCACGCGCCCGGCTAACACCGTAGCTGGGGACTACTACGACGTTTTCCCGCGGGTCACCACTATCCCGGAAGAGCCAACCCTGCTTCTCGCGGTGGCCGACGTGGCCGGCAAGAGCATTCCTGCGGCCTTGCTCATGGCAACTTTCCAGGCAAGTTTGAAAACCCTTTCATCGACCGGGTGTAAGCTCCAGCAGCTGGTTGCAGCGATGAATAACTACGCCTGCTGTAACAGTCAGGGCGGACTGCGTTTTACCACGGCGTTTATTGGGGAGTATCAACCCGGCCCTGGCGTGCTGACCTACATCAACGCAGGACACAACAACCCCGTTCTGCGAAGAGGCTCCGGGGCGATCGAGCGCCTGGATGCTGGCGGGCTGCCACTGGGGATTCAGCCGAACGTCGACTACGCGTCGGCCGAGGTTACTCTCGTTAGCGGAGACTGGCTGATCATCTTCACCGATGGCCTGGTGGAAGCCGTCAACGGAGCTGGTGAAGAGTACGGCGAGCAACGCATGATCGCCGTCCTGAACGCAAACACGGGGTTTGCGCCTGATCTCCTGCTCGACCGAATGATGCTTGATGTCAACGCGTTCGTCGGGTCAACTCCGCAGCACGACGACATCACCTGCATGCTGATCAAAGTGGCCTGAGCCTTGCCGGAGCGGAGCATTTCCTGTGCTGCGCCTCCAAGAACAAACCCTTCGTCCACACCGTTTTTCCTCTTGCGCCCACAGCCTGAACTGAGCCAACATCCTAGTAGTGGCCACTCGTAGTCAGCCTCGCCCCGACAAAGAAATATCCCCCTCGGCTGCCAAGCTGCGCCTGCTAAAGCGCCTGCGCTGCACGCTGAAATATGAGAAGCTTGCGTGGGCCTCGGGAGCAAGGCTCGTCGCCGGTGTTGATGAAGTCGGGCGCGGCTCGCTCTTCGGCCCGGTTGTGGCCGCCGCCGTTGTGCTCGATTCGAGCTATCGCATCCGTGGTCTGCGCGACTCGAAGCTTCTTCCGGCCGAACGCCGGGAAGTTTTGGCTGAGCGAATTCGCGAACATTGCATCGCGTGGTCGATCGCAGCGGTGGATGCCGCGCGCATTGATCAAATCAATATCTATCAGGCTTCAAGACTGGCAATGCAGCAAGCAATTCAGCAGCTGCAACCCACCCCGGATCACCTTCTGATTGATGCCATGAGGCTCGATCTCGACCTGCCGCAGCGGGCCATCATTCACGGCGATGCTTTGTCGGCTTCAATCGCCGCAGCCTCAATCGTAGCGAAGGTCGAACGGGACCGCATGATTGCCGATTGGGACCCGGTTTTTCCGGTCTACGCTCTAAAGTCCAACAAGGGATACAGCACGCCAAAACATCTCGCCGCCCTGCGCCAGTATGGTCCGTCTCCCCTACATCGCCAGTCGTTTGCTCCGGTTTGGCAGGCTCCGGTTCCTCAGGAGGTTCTGCAATTCATGTTGCAGGAAGAGGATCCCGATCAGCAGGCGCCAGTCGCATAACCCAGGCTTCAGCATGTGGCCGCGGCCTCCCCGATTTTCGATGAAGGACCTCGGAGCGAATCGGTGGTGAAGAAAGAACACTCTACTGTTCACTGCTTAAGCCAAGAGCTGTGCCATTTTTAGGAGAAGGTCGGTGGGCTCGACGCGCTCGGTGTAGTCAGGACTGGCCAAGGAGAAGAGGATCCGCGGGGTCTCGCATCCGGCCGCAGTTGCGCCGATCACGAATGTTGCCGGAATCGGCAGTTCCCAAGTGTTAACCCCATGGATGAACGGCAGGTTCACGAAGGCTCGACGATAAACCTCCTGCTGATATTCAGGGACCTGATAGACCAGCCCAAACTTTCGCGAAACCTGATTGTCACGATCGCTAAGCAAGGGGAAGCCAAGCTTGTGCTGATCGGCCATGAGGAAGGACTGGTGCGTGTTCTGGGGAGAGATGGCCACTAACGAGGCGCTGAGCTGTTCCAAGTCGGGAACGATGGCATTCATGGCCTCCATCTGACCTACACAGAACGGACACCATCGTCCACGAATAAAGCAGACGACCAGGGCTCCGCGCGATAGAAGGTCCCTAGAACGGACCATGACCCCGGCTTGGTTGGGGAGCTCGAACCCGGGCGCTGAATCACCCTCTCGCAGCGTCCGCTGGGCAATGCCAGACTGCTTCAGATCCTCAACAACGCGGGCATGACTGGACTGGATCTCCGCCGGAACGTAGCGAGCGATCAATTCTCGCCGTTCCGCATAGATTTCATACAGCCGCCGGGGTCCGGATTCAGGAGAGGATTCTTGGAGGGAGCGCCATTTCATAGAGAGCATGAGCCAGTCAGAATTTGGCTCAAACGAATATCATTCGAATCTTGGGAGCGCGTAGCCCGCGTCTTTCTAGTCGTCGCTTGAGTTGGCGCGTGCTCCCAAAGTTCCCGGCCGATCCTTGAAAGACTATGAAAACCGCATGCCGGCGAGCTTGCGCATCATGTTGCCCTTGCCCATTTGCTTAAACATTTTCCGCATTTGGGCATATTGACGAAGCAAATGATTCACTTCCTGGACGGTTGTCCCCGAGCCTCGGGCAATGCGCTTTCGCCGGCTGCCGTTGATCACATCGTGATGGCTGCGCTCATGGGCTGTCATCGAATTGATGATGGCTTCCACGCGGTTGATTTGTTTCTCGTCCACTTTATCGGCATGTTTCTGAAGGCCGGCGAATGGGCCAATGCTCGGGAGCATGCCCATCAGGCTTTGAATGGAGCCCATCTTGCGAACCTGCCGGAGCTGGTCGCGAAAGTCCTCGAGTGAAAAGCCATCGCCCGACAAAGCACGCGCGGCGATGTCCTGCGCTTTCTTTTTGTCGACCGTCTGTTCGGCGCGCTCGATGAGGGAAAGAATGTCGCCCATGCCAAGAATGCGCGACACAATGCGGTCGGGATGGAAAGGCTCAAGCGCGTCGTATCTTTCACCCACGCCGATGAATTTAATGGGCGCCCCGGTAACCTGGCGAATCGAAAGGGCAGCGCCACCGCGAGCGTCGCCGTCCATCTTCGTGAGTACCACGCCGGTGAGAGAAAGCTTCTTGTGGAATTCGTCCGCGGAACGCACCGCGTCCTGCCCGGTCATCGCATCGGCTACGAACAAGATTTCTGACGGATTCAGCAGCTTCTTGAGCGACTGCATCTCATCCATTAGTTGATCGTCGATGTGGAGGCGTCCGGCGGTATCGACGATCAGAACGTCACATCCGGAGTTGATGGCTTCCCGGCGAGCTTCTTTGGCGAGCCGCTCCACGGTTGCCGTATTCGAATCGGTGAGTTCGCCCTGATAAATTTGCGCTTTGATAGCCTGCGCCACGACCTTTAACTGTTCTCGCGCGGCTGGGCGGTAGACGTCGACCGAGACCAGCAGCGGACGGTGCCCGCCATTTTTAAGCCAGTGCGCCAGCTTGCCTGAGGTGGTGGTTTTGCCCGAGCCCTGCAAACCCGCCATCAGCACGACGGTCGGTGGCTGGGACGCAAATTTAACCCGCGCCGTGTCTTTGCCAAGGACGTTCACGAGCTCGTCGCGGACAATCTTGATGACTTGCTCGCCTGGCGAAAGGGACGTCATCACCTGCTGGCCGACCGCCTTGGCTTGCACCTGATCGATGAACTGCTTTACGACTTTAAAATTGACGTCCGCTTCCAGCAGGGCCAGGCGCAATTCGCGCATGGTTTCCTGGATGTTTTCTTCATTCAGGACCGCCTGCCCACGCAGGGATTTAAAGGTCCGTTGTAGCCGTTCCTGCAGATTCTCAAACATAGTCTGACGTCATTTTACCAGTCCGTCCGCTAGGCCTCTCTAAAGGCGTCGAGAGTGGGGGGAGTGGACTTCCGGTTCTTTTTCACAGCATTCCTTTGTACGCGATTAGCATACAATGCTCCCCATGCGGGCAGCAGTGCGCGCCGATCGATCCGTGGACTTCGGAAAACAGTGGCAGGGACAAACCGTGGATGGCCGCTATCCTCTCGAGCAATACCTGGGAGGATCGGATCGTACGGCGGTTTTCCTCACAAATTTGCCGGCCGATGCGAAGGCCAAGGCCGCCATTAAACTCGTTCGCGCCAGTGGGGGAGAAGCCGAAGCTCTCCTCTCGAACTGGAAGCGCGCAGCCCAACTCTCGCACCCACATCTGTTGCGCCTGTTCGACGGCGGCCAGTGCTGGCTTTCAGGGAACGAACTGCTCTTTGTCGTCACCGAGTACGCCGATGAAAATCTTGCCCAGGTCGTGCCGCATCGCGCGCTGACGGCGTCAGAAACGGAAGCGATGTTGCGGCCAACCATCGAGGCTTTGGCGTATCTCCACGATGCCGACCTCGTTCACGGACATCTTTGTCCCGCCAATGTGATGGCGGCTGGCGACCGGCTGAAGCTTTCAAGTGACGGCATTCAAGCAGCGGGAGCCAGGCCAGAGGGACTAGAGGGAACCCCGTACAGCGCTCCAGAATTGTCCTCCGGACAACTTTCGCCCCCAGCAGACGTTTGGTCTCTCGGCGTGTTGCTCGTCGAATCACTGACTCAGCATCTGCCCCGCCCCGAGGTCGCACCCCGGGGAATACCCCAGGCCTACGCCGAGATCGTCGGGCGAACTCTGGTGAAGGACCCTTCAAAACGCTCGACCGTGCGGGAGATAGCAAAGTCAATCCGTTTGCAGCTGCCTGAGGCGGGGACCAGCAAGCCGCCGAAGCCAGAAACGCATCCGCTAGAAGAACCTGAATTACCGAGCGATTCTCCGCGCGGCGGTTCTAGGCGGGTTAGAGGCTTGGTCTTTTTTCTGATTGCGGTTGCGATCCTGGCCATCACCCTGACAGTGAAGTTGTTAAACCAACACCCAGCTTCGCCGGGGCTGAAAAACTCGCCATCCACATCCCAGGCCGAATCGGCCACCATCTCCTCGCGGCCTGCCGCCGAAACCCCGCAAACTTCATCTGCTCCGGGAGGCTCTGTCCAAGCTGGCGCGGTCCTTCACCAGATGCTGCCGAACGTTTCGCCAGGCGCGCTGCGAACGATTCAAGGCCATGTCAAGGTTAAACTGCACCTCAAGGTGGATGCCAGGGGTACGGTAAGCGAGGCGAGATTCGCTTCGGCCGGGCCGAGTCAGTACTTTGCCCGTCATGCAATGGATGCCGCCCGGCAGTGGACGTTTACGCCTCCCTTGCTCAACGGTCAAGCTGGTTCCTCAGATTGGAACCTTTTGTTTGAATTCAGCCGTGGCGGGGTAAAGGCGTTTCCGGAGCAAGTTCGTACCCGTTAGCCCTGGCTTACGGCTCTGCGCTAGGCTTGAGCTGCCCTCGGTTCTCCCCGATACCAATCCACAGTTTTGCGCAGGCCTTCCTCAAAACTTACCAGCGGCTTGTATCCGAGAGCCTTCTCGGTCCGGGACAGGTCCGCGAGCGAGTGTTTCACGTCCCCTGACCGTTCGGGAGCATACTTCACCTCGCCCTGGTAGCCGATGATCTTCTTCAAGAGTTCAAAGGTCTCGTTCAGATCAACTCGGGTCCCGGTGGCGACGTTGAATACGTTTCCGGCTGCTTGCTCGGAGGGAGCCTTCATGGCTAGAAGATTGGCCGAAACAACATTGTCGATGTAGGTGAAATCGCGGCTCTGCTTGCCATCCCCAAAAATCGTAGGTTGCTGATCCGCGAGCATTTGGGTAATGAATTTTGCCAGCACGCCGGAATAGGGCGAGGTCGGGTCCTGGCGCGGACCAAAGATGTTGAAGTATCGCAGGCAGACGGTTTCCAAGCCGTAGCAACGGTAAAACGATGTCATGTAATATTCGCTGGCCAGTTTTGCAACCGCATAGGGAGAGATCGGATTCGGCGGCATGCCCTCATGTTTGGGCAAGGTTGGGGTGTCTCCATACGCGGAAGACGAGGCCGCATACACTACGCGTTTCACCCTGGACTCCTTGGCAGCGATCAGGAGGTGCACGGTGCCGTCCACATTCGCACGATTGCTACCCAGAGGATCTAGCACCGATTTCGGAACCGAAGGGATCGCGGCTTCATGAAAAATGTAGTCCACGGCGCGGCAGGCATCGTTCACGCCTTCAATATCCGCCAGATCGGTGTCGCGAAAATCAATGTCACCAAGAATTTCCGCGATGTTCTCGCGTTTCCCGGTGGAGAAATTGTCAATTCCACGCACTTGATTGCCTTGGGCGAGCAGCGCTCGCGCGATGGAAGACCCGATAAACCCCGCAATACCAGTGATCAGGTAAAGAGCCATGAGTTCCAATATACCGAATCAACGCCCCGACGAGTGGGTGCCGGCAGTAACTGAAGCTGTAGAAACGGAAGTCTAGTACTTCCGTGCCCGCGGCGGAATCAATGACACGTCCACGGGTTCAAATTCGAATCGCGGTTCATCCCCATCGGGAGCGAAATAGGCCTTGGTTGTCTTGAGCCAGTTCTTGTCGTTGCGTTCGGGGAAGTCGGGTTTATAGTGCGCTCCCCGGGATTCATCGCGCATCCGGGCACCTTGCGCAATGACTCGCGACAACTGCAGCATGTTGTAAAGCTGGCGAGTGAAGACGAACGAGGTGTTGGCCCACATCGAGCGATCACTCAAATTGATGTGGCGATAACGCTCGAGCAGTTCCACCAGCTTGGCATCGGTTTGCACCAGGTTGTTGTTGTAGCGGATCACAGTGCAGTCCTTTGTCATCAGCTCCCCGAGTTCTTGCCAGAGGCGAAAAGGATTCTCCACGCCGTCGGACTTCATGAGGTTGGCGTTGATCCCTTCCTGGCGTTTGCGCTCAGAATCGAAATGGCCGTTGCTCAACGCTCCAGACTGGGAGCGCGCGTAGCGAACTGCATTCGGGCCGGCTACGAAACCTCCGAAGATGCAGGAGACCAGCGAGTTCGCGCCCAGGCGATTGGCACCGTGATACTGATATTCGCACTCCCCAGCGGCGAAAAGTCCCGGCATGTTGGTAGCCTGGTTGTAGTCCACCCAGAGCCCGCCCATGGTGTAATGCATGCCGGGGAAGATTTTCATCGGTGTCTCCCGGGGATCGTCACCGACAAACTTCTCGTAAATTTCCAGAATGCCTTCGAGTTTGCGGTCCAGCGTGGCGCGGTCGATGTGGGTCAGGTCAAGGTAGACCATCGGTTTGCCATCGATACCCAGGTTGTACTCGAAGACAACCTTGAAGATGGCCCGAGTCGCGACATCACGCGGCACTAAGTTGCCGTACTTCGGATACCACTCTTCGAGGAAGTACCAGCGCTCGCTCTCGGGAATCGACTTGGGATCGCGCTTGTCGCCGGCGTTCTTTGGTACCCACACGCGTCCACCCTCGCCGCGCGCTGACTCTGACATCAGGCGCAGTTTGTCTTCGCCCGGAATTGATGTGGGATGGACCTGAATGAACTCGCCGTTCGCGTAATAGCACCCTTGCTGGTAGAGCGCCGACTGGGCCGATCCCGTGCACACCACGGAATTCGTGCTCTTGCCAAAGATCGCGCCGATCCCGCCGGTTGCCATGATGATGGCATCGGCAGGGAACGTGCGCACCTCCATCGTGCGCAGATCAATCGCGCAAATTCCACGGGCAATACCGGTGCCGTCGAGCACCGCGGAAAGGAATTCCCAACCCTCGTATTTGGTAACTTTGCCTTCCGATTCATACCGCCGCACCTGTTCGTCCAGGGCATACAAAAGCTGCTGGCCCGTCGTCGCCCCGGCAAAAGCGGTGCGATGGTGCAAGGTGCCACCAAAGCGGCGGAAGTCGAGCAGTCCCTCCGGGGTGCGGTTGAAAGGTACCCCCATACGGTCGAGCAGGTCGATGATTGCGGGTGCGGCCTCGCACATGCCCTTGATGGGAGGCTGGTTTCCAAGGAAGTCACCGCCATAAACGGTGTCATCGAAGTGCTGCCAGGTGGAATCTCCTTCGCCCTTCAGGTTCTTGGCGGCGTTGATTCCGCCTTGCGCACAAACCGAGTGCGAGCGCTTGACCGGCACGATGGAAAACAGGTCTGCGTTTCCCCCCATCTCGGCAATCTTGATGGTTGCGGCCAAGCCCGCGAGTCCGCCACCGACGACGATGATTTTGGGGTTAGCTGGCATTGAGTGTTATTTCTCACCAAGAAATACAGAGGCACCGAGAAAACCCAAACTCGGATGTCCCGGGATTTCTGTGCCTTTAGCTTGAATCAGTTACTTCATCGTGTATGAATCCGGTTGAGTTGCTCCTGGCTCAAATGGCAGTTGCGGTGTCGAGCGGAACGAAGCCAGAGTAGCGAAACCCGTGCTGATAAACAGCAGAGCGATCACGACGCAGAGGTATCCGAAGCGACGGCGTGCCACTGCACCCTGCGTGATGCCCCACTTCGCCGCGAATAGCCACAGTCCATACGCGAAATGCCACGATGCGCAAACAATGCCCACCACGTAAAACAGGAACTCCCATGTCACGAACAGTTCGTGTTGCACCTTGCCGAAGGCGGATGCTGGATAGGTCAACAGGTGCACACCCGTAAACCGCAAGTGCCAGGTGTGCCAGAGGATGTAGAAAAACGTGACCGCACCGGTCCAACGCTGGCTGCTATACATCCAGTTTCCCGCCCACGGGTATTCCGCAAGGTTGCTGTCCCCGCGATACCAAATGTAGAACCCATAGAGCGCGTGATACGCAATCGGCAGCCAGATCCCGAACAGCTCGAGAAAGAAGACGAAGGGAAAGCCGCTCAGCAGTTCAACTTGCTTGGTGTAGGCGTCCGGACCCCGGGTCGCAAAAGCGTTGGAGACAAAATGCTCGATCAAGAAAAGCCCGACCGGAAAAATACCGCTCAGGGAATGCAATCGGCGAAGCAGGAACGAATGTCCCTGGCCCGCCCTCAAGGGAGCAACGCCTGTCTTCACCGCGGGAGTTGTCGTGCTGGGAACCGTTGCCACGAAGTCTCTTGCGTAATCGGGAATGAAGAGCGAACTGATTATTATCTTGGCGGCGGGAAAGGGAAGTCAAATAGGGGCGGGCCTGAGGTGACGTCAAGCTGCTTGTGTAAATAGGTTGAGGGTGCGGGTTTTCCATTCCAGGTTGAAT
>Ga0070679_100006406_pt1 | contig 10964 bp, 14 predicted proteins | sample KBSC63BmetaG_FD_65652 | JGI IMG/M metagenome (GOLD analysis project Ga0070679, IMG submission 65652) | Corn rhizosphere microbial communities from Kellogg Biological Station, Michigan, USA - KBS C6-3B metaG | ecosystem: Host-associated > Plants > Roots > Rhizosphere | place: USA: Michigan... | reverse complement strand
CCGCTACGGCAAGCTGCCCTACCGCAGCCTCTCATTCCGCCACGTCACCCTGGATCGGCCCTGGTATCAGCCGGTCGGCACCGTGAACTATCCTGACGAGGCCACGCCCTACACCCGGATCAGCGAGTACAAGCACCTGACCGGCCAGGAGATTGGCAAGACCACCATCACCTACGAATACCCGCAGGCCGACGGCGACCCCTACTATCCGGTCCCGCGGGCCGAGAACCAGGCGCTCTTCAAGCGCTATGAGGCGCTCGCGCTCGAGACGCCCAACGTGCACTTCGTCGGGCGGCTGGCCACCTACCGCTACTACAACATGGACCAGGTGGTCGGGCAGGCCCTGGCCACGTTCCGGCGGATCGCCGAGCGCGAAGGGCGGGCGACGCTCGCCGCACAGGCGGCAGGCCGCGCCATCGCCGCGAACTGACGGCTTTCCGCCGCCGGCCGACCCGGCGCGGCAAGCGTCGCCTGCAGGTTGCGGCGGCTTGCAATTGGCCGGCCGTTGCTCAAGGCTCCGCGCTCACCCGGGGGGGGAAGATGAGCCAGACAAGCACGGAGCGCGCACGTGAGCTGTCGCAGAATCTCGTCGAGATTCTCACCTCCTATGAGGAGGAATTGATGGCGCTCGAGCGTGAGGCGCCGGCCACCGGGCAGCTTCGCCGCGCCGTGGGAATCACGATCGCCGAGGCCTGCTTCCTGATCACCGACCAGGACACCGGCCAGGCCGAATGGCTCCCGCCCACGGACGGCTCGACGCGCCGGGCAAGCTAGACTAATCAAGGCGTTTCTGGAGATAACATGGTTCGCAGACCCGAGGCGCTAGCCGATCCCATCGACATCGCCGTCGGCGCGCGCATTCGCCTGCTGCGCAAGGTCCGCGGACTGTCGCAACAGGCGCTGGCGGAGGCGGCCGGCGTTACCTTCCAGCAGATCCAGAAGTACGAGCGCGGCGCCAACCGGGTCAGCGCCTCGATGCTCTCGCGCATCGCCACGACCTTGCAGGCGCCGGTCTCCGAGATGTTCGGCGAGGTGAACCCCACCGCCGGCGCGATCGACGAGGTGGCCGCCCTGCTGGCCGAACCCGGCGCGCTCGAACTGCTGCGCGCCTATTCGGTGCTGCCGCGCGGCGCCACCCGCGCCACGCTCGTGGAATTCGTCCGCACGCTCAGGACCGTCTAGCTGGGACGCTAGGCGGTCGCGCCCAGGGCCGCCATGGCGCGCTCCTTCACGCCCTTGTAGTCGACCTTGCCGTTCGGCGCCCGGCCGATAGAGTCGACCAGCACCAGCTCGCGGGGCGCCTTGTAGCCGGCCAGGCTCGCGCGCACGTGCTCCGAGAGTTCGGCGAGGCTCGGCTGGGCCGCGCCCTCCGCCTCCACGACCGCACAGATGCGCTCGCCGAACCGCGGGTCGGGCAGGCCCACCACGACCGCGTCGCGGACGTCGATATGGGTCTTCAGCGCCTCCTCGACCTCTTCCGGGAAGACCTTCTCGCCGCCGGTGTTGATGCAGACCGAGCCGCGGCCCAGCAGCTTCAGCGTCCCGTCGACGTTCACCTCCGCCCAGTCGCCTGGCACGCTCCAGCGCGCGCCTTCCATGGTCTTGAAGGTCTTGGCGGTCTTCTCGGGGTCCTTGTAGTAGCCCATCGGCAGGAAGCCGGTGACCGCCACCAGGCCGCGCTCGCCGGAGCCCGGCTCGACGCGCTTGCCGTCCTCGGTGAACACCGCGCAGTTGGGGCCGATCACGAAGGCCGCGGTCGCGACTTCCGCGCCCGGCGCCGAGGCCGAAACGCCCAGGCCCACCGCCTCCGACGAGCCGAAACTGTCGAAGATCATGGCGTTTTTCGCGTAGCTCAGCAGGCCGCGCTTGTTCTCCTGGCTCCACATAGAGCCGGAGGAACTCATCGCCTTCACCGTCGAAAGGTCCCAGCGTCCGGGATTGGCCTCCAGCGCCTCCAGCATCGGCGTGGAGAACGCCAGGCCCACGATCACGATCGCCGTGGCGCCCAGCCGGTCGGCCTCGTCCCACAGTTCCATGGCGTTGAACTTGCGCGACGGCAGGTAGGCCGCAGCCCCGCCCTGGTTGAAGGCGATCAGGTTCGAGAACTGGCCGGTGCCATGCATCAGGGGGCAGGCGATCAGCGAGATCGGCCGGACGTGGTCCGGGCTCTGGATGCGCGTGACCAGGTCTTCGACGGAGGTCGCCGGCGGAATGCCGAGCAGGGCGTTGCCGCCCGCGCCGATCACATTGAAGAGGTCGTCCTGGCGCCACATCACGCCCTTCGGCATGCCGGTGGTGCCGCCGGTGTAGAGCAGCAGCAGGTCGTCGCCCGACCGGCCCCAGGGCGCCTTGACCGGGCGTTGGGCGGGCGCCTTGGCCACCACCGCGTCATAGTCGTGGGCCCAGGCCGGGACGGGATGGCCCGGCTCGGCCACCGCGATCCAGGCCTTCACGCCGGAAAGCCGCCCGCGGATCGTTTCCAGCACCCCGGCGAAGCCAGCGTGGAACACCACGGCCTGCGCATCGGCGTTGTCGAACAGGTAGAAAAGTTCTTCGGGCCCATAGCGATAGTTGGTGTTGACCGGGGCGAAGCCGCCTTTGAACGCGGCGTAGTAGGTCTCGATGTATTCAGGCCCATTGTAGAGGAAAGCGGCGACCTTGCCCTGCTGGTCCAGGCCCCTGGCGATCAGATGCGCGGCGAGCGCGTCCGCGCGGGCGTCGAACTCGCCCCAGCTGATCACCCGGTCGCCCTGGATGAAGGCCGGCCGCTCCGGCTGAACGGCGGCGATCGCCTCCCACACGTCCGCAAAGGTCCAAGACGTCACCACGCATCCTCCCGACACTTGTTCATTTGGGCCGAATTTGGTCGCCCCTGACGCAGGGAAGTCAACCGCTGCGTCAGATCGGAAGTGCGGTGGTGAACTTGATCTGCTCCATGGCGAAGGACGAGCTGACGTCCTGCAGGGGCGCGGCGGCGATCAGGCGCTTGTAGAAGGCGTCATAGGCCGCGATGTCCTTGACCACGACCTTCAGCAGGTAATCGGTCTCGCCCGACATCCGGTAGAATTCGACGACCTCCGGCAGGCCCGCGGCGCCCTTGGCGAAGGCGCTGAGCCACGCCTCGTCGTGGCGGCTGGTGCGCACGGCCACGAACACCACCAGGCCCAGGTCCAGCTGTTCACGGTCGAGGATCGCGACGCGCCGCTCGATGACGCCGGCCTCGGTCATCCGCTTCACACGCTTCCAGCAGGGCGTCTGTGACAGGCCGGCGCGCTCGGCCAGCTCTGCAATCGGGATCGTCGCGTCGGCCTGGAGCTCGCGCAGGATGCGGCGGTCGGTCTGGTCGAGAACGATTTCCATGCGGGGACCCTTATGCGGAGAACAACATTCTATCCCAAAGCCGCGTCTACGGCCACGAGCCTCGGATATGCTCCGCCTGCGGAGAACTCGCGCCAGGCGGCTCCGCCCTTGCCAGGCCCGCGGCCATCACATTATCGTCGTCATATAACGGGGTCCGACGATGCGCTACGGCGACACCCACAAGGCAGAAACCCGCCAGAAGGTCGTCCGCGCGGCCGCGGCGGCGGTGCGCGCAAAGGGGCCTGATGGGGTCGGCGTCGCCGAGATCATGGCGCAGGCCGGCCTGACGCACGGCGGCTTCTACGCCCACTTCCGGTCGAAGGAGGCCCTGGTCGCCGCCGCGGTCGGGGAGGCCTTCAGCCAGAGCCGCCGGCATTTCGCGCGCCTCACAGAGGGGATGGATCCCCAGCGCGCCCTGACCACCTTCATTGACGCCTACGTCTGCGCCGAGCATCGCGCCAATCCGCAGCATGGCTGCCCGATCTCGACCTTGGCCGGCGACCTTCCGCGGCAGGGTGCGGCGGTGCGCGCGGCGTTCGACGCCGGCGTAGAGGACGTGATCGCCTCTATCGCCGCGCGGTTGCCCCAGTCCGATCCAGCCGCACGGCGCAACCTCGCCAGTTCGCTACTGGCCGAGATGGCTGGCGCGGTTACGCTTTCGCGTGCCGTCTCCGACGCGACGCTGGCGGAACGATTGCTGGAAGCCTCCCGCGCCCGGATCAAGGCCCGCGCATCGCTCTAAGGCCTGTCAGGCTGCCGGTCCGGTCCGGCGCTCTCGTAAACGCCGGTCAGTTGGAGTTTTTCGCCCTGAGCGCCTCCGAGAGCACTTCTCAGGGTGGCGCGGGGCGCAATTGCCCCTAGGATACCGCCAAGCGACTCAGTTCACGCGCTTTCTTTTGCGTGGCGGCAGCCGTCTTAAATCTAGCTGGGGGAGCCCCTATGGCCGACGTCAAGAAAACCAATGCGCTGCAGAAGCCGCTTACGCCCTCGGCGGAGCTGGCCGCTGTAGTGGGCCCGGGGCAACTGTCCCGCGGCGAAGTGGTCTCGAAGATTTGGGCGTACATCAAGAAGAACAATCTTCAGGACCCGAAGAACAAGCGCGACATCCTGGCGGACGCCAAGCTGAAGCCGGTGTTCGGCGGCAAGGACAAGGTGAGCATGTTCGAAATGAACAAGCACCTCGCCGGCCACCTGAAGTAGGCTTTTCTCCGCCTGGCGACGGCGTTCGCGTCGCGCTGCGGAACGAGAATGCGGAAACCCCGCCGGGCCCAGCGCCCCGGCGGGGTTTCTTGCTTTGGGCGCCGTGACCGACGCGGGCCGGATTTTAACGTCCTGTCGAGCATCTCTTAACTCCTGGTCGGCCAACCTAGGGTTGGGCGCTTCCGCCCACGGAGTTTCCAGGTGCCCCAGAGCGCCCCCACGGCCGCTCAGACCAAGGCGGCGGCCGGCGCCCGTTCGGCGGCCGAGGCCTCGCAACTGGGCGCGCTGGCGCAGGCCCAGCTTTCCGGCGCCCTTCGCCTGGTCTCCGTCGAAGCGGACGCGGACGTCGAGCGCTACAGCGACGCCCAGCTGCTCGGGGCCGGAAAGATCTGCATCCTGTCGCTAGAGGCGGTGCAGAAGCACTATGGCGACCGCTGGCCCAGCCGCCGTGACGTGGTCTTCGCCTTCGCCCAGCAGGTTCTGAAGCGCAACATGGGCGGGCGCGGCATCCACCTGCGGATTTCCGACAGCGACTTCTTCATCGTCCACCCGGGCCTGGGGCGGCTGGCCGGCCAGGCCGCCTGCCTGCGCTACCTGCGCGAGATCTTCGCCCAGTTCCAGGTCGACGCCGGCGAAGCCCAGGCCGGGGTCCTGCAGGTCACCGAGATCCGCAAGGGGCGCGTGCTGACCAGGCCATCGGAGATTTCCGGGCCGGCTGCGGCCGAGGAGGCGGGACGGCTCGGCGCCTTCAACGACGAGGCCGACCTTACCTCGCAGTTGGTCAATCGCGCCGCGCCCTTCGTGTCCAGCGACGGGCGCCTGCTGCGGGTCTCGGCGAGCCTGGAGCCGATCTACGAGGTGAAGAGCTTCACGCGCATCGGCTTCCGGATGATCCGGCGCATCGTTGTGGCGACCAGCGGCGAGGCGCTCACCGCGCGCGAGGTCGCAGCCCTGCCGTCGGCCGACCTGATCCGCGCCGATCTCGCCACCATCAGCCGCGGCATCGACCGCCTGAAGGCCGAGGGCCATGGCGAACAGCAGCTCAGCCTGATCGTGCCGGTGTCCTTCTCGAGCCTCGCCAGCCACCGCGGCCGAGCCGAGCTGGTCGCCCCGGTGCGCGACGTGGCGGGCATGGTCAAGCTCGGCGTGATCTGCGAAATCCTCGACATCGAAGGCGTGCCGCAGAATGCGCTTCACGAGGTGACCTCGCTCGTGCGGCCCCTGTCCTTGCTGGTCGTAGGGCGGCTCACCAATCCGACCGCCGGCGCATTTGGCCGCCTGAACGGCGCTGGGTTCCAGGCGCTCTCGTTCGAATGCCCGCCCATGGTCGGCGACGCAGAGTTCATCGGCTGGGCCACCTCGACGGTCTCGGCGGCGCGCAAGGTCGCCAAGTCGGTCCTCGTCTACCGCGCCGGTTCGACCAAGCGCGCCGGCGCGCTGGCCTCGCTCGGCGCCACCCACGTGAGCCTCGACGCGGCTTGACCTGACGCCGTATTTGCGGGGCCGCCTTGCCGGTGCGACCATGCGGTCAGGCCTCCGCGCGGCTTCCAGAGGGCGAATGATCGAGATCACGACGCTGTCGGAACTGACCATCGACGGCAAGCTTGCCCTGCATCGAACCTCCTCCAGCAAGGAGCTGTTCGACTATTCCACCGACGAGCTGAAGGCGTGGTTCCACGGCCAGCGGGCGGCGAGCGACGCGATCATGGTGGGCGCGAACACCGTCCGCATCGACGACCCGCAACTCACCGTACGCCACGTGGAGGGGCCGAACCCGATCAGGGTGATCCCCTCGTCGGACGGGCTGCTGCCGCTCACCTCGGCCCTGCTCAACGACGGCCTGCCGACCCTCGTGGCGACGGCCAGGATCGCCCAGCCCGCGACCATCGCCGCCCTCGTCGCCAAGCCGGGCGTCGAGGTGATCTGCTGTGGCGAAACCGAAGTGGACCTCGCCGCCTTGATGGACCTGCTCGCCGCGCGCGGGATCCGCAGGCTGATGGTCGAAGGCGGTTCGACGCTGCTCTCCGGCCTGTTCGGCCGCGACCTCGTCTCGAAGATCATCATCAAGCACATCCCGATCATTTCCGGCGACCCGGAGGCGCCGACCTATCTCACCCTCAACCCGCGTCCCGGCGTCGACCTTGGCCTGTCGCGCTGGCGGATGGACGACTGGTTCGTGAAGGGCGGGATCGGCGTCTCGGTCTACGCCCGTGAGGACGCCGCTTGAACGCGGTCAGCCTCGATCCGCTGGCGGAGCTGGCGGTCACGCTGCAGGCGGCGGCGGGGCCGGAGCCCTGCGCGGCCTTCGACGGGCGGATCGACAGCGTGGGCGACGATCCTGCGCTGGCGACCTTCGTGAAGCACCAGGCGCTGATGCGTGCCTATCAGGCGCGCTACGTCCTGCTGCCGCCGGAGGCCCCCGCGGGCGGCGTGCTGGCGCCGATGTTGCGTCACCATGACGAGGCGCGGCTGGCGACGCTGGCGGCCCTGCGGCCGCGGCTGGAGGCCGAGTTGATCGCGCCCTGCGCGCCGCAAGGGCAGGGCGACGTCGCGGCCTTCATCCAGGTCATGTTGTCGGAGATCCGTGACGCGCCGGAGAACCCCTTCACGGCCTTCCTGGCCGGCGCCGACCATCGCGACGACCACTATCGGAACTTCCTCGTGCAATCCTCGCCGGACCTGCTGGCCGAGGCCTCCGCTTCGGCCCTGGGCGTGGTGGGCGAATACGGCGAGCCGCAGGCGGCGCTGTTCCGCATCCTGATCGACGAGTTCGGCTACGGGGTGCACGGCAAGAAGCACAGCGTGCTCTACCGTGCGACCATGCGCAGCTTCGGCCTGGACGACGCCTACAACGGCTACTGGCCGTGGTTCGACACCCAGGCGCTGGCTCTGCACAACGGCATCCACTGGCTGTTCCAGAACCCGCGCAATGTCTTCCGGCAGGTGGGCTTCCTGCTCTACGCCGAGACCGCCTACCAGCGCTCGACGCTCGCCCATCACCGATACCTGCGGCAATTCCATCCCGACGCCGACGCCCGCTATTTCGCCGAGCACGCCCACATCGACCTGCATCACACGCGCATGGTGATCGACGAGGCCGTCGGCCCGCTGGTCGCCCGCTTCGGGGCCGAGGCCGGGGCCGAAATCATCGCGGGCGCGGCCTTCACCAAGGCGGCCTTCGCCCAGGCCGGCGACCACCTGCTGGCGGTGTCGCGGGCGTTCGCCGCCGCCGGTTCGGCGGCCTACGGCGCGCCGGCCTACCCGCGATCGCGGTTGGGGCGGCCGGTCACGCCGGTCAGCGACCTGGCGGCCATCCACGGGCCGGTGCAGGTCGGAGCGCTAGGCGCGCTTCACGACCCGCGGGAGTTCGCCGCCTTCCCGCAGGCGGCGATCGGGCGGGCGGCGTCGTGACGCCCGCCGCCGCAGAGGAAGGCCCGGTCTGGATCGGCCACGACCTGCCGCCGATCCGGCGCGAGGGAGTGGAGTATTTCCTGCTCTCGGCGCGCGGCGAACTCTATCTCGTGCCCAACCGCTGCCCGCATCGCGGCGGCCCTCTGAAGTTCGGGCGGCTGAACGCGGCTGGCGAACTCGTCTGCCCGCTGCACGGCGGCGCCTTTTCAATCGACAGCCTGATCCGCAATCCGGCGACGCTGCGGCTCACCGCGGTCGCGCACGATGACGCCTGAGCGCCGGCGTTTCCTGCCGTCGCTGCTCGTCGAGCGCGGGCGGTTCAAGCCGGCCAACGCCGTCACCCTGGCCCGCGGCGCCTTGATCGCACCGATCTTCGCCCTGCTGTGGGCGGGGCGGCCCCGCGCGGCCCTGGCCGTCTATATCCTGGCTGCGGCCAGCGACCTCATCGACGGCTGGCTGGCGCGGCGCTTGCGGCAGGCTTCGGAATTCGGGGCCCAGCTCGACGCGGCGGTCGACAACCTGTTCTCGCTGGCGATCCTGGGTTTCCTGGCGCTGGCCTATCCGACGGTCGTGGTGCGCCAGTGGGCGGCCTGTGCGATCCTCTTCGGCGCCCCGATCCTCTATCTCGCGGCGTCCTGGGCGCTGACGCGCCGGCTGCTGATGTTCCACGTCTGGTCGGCCAAGGCCGGCGCGGTCCTGTTGTTCTGCCTGTGGCCGGCGATCGCGTTCACCGGCTGGACCGGCTGGCTGTGGCTGAGCGCCATCGTCGTGGCCTTCAGCCGCCTGGAGCAGGTTCTGCTCATCCTGCGTGGTGGCCGTGACCTGGAGGCCGCCCACGGGTTCGCACCGATCGGGCCGAACCCAAAACCTTAAGGGGCTGCGCGCCAGGATGGCCGGCGAACCGCGCCCATCCCGCCCAGGAGCCGGCCTTGCGAGCCAACCTGTCCGTCCGAAGCCTCGCCCCGTGGGCCGCCGCCCTGCTGGTCGCCGTGGCGGCGTTCTCGGCCCGCGTCCTGAACGATGCGGACACCTGGTGGCACGTGGCCGCCGGCCGGCTGATGATCGCCCGCCGCGCGATCCTGCACGCCGATCCGTTCTCTTACACCGCCTTCGGGGCGCCCTGGCACGCGCACGAGTGGCTCGCCCAGGTGCTGCTGGGCGGCGCCTTCAACCTGGCCGGCTGGAGCGGGGTCGTGCTTCTGACCGCCGCCGCGGCCGCCCTGGCCGCCTGGCTGCTGGGCCGCGAGCTCAGCCGCTGGGTCGACGGCCTGCCGTACCTCTGCCTTCTCGGCCTGGGCCTGGCGCTCGGCAGCGGCAGCCTGCTGGCGCGACCGCATCTGCTGGCCTTGCCGATCCTCGTCGCCTGGACCGCCGAACTGGTCCGCGCGCGCGCCGAGGATCGTGGCCCCCGCTGGATCGCCCTGCCGCTGATGGTCCTGTGGGCGAACCTCCACGGCAGCTTCATGTTCGGCCTCGCCCTGGTCGGGCCGTTCGCGCTGGAGGCGCTTCTGGCCGCCGCGCCGTCCGACCGGCGCGGCGTGGTGGTGAGGTGGGGTGGCTTCGGCCTCGCCGCCGGCCTGACCGCCATGCTGACCCCCGACGGCGTCCAGACGCTGCTGTTCCCCTTCAGGCTGCTGGGCATGTCCGGTCTGGCGCACATCGGCGAATGGGCGCCAGCCGACTTCGCGACCATGGGCGTGCTGGAAATCGCCCTGCTGGTCGCCGTCCTGGTGTTCGTCACCCGCCCGGTGCGCCTGCCGCTCGTCAGGGCAGGGCTGCTGCTGCTTCTCTTGCACCTGAGCCTGAGCCACGTCCGTTATGAGCAGATGCTGGGAGTCATCGGCGCCCTGCTGCTCGCCCGGCCGGTCGCGCTGGCGTTCGGGCAGGGCGCAGCGGTCCTGCCGGCGGGAGCGCCGCCTGCCAAGTCCCGGGCAGTGGCGGCCATCGCCACGGTCCTCGCGCTTGTCCTCGCGGGCGGGCGGTTGGCCTATCCGGTGGTCCGGGTCGACGGGCCCGCGGCGCCGATCTCGGCCGTGGCCGCCACGCCGCCGGCGGTCCGCCGGACACCCGTGCTGAACGATTACAGCTTCGGCGGCTATCTCATCGACCAGGGTGTGGCGCCCTTCATCGACAGCCGCGCCGACCTCTACGGGGACGCCCGGCTGCAGGCCTATGCGCGGATCGCGCAGGCCGACCGCGGCGAACTCGCAAAAGTGCTGGCGGAGCGCCAGATCCGCTGGATGCTTCTGAAACCCGGATCGGCGCTCGCTCAGAGGATGGAGGCGACGCCGGGCTGGCGTCCTATCCATCGCGACCGGTGGGCTGTCGTTTACCTTCGCGAGCCGTAGCTAGCGGATCGGGCCGCGCTCGCCCCTTGGTTGTATCCTTAGAACCGGGGGCGGTGCGCTCTCGTCGCGGAAGGTGCGGGGCAGGGCGTTAGCCGACCCGGCCGGCGGGGGCGGGCAAAGGTCGCCGACCGATACGTCCAGGACACGCGCGACCCGCCACAGGTCAGCCGCCGAACAGCCGCGGCCCTTGCGCTCAAGAGCGTCGAGCACCGAGGAGCGGACGCCGCTTGCGCGGGCCAGTTCCGCGCGCGTCATGCCGAGCGTGTTGCGCCGGTCTTCGACGCGTCTCGCAATGACTTCGTTGACCTGCGCGTCCATTCCCGTTGCCCCCGCAACCTTGCCCGCGAAAGGCCCCAACTGTTGGGAACCCGACGGTCGTGAATCGGACATACATCACCCCCCTTCGGGGTCAACAGGATGCACCTATAGGGCGTGTCGATAAGAACTCGCGTCAAGTTTCGTCGGCTCCCAGAGTGCGGCGATTCGGTGGCCGGCGGACCTTCGCCATTAACCTTTTCCGAACCGCGGCGTCCCTACCATCGTCCCGACGCTGCGGGCTCTCGCCTCGGCGTGGGGACGGTCGGATGACAGCGGCGCCAAAGGCTCGGGAAATTGCGGTCGGCCAGGGCGCCGAGGCCAAGGCCG
>Ga0070679_100006405_pt1 | contig 10964 bp, 10 predicted proteins | sample KBSC63BmetaG_FD_65652 | JGI IMG/M metagenome (GOLD analysis project Ga0070679, IMG submission 65652) | Corn rhizosphere microbial communities from Kellogg Biological Station, Michigan, USA - KBS C6-3B metaG | ecosystem: Host-associated > Plants > Roots > Rhizosphere | place: USA: Michigan... | reverse complement strand
GCAGCTCCTACACTGCTCAGGTACCGCGCCTCTTCAGCGACACACTCAAAGCGAACATTCTGCTCGGCTTGCGCGGGGATCAGGCCAATCTGGAACGCGCCATCCATACCGCCGTCCTGGATCGCGATATCGCAGGTTTCGAGCAGGGCCTGGAAACGCTCATCGGCACCAGGGGCGTCAAGCTCTCCGGTGGCCAGGCGCAACGCACAGCAGCCGCTCGTATGCTGGTACGCGAAACCGAGTTGCTGGTCTTCGACGACCTCTCCAGCGCGCTCGACCGCGAGACCGAAGAGGCGCTCTGGCAACGCCTCTTCGCCGCGCAAGCGTTCACCTACCTCGTCATTTCACACCGTCAGACCGTCCTCCAGCGCGCCGATCACATTGTCGTCCTCAAAGATGGCCAGATCGAAGACCAGGGCAAGCTTGAGGAATTGTTAGAGCGCTGTGCGGAGATGCGCGCGTTATGGACTAAGGAGGCAGTGCACGCATGATCTCACTCATGCTCTTGCAAAAGCGTCTTGAGCAACTCAGCTTCACGTTCCTTTGACAAACCAGCGCGTAGCGTGTAATCGGCGGGGCGTGAGATATCCCAGGCCAGGGTTGCGCGGATAGTTTCGGAGAGCGGACGGTAGATCAGGCCAGCGTCGATGGCGTGCTGGCAATTGACGGCACCTATCCCAATCTCATTCGCAGGCGTCCAGATTGGCAAATCAACCTTGTACTCCTCCAGAAAGGCTTCGTCGGCCCAGATGAAGTGCGCGTCGCTATTGGTGAGTTGCTTGCACTCGGCTAACAAACGACCCAATTCAAGCCGATAGTCGGGGCCGGTGGCGTTATAGCAGCCAGTAGAGCGCTCGGAGACGAGACGCACAACCCATTCGGCGAGATCGCGCACATCGATAAACTGCACTGGCGATTCGGGATCGCCTGGAGCGAGCATTTCGCCGCCCAGCGCCACGCGATGCGGCCAGTAGGTGAAACGATCGGTAGGGTCATCGGGTCCAACGATATAGCCAGGGCGAATAATCAAGGCACGGCCCGGCAAAATCTCTTCAACCGTCTGCTCACAAAGCGCCTTGAGCGGGCCATAGGTTTCGTCGGTAATCTCTTCAGTCGTGGGATCGCTGAGAATGCCGGTCGGCGCGCTCTCGTCCATCCCGATCTGTTTGAAGTCGGAGTAAACTGAAATGGAGGAGATAAAGGTATAGTGGTCAACCGCTCCGGCCAGCGCCTCTGCTGAAGCGCGCACCACGCGGGGCACATAACCACAAATATCAATTGCCGCATCCCAATGGCGGTCCTGCAACGCGCTCAGATCACTGGTACGATCACCGCGCAGTTTCTCCGCTTCTGGAAACAGTTCAGGGTTCGTCTGACCACGATTGAAAAGCGTCAGGCGATGCCCGGCGGCCAGCGCGGCCTCAACAATATGGCGACCGAGAAAGCGCGTGCCGCCGATAACCAGAATATCCATAGACAATAATCTCCCGTCTATTGCTTTACTCTACCATTGCCTCGACTCACGTAAACGTCTATAATGGTACTCCACTCTATCACATTCCGACCGCGCTAGCGGCAAAACAAAATATAGTAGAAGGATGCCATTACATGAGCCAGAGGCCAGACAAAGACAACGACGACTTCGAGGAAGACGACGAATATAGCGACATGGAACTCCTGGAAATGCTTGAGAGCGTGCGTGAAGACATGGAGGACCTGGGCGTGACGACCTTGCAAGAAGTCATCGCCAGAATTAATGAGCTTCACCGAAAACTGGATGCTCGCTAGGATCGTTCTGTGATCTCGCTGTCAGGGCTGGATGTCTATCTCCAGCTCGATTTCATCATGCAAAGGAATCTGGTCATTGCCAAGTATGGGGATAGCCGGCTTCAGACGGCGAGCCGCGTCAACCGCGTGACGATGAATGGCAGCGAGCGCAAAACCGCGCTTTTGATAGAAGCCAAGCGCGTGCAGATTGTCGTTCGTGGTAATCAACCAGAGCCGTTTGCAACCAGCTTCGCGCGCGGCCTGTGTGACAGCCTGGATCAATTGCGTTCCTATGCCGATGCCCGGTTTGAAACTATCCAGCGTCACAATCTCGCACGCCTCAGCCTGAAGCGAGTAGGTGAGCAGGCCCACCGGACTACCATGTAGCAGCGCAATGAAGCCGGGCAGCATCTGTGGCTCATAGATCGTGCCGTGAGCAACCATAAAGGAATTACCCCACTGTTCACGCATGGTCTGTTCAACCCACGAACGATCGTCAGGCGTGCAGGGCCGGATTTGCAGCGCGAGGCTTTCCAGAGGCCGATGGGGATGCCTGTTGTACGTGTAGATGGCATCGGCATGAACGTGCAAATACACGCCCGCGCCCCATTCTCCAGCCTTGGTGTGTCTGGAGGCGTAGAGCAGATCCTCCAGAATGGCAAAATCCGCGTGATCGGGAGTAAGGATAGTAGCCGAGCCATGCACAATGACCGCCAGTCCGTCGCCCTGGATCAGCGTCAGGCTGACCGCTGGGCGTTTTTCAACATGACGAGTGCGCGCGGCAGTAGCAACCGTCGGCAAATAGATTTCGCCCCGGTAGAGAAGCGAGCTAATAGGAGCAACACGCGGCTCGCCTTTCGTGGTGATGGTTGCCAGCGCGACCGGCTTGACATCTTTCCAGCACTCGATAAGCTCTTGAGCGGTCAGCGAGTGTTCTGGCATCTGAAAAGAGCGACGCAGAAACACGCCTGCCCGCGCAATGCTGTGATCTAACAGCTCCTGTAAACGCTCTCTATCTTCCTGAGTTTCTCTCATAGCATCATGAATCCTCGCAAACCTATTACTCCCTACGAGAAAGAACTATTCCATCATATCCCCGAAGGCAAATTTCCTTCCGTGACATACTTCCACTCAGGCGAGCCATCGACGGTGGCCAGGTGGTAAATGGTAACGGTCCGGTTAGTCGTATCACCATTGGTATCAAAGCTCTGCTGGCCGGTCACGCCATTATACTTCGTCTGCGCCACCTGATTGATAATTGCCTGGCGAAACGCTCTGGCAGTATCGATATCGTTCTGGTTCGCGGGTACTTTCGCGCCGCCCTTGATTGCGGCTTTGATGGCGTTCAGAAGAATTTTCGCGCTATCGTAGCTGCTGGCGCTATACGTATTGAGTGGACCATAGCTGCCCTCGTAGGCTTTGACAAAGCTGGCGGACGCGGCATTCTGATTGACGGCGGCAATGCCTGTGGTGCTATACACCGGGCCGCCGTTCATTGCACTGGGCGAGGCTGCAAACGCGCTTGTATTCAAGCTATCCCCTCCCATCAACGCGGTACGGGACAGACTCTGCATCTCCACCATTTGTTTACGCAGAGTGAGGGCAGCAGCAGGGGTCGAGCTAGCAAAATAGATTATGGAGGGCCTGAGTTCCGCGATTTTTACCAACTCGTGGATATAGCTGGTCGTTGGAGAGAGGCTACCCTGACCAAGAACATTGCCGCCATCGGCCTGATACTCAGACACAAAAGCGCTGGCGAGGGCCATGCCATCAAGCGTCTGGTCGTCGATCACGAAGGCACTGTGATAACCCAATGTTCTATACGCATAGTCGGCACCGAGGGTGGCCTGATCGCTATTAGACGTAGCAACCTGGAAATAAGTAATCTTTTTCGTGGGGCGCACCTTGCCAAGCAAATCATTCGGGCCAGCACAATACGTATCGGGTGTATTCTGTGTAAGGCACTCGCTCATGCTGGCCGGGCCAATCTGCACCAGAGGGGCGGAATTGGTCAACGGAAGCTCGTTCAAAGCCAGATCGCCGTTGAATGGACCAATTACGCCTGCGACCTCAGCATCATTCATAAACGTGGTGACATTCTGTGCGCCAATCGCGGGATTACCAGACCCATTGGCCCCCACGTCATCCAGTGGATCAAAAACAAACGTGTAACCGGGGAGAAATTTGCTGCTATTGGCCTCATCAAGAGCCAGGCGCACCCCATCCTCAATTGCGCGTCCCTGGTCTTTCTCCGCGCCACTCATTGGCAAATCCGCCGCAATTTTCAGCACAATTGTATTGGGAGAATTACCTGATGTATTTTTGCCTGTTGGAGCACTAGAGCTACAAGCCGCGAGGATACTCAACAGCAAAATACAATTGAGAGCCAGAACAAAGGAGCGCATCCCACGTCTCTGCATAACGATCTATCGGTCTCCTTCAACATCACCAATGTAGTCTAAATTTGATATACATCCTATAGACGCAAGGAGCGCTGGCTTGATTGCACTGATAGTACCTCAGTACGGTGCGCTAGCCTTCATCCACAGTTGAAACTGGTTCAGTATAGAACGCCCACGACAAAAAGACAAATGAGAACAAATGTTAACGCCTGAAATGTTGCAGCAAAGTGGGCGGTCAGCGAGGCGCCGATAGCTCAATGCCTCGTTGGCCGCCCACTTCATCTCATGAGAGTGACCCCAATCCGTTGACACCGCTATAGATATTGCCCGTGTTCGTAATCGCCGATTGGAGGGGCGAATTCGTGAGATTCACAACAGTAATGCTTCCCATGATGCTTCAATTCTCCTTGCATCTATGATTCTTTACTATGTATCAATCACGAGCACAATTCAGTTATTGCAAGAGCACTGTTTCAAGCAATGTAACAAATGCGATTATTAGTTAAATACATGATAAGCACAAACGATTATTTGACATGTATTAATATATATAGCTCGCAATGCGTAAAGTCGTGTTTGTTACGTAAAACAAGTTACCTCGTTACACAAAATGTACTGGCCAATACCCGAATGGTCAGGTTTTTCCATCATACATAGTGAGTTCTTAGGAGCCGTGTCTGTTATGGAAGATATTTACCCTGGCGCGAGCACTGATTCTTTGCATCTGAGCGAGATCGAGGAGAATACAGAGGTTCTGATTACGAAATTGCAAGCGCCTCTTTTGCCCCCACATCTGGTACCCCGCCCATTGTTGAAAGAGCGCCTGGATGCAGCGGTCCAGCATAAATTGATGCTTGTCTCTGCTCCCGCGGGCGCTGGCAAGACCACTGCCCTCAGTGAATGGGCAGCCTGTTCATCCTGGCCTGTAGCCTGGATCTCGTTGGATGAAAGCGATAACGATCCATCCTGTTTCTGGAGGTATCTCATTACCGCGCTTGGGAACATCCAGCCTGGCATTGGTGAGTCAGCGCTCGCATTGCTCCGTTCTCCACAAACGCCCCCAGTTGAGGCAATCATCACAGCTTTGATAAACTCAGTGGCTGTGGTTGCGCGCGATTTTATCCTTATCATTGATGATTATCATTTGATTAGCGCACCAGAGATTCATGAAGGCTTGCTCTTCCTCCTCAAACATTTACCCGTCAGGATGCATCTGGTGATCGCCAGTCGCATTGATCCACCTTTTTCCCTGGCCCGTTTGCGGGCAAATTGTCACCTGGCTGAGTTGCGGGCAAGCGATCTCCGTTTTACCCGGCAGGAGGTCGTGGCGCTCTTTTCCCGGCTTACCGGTTCGACACTTGCGGAAGAGTATGCTGAGAGGTTAGAGGCGCTGACAGAGGGGTGGATTGCCGGTCTGCAATTGGCTGCGCTTTCAGCTCAATGTTTACCAGATATGGCAACATTCCTGCAAACATTTACTGGCAATGATCTGTATATCTTTGACTACCTGGCAAATGAGGTCTGGCAAAAGTTGCCTCGTAGTATGCAACTCTTTTTGCTCAAGGCCGCTCTACCCGACCGTTTGAATACCTCTCTCTGTACCGCATTGACCGGTAGAGCAAATTGCCAGCAGCTCCTGGAGCAGTTAGAGACAGCCAACCTGTTTCTTGTGCGCCTGGATAATCAGCGGCACTGGTATCGTTTCCACCACCTCTTTCGAGAGTTTCTACTTGCCCATTTATCAATCTTACCCACCGATAAAGTAAAAGAGTTACATATGCGTGCCTGTTTGTGGTACGAGCAGCACGGCCTGGTAAACGAGGCTATTCAACATGCTCTGCTCGCGGGCGGTCCCCACAAAGCAGCGGCGCTCATCATGAGTGCCGGTCCAAAGCTGGTGAGGCATAACGAGGTGGCAACTCTGACTCAGTGGTTGAATGCCCTCCCGGACGAGTTTTTTTCCGTTTTTCCGCGTTTGAGTCTTTTTAAGGGCTGGCTCTTTATTATGAACGGACAGGTTCTGGCAAGTCAGCAGTGGCTGCAACGCGCCCAACAGGGCATAGATCATAATACCTCATCACCCTTGCCTCACACGGAGCAAGAGCTCGCGGTTATTACCGGTGAGTTGGCTATCCTTCGCTCGCATGTGACGATTTTTCTGGGCGATATCCCGCATTCACTCGCCCTGGCCAACCAGGCGCTCAAACTTATACCAGAGGATGATCTCTTTTTGCGTAGTCTGGGCGAGTTGAATCTGGGCGTCGCGAACTGGCTGGGTGATAATTTGCAGGCTGCCAGTCGAGCAATGACCAGGGCAGAGAAGATTGGTCAGCTAGCCAATAACCTGTATGTACGCTTAATGGCGTTCTGTATTCTGGTCCATATTCAGGTCGAGCAGGGACATTTGCAACGAGCTATGCAGGTCTGCAAGCAAGCTATGCAACTGGCAGAAGAACAGGCTGGTGAATCTCTCTCTGCTACGGCGGTCCTGTACATTTCACGTGGTCAGATCTTTTACTGGCAGAATAAACTGGAAAAGGCTGAACGCTCACTGCAAGAAGGGATCGCGCTTTGCAAGCGCTGGGAACATCGAGACTTGATGATTTATTGCTACACCATCATGGCCCAGATCAAGCAAGGACAGAGAGACGTGAGCGCTGCCCGGGAGATGGCTCAACTGGCAGAGCAATCAGTTCGCGTGGACCAGCCCCATTATTGGATAGCCTCGGTAACGACGGCGCTCCAGATTCAACTTGCCGTTGCCTTGCAAAATTTCGCGCTGATCGAACAGTGGCAATTGACTAAGATGTGTAGTTATGTCAATATCTTTGAGCAGGAGGCACTGGCGCAAATTGCTCTCTCGCAACAACAGCCAGAGAAGGCGCTGGCCATTCTGGAGAAAATTTTCCGGCGCGCGGAGGAGGTTGGGCGCGTCGGAGCAATGATAGACATTCGTGTGTTGCAAACACTGGCATATCAGCAGCAGCAGGCGACAAAGCAAGCTTTGCGCACGCTTACCCACGCGCTCACGCTGGCCGAACCAGACGGATTTATTCGCCCCTTTCTCGAAGGTGGCCCATTTTTAAAAGAGCTGCTGACATATCTTGCCTCAGAGCCAAAAGCTCAGAAAGATATGCCATCCCCCGTGACTTCCGGATTTGTTCACACGATACTCGCCGCCTTTGGCGACCTGACGCCAGAGCAGATAGCTCAGAAAATGCACGCTGAGCTTGAGCAGAAGAGAGCGGAGAGAGCGGAGTGGATGAGAAAATTGCAGGTCAATAAACGCGAAATCGAAATCATCCGCCTGATTGTCGATGGACACTCAACCCAAGAAATCGCCAGAAGCATCATCATCACGGAAAATACCGTGAAATGGTACGTCAAGAGCATTTATGGCAAACTTCAGGTGCATAATCGCGCGCAGTTAGTGGTCCAGGCGCGCGAACTAGGGATCGAATGAAGAGGCCAATCTCATTCTACCCACCCAAAGAGGGGGTAGCACACACGGCTACCTCCTCTTTCATGCTAGAAAATTTCCCTGTTTTCTGAGGATGCTCCTTTGCCCAACGCCGAACTCGCTGGGGACCTGGGTGAAGCTCAATGCATTACCATTAGCGTTACCTTGACCACCACTTTCCCTGCTGAATAAGAAGTTCACCGCCGTCAATTGCTCATGGGGAAAAAGGGGCAAAAAACCCCCACTCCGAGTGGGGACAACCGCCATCTCTGCCAGCTATACTTTCTGTACAAAACTGCTCCAGAGGACGAAGGTTCTCTACTCACTCGTATTACAGAAAGGGGAAAAATGAGCATCACCGACATTATCCGCGCGTGGAAAGATGAAGCTTTCCGCGAAAATCTGAAAGATCCCTCAATTCCAGAACACCCAGCAGGGCAGATCGAACTCTCTGATGCCTCGCTTAACGGCGTTCAGGGCGGCTTGTTGCCAACAGTGACGATTATCGATTGTTCATGGAATGTTTGCACCACGAAGAGTGCCCAGCAGATCTGTGGCTGAGCGGTGTAAGCAGAGCATCATGCTCACTCCAACTAACTGATTACCTGAAGAAGAAAGGACACCACTTATGAGCAACAAAGATGTTATCCGCGCGTGGAAAGACGAAACCTTCCGCGCTAGCCTGAGCGACATCACGCTGCCTGAGAATCCGGCGGGGCAGATCGAACTGACTGACACCTTGCTTCACGAGGTTCAGGGCGGCATGTTGCCGGGGCCAACACAGGTTATTGATTGCACCTGGGGAACCTGGACTTCCTGCGAACCATCGTTGATTCTCTCGACCTGCTAGTTGGGTAAGGAGAAGAACGCACATGAGCAACCCAGACATCATCCGCGCCTGGAAAGATGAAGCTTTCCGCGCAAACCTGGGAGAAACGCTGCTCCCGGAAAATCCTGCGGGCCAGATTGAGCTCTCTGACGAGTCGCTTAGCGGTGTTCAGGCGGCTGACGGCGCTCTGATGATTGCTGTAACACGCATGAACACTGGTACAAACTGTCTCTCTGATATTTGCGGCTTCTGTTCCGGATACTGTCCGTAACTACTCAGGGCTGCTAAGAACATTTTTCATTTCAAGAAAGGAAGAAACACCACATATGAGCAACAAAGATGTTATCCGCGCGTGGAAAGATGAAGCATTCCGCGCAAGCCTGGGAGAGTTCGCTCTCCCTGAGAATCCGGCAGGTCAAATTGAACTCACTGACGAGTCGCTTAGTGAGGTTCAGGGCGGCATGATGCCAGCAACCGAGGGCAGCATTTGTTGTATCACCTTCACCTGGTGGGACCCATGTACCGGGCCGACAGTGGGTGGCTGATGTTGGCCTACTCTCTTTTTTTGTTCATCGCCACCAGGAATCGCAGTGAACAGAGAGAAGAAACTATCTCACCTATAACAAGAAAGAAATATAACAGATGAGTAACAAAGACATCATCCGCGCGTGGAAAGACGACGTGTTCCGCGAGAGCCTGGGAGAAACCACGCTTCCCGAACATCCAGCAGGTCAGATTGAACTCACTGACGAGTTGCTCAGTGGGGTTCAGGGCGGCTGGATGATGAAACCAATTGGCACATTAGATGGCACTCTGTTTAACGGTTGTTGCTCTGGACAATGCCCGACATCTAGTGGTTGTTAATCGTCAGCGGATACGTTTTACTCCTGCCAATCAGCATCAACCAGGAACTGGAGGGGTCTGAAGAGGGATCATTGATACTGATTGATACTCTTTCCCGATCTATCGTGGTAGAGAAAAGCAATGGATTGGGAAAGAGGTCGTTTTTCCTCAAGAACCATTTTTAGGGCAACGAGAACAAAGGGAAAGGTTCACACGATGGCCGAGTCACCCTCACAAGAACGCAACTCTACGCCTGCCAAAGGGGAGGACAGGCTTTTCTCGGCTGGCTGGTATCAGGCTCTGACGCTCACTGAGCGTCTGGAGATGACGCGTTCTTCTGATAGTACCGTTGAGCACGACGAAACATATAACGCCGAACTCACCGAACGGAAGCTCAAGCGCTGGAAAGAACAATATCCATTCGAGAAAGATCATATTTTTGCGCAACGTCTGGAATTGGATAAGCTGAGCGAGGAGCACATGCGCTTCTTATGGAACGAATCTCCAGAAGCGCTCCAGGCACGTCTAGCAGACACTCCTGCATGGCTCCAGGAATTGAGACATGCCTACGCGCAGGATGCGAGCAGTGACTACGATGACGTTCTCTCGCGGATACTCCAGTCAGCAACAGGCGCTCCTGCTGCTTCCTCGGCTCAACAAACCGGACCGGGCTTTTTAACCGTCGCGCTGCCTCTGATTATCAGCGGAATTGAGCGTCTGCGTGCGGGGATTGCCAGGTTTGCCAGCACCTCTGCCGTTTTACCTTTCGACCAGGGGTCAATCTATAGCGTCTGGCTGACCTGTTTGCCGGGACGTTTAATCCCACAGATCATGCGAACCCTGACGCTTGAATTAAATGTGGCGCGCCTGGAGGATCGCCTGCATGGCGACACTCCGCAGGAACGCGCGCGCGATTTTACGCACCAATTGCGCCAACGCGAGGTTGTGCTTCCTCTGCTGGAAGAGTATGCTCCCCTGGCGCGTAATCTGGTCACAACGATTGAGCACTGGGTTCTCTGTGGCCTGGAATTCCTTGACCGTCTCTGCGCAGATTGGGAGCAGATCTGCCAGACATTCTCGCTTGACACCGATCCGGGCCAGCTCGTCGAAATCAATGGCAGCGCGGGCGATCTCCACAAAGGTGGACAGAGTACGCTGGTCTTACGCTTCTCCTCTGGCTTCCGCCTGATCTATCGTCCGAAGCCTATGGCAGTCGATGTCCATTTCCAGGAGTTGTTGCGCTGGCTCAACGAACACGGCGAGCATCCCGCCTTCCGTACCCTGACTGTGCTTGATCGTGGTCTCTATGGTTGGGCCGAGTTTGCCGCCGCTGAGCCATGTACCTCGCAAGCAGCGGTTGAGCGTTTTTACGAACGCCAGGGGGGCTATCTGGCGCTATTTTATGCCCTGGAAGCTACCGATGTCCATTTTGAGAATCTGATTGCGGCTGGCGAAGATCCTGTGATGATCGACCTGGAATCCCTCTTTCATCCCCGACCAGAGAGAACGCCTTCACCCGCCGTTCAACAGCAGACCTTGATGCTGATGGACCACTCGGTATTGCGCATTGGCCTGCTTCCCCATCGCATGTGGGGCGATCAAGAGCATCGGGGGGTGGATATCAGCGGACTGGGCGGCGAAGGCGGGCAACTCACACCGCGAC
>Ga0070679_100006403_pt1 | contig 10966 bp, 7 predicted proteins | sample KBSC63BmetaG_FD_65652 | JGI IMG/M metagenome (GOLD analysis project Ga0070679, IMG submission 65652) | Corn rhizosphere microbial communities from Kellogg Biological Station, Michigan, USA - KBS C6-3B metaG | ecosystem: Host-associated > Plants > Roots > Rhizosphere | place: USA: Michigan... | reverse complement strand
GAGCCGCTTGCGGGCGGCGCGCTCGATCATCCAGACCACCAGGATCGACACGTTGAACAGGAAGAACAGCGGCGCCGCCATCAGCACCTGCGACAGCACGTCCGGTCCCGGCGTCAGCACGCCACCGACGAGGAACGACAGGATCAGCGCGAACTTGTTGAACTTCCAGAGCGACTTGGCGCGGACCAGCCCCAGCCAGCCCAGCACCGACAGCAGCACGGGAAGCTCGAACGCCACGCCGGTGCCCAGCATCATGGCCGTCATGAACCCGACCACCTCGTCCATCATGACGGCCGGCTCGATCTTGAAGTGGAGCTGGCCGGGAAAGATCTCGGCGAACGAGAGCATGTACGTCAGCGCCGGCTTGCACAGGACGCCATAGCCGAACAGCGCGCCGCCGATGAAGCAGAAGGCGGTGGCCAGCGTCAGCAGCAGGGCCATCCGCTTCTCTTTGCGGTAGAGGCCCGGCGCGATGAATCGCCACACCTCCCAGAAGATGAAGGGGCTCGCCACCAGGAACGCGCCGTAGAGCGCCAGCTTGGTGTAGACCCAGAACGGCTCGGTCGGGCTGGCGAAGCGGAAGACCGGCTCCTGCCCGTTCAGCGCCTGCATCCAGGCGGCCCGCGCCGGGCGGGTCAGCACGTCGAAGTACGACTTGACGAAGTAGAACGAGACGCCGATCGCCACCAGGAACACGATCGCGGCGTTGCGCAGGCGCAGGCGCAGCTCGTCGAGGTGCTGCACGAACGTCATCCGCGTGCCTTCGACGGAGGCGCGATCGCTGTCGTCGGTGGTGGTCAGATGGGGTCTCCTGCGAAAAGCAAAATGGGGGCGTCCCCGGCGGAACGAGCCGGTCGGCGAGGTCTTCTGTTAGGTCTTCTTGGGGCCTGGAACGGGCGGCGGCTTGACGCCCGGCTGGCCATTCGCGCCCGACGGCAGCAGGTCGTTGTCGGACAGCACCTGCGTCGCGTTGGGGCTGGGCGCCGGCATGGGCGGCGTCAGCCGGCCGCTGCCCGGGGAGCGGCTCAAACCCGGCAGCGGCGGCGGGGTCGGACGGCGCGGCGCCGGCGGCGGCACGCTGGCCAGCAGATCGGCCTCGGACAGCGTCTGCGTCACGTTGGCGCGGTCGCTGTTGAGGCTGGAGACCGGCGGCACCACGCGCGGGCTGCTGATCGGCGGCGCTGGAACGTGCGGCGCTGGAGCGGGCTCGGCGGCGGCCACCGGCATGACCACGGTGTCGGCCGGCGGCGGCTCGACGGGTCGAGGGCGCGCCACGGTCCCGGCGGGGGGCGCGACGGGCATGACCACGGTGTCGGCCGGCGTGGCCACCGCCGCGGAGGTCGCCTCACCCCCCGGCGTGGCGACGGGCGCCTCGGCCGGGGTCTCGGCGGGCAGCGCGGCGACCGCGTCGGGGGCGTCGGCCGGGATGGCGGCCGCCGCGGCCAGGCGGGCCGCCTCTTCTTCGAGGCGCTTGCGGGCCTCCTCCATGTTCTTTTTGACCTGATCGCGCCGCTTCAGCTCCTCGGCCGGCAGCGTCACCGCGTCACGCAGCTCCTCGAACGGTTTGCGGAACGACTCGTCCATGACGATCTCGTTCTTCACGTCGGAGGTGGCCTTGCGGATGTCGCGAATGATCTTTCCCAGCCCCGCGGCCAGCTCCGGCAGCTTGGAAGGACCCAGGAAAATCAGGGCGAGCAGCAAGACCACCGTGATCTCGCCCATTCCGAGATTGAACACCTGGGAAATTTAGCTCCATAAATCCCGAAGAGGCAACGTGAACTCCCGGGCTTTTCCGGCGGGTGGCCGGGGGACATCAGCGAAATAGGGGCATCTGGCGGGCCGGCCCCAGGCGGTAGGCCGCCAGGCCCCGGCCCCGCAGCAGCTCCAGCAGGTGGTCGTCCGGGGCGGCAACCAGCGCCACCTCGGACGCCCCGGTCGCCGCCACGTAGGCCAGCGCCCGCGCGGTGTCGGCCCCAAACGGAAAGGGGACCCCGTCCCCGGGCTGCACCTGGGGCCCCACCGGGACGATGCGGCGCGGTGGCCTCAGCGCGGGAGCCGGCAGCGGCGCGCCGGCCGGCCACAGCAACAGCTCGCCAGGCGCCAGCCGGCCGCCCAGGCGCTGGACGGCGCTGGCGGGCCGGCTGAGGCTGAGCGCCCGCCGGTAGACGCCGAAAGCCTCCAGGATCTTCCGGTGCGTGCGCACGGCCAGTCCCGCCTCGGCCAGGATTTGTGCGATGGCGGGGGCCAGCGCCGGCGGATCGATGAGCAGGACGGGAGCCAGCCCTTCTGGACGGTGGCTGGCCGCCCCGCGCAGCGCGGCCTCCGCCTCCGACCGTGACGGCAGCGCCGCACCGGCCGCCGTCCCCCGCGCGTCCAGGCAGACCGCCTGGGCGGTGCGGAGGTCGGCGCCTTCACCGATCGGGCCGGCGTACAGCAGGCGCCGCCCTCCCTTGTCGGACAGCAGCGACGCGGCCCCGGGGAGGTATCCGGACGACATGACCTCCAGCCGCAGGTCGCCCAGCGCGAACGGCCGTCCCAGCGGCGCCAGCAACGCGTGTGGCCGCAGGCGTTCGCCGACCGGGCCCAGCAACGTCAGCGTCGCGTCCGTCGCCAGGAGCTGGCGCCGCCGCCCGCCCACCGAGGGGAGCGCGCGCCGGCCGTGCGGCGAGAGCACCGGGGCGTGGGACAGGAACAGAAGATCGGTGGAAGCCCAGCCATCGCACGTGACCACCGTGTCCGACAGGCGAACGCCGGCGCGGTAGGTGAAGGCGGGGTTCGTCGGAAGGTCGTCGGGCATCGCGCCGGGCCGCGGCACTATATGTTGCTCGGAGCCAAACGGGGCCTGTAAGCTCGGACCGCGATGAGTGAAGCCAGCCCCCGCTTCCGGCAGGACCTGGCCACTTCCCCGGTCGAGGCGGACGGTGTGGCCTGCGTGGACGTGAGCGATCCCAGCACCGGAAACAGCTTCCGTCTGTATGACTTCGAATATCAGCTGGCCCTGCAGCTGAACGGACAACCGGTGGACGACGTCGTGAGCTGGGCCTCCCAGGCCTACGGCGCCGAGCTGACCGCCGACGGCCTGAAAGAGTTCGCCAGCCGCCTCCGCGAGCTGGGCTTTCTCGAGGCCGACGTCGAGGTCGTGCCGGGACGGCCGGCCAGCGACGCGGTGGCCACGCTGGAGATCCCCATCCCGAAGCTGCCCGAGCCCGAAGACGCGGGCGACAACGGCGCCGACGAGTGGATGGCCGCGCAGAGCGCGCAGACGGCGCAGTTCGTCCCCAACAAGGCCCTGCTGGACGAGCCCGAGGCGACGATCGTCGCGCCGCAATCCCAGTGGTTCCCCGACGCAGGTAAGCCGGCGGCAGGCAAGCCCCCGGCCCCGGCCGCGCCCAGGCGCCCCATCACGGGCGAATCGAGCCCGCCCATGTCGTCCGACGATCTGGTCGAAGAGCCGCCGTCGCCCCGGCGAGAGGCCCACGGCGTCGGCCGGCCCACGCCCAACTGGGCGCTGGCGCTGGACGGCGATCTGCCGTCGGGCGGGGCCGCCCAGGCCGCCGAAAAGCCGGCCGACCTCTCTCCCCAGGTCACCCTGCCGCCGGTCCTCACGCCCACGGTCGCGCCGCCGCCGCCGGGGGTGAGCGAACGCCGCCAGCCGCCGCAGCCCGAGGCCGTGGTCATGGCGGCCTTCACCGGCGACGAGGCGGGCCGGCCCAGGCCTGCCGCGCGCAAGTCGCGGGCTCCCTTGATCGTGGTCGGCTTGCTGGTGGCCGGCGCCGCGATCGCGGCCGGCGTCTGGTACTGGAAGAACCAGCGGCCCGCGCCCGCGCCCCAGGCGGTCCGCGTGCACGTGCTGACGCCGGCACCCGCCGCCGTCTATCGCTGGTTCGATCGACCGGGGCAGGTGACGACCGCCGACATGCTGGCGCTGTCGTTCTCGAACCCCGGCCGCCTGACCGAGCTGCTCCCCTCGGGGACCGAGGTCGCCGCGGGCGAGGTGGTCGGCAAGCTGCAAGCCGCCGCGCCCATCGAGACGGCGCTGGAGCACCACCGCTCGCGCGCCGGATTCTACAAGCAGGTCCGCGACGCCATGCGGGCGGTGGGCAATGACGCCGCCGCGCACCACGCCGAGGTGATGCTGGCTGAAAAAGAGCGGCTGGTGGCGGAGGCCCAGGCCGCGCTGGCCCGCTACACCGTCGCCGCCTCCGAGCCGGGCGAGATCGTCGAGACGCTGGCCAAGGTCGGCAGCGCCGTCACGCCGGGGGTGCCGGTGGCGCGCATCAAGAGCCGTCTCCTGCGCGGCGCCTTCCAGCTGACGCCCACCGAGCGCGCCGCCTTCAGCGGGGCCGGCTTCTGCCGGGTCGAGGTGATCGGCCTGGCCCCGCGCGCCTCGAACGAGCCCGTGCGGCGCGCCGGCCCGCCCTCGACGGCGTTCGACTCGAGCCCGCTGGAGGCGCAGGTCGGCCCCCGCTTCGTCGACTGCGAGCGGCTCCCCGCCCGTTCGACGGCGGATCCGGTGCTGGTGGCGCTGCCCGGCGACGTGGGGCTGGTCTCGGGTCAGCCCCTGCGGCTGGCCCGGCGGCGCTTCGACGCGGTCTTCCCGGTTCCGGCCACGGCGCTGCAGACCGACGGCGACCGGCGCGCGCTCTGGGTGGCCGCCCGGAACGGCACCAGCGAGCCACGCGACGTCGTGCTGGCGGACGAAGGGGACCAGGCGCTGGTCAGCGACGGCCTGCGCGTGGGCGATCAGGTGATCGTCGATCCGCCGGCCGACCTGCACGCCGGCGCGCGCGTCGCGATCGAGCCCTAGGCCGCTCCTAGATCCCGAGGCGGATCAGCTCGAGCAGCGGCTCGCCGTCGGCGCGCGGGCGATCCAGATCGACGCGCGCGTCGATCGACCAGTCCTCGTCCCCCTCCGCGTCGACCAGCGTCTGCTGCGCGTGGAAGCGGCGCGGCTGCTCCTCGTCCAGGCGGGTCCGGCGGGGGCTGCGCGCCTCCGGCGTGACCAGCAGCGTCTGGTGCTCGGCCCAGAACGGCGCCATGGCGGCCGTCAGGCGCTCCGGCGTCCACGGCTCTGCGTCGCCGGCGTGCACCAGGCGGGCCGCGGCGGCGTGGTCGCGACGGGCCAGCGCCGCCACCAGCTTGTGCAGCTCGGCGCGGATCACCGCCAGCGCCGAGCGCCGCTCGGCGGCCGGATCGACCGACACCGCGGCCGCGTCGCGTTCGGGCCGGGGCCGGCGGCGCGTCGGATCGGACAGCGCCGACCACTCGTCGAGCAGGCTGGAGTCCACCTCGCGCAGCAGCGTGGCCAGGTAGGCCAGCACGTCCAGCAGCTCTTCGGTGCGGGCCACCAGCGGCACGGTCTGCTCCAGCGTCTTCCAGACCTGCGACAGGTACCGCAGCAGGACGCCTTCGCTCCGCTCGATCCCCAGCTCGCGCACGTACTCGTTGAAGGCCGCGCACTTTTCGTACATGTCGCGCGCCACCGACTTGGGGTGGACGTTCTCTTGCCCGACCCAGGGATGCCGCTCGGCGAAGTCGTTGAACGTCGCGTAGATGAAGTCGCGGTTCGGCTTCGGCCACTCCATGGCCTCCAGCTCGGCGATGCGCTGGTCGTACTCGACCCCGTCCGCCTTCATCTGGGCCATCTTCTCGTCTTTGAGCAGATCGAGCTGCCGCCGCAGGATCATGTCGGGATCCTCGACGATGGCTTCGACCAGCGTCAGCACGTCCAGCGCGTAGGTCGGCGCGTCGCGATCCAGCACCGACAGCGCCTCCAGCAGATACAGCGACAGCGTCTGGTTCAGCGAGAAGTCCCGCTGCAATTCCGGGCTGACCTCGACGAGCCGCGCCCGGATCTTCTCGGTCGTCACCACGTCGACCAGCTTGGCGCGTCGCAAGGTGCGGAAGGCCGCGGCCGCGCGGCGCCGCTCGTTGCGCTTGTCGCGTGGCCCGCCGTGCGATCGCCCGATGATCTGGACCAGCCGCCGGTAGCCGCCGCCCGCCACGCGCGCCTGCAGGCAGTTCAGCAGCATGCCGTGGGTGACCTCGAAGCGGGAGGCCAGCGGCTCGGGTGTGCCGTTGATCAAACGATCGAACGTGCCCCGGTCCCAGTGCACGAACCCCTTGGTCGGGGGCTTGTGCATGACCACCTTCTTGCCGGCCGCCTGCTTGGCGGCCAGGCGCTTGTTCTCGACGACGTGGGCAGGCGCCTGCGCCACCACGAAGCCGCGTTCGTCGAACCCCTTGCGCCCGGCCCGCCCCGCGATCTGCAGGAACTCGCGCACCCCCAGGATGCCGGTCTTCTCGCCGTCGTACTTGCAGAGCTGCGTGAACAGCACCGTGCGGATGGGGATGTTGACGCCCACCCCCAGCGTGTCCGTCCCGCTGATCACCTTCAGCAGCCCCTGCTGCGCCAGCCGCTCGACCATCAGCCGGTACTTGGGCAGCAGGCCGGCGTGGTGCAGCCCGATCCCGTGGCGCACGAACCGCTGCATCTCCTTGCCGTACGGCGTGTCGAAGCTGACCCCGTCCAGGGCGGCGCGGATGGCGTCCTTGTCCGCCTTCGAGGACAGGTCGACGCTCATCAGGTTCTGCGCCTCCTCGGCGGCAGCCCGCTGCGTGAAGTTGACCAGATAGATGGGCGCCCGCCCCTGCGTGACCAGCTCGGCGATGGTCTCGTGCAGCGGCGTGTCGCGGTAGTCGAACTCCAGCGGCACCGGGCGATCGCGGCCGCGGACCACGGCCACCTCCCGCTTGGTCAGCTCGGTCAGCCCCTCCGCGATGTTGGTGACGTCGCCCAGCGTCGCCGACATCAGCAGGAAGGTGGTGTTGGGCAGACAGAGCAGCGGCACCTGCCAGGCCACGCCGCGCTCGCGATCGGCGTAGTAGTGGAACTCGTCCATCACGACGTAGTCCGCGCTGGCTCCGTCGCGCAGGGCCATGTTGGCCAGGATCTCGGCCGTGCAGCAGACGATGGGCGCGTTGCGGTTGATGCTCGCGTCGCCGGTCAGCATCCCCACCTGCTCGGGGCCGAACAGGCGACACAGATCGAAGAACTTCTCGCTGACCAGCGCCTTGACGGGCGACGTGTAGATCGACGTCTTCCCCTCGGCCAGACCCTTGAAGTGCAGCGCCGCCGCCACCAGCGACTTCCCCGAGCCGGTGGGCGTGTTCAGGACGACATGCTTGCCGCCCATGATCTCCAGCAGCGCCTCTTCCTGGGCCGGGTAAAGCGTCAGTCCCGAGCCGGTGGCGTAGCCCACGAACCGCGTGAGGACTTCGTCGGCGCCGGCGCCGGAGGGGGGGACCAGCGCCAGCAACGGCGGTCCGGACGGTGAGCTCGACGCGGCGATCGTCATGGGCGCGACGCGCGGACCGCTACTTGCGGAGGTGCTTCTCGAGCGTCTTGTACGCTTCGGTCAGGCGCTGCGACAGGTCGGTGGCCGCCTTCTGCTTCTCGGCCGAGCCGGCGTTCAGATCCGGGTGGTACTTGCGCATCAAGCGGCGGTACGACCGCTTGACCGCCTCGAAGTCGGAGCCGGCCGGGATCTCCAGCGCGGCGTAAGCCCGGCGAAGCGCGTCGTCGCCGGCCGCCGTGCGGCGGGGCGGCGGCGTCCCCTGCTCGCGGAACGGCCGGGACGAGCCCGGGGCCGGCCGCGACGAGGCGCCCGAGGGGCGCCCGCGCGAGGTGATGCGCTCGACCTCCTCGCGCGCCTGGCGCCGCCGCTCGATCTCGGCGGCCAGCTCGTCGTCGGACATCGAGCCCACGTCGCCGTGGGCCCCGCTGTCGCGATCGCCGTCCTCGTCATCGACGCGCGCGGCCTTCTCGAGCAGCGAGTTCAGCTCGGAACGCGCGAGATCGATCAGCCGCTTGCCGATGCTCATGTGGTGTAGAGGCTCTGCCCGTCCATCTCGGGAGGTTGCGGCAGCCCCATCTCTTCCAGGACGGTCGGCGCCACGTCGGCCAGCCGCCCCCCCTGGCGGAACTTGCGCCCGGCAGCGTGCGGGCCGACGGCGATGAACGGGATGAGGTTCATCGTGTGGGCCGTGTGCGGCTGCCCGGTCTTCGGGTCGACCATCGTCTCGCAGTTGCCGTGGTCGGCCGTGATGAACACGGTGGTGCCCCCCGCGGCGGCTGCCTCGACGATGCGCCCCAGCGCGGTGTCGACCGCTTCGACGGCGTGAATCGCCGGATCCAGCTTCCCGGTGTGGCCGACCATGTCCGGGTTGGCGTAGTTCACCAGGATGAAGGTCGGCCCCCCCTGCCCCAACGCCTTGACCACCACGTCGGTGACCGGCGCCGCCGACATCTCGGGCGCCAGGTCATAGGTCGCCACCTCGCGGTTGGACGGGACCAGCACCCGCTCTTCACCGGGGAACGCCTGCTCGACGCCGCCGTTGAAGAAGTAGGTGACGTGCGCGTACTTCTCGGTCTCGGCCGTGCGCAGCTGCGAGACCCCCTGCTTCGAGAGCACCTCGCCCAGGATCATCGCCAGGCTCTGGGGCGGGAACGCCGCCGGCACGTCGACCTTGGCGTCGTACTGGGTCATGGTCGCGAAGGCAGCCAGCTTGGGGCGCCGCCCGCGATCGAAGTACGGGAAGGCGTCGTCGCCGGCGTGCAGAGCCAGCGTGAGCTGGCGGGCCCGGTCGGCCCGGAAGTTGTAGAAGAAGCAGCCGTCGCCGTCCTTGATCACCGCGCGCGGTTTGCCGTCGGCGCCCTTGCGCAGGAGCGGGGTCACGAACTCGTCCGTGAGCTCCTTGCCGTCCGCACCGGCGCTGTAGCCGCGCTCGACGGCGGCGGCCAGGTCGTCGACCAGCTGCCCCTCGCCGCGGGTCAGCATCTTCCAGGCCAGCTCCAGCCGCTCCCAGCGCTTGTCGCGATCCATCGCGTAGTACCGGCCCACCGCCGAGACCAGCTCGCCGACGCCGATCTGCTTCAGCTTGTCGTCGACCTGGCGCAGATAGCCGGCGGCGGACTTGGGGGGCGTGTCGCGCCCGTCCAGGAAGGCGTGCCAGACCACCTTGGTCAGCCCGCGCCGCTTGGCCAGCTCGCAGACGGCGTAGGCATGCTCGAGCGAGGCGTGGACGTTCCCGGGGCTGGTCAGCCCGAACAGGTGCAGCGTGCCGCCGCTGGCCTTGACCGTGTCGACCAGCTTCACCAGCACCGGGTTCTCGAAGAACGTGCCGGTCTCGACGGCCCGGTCGATCCGGACGATGTCCTGGTAGACGATGCGGCCGGCGCCCAGGTTCAGGTGGCCGACCTCGCTGTTCCCCATCTGCCCCTTGGGCAGCCCGACGTCGTACTCGGAGGCCCCGATCAGGGTCCAGGGACAGGTCTTGTACAGGCGATCGAACGTCGGCGTCTTGGCCAGACGGATCGCGTTCCCCTTCTGCTCGGCACGCTCACCGAAGCCGTCGAGGACGACCAGGCAAACGCGTTGCGGAGTGCTCATGGCCGGCAACTCTATCACCGGCGGATGCGGTTCTCACGCGTCAGGCGGTGCAGGCACTCTCCACGACCTGAAGCAGCACGGGGAGGTTCAGCGGCTTGGCCAGCCAGTTTCTGACCTGCAGATCGCGCGCGTTCTCCTCGACGTCGCGATAGGCCGAGATGACCACCACCGGGATGTCCGCCAGGCCGGCCAGCTCCATCTGCTTTTCGCGGAACGCGCGGCCGTCCATGTTGGGCATCATCAGGTCCAGGATGATCAGGCAAGGGGGCGGATCCAGGCTGGCCAGCTTGGCCAGCGCGTCGACCCCGTCCCGCGCGCCCACCGGCTGGAACCCGTGCTCCTCGAGGAAGTCGATCAGGCTTTCGCGGATGTCGTCGTCGTCGTCGACCACCAGCACGCGCCGCGCGAGCTGTTCGGAAGAGCCGACGCGATCCGGGCTGGACGAGGGCAGACCCAGCGGCGGCGTGGCCGGCGGGACGTCCCGCGATCCGACCGACCCGATCACGTCCTCGATCGCCTGAAGGCTGGCTGGCTTCACCAGATGAACGTCGATCCCCGCCGCCTCGGAGCGGTCGGCGTTCTGCGGCTGGGCCCACCCGGTCAGCGCGGCGATGGTGGCGCCGGCCGCGCGTCCGGCGCGCAGGCGTCGCGCCACTTCGTACCCGTCCATGTCGGGCAGCCCGATGTCCAGCAGCACGACGTCCGGCAAGAAAGTATTCGCCACCCGCATCGCCTCCGTCCCCGTGTACGCGGCCCGGACCTCGTGCCCGGCGTCCTCCAGCAGCTCTGCCAACATGTTCGCGGCATCCTCGTTGTCGTCGACCACCAGAACGCGACGGATGAATTCAGCCTCGGCCACGGCGCCGGCCGGCGACAGGCGCGCCAGCAGCGCGTCTGCGCAGCGTTGCTTCTCACGCAGCTGCTCCTCGGCCCGGATCCGCTCGATGAAATGCACGGCGTGCGCCAGCAGCGAGTCGAGGAACTCGAGATCAACCTGGCGCGGCGAACGCGCTTCGGCGTACTGCGTGGAGACGACGGCGATGAGGCCGCCGTCGCTGCCATAAAGCGGCGTCGATTGAAGCCCCCGGACGCCCGCTTCGCTCACGACGGCCCGCACGGGCGCCAGCGCCGGGTCGGTGGCCGCATCCACGACGACGGCCCGGCCGTGCCGCGCCGTCCCCTCGAATCGACCGCCGGCGCGCAGCTCTCGCAGCCGGCTGGTCATCGTTTGCGCGTAGCCGAGGTGACCGATCACCCGCAGCCGCCCGTCGGAGTCGTCCAGTAGCTCCACGAATCCCTTATCGGCATGCAGCAGGGTCACGGTTGCGTCCAAAACGCGCAGGAGCACCGTTTCCACGTCGAGCGCCAGCACCAGCTCTCGGCTGGTGTCATAGAGGATCCGCAGCGCGTTCAACTGCTCCGCGCGGTCTCGCTCTGGCCCTTCGATTGCGATCGCCAGCGACACCACAGCCGACATCTCCGATGCGGGCGCTCAGGCCTCGAGCGCGCCCGGC